>Ga0066187_1000725_pt1 | contig 10744 bp, 7 predicted proteins | sample WorMetexBAHAMAS1_FD_58706 | JGI IMG/M metagenome (GOLD analysis project Ga0066187, IMG submission 58706) | Marine gutless worms symbiont microbial communities from Max Planck institute for Marine Microbiology, Germany - Inanidrilus exumae... | ecosystem: Host-associated > Annelida > Digestive...
TCGCTCGGTGAGATCGTGTCTGCCCCAAGCTGCAAGTCAAGATCGCTGCGCCTCAAGCAGAAAATGTTATATCTCGAACCAGCCCAGAGCAGTTCAAGCCAGTCAAGCCAGTCTACTGCAACTCAGCTGTCTATTCCTCCACCCGTTTCGGAAAGGGACAAGTAGAACAAATTTTAGACGGCCGGATGGTCTTTCTTTCGCCGATTATCAACAGTGTCAAAGCACTGAAGGACAACAAACAATAAAACGCATAGTGTTAATTAACTATAAACACGATTATGCAAACATAATTATGTAAATACTAGATTTACACCGTGTCCGGAAAAAAGGTACCCTATACTTTTGCCTTTTACTTTACCATTAAATGTTGACCGACTTTCAATGTTATTTCATCAGCAGACTTAAAAATAAATTTTTAGTGCGACGCCACGCTACTTAATCATCGTGGAACACGTTTTGTAATCAACGATAAATAATAAGGCAGTGTAGCGACGAGTTTAAGGCGTGGTGCAGTCTTTAACAATACTTTATTATTCGACTCGAAAATACGCTTCAGCCAAATATTGGAACACTTTACTGTGCGTTTTGGCGGTGTTCACGCGTTTGGCTATAACTCCCGAAAGTGAACCCATCTGGATGAAACCTGGAGCACTCGGAGTACATTGTCGGGGGCTGACCCTGGCAGATTTTGGGCGCGATCCGCGCAGTAGCGACAGCCAGGCGAATTTTTTCAGGTAAGTAACGCACGATTTAATATCGATTTCCCGTCGGCCAAATTTCAGGAAATTCGAACACAAAACGTCGATCGGTGTCGCAATGAAAATTTTCGGAACAGAATTGCCTATTCGATTTTGACGAAACTTGACATTTTAGCTAACACCGAAGACTCCCGGTTCAAAATGTCACTTCGATCCGACCACGTGGGTGGTCTGGCCGAATACTCAGTTTATCACATTATGGTTATTTTTTGTCTTTTTTGCTCTTTATCATGTTCACAGTTCGAACCGGGGACCGATTTTAACGATCTACGTCATATGGCGTCTTTTCACACAAAGATGCCTTTTGGGGTTTCGTTGATACTGAACAACTTTTAGGGGTCGAATACATCAAAAATCCCCAAAAATTGGCGTCAATGAACATTTTCGAGTCAAACCGGCAAAAATTCAATTGTCGCCATCCTAAATTTCTGTTAAAATGCCGTATCTCAGAACGGTTTAAAATAAAGTTGAAATCTTGTTCAAATTAAAGTGACCACTGTTAATGTGTTAATGTACCCAAATACTGAAATACACCATTTTTCAAACTCCAAGATGGCGACGGCCGCTATTTTGGAAAAGAAACAAGCCCATATATCAGGAAGAACTATTTGAACTAAATTTAGTTTGTAGATAAATGACGTCATCCAGACAGTGCCTGACGCACATTACTACTTCGGTGAAATTAAACATGGCGCCGGCTGCAATCTTAAATTTTCGTTAAAAAGGCGGCGGCCTCCATTGGTTATATGTTTGATTGGTCGTGCATCTACTTACCAAATGGTTCCAACTGTTTGAACCAAATTTGCTAAGTAGATGCACGACCTCATACTCATTGTGTAAGATAACTTCTTCTTTTCTGAAACTTCTATAAAACAATAAATATTATATAGCAAAACTGCAATGCACACGTTGTTCTAAGTTGTATAAGCCAGAGGTGTAAACCAGCAAAAATTTAAAAAAATATAAATTAACCTATAATCAGGAAGCTCATGCGTTAGGTTAAAGTTTGCAGTTGACAGATTTAAATGTACTTAGTCATGTGTTTTACGACTATTATTCACCATTTGTCTATAATGCATGCATAAGTTATTTTCCGAGATTCCGTCGGTTTTTCAGTGAGTACCGGGCACCGCTAACTACCATCTATTGTTCATCAAAACATCGAATTCCAGTCACAAACTTGAATCTTACCCCAAAAGTAAGTTTCAGTGTCATCGCAGGAATCGCTGCATGAAGACGACGACGAATCAGACGAAAACGAAAACGGCATTTTCATGAACCGCACAACTAAACGAAAGCAAGACACATTACCATTTGGGTCAATGCATGCCGAGCGCCCATTATAGAGTATATGTTTACCAAGTTTGGTGATGATAGTTCAAGCCGTTTTCCTTTTAGAGCGCGGACAAACAGAGAGACAAACAGACAGACGTGACTGAACGCCTTACCCACGCCGGCTGTATAGCCGCCGGCGTGGGTAATTACACCAGATACATGTACGTTCAAAGCTTTGATAGTATGCAATGCGCTAAATTGTGCGGAATCCACGTGCTGAGATTAATGCTTCAACCGACATTATGTAAACCAGTCCCAGTTTTACTAGCTTCTCCTAATATTATTAGTACCGCCAATAACATAAATAATGATGCCCTATTTAATCTGCGTAACCAGTAACTTAAGTGTTCGCCTTTAAATAACTTCTGCCAATTGTCGTAGGCCCTATTACTATCCAAAACTGAAGACAACTCGACATACGTTAAGAGATCGTAAGAAGATCGTAAAAAGCTGTTGTCGATAGGCTATGCGTGTAGCAATTACGATTTACAATATAACAAGTACGTCAGTGAGGCTGGACCTACGTCCACACGCGACACGATACGGTGGGTCTTCACACCCTAAACTTTACTTACTGGTGGCTGGCCGATTCATCCGATTTTGGGCTTCTGGGCAGCAAAGGGTATCGGTTACAATTACCCCAGTGTGTTCATTTAACAATAAAAATTTTCAAAATTTCGTTCCTAAAGTTTCCATCGCCTCACCGATTGACGTGTTGTGTGCAAATTTCGTGAAATTTGGCCGACGGGAAATCCACGAAATCGTGCGTTACTTACCTGGAAAAATACCCACACTGGCGTGTCACCAACAAGAGCTCTGAGACACCTGGAAAACGCACAAAACTAGAAGAAGCCAGCACTCACAAGAGTGCAAAGATACACGCCGGCAATGTTTTTGTGAGTCGTGATCTTGACCTTTGACCACTAGTTGTCAAAGGTAAAAACAGCAACAAGACAACACATTATGCAGAGTATCGCGTATCATGGGCCCACCAAACCCACGTCACGGAAGTCTGTCGGCTGCTCTGCTATAGTCTCCCTCCGAATGCATTCCTTAACCACAAGTGAAAACGTATCTTCATCGGTGAGTGCAAGTGGTAAAAACCACCCGGAGACGCTGTTCACGGTGTTCTCGAATTGTGGCGCCGTTGTCAAAAATGTACCAGTTCTCACTTATTACTGGCCAGCCTGTATGTGGGCCAGACTAGTAACGGTCGTTGGTGTCTGTCGTCGTCTGTAACGCTGCCGGCGGGCGAGCGGGCCGGCCGCCGGGCGCGAGGGCTGTCGGGCAGCCGACACTGCACGGCGGGCCAGTAGGGTTACGTCCCATTAAGGCGACACGTTGTTTACAAAGTTATAGGCCTATTGCCAAATATTTGCCCAAACGTATATTTTTCGGAACTGCACTGTACATGTATGCTAAAAACTGTACGTACGCTGGCCCAGTATAGACTACAATTTACGTGAATAAAACTTACAATCACTAAACGAGACGTCGATTAGCAAAGTGAATGCATTCACAGCCACACTACAGTACTCACCTAATAATGCAACCCGCGCTGAGCGCTAACTGATCGCACAGGTGGCGTTCAGTTCGTAGTAAACGGCAGTGTGACAAACACTCCAGGTCGCGACTTCGTAGTCACCCTTTATCGAGACCCAGCTGTTGGAATTTGGACTTCCAAACTTGATGTAATCTTCAGGCGCAGGTCTAGTGGCCTACCAACGGCTAACAACGATCGGGTATTAGTCAACATACGATACGATACGATAGATTGACGTGCGCTCAAAATCTGACGACACAGGCAGCTTAATCTAGCGCATGGCACAGAAACGAAAAAATAAGGAAAAATAAAACAAAACAACAAGTACCTAAGAAGAAACTGTCCAGGCAATAGCCCATAAACGGCAGTCCGGGAAGAAGTGAAACTATGGGGGTAGGATTTATAAAACAGGTAGGTTTTAAGCCGGGAGTGAAAGAGAGATGGAGTTATGGATGTGCAGTGTGGCGAACCAGAAGAGGAAGAAGTGACGGTATAGGCTCAGGTCAAACCACAGTGCACTAACCAGGCAGTTTGTCGCCGACTCTTATGGTCACAGTTCGCCGGTGCCTGTCTGTCTGCAGTGTACTCTCAATCGTCTACAGTGCACTATTATCATTATTATGTGCCCGGAGTGCACTATTATCGATGACTTCACAAGAATGCACTGTAAGCAACTACTTAAGAATGCACTGTGTCAATGGGACAGGTCAAATTTCGCACCCCACTCTAGAGAAAGGAAAGAACCTTCATTGCTTGGGTTCGGTTCTGTTCGGGTTCTATGGCTACCAGGGTTCGGTTCGGGTTCTTTTCGTCTTTCCTGCACTGCAGTTCTAGTTCTGTTCTTTCAAAAATGAGGGTTAATTGTAGTTCGGTTCTATTCTCATCTCTACTCCTAATGGGCGTGTTCATAGCCACGTGAACCATTTGTAAAAATTCTGATCCCAATATCTTTGGGATCGGCGAAGCTAGGAACTTTAAATTTCTTATGCTGATTCATACTCAGGAGTACTGGTGCATGCACGATAGAATACTCCCGAAAGTGGCGAAAGGGATGTGTTCGGGAGTCATGTGACCTCATTAAATTTAAAGAAATGTGATAATATCTCGGAAACGGTGAAAGGTACACATTGTTTTAATGAAAGACTAACAGGCCTATCGAAATTCGAATTGCACCACTATCAGTGACCTTGAGTAAATTTGAAGGTCACTTTGCTGTGTGAAACCTCCCCAAACTCTGGAAATGTATTATTTATGATATGTTGACATATAATCGGAAAGCTTACATGGCTTGTAATTTCAACTGCTTTTTTTTCGAAAATAAAGGACTTTTCAAGGTAACGCGCACCACTTACTATAAACGTGGTAGTATCTTGGAAACGGTGCAAGATACTCGTTGTTACTACAGAGACAACTGAACAAGTAATAGGAAGTGATATATCGCCCCGCCTATCAAATAGTGGCAATTCGGATGACCTCAATGTCATTCAACTATTGCAAGCCTCTCCAAGCAGCGGTTAACAAGATTTCAACTGAGATAGTGCGTCGCGCGGTCCCTCTGCGATAGATGAGCTGCTTGTCTCCTACGAGAACAAGCAATGTGTTCGGGGTTCTCTACAAAGAGCACATTAATACTACAGTTAAATCACGCAAATTTATCCTCAAAATGGCGTCAATAACTAGGCCTGCACATTTCTTTTCATTCTAATCGCTTTCAAGCTCATTTCTCTATTATTTTGTGTCACCAGTAGGCTATAACTTGAATAAGGATTACAAACTGCCAATTTTTCACGTTACTGTATAAGTTTTTATGGTCCTTCAAGGACCACTTAGAAAACCAGCTAAACTGCGGAAATATAATTTCTCACAGGCCACAGGCAACAACGGCATACAAGCAGATAGCACTCACTCAAAATCCAAACTGTCACTTACCTTACAGGCTTACATTAACAGATAGTTGCACAGATCTCGATTATAAACGCCAAATTGATTGACAAAATCACTAATATTGATGATTTTAGAAGCTGCTTGCCAGTGGCATTACCGGTATCATGCAAAAATGACTAACTGACTATTCTTTTCACCCTTTTAAGTGAACGTCTTATTACAACGTGTTTACCCGATACGATAACACTAGGCCTACACCAGTATTTGGTTGCAACAAACATCGCTGTGTGAGCAAAAGTTATGCATGTATCTATGCCGTATTAAGGGGGTCCTCCAGGACTCGGGCCCGCAGTTGCGGGGGCACGCAATTGGTAGGAGTGGTAAGCTGGTTATAGGTCTGCAGGGGGGCCGCATTTGGCACAGCACCCGGGCCCGCACTAGCCTTAATGCGGCCCTGTATAACAGCAAGACGTCGTGATGATTTCATCCTACTTTTAATCCATAAATGCACAAAGCAGACACCTTAAAGTAATTCCAGACAATAAAACAAGGCAATCGTAGACACTAGACTTCTTCCCCGGTGCCGCCACCTGGTGAACTCGACGAACCATAATGCATTGCTTCATTTTGGCCAATTATGTGAAAACATAACGTCATCCACAAAACCTGAAGTTCGTAATGTATTGCAGTGTCGAGAGAGGAGCACCGACCACCGAGCCACGGCCGCAGATAACATGTACAAAATTTGGTAAAATTTGCACGTGACTTTTGAGAAATGTGGGTAGATACAGACAAACAAAGACGTTCACTGATCGCAATAGTTCGCCAACCTACCGGGGGTGAAGTAATAATCTTTGAATCTAAGATACCGTTAGATACTAACAGATTAACACCACAACTAACATCAGTAAAAACTACATTAGTAACTAGAAGAAGCTGGCACTCACAAGAGTGCAAAGACCCACGCCGTAACTCGTAACGTTGACCTACTGACCCCAAAATCAATGGGTTTCCAGGACTCATGTTGAAACATTTCTATGTCAAGTTTGGTGATACTAGCTGCATCGGTTTTTGAGATATCGTGTGGTATAACAGAGAGACGACACACAGACAAACGGAGGTCAAGACGTTACCCCCGCGACTGTTGTCGGCGTGCGTACTAACTAATGCTCAACCACACTCAGACACGTGGTATTAGACAATGTGAAAGAAAAAGCAACATTTTATCATGGAAAATAGAGAGTCCACCTATCAGAAAGCAGGATGGTGCACAATGTACTTCTGCACTGTGTAACTGTCAACTCTAATACATCCGGACTAATCTGAGTAATCTACACAGTTTTAACCACGAATGAATTTCTCACACACTAATGGTAAAATGTTTAACCACAATGGCGTCAAGTGAAGAACCAGCAGTATGAAGGGCGATAAGTGACCAATGATTGTTACATATTCAAATGCACCAACCCAGAATGATTGATTTATTTCAAGTTTTATGTCCCACCCGACAAAATAGGTCATTTCATATACGTTCTTCCTAGTTAATCTCTCGGCTTAGTACTGAAAAACTAGATGTAACACAACAAAAGCAAACATGTATCAGTAACAAAATATATTACAGCACAAAATAAACGCAATAAACAAAGTTAGGTTTGATCGCCTCTTACGACCGCCGGACTGGAAACGGAACAAGCCTATTCTTAAAGAAGTAAACAAGTAAGGAAGTAAGCCAATAAGTAACGAAGTAAAAAAGTCAAGTAAATAAGTAAACAAACGATTTATATGGCGCCAGAATCAACTAATCAGGGCGCATTACAGAGCCCGCATGGGGCAAATGCAGAATGAAGGCAATCTGATGAAGGCAATTTGATTTTGAACTCTGCTTATAAAGACATTCACATTTCAGTCGCTGCGCCGACTCTGCAAACTGCCGCATTTGAATAAGCTGCCGTAATTAACTAAAGGTTTTCATTTCTGTTTTCCACTGTCCCAGGTATTTTGTAAACATAATGAAGGTGGGTTGCACAGTGGTAGAACGTTGGTCTTTGACCGGCGAACTTTCCGTCCCACTCTCGACCTGCAGCTGACCACTTATGTGGGTAAGCCATCCGCTATAGGCCAGCCAACTAGGCCAACTCAACCTTTCATCCTTCTGAGGTTGATAACATTGAGTAGTAAGCTATTGGATGTGTTCTGCTTTGTTCGGATGGTGCCATCTGGTGAATGTTTACAGAGTAAAGTCAGGATGGTCGTGTGGGTGGCAGGTAAAAACGTGATCCCGTTAACACGTGCCATTCTGTAGCGCTTCGTGGCTGTTTAGACCGTAATAACGCGCTATATAAGTACCACATACTTTACTTTACTTTTACATGATGGCAGTTATTTGTGAAAATTCATTCCTGGTTATAACGGTGCAAAACCAGTTGATTTGGCCGAGTAAACTGTCACTCTTTAATGACCGTATAGAATGTACAGCAGCTAAGTGTAGCTGTAACCAGTCACGTTCATAACCTCTTCCCACAGCACAGCCAACTGTGAGCATTTCGAAAATGGAGGCATCGACAATTAATCCTCTAACTCAGCATACTAACAAGAAGTTACCAGTTCTCCTTATTGTCAGGCTGAAATGTATGCTGGCCGAATCACATTCTGCCCCGGGTGAGTCACGGTAAGTATGCTGACGGGACCGACGGACAGACGCCATTGCACTTTTCGCTATGAACGCTGCCAGCATAATAAGACAATAAGAACAGGCAACCTTTAACTGAATGGTTCTCCTACTATTTATCACAATGCACACATCACATTTCCTAGGTATTAGTAAAGTACAAATGCACAGAAGTGAACTAACATAAAAATAAAGGACACCAACTCCTGTCTGTGCAACACAAACAGCAACAGTACTGTCCTTAGTTTTACAAGTCAAAGTGGAATCATTTGAAGGCATAAACAGTACTGTTGTGCAGTTAATAGCAGTTCTATTTCATCACTTTTGCCGTTATTCTCATACAGCAAAGACAATCTGTGATCGACAGCATCTGATCTTCACACCTGCTACCGAAAATAAGCCACACCAGCAATGGGTGGTGGATTATACTGTCTAAGTTGACAGTCAGTGAGTGATAAACGGAATGTCTTCTGTTTGACCATCATAATATAACAACTGTCATCATCAGTGACTTCATGGCCAACACAGTAGTTATCTGCCAGGAAGCTTGAAACAATTAATGCTTAATTCTTCATCAATGTTTCCAAAACTAATCTGCGTTGTAATCGGAAGCAGATGATGCATAAATACACAACAGCTATACAACATGATGTAAATTCTGCAACGCAACAAGCCGCTGAGGCCTCGGAAACATCCGTAACACCAAGTCTTTAAATCGGGCGTCAAACTGGGCCCGGTTCTTGCTGTAGACGTTGAGATAAATACCAACAAGAACAATAAAACCGGACCAAACATACCTGTAACCACAAACATGACTATTAACAAGACCAGTAACTAGTCAGCACAAAATGGCTGGTTGGCTGAGAGATGAAAGTCCCCTTCCAGCACAAAAATAGGTTATATCGGGGCCAAGTTACTGGGTGGACATTTAGTTCAACCAGGTTAAGGATGGCCAAAGATACAGTAACCTCCTGACCTTGTTGCCTTTTTGTTCAGTGACGACCCAAAATGGGAAAGGATAGGGAGGCTCATTTAAGTTATTACAATAGCGCCTACAACATGGTGGAAACTAGACCAACCACCACTAGACCTATTCGTCAGTTCAATACATCTTGTGCAATTGCTGTTCAACAGTTCCTATAGCACGTCAATGATTAACGATTCTCGCTGTATAATATCTTTTCTTTCTGTGTGGGTCTGGCTTTGCAATGCTTCTTTTCGGTAAAACCCAAAAGAAGCATCCGGAGACCTCCCACCAACGGTACCAGACCTGCCCCCTTTTCCCTCCAGTCAGCATAAAAACAGACTATCAGTTTTAAGCATTAAACTCAATTATAAACCAATTTGCTTCTTGATAAAAAAAACGTTACATTACAGCCGTAAATGATTTTAAAAATATAAATGTACGTTTATTATCTGTCAGTGGTTGAGTAAAAGATGCATGTGATGGGGCATGATGAGACATCTTGTAAGTAAGCAAGTAAAAACTTTCTATAAAGTGCCATAATCATTTAAATGTACATGAATCAGAATTGTTGGCTCAGGTGGTAGGGGTTGTTAAAAGCAGACTGAAACAAATGGGTTTTAAGATATTTCCTGAATAGATCAGGTTCTTGGATGAGCAAATGGATGGAGAGAATCTCAAGAGCATTGGTGTTGCAATACAAAATGAGTAGAAACGAAAACAAATATGAGGAACATGTAAACTGTTGGAAGAGGATGATCACAATAAATGGGCTCAAATATAAGGATTAAGAAGTTCAACAGCTAAAGTTCAGTAGCGACATGTTACCAGTTCATGTTAGAGTGAGATCTCTCCTGTGAGCGTGCCTATTCTGCCTACTGTTCACCAGTTCAGCATGTCCTTATGATGCCACAGTTTCCACTCATACAGTTCACTCAGTCCATAGGTTGTGATGACTGTGGCTCTACCCTGATGTCCTTGCATACTTAAATTCCCTGACACTATGACTACAATTTACGATAACTTTCACGACGACCACATTTTCAGTTCAAAATGCTGCGTGAAATACTGACAGTAAAATTAGCACACAACAACTCACTGCATTGTGAAAGGCTTTGTGAACAGAAGGAAGGAAAGCACCATTGTGACAGCCTTTCTACACGTAGTCACTGTCACACATTACAACAGATATATCAAATGACATAGTCATCAGTTTTGTTAAGACTGAGTTACTTTCATTATAACTATCAATTCTACTGTTCCCAGGACTCGCAAATGACCAAAAAAGCAGTTTTCAAAGCTAAACAATACCAGTAAAAGCAGAAACATGATGATCTCTAACAAAAAGCTGTCAATATAGTTAACGGCTTCATAGCCCAGTGCGCCGGATATATCCGGTGCAGTAAAAAATTCCATATGCCATGTCTGCTGGATATATCGGGCAGAACACCCCTGTTTGCATTGTTGCACGCAACCTGACCCGTGGCCGAATGGTTAACGCACTCGACTGCCATGTGCAGTAGAGCGCGACTTGCTCAGTGACCGGGGTTCGACTCGGCCCGGGCGCGTCCGCCTACCAAAGAATTATTTCT
>Ga0066187_1000726_pt1 | contig 10741 bp, 5 predicted proteins | sample WorMetexBAHAMAS1_FD_58706 | JGI IMG/M metagenome (GOLD analysis project Ga0066187, IMG submission 58706) | Marine gutless worms symbiont microbial communities from Max Planck institute for Marine Microbiology, Germany - Inanidrilus exumae... | ecosystem: Host-associated > Annelida > Digestive...
TTGTGCAGGTTTCAGTGGATGGAGGTCTCTTCGTCCCCTCAGACTCTGTGGTGGTAGCAGAGGGAGGCCTTTCTTCTGTGAAGCTTGTGCAGGTTTCAGTGGATGTGGATTCTATCTTATCCAACAATGAAGGCGCTTTCTTTTTTCCTCTCCTTTTTCTCTTAGCACAGGATATGCTTGAATCTATTTCTAAACTATTCGACAATGTGTATAAATTCTTCGAAAACTCACTAAAAACCTCAACCTCCTCCCATATTTCATTCTGCTCTGGTGCCCAGGACTTAGCTCTCCCAAAGAATTGTTTTATTTCATCTGAAATACGCGAAAATTCCCGTTGCAAAACGGATAATGGGATGTAAAAATCTGAGATTTGATCGTTACTCCCGATAGGCGATTCTAAACGGTCAGAAAATCCATTGAATATCTCTTGAAGCCTCCCTATATAGGGTAGTGCTGACATGAGTAATAAATGTACTCCAGTTGAACATCCTTTGGACATAAAGAGCCTTTTCTCGTCCTCGCTATTGTCTACTTCGGTTATCTTAATTTCTGCCTTATTTCGAATGGTATAATTAAAAACATTCTGTATATACCAAGTATATCCGCTTGATTTGATCAAGCAGGGAGGGTAGTGGGGATTTGCATATAATTTGGTAAGCCCTTCCATTTTCTCTTTTATCAATTTTATATTGCCCTGTTCTAAGAGGTTATATATCTCGTCTTTGATTTCTTCATATGCGTGTATTATGCTTTTGTGGACACCTAAGTCTGTATCAGAATAACCTGCGTCGATTAAGTTTTTGCAATATTGAACAAAGCGGTTGACTTGTTGCAAGTATTCCTCAGCCTCATCTTTATCCGACAGATGGGTTATGCGATCTTTTTGATAAACAAATAGATTTTCGCCCATTTTGCTTATGGGTTGCAAAAATAAAGATTTCATCAGAATTTCCTGAATATTTGCTCCCGGGGATAGTCTTTGAATTAATGTACTGTGATCTAGAGACAGACTCCGTTTCGCAAAGGGGCACGTGAATTCATGTTGGGCCATTTCTGTCCACAACTCTCCGACACAACGGTTTGGCATGAAAGATAACAGTAGGCCACACCCCATGGGCAAAGATAGATCTTTTCTGTCGAAAGGAAGTACTACACCTTGATTATAAATTGAATAAGTGATGCAGGGGAATACTTTTTGTTTCAAATCCTCATGACTGAAAAATCTGCCAGTTAAAGAGGGCACTAACATTAGGTTATCTCCAGCTTTTTTTGGCCTTTTGTATTCTCTCAATGAAATCCCATTAATGACATAATCATCATGATGTTTAAGGCAAAATACAAAAACTGAATCTAAGGTTTTTAGCACATATGAACCATATGAATTCCATGGTGGCACACATATATCTTCTACTGAGGATGTTATCTCCACTCTTTCAAAATCATCTTCCTTCAAATTTGAACTACACAAATAGGCGTGGAAAATTTTGCTTATCTTCTCAGGAACTTGACTTACGTTCATAAGTAGCCCCATGTATTCTGGGATGTGATTGATGATATATCTATCTACGAATTTTATCATTTCCCAGTGGTTAAATTTAATAAAGGATGAGGATGGGTCCTGCGACTTTGTTTGCAATTTTTGTATAAAATCTTCACCAGCCCTATTTTCCAGAAAACTTTTCAATTTCGACTTTTCTTTTAGAGTGAGTCCGGTTAGATCTTTCATTTCACATAATTTGTGCAATCGATTAATCAGTAAGGCAACATTTATAAAATGTTGTTGTGGTCTTTTGGAGTTGTGAATAGCCATGCTAGGTGACTTATGAGGTCGTGGTTTACTTTTGGCGTGGAAGGTTTTTGATTCAATCACACTTGTGAACAATTCCCAAATACCTCTCGTTAGTGTCGGATTGTGGAGAGGGTCTAGTTTTTCGTGTAAAATTTTGCAAAGAGTGCTCAAGTCTTTTATTTCTTCGAGAGGGAAAATTTGTCGTGTACAAATTTGCCCGAAAGTTTTGATCCGCTCTGTGTAACATGGATCATCTTCATCTTGTATATTAGAAAAATTTCTTAATAATTCATCCACGTAGGGTATATTGTGGAGCCCCAGTGGCGCTTCCTTTATATGATCCATAATGCTATCTCCAACTTATTTCTTTACTATTTATTTTAAAAAGTTAAATGATTTTTTTCAAAAAAATTGTTAGAGAGTGGTAGAATTTACCATTTGTTGGAGAGGAAGAGTATGCCGTTTTGGGGGAGGCCGCGAAGGAAGATGTAGTAGGTGCCGGCGATAGAGTTAGAGGGGAGATAACGCAAAAGGGCACTATTGTAGAGTTGCGCCTGGAGGGTGTAGTCGTGATGTCGCATGGCTTCGTGTAGCGTGGCTTGGGAATAGTCGGCAAGAAGGGTAGTTTTCCAGTCGAGAATGTAGGCTTTGTCTTGATGGAAGAAGATAAGGTCAATAGATCCTGTGACGTAGTCTTCATCGATGGGGTAGAGGAATTCGACTTCTGGGTGAAGGTTGTTGGGGTGTAGGTCGCGGAGGGTGAAGGTATGTGGGTACAGAGGAGTGTGGAGAGCATGGTAGATTATGGAATGGATGGGGCCTGAAGGGAGGTGTGAGGGAAGCTGTTTTTGCAGAAGGTGGGGGATAGCCTCATCAGGTAGGGCGTCACGGAAGATGGCCTCGAGGAGTGAGTGGAGGAGTATTCCAGTGTCTGGGCCTCTGGGCAGGTCTCCTTCTGAGGCGTCGGCTGCCTGGTGGAGGATTGCTGTAGGGCGGGCCAACGAAGAGTAGGAGTAGAGGGTGCGTGTAGTAAAGTGACGGGAGTGAGTCTTTGGAGGGTGCAGGATGGGGGAAATATACTCTCTTGAGGGAAGATGGTGTGGTGTGAGATAGGTGGCATCCCGAGGTTTGGGATCGAAGAGCTCTAGTGGGGATGCTTGCCCTCGGGGGATAGGAGCATTTCCTGTGTCGATGAGTAGTGGGACGTAAAGTCGTTTTTTTGCGCGCGTGAGAGCGACGTAAAGTTGGCGCATTTTTTCAGATTCTTGATTTTCTAAGGCAATTTTACACTTGGGATGGTTGAGGTCTAGTGGGAGATACTCCCCCTGGCACCGGATCAGGGCGTCACGGCTAGTGTAGCGGTTGATTAGTCCTAGGGCAAAGACGATGTTAAATTCTAGGCCTTTGCTCATATGAATGGTCGTGATGGTGACTGAGTTTGGGTCGGAGAGTGGGCATCTCGGTCTATGTGAAAGATTTTCGAGGGCTTGTAGGGGGTGCTCAGGATTTTGCAAGATGTGTTCTGTGAGTGTGATCAGGTCGCTATATGTTTCGAGATCTCGCGGCATAAATAGGTTACTATGAAGCGCGTCGTGTAGGTTTGGTAGAGCTCGAAAGAGATCGATCTTCTTTGCAATAAAAGTGTCATCTCGCAAATCGTGGTGTGAGTGGGAATGGAGTGGGTGGGACAGAAAGCGTTTGATGGAAATTTCTGTCGGATCTAGATATGCCTGAAGTAGGTATTCCATCAGCGTGTAGCTGGGCGTTTTTTCAAGTGGACTTATATTTTTGGACCTAGTAGGGATAACTTGACATTCTAAAAAGCGTTTCAGGCGGTCACCCTGATAACGATCTTTGACGAGGACGGCAAAATCGGAGAAGTGAAATCCATTGCGTGTGAGGGTGTGTATTTCGTTTGCGATGAAGGGGAAGAAGGTGGTCATTTCAATTTCTGGAGAGGGCCAGGATTTCTCCCTATTTTTTTCTGTTTCATAGATGAAGAAGTGGAGGGGAGTTTTGTTATCAGGGAAGTTGGTATCTTCGCTGTTTGGGCATTTGACTGGATGAAAGGGCAGGTAGATTTGTGGAAGTGATAGCCAGTCCTCTTTTTGGGAGAAGAGGGTATTGAGCTCTGTAACCAGGGATGGGTCGGAGCGATAGTTGGTGTTGAGGTGGTAGATGTTTTTGGCAAAAGTGCTCTTAGCATCTAGATAGATGTAGATATCGGCATCACGGAAGGAGTAGATAGATTGTTTAGGATCTCCGACCAGGTAGAGAGTAGGGATAGGCGAGTCAAGGAAAATGGTCTTAAAAATGTGCCATTGAAGGGCATCTGTATCTTGAAATTCGTCAATAATGGCCGCTCGGTAACGGCTGCGCACCTTGGTGAGGAAGAGAGGGAGTTTGAGGGCATCAGCCATCTTTTTGAGGATTTCATCGGGAGGAAGAACCTTGCCATCAGCCCTTTTTAGAGCTGTCTGGATAGTGCGTCCACAGGCATGCCCGATACGGATAAGGGAGTAGAGGGGGGAGCTCGCTTCCTCGAGGGTAGGGAGTAGGGCTTCTCGAAACGCGTAAAGCGGAGCAGGGTCGATGGATGTCGTTTTGGAGAGATTTTTCTCTGTGAAGAGGGCGAGAAGCTGTTTGTCAAACGCGATCAGGGCATCGAATTCTTCGAGGGAGAGATGGGTCTTGGCGAGGAGGTCTAATTGAGTTTTCCAGGGCTGTTTGACTTCACCGCTGCTATCGCAGATTTTGTTAAAAATGGTGGCATGATGTAGGGGAGCTTGGAAGTGCCCTCTTAGGTAGTTTTTGTAGGAGGTTGTAAAGTTAGGGTAGGAAGGATAGTTTCCCCCTCTTTCGGTGATGGATAGTAGTCTTTGAACGAGTATTTCTTTGTTGTTTTGATGTTTGCGCATGAGGGTTGCTAGCTGTGAGGTGCTGTACTCTTCGGGGGGCAGAGATGTCCGTAAGAAGTCGGTGATATGCTCCTTCAGGAGTTGTTGGTAGTTGGTAGACTCATCGTGGTCGAAAAGAGCACATTCTCTGCCAGCTTCAAAGGCGTATTCTGTGAGCATGCGAGAACAGAATCCATGAATGGTGAAGATTTGTGCTTGGTCGAAAGGAACAGGAACTCCTCCTCTTTGAAAAAGTTGGTGGATGCGGGTTTTGAGTTCACGCGTGGCGGCACGGGTAAAGGTGACGATGAGAATCTCTTCTAGGGAGAGCCCCTCCTCCTTGATGAGGCGCATGGTGATGTGTTCGATAGCGAAGGTCTTGCCCGTTCCGGCAGATGCCTCTAGGAAGTGGTGACCGGTGATTGGGGTGTTTGGGTCGAGGGCATCGAAGTGGTTCATAGCAGCTCCTTAAACGTGTCATGGAGGAGTGGGTGCCAAGTGTCGTAAATTACCTGGGGGTCTGCTTCCTTAAAGGCAATTTGTAAGTATGGGTCTGCTGGGAGTGTTTTGATCCTTTTAGAAAGCTCTTTAGGCCCTCTTCTTAGGAGTGAGTGGGCAAGGAAGGGGTGAAGGGGGGAGGGAGTTAGGGTCGCGATATGGAAGTAATGTAGATAGTTGATCAGTTTAATATAATCGCGGTTATAAAGAAGGTGGATGGGGTAGTATTTAATTTGTTCAGAGAGTTTCTTGGGGAAATAGGGGGAGATTTCTAAGAGTCCGAAGAGATGAAAGTGCTCCAGAGTCAGATCTATAGTTATATTCTCTAGTGGTGGAAGATCTTCCTCCAGGCAAGAATAGGCAACCTCTTTGAAGCGACCCAGAGGGAGGTGGCCGTACAGGTCGGCTTCATGGAAATTTTTTTTAGAGAGATGCATTTTTTTTAGGGGACTTAGTTGAAATTCTTCGTCGGTTGTCCCCCTGTAGGGGAGGTATAGATTGAGGGTCTGATTGCAATAGTATCGGAGGGGATGTTTAGCAAAACGCAGAAGGTGAGCTACATTGATTTCTGTAGGATCTTTTGGTGGAGTTGGCAAAGGGTAAAGGTTCGCGAATTCAGGAATAAATGGAGGGGGACTTTTTTGTGCATAGAAGTGTTGTGCCATCTCAAAGTAGCGCTTTGGGTATGTAGCCGCCTTTCTGGAGAAGTAGTGGTGGTGGAAGGGAAAGGGGTGGTGAATCTCCTCTTGGAGGTTGAGTTCCTGGATAAGGATAGATGGAAATTGTTCTTTACCGTCTTCTTCGTTTGTGTTTTGGTAGGAGAAGATGAGGCAATCTTGCGCTGACATGAGGGCTTCGAGGAAGATGTAGCGCCCCTCCTCCGCGGGATGTGGACAGTAATCGCTAGTGTTGTCGAGGAGGGAGGGTGAGGGGTGGATATGATGGCGAGGGAAAGTGTTCTCATTCATCCCTAGGAGTGCGATGATCTTGGAGGAGAGTAGTGCGCCAAGTTGTAGAGAACGACAGCTGATGGCGTTAATCTGTTTTGATGGGCGTGTTCCTCCTCTCCCCCCCTTCCCCAGTAGGGAGGAGAGGTAGCGTTTAATGCTGGAGAAGGGATAGGTAGCACCATTGCTTCCTCCCAGCTCCCGCAACATTTGCATCTTTTTCATGAACGATCGGTAGATCCCCCGCTCCTTGTCGGGAACGAGAAAGTATCGGTGGAAGAGGGAGTGTATATGGGTTGCCCATTGAGAAAGGGTAAGCGAAGCTTCTTTTAAAAATTCGAGCTCATTCCTGAGAGAGCGGACCAGTGAGATACACCGCTCTAAAAGCGTCGCGTCAGAAAAATTTAGATATGGAGGGTCCCAGGTGCTTTTCCTTTTGGGAAGGAATAGGAGGTTATCTATCAAATGTTTAAAGGCTTGCTCCCACGTGCCGCTCTCTCCCTCTTCCAAATAATTGGGAAGCAAGGTGTTGCGATGCTTTTCGTCTACCCCCCATTTGACACTCCCCCCCTCTATCCAAGACCGGAACCGCTCTGCCTCCTTTTGAGTGAGTGGAGAAAAGTGTGTGTTGGAAAAGAGAGAAAAGATGGCGGGGGGTTCAAAACGGTCTAAGGATAAGAGTAGGAATAGACTTTCTATGAGAGAGTATTTGGGGGTGGTGTAGATGGCGAGGTCAAAAGGAGAACCTTCAGCGCCGAAGATGTGTTCAATGAGGGGGGCATACTCCTCCATTTGTGGGGCAAAAATTTGGATCTCCGAGGGAGGAATATGCATTTCTAAAAGAATATGATATAGGATCTCCACTTCGCGTAGTTTTGAGGAGGCTGAAAAGAGGCGGAGGGAAGAGTCTTGCTTGTGTGGAGTCTCTTGAAAATTTAGGACGCCATGTTGGATGTGGGATAGAGCCGTTTCCCTTTTTACCGGTAGGTAATGTTCATCTATGGGAAAATCTGCCTCCTCGAAAACGCGGAAAGTTTCTCGGCCCAATTTTCCTAAGTTGGCGAGAAGGTGGGGGCCTTCCCTCTCGAGGTAGGGTATGAGTTTGGGGTTGTTCTTTGTGATGTGCCGTCTCTCCCCCTCAGTTACCATGTCGCCCCAGAATTCACGACAGGGAGAAAATTGGTAGTAGTGAATGGGAATGAGTGGGGCAATTCGTGCAAAGAACAGGTGGTAGATCTTGGGTAAGAAGGGAAAGTTGAAGAGGTGAACTTCTATTGGAGTGTGCGGCCTTCTTAGGGGGATTTCGAGAAGTTGGTAGGGAGTATTCCATCCCGTGAATGCAGCATCCCACAACGTTTTCTTCCACCCACTCAGGGGAGAGCCCCCAAATATCCCGAATTTTAAAAATTCACGAGCTAACGAGGCGGCAAGTGGGGGGTTATCTTCGCCTATTAGGGACTCGATGTGGAGGGCGAGGAGTTCAGAGGGCGGGAAGGTTAGAAGTTTGTCGCTCACTTCTCGGATCAACGTGCGTATTCCACTGCTCAGCTGATGAAATTCAATGCCTAAGACGACATTCACCCTTTTGTCAGAAACAAAACGTGTCATTAAGGCGTGTTTTAAATTGAGGTGAGGCAGAAGGACGATTTTTTTTGTAAAGGGTTTAGAGGGAGAAAGCAACAGATAATCCCTCATGAGCATGATCATACTATTTATGTTGTTACTGAGATGAATAGTTGGCCTTTTCTCCATATTCAGGATATTGTAGTGGGATATGAGTTTCTTTAAGAATAATAATAGAAAGTGGAGATTTTTCCTACCGATTGAAAAGGCCTTCACACGTTTTGGTCTGTTTAGACAAATCTCATTTTTTGAGAAGTATGCAATATACTTTCTCAATATTGCGCAGTTTCTAGGGGTGGTGAATGATAATTTTTTTAAATACCTCATCGTATTCTCGTTTATCGATCTGTACGGGGCTAAATACTCCCCTATCGTTCTGACCTGGGTGGGGGTGATTTATGTTTTGCCCTTTTTGCTGTTCTCCTCTATAGCGGGTGCGTTTGCTGATCGTCATAGCAAGCAGAAAGTGATCGTCATACTCAAATTGACAGAAGTGATTATTATGTTCTTTGGCATTATCTCCCTTTTATTCAAGAGCATTTGGGCTAGTTATGTCCTCCTATTTCTGCTTTCGATGCAAAGCGCAATGTTTGGCCCGTCGAAATATAGCATCATACCAGAAATCGTAAAACGGGAGCATATTCCAAAAGCCAATGGCATGATTACCTCGTTTACCTATTTTGGGGTGATTATTGGGACCTTTTTGGCCTCTTTTTTAACACAAATTACTGGTAAGAATTTTCCCCTAGCGGTAGGAGCGGGGATGTTGATAGCGGTGATTGGCTTTGTCGCCTCAACCCTTATTCCATTTACTCAACCCAAACGCTCGAAAATGCCCATCCACCCCTTTTTCATTTACGATGCCTATCAAAATTTAAAATATGCGTCACGTATTCCCCGATTACTTGTAGCTATTTTGGGCTCGGCCTCTTTCCTCTTTATCGGTGCCTACTTTCAGCTTAACATTATCTCCTATGCTGTAGAGGCGATGGGATGCTCAGAGGTAGCTGGGGGATATCTCTTTTTATTGACGGCGATTGGAATTGCTTGTGGGGCTTTTGTCACGGGGCGGATGAGCCACCAATGGGCAGAGGTAGGTGTAGCTTGTATTTCTGGGATCGCCTTTTCGATACTCCTTTTCCTAATAGGCATTCTATTCCAGCACCCTACTGTGGTCTATGGCCTTCTCTTCCTTGTGGGGTTTTTTTGTGGAGTTTACATAGTACCATTCGATTCGTTCATTCAGTGTCATTCTCCAGAAAAGAGGCGCGGACAGATCGTCGCCACGGCGAGTTTTTTGAGTTTTTGTGGAGTTCTCATCGCCCCAATCTGCCTTTACTTGTTGAGTGAGCAATTAAGTTTTACTGCAGCTCAAGGATTTGTTCTCATGTCCATTGTGATCTTCGTGGTGATGCTCCTCTTCACGAGGGCGCTATCTGGATATGTATGTAATTATTTGTCTAGGATGATCATAAGGCTTTTTTATAGAATGGATGTGTACAACTCCCCTTTTAGGGAGCAAAGGTCTCCCTTTCTGTTGGTTTTGGAAAAAATTAAGGGTGTGCACATCTTTCTTCTCTCCCTTTTCAGCCCTCGGATTCATTTTTACATTTTTCGCGAAAAGAGAGGGGTGATCGATCCCCTTTTGTGTACACTCTTTTCCGTAAGTATCATCTACATGCATAGAGAGGAAGAGGAGATTTTTTCCCAACTCTTAGGTAAGATTGAACGGAAAGGTGGAGAAATTCCATGCCTAATATTCCCTTGTTGGCCTTCTCCAGAGGGGGATCTCTTTGTTAAGTGGGTGCGAGAGTCAAAAAAAACCAGGGCGCACGATCTGTTTTTTGTCGAGACAGAGCTTCCACACAAGGAGGGGTATGTTGAGCCAAAGTTCTTTAGGCGCTCTAAACTTACTTTCCATTTCACGAAAACCCATGGATAAAATATGTGCGGATGGAGGGTTTTGCTTTGGTGGTGTTGAGAGATGGGAGCATGTACATGTATATTGACCAAAATTGTCTCAATTAGCACAATAAGGGATTTTTTATGGCGGTCGTAGCTCAGTTGGTTAGAGCGTTGGGTTGTGGTCCCAAAGGTCGCGGGTTCGAGACCCGTCGATCGCCCTTTTTATCTTTGATCTTCTCGATTGGGCTTATTGGTCGTGTGTCGCAACCATCGCTTGAGGGTGGGGGTGCCCATATCTGCTCCTGGTCCAGTGGTGGGCGTGTGGGCGTCGCGGGCGCGCCGCGCGCTAGGCTAGGGTGCGCTAATCCTTTCTTCCTCCGCGCGCGCTGATGAATGCGAGGAATGTGTTTAGAAACCTCTTCCGAACCTGGGGACTTTGTTTCCTCGATTTTCTCGTGCCCGTGGAAAAGGTATGTCCCCCTTTCAAATTTACATGAGAACCATTCTTCCGCCAATGTTGCGGGCCAAGAGGGTTCTGGTTGATTGCTTCCCTAATGCTACCAGGGGGATCTTTTTCCCGGGCGTCTTTTTTAGAACTTATTACTTCGTGGGACTTTTTTGACTTTTTCTCATGCCCCCATGCATCCAAAGTAGGAATACTTTTTTTTCTTCTTTCATCAGTGTAATTTTTCGGTAAAGTACTGCTCTTCACCCCCTCCGATATATCTAACATATGTGGTTCATCCACAAGGCGCTGTGATACCTCCAACTCCTTTGATGATGAGGCGTGATCATCTTCTTGCTCTGGGAAAAAAGTTGTTGTTTCTCCTGGAGCTTCTTCTTCCTCCTCAGAGGGGGCTTGCTCTGCCACCGTTTCCACCTTTAATTTTTTCAACGCTTCGAGGTACCTTTGTTCCGTGTGCGGTAATTGTTCTTGTCTTTGTCTTTTCTGCAACTCAACAATCTGTGTATCTATTTTCTCGTAAAGCTTGAAGAGCTCTTTTTCCCACAATTTTTCCATAAAGGATGTGTTGAGAAATTAGGGGTTTTGGATTGAAAACTAACCAACCACCTGCTTCAAC
>Ga0066187_1000727_pt1 | contig 10741 bp, 3 predicted proteins | sample WorMetexBAHAMAS1_FD_58706 | JGI IMG/M metagenome (GOLD analysis project Ga0066187, IMG submission 58706) | Marine gutless worms symbiont microbial communities from Max Planck institute for Marine Microbiology, Germany - Inanidrilus exumae... | ecosystem: Host-associated > Annelida > Digestive...
AGGGGTGTCGATTCTGTGGGGGTCGAAAATTGCCATTTCCCATTGACTAAGTCAGTGGCCATTAACACAGGGCTGGCGCTACCGCGCAGCCTGTGATTAAGTCCGGTGCGATTCGTCTGTCTTCAAGTGACCGTAGTTTCAATCTAGCCAATGTTTTAACATAGTGGTGATGTTTCAAATTTTAATGGGTCAATGCTATACAGAGCGCGACAGACTTCAGTCACGGTGTGCGTGTGCTTCAGTCGGTTCAATTTCAGACTGGACTGCATCATCACAGCATATCATCACATCACATCACTATATAAGTCCTGTCATATCACTCCCATCCTAAACCGATCGACGTTGTTGTGTTCAAATGTCTAAAATATGTCCGAAGGGAAATCAATGAAATCGTGCGTTAGGACTATTTACCTGACCAAAAAAATTTCGGCTGCCTCTCAAACTACGATATGATAGGTAGATTAACGTGCGCTCAAAGCTGTCGCTACTGCTCGGATCGCGCCCCAAATCTGCCATTGACGTCAGTCCCAACATTGTGATCACACTCACAGTGCTCTAGATTCATCCAAATCCGTTCACTTTCGGCGTGAACACTGTTTTAGCAGTATTCCCATGACAAGCTCTTTGAGCCTTTAAAAATAGAAACTATAGACATCCCGTAGTGGGCTATTTTGGTAGTGAGTTTCGGGCGATCTGTAATCATTGCGGAGTTATGGTGGCCGAAGTCGCAAGACGTGAAAATTTGTTGAGTAATTTTTGCGTTTTTTAAACGACCCCTTATGTTAACATTTTTAAAATTCTGTTCCGAAAGTTTTTACCGCGACACCGATCGACGTTGTTCTGTTCATATTTCGTGAAATTTTGCCAACGGGTAATATAAAAAATCGGCTGCCCCCCAAACTGTCGCTACTGCACGGATCGCGCTTAAAATCTGCCAAGACCAGCCCCCAACAATGTACTCACAGTGCTCCAGATTTCATCCAAATCCGTTTACTTTCGGCGGAGTTATAGCCGAACGCATGAACACTTTTATTTGCCCCGTTGAGTAATTCCAATATAGGCTCGAAGAGCCTATAATGATAAATTATTTCATACAGGAATTAATTAACCGGTTAGTAAAATTATATTTTCTTAGTCATAATTACTGATGCTGAACAAGTCTGAATTTGTTGCCTCTATAGTACTAGCCTAATTTGAGTGAGTCCGAGTCGTCTTATAAGTTATAATTCCATGAAATCAAAGTGAGGAATACACCGTGACTCGATCGGCGTTCGTCTGACCGTGACGGCAATGCGATACGTTATGTACTTCCTTTTTTGTGGATGACGTCATGCTTTGATTAATTGAGGGAATAGGCAAGAATCAGAAACGACACGTATCGTCCAGTTCGCCAGGTACCTGATCCTAATTCCCGAGCATCCAAGCTCATGCATATGTCGTCCCACGTCTGTATGTCCGCGTAACAGACCAATCGATTTTACTTAGCCACCGGTACGGGTGCGAAGTGCTATGAACAGCGTGTCTACGTTGTCCATTTGTTATTTTAACTGTCCGCTCCCATATCTCAACAATAAGCTCCGCTACCGCGGAGACACCGCGCTAAGCGCTGCCAGTTGAAATTATGTCAACTGCCTCCCAGCTGTACGAAAAATTTGAAAGGCTAGTAGTAGGTGAGTGACCTTGAAGGTGACTCAAGGTCGTCGGAATTACCTCTATTCGGTAGGCCATATATCACTTCCTATTGGTGGTCTGTAGTAACAGCTACTCTATCTGACATCGTTTCAAAGATATGACCACATTTACAGTGTACGTTCATGGCTGACCTTCAGAAGTCTTCATTTTCGAAAAGGCAGTTGAAATTACAAGCCACGTGCGCTTTACGACTCATGTGTAAACATATCGTAGATAATACACGCTGTATTTCCCCTAGGTGTGTGAGATAGAAAGGTTTCAAACAGCAAAAGTGACCTTGGAGGTCAAGGTCACTAAACACTGTTAACGGTGCCATTCGATAGGCCACATACAATTTCGTATTAGTCTTCCAATGCAACTATATCTCCATCTTGCAGTGTTTCCGAGATGTTATCACTTATTTCACCAAAATTACGACGTCACTTGACCATGAACACATCCCTTTCAGACATGGTCTATCATCCATGCAATAGCCTATATATACCGCGCTTGCATAGCGGCGCGCGGCGAAACTACAGTCCAAATTTCATCAAATTTTTGTACATGTTACCCGCGGCAGTAATTCGGTCGTCCTCTTACGACGGACTTCTTCCCACGGTGCGCCATCTGGCGAACTGGACGAAACACAAGCGTCGTCTTTTATTCGGGCTAGTCGCACCAATGAAAGCATGAAGTTATACACAACACCGGAAGTACATAGCATATCGCATTGCCATCAGAGGAAGACCGAGCAACGGCAACCGGTATATAACACGTACAGAAAATTTTGGTGAAATTCGGACATGTAGGCTAATTTTTGAGGACAGACAAATAGATTTGCAGATATACAGTGACCACAATACTTTCCACCCCTACCGGTGGCGAATTAAAGTAATCACGGTTTTTTATGGCGACCGTGAGTACCGCGATTCTCTGTGAGCTTTAATCATGTTTTATTTTGTGACAACGACTTCATCCAACAATAAGCTGCAGTAAAGTAATAGTCGCTGATGTATGCTGTTATCTAGCGGTAGCTGCTGTGACTGAGGTGTGCAATAGAGATGCTTATATCGAAATATCGATGTATCATGTCGTATCATGGAAATCAATAATTATTAATATCGAAATCTGTTATACATAGTGATATCGTTTGGTGGATTCTGCTTTAAACGCAAAATAAGACAAAAATAAATATTTGTGGGGTTGATTACAGATAAACATTTGCAAGTTAGAAATCGAAGTTGTCGACTAAATTTTATACATCCGTGAAAATGTTAGTGTTTGATTGGTACTTGAAACTTGCTGTAGGCCTACTGAAAACTGTATTTTTCGCATTTCGCTTTGCTTACGCGTTGTGATACAGATTTCTAAAAATAGCCTAATATGTATTTCGGCATAAAATCAATTCATTGCAACACTGTTTGCGTGGGTTGGGAAAACTAATATCGATATCGCATCTATGTCGCGATATTTGATCGGTATCGTACCGACATCGTGAGAAAACTGAAATTCTGATATCGACGCATCACTAGCGTGCGGCGTCTGGATATAAAGGGCCCGTAGGCGTGGAGCGTGGTTGGCAGATGTATTGATACAGCAACTGTACGACTGTACGTCACCTGTCGCCTCGTCATCCTTACAAATGCGGCAGCAATCTCGACACACCTGCATGTACCGCTCACTCAGGTAAAACTATTAGACTATCAATACAGGTGGAGGTGGCATATGCTTGCACTCCTTATTCCTTAACTGTACATACTGCATTATTCAAATGTGGTGATATATTCACGTACTGGTAGTTGTTTTCGTGGACTTCGTGGACTGTAAAGGACGAGACAACGCCCGACATTGACGGGCCCTTATGTCGCGACACTCGGGTCAACATCACTCGACACGTCGGCCAGTTATGTCGGACCGTCATAGCCTGGGACCAGACACTATTTGCCCGTCTTGTCGTGACATCATTTCGGTCCGTGTGTCGCGGGATCCGACATTGTCGGCCCGTAGTCGGCCCTACATGACAGGCCGATATGATCCGACATCACACGACCTATCGGTCTGTCAAATGCCGGCTCGTTGTTTCGGTCTTAATAAACTGGATTGATCGATTATTTAATTGCTTGATAGTCTTCTATCTACTGTTAGCCTGTTAGATCTGTAATGAATGATACGATTAAGATCTCTATGATTATTTTTACCGCGCGGAGCTTTGCTAGCTCGATGTGCTGTTGCCCATGTGTCCGTCCATATGTCTATCAAAAGTGCTTAAGAGTTCTACCAAAACTTTTGAACGCAGCATCACGCAAGCAAGGCCGCACAATAGGACATGAACTTTGGTTTTCTGACGCCAAAGGTTTGGTGAAATACGAATGGGTCACCCCAAATGGGCGCCAAATGCCGGTTGGGTTTTGAAATCGGCGATTTTCGACAATATCTCGCTATATCTCGCAAACGGTGCAAGATAGAGACATAGGCCCCTAGTTAGGCCTACTATCCAAGATAATAGAAACTCGTATGCACTCTGTCGAGAGGGATGGGATGTGTGGAGGTGGCTGTGATATAAAAACTCCCACGTTTTCGACATTTTGCGCAGCCTTTCATCTTCGTAGCCGGTGGAGATAGAGACTTCACATTTGGTAATTAGGTTGACATACATGTAGCAAGTCCTCTATGGTTATGGATGACAAAACAACCTTGAAAGGGACGTGGTAAGGGTCACGTGTCCTATTTTATTTTTTTTGGGCCCCAGTCCCATCTCTCGAACGGCCGTCTGCGGTAGCTGAGCTACTTGTTTATTTAGCGCGGCACTTTATTACTCTTAGGCCTGTTACGCCTTATACTGCACTGTTGGGCCTTCTACATTTTGCCAGTAGGTGATAGCGTAATACATTGTGGTGAAATTAGTTATATTTTTTTTATCGCGCGACGCTATGCCGGCCTGTATGCTGATTGTCCAGCAGCTGGTGCTGTTGCCGTGGTAACGGATGACGCAACGATGACGTCACTGACCGTCGCTTGTTGCTGTGTGCTATCGAGTCGTTACGCCGTCCTGTTGGCTTTTCTGCTTCTGATGACTTCATCAAAAACAGGTCAGCTTGGATCGGAGGCATATGCATAAATTCTAGACTATACTAAAGTCGCGTTCACACACCACACGAAACCACGCTCAGGATATGCGATCTTGTGTTGCGTTGCGGCCCCGCGTTGTGTGTGTAAGTGGCTTAAATGCTGTACAAAACAGCTGTTACTTTTTTAGAATACATACTGCATGTCTATTTGAGACACAGCACGAAAAAATAGTATAGGCCTTTACGCTTTCTACTGAACAATGTACCTCCGCGCCGAACAACTTTTACTGGTGGCACTTTAGTTCTTTCCAAACTATTCGACACATTTACGTTAGCAGTAAAACCAGACTTCTGTGATAAATCGAACACAATCAGTATGACGATGTTTAACTTTCACTACAAGCATACGGCGATCTATCCCAGTCGGTTAACCCAAATTGTTCGCAGTCATCTTATACTTGGTCATCTCGAGAAAAACCTATAAAATTTGATCGCACTGTGATAGATAACATTAAAGCTGAGCAACATGCTCACGGAAATTATACACATTTGCACGCAAAGTGAGAAACGAGGCATAGCGCAATCGTCAGTGTGTGTGGGCGTGTGTTAAGGTGCGTTCAGACAGGACGCAGTGCGGCGAAGTGCGACGCGGCGCCGCGCGGAAAACAACAGCAAATTTTAATTTTTCGCGCCGCGCGAAGTGTGAATACACTCACTGAAATCAGTGTGTTATCATTTGGCGGCGGCTCAGTCCTGTCTGAACTCACCTCTAGGATTGCTGGAATAGTTGTGAATGGATTTGCATGAAATGTTTGGAAGGAGTAGCATGGGAACAAACCAGTAAGCCCTCACTCGACACGCAGCGACCACTCTGACAACATTGTTTTTCTTCTGTGACCTTGAATTTTGATCTGTGACCTTGACCTTCGAACGTGATAAAGAAATTGTCAGGCTGAACTAAAGCAAGCCAGACAGCTAGGTCAAAGGTTATTCAGCTCCAAAGTTATTGTCCGCAGACACAGACAGACGCACCCAACCTATTGCTCGACATGGTCCACTACTGTAGAGCGATTCCGGCCACTGTAACAATGGTCGGTATAAATCCGTTAGTTTCAAGGATGCTAGCGTTAGCACTACCGCACTTTACTGACGTTGGTTAAGTGGCATGAAGTCTATCTATGGTTAGTATTTAATAGTCTCTCTGCATCACTTGCGCGGCTTGCCTGATATTGTCACAAGAATAGTTCGGACTTCGGACAGCTGGACTGGCGGTGTGGCAGACCAGATAGACATTGTCTCCTGTCACGTCACAATAACTGTCATATTATCATATACGAAGCATATCTCCCAATTCGTAGTGACAATCGAATGTTTGGGAACAAAAATGTGCACTGTATAGCTATAAACCAGTAAGAATGCAAATAAATTTAGACGTGTTTGCTCAAGCTCACAACGCGTGGTCTATTTTCATCTTCGCTCTTATAGACCTACGATGGCGCACCGTCAAATCTGTCTTGGAGAAGATCATCACTGGAATGCACCGCCGGATGTAGGACTGCAATTCAGACTGTTCGGCCGAACATCGCACGCACAAAATTTAGGGGCTCCACATTTTGAAAAAAAAACATTTTTCACCAACAGAAAGGCATCGCTAGACAGCGGAAAATGAAAGAAAAAGGAAGTCGATCAGAGCCATGCAGTCTGTTCTTGGCAGGATCGGTTCCATAGGGCCAGGGAGGGCCACGGATCCCCTCTCAGATACCTGGCCCACACTGGCCCCAAGGAGATCTATACGTAAAATTGTTGTTAACTATAATATGTCCTGCGGTAACGAAAAACAGCTGGAAGCTTAATCGGAGCTATAGACATAAACAAAAAATCTGTGTGTGTGAGGCCTACCCGTCTGAATATGCCGTCCCCTTGGCCAGTCCAGTTGGCCATAAAAATGGAAACGTCAGAAGTTCAGAACCACCCCTGAGTCTTGGTTCCACAAATGTGTCCAACCGAACCCCAACCGACTGTGCCGTATTACCGTGCGTTCGAAATCCAACTCAGCAGCCGTCTTAGTTTACTGTTTTGCACGGCACTGTGTCTTGCCTTCCCAATTCGGTCTACCGGTCGTTACAGGTCACACATCAAGAATCAGTCTACTAGTTTCGTTGTGTTATCTATACCACTGCGGGCTTGGACTAGTAAGCTCTCACTCTAGGTCACACCGCAGCACAGGAAACTCAAGGTTGATTTATCGAGTTAAGGCTTTACGTCCTATCCGACACAAAATAGGTCATTTCAGAGACATTCTTCCCAGTCAATCTCTTGGCTTAGTGCTGAAAAAGGGAACTCGAGAAAAACCAAGCAGCAATTATATTTTGAATTGTGTGTTGTATGCATCTTTGATTGTGTCCTGTGGCGATTTTTGACTTATGACCTTCACATCCAAACATGATCTAAATAAAGTACATAGTGTCGAGGTGAACCAGCGTGCCAATTATCCAATTAAGTAAGTAAGTAAGTAAGTAATTAAGTAATGAAATTTGATTAAGCGCCATAATCATTCAGTAGAATGAATCAAATGCGCTGTTCTAGTTCAAAAGTTCTTTGTCTGGACACACACACCCACAAACACACATACATGTCCTGTTGCTCTATCTGGACCAATAAATTGGTCAGCGCCGGATTTACAAATGCAGGGGTCCTGTTCGATACAAATCTGGGCTCGGGACCCTTAACCCGTTCTCTTTCCCTTTTCGCCGTGTAGCGATGCCCCTCTGTGGGTTTAGTGATGGACAATGACGAAGGAAAAATGTCCAGAAGCACCTGAGAAATTCCTTCACAGAACGTGGGCCCCTAAATTTGTGGAGCCCCGTTCGGCGAACAGTCTGAAAAAAACTCGGCCGTGAAAGTGGAAGGTGAATTTTACGATGCTCGTACATTTAGCCGCGGCACGGTGATGGTGATGGCGATTGTGACGCTGCTCGTGATTCGAGTGACATCACGGCGACGCACCCGGTTGAGTCCAACTGTCAATATCAGCAGCAGCAGCAGCAGCAGCATAACGATCTGAATGCGATGTCGTCGTGTCAATGTCAGTCGGCCGCGTTCAATATGAACGGCGCACAATTTGCATTCTCATTCTCCAGTATATATCGCGCATTGCAGCGTCGCGTATGCTTTTGCTTTCACCCTTGCTTTCACCCCGACGCCACTTTTTCCTGGGGCAACCACTATGGGAAGAGGGGGACCGTTCCCCCAACTTCTGAGACTCGCTATGGGGCCAACATGCAGTGCACTGGTCCCACAACTGTTTGGTACTTGGAAGTGGCCAACTGTCATCCAGGTTGCTAAAAATATACACATTTTAGCGTGAATTTTCTTTTAAATATTATCAGATCGTACTACCTCGAACCAAACCGAATTTCGACTGTAATGCTCCACGGACCCCCAATTCCTCTCCAAATCCCACTGCTTGCCCATGGTTGCACCCCTATCATTAGCGTAACATAAACATAACGTAACCAAAAATAAAGCAAAGAAGGTTTATACTTTATACACCGTGTCTCAAAAAAAACAATACACTTGACTTTTGATCACACTCTAGCAAATGTAGACCGATTAACAAAATCCTTCTATTATCAGATTCTTGAGGAAATTTTGTACACATAAGTCATATAGATTCACCACGTCACTTTAAGCATGCTTTTACACTACCTTGTGAAACTTGAAAATCACAGTTGCTGACGATTTCAATGACATGGTATATTGCATGTGAAACCTCAGAATTCATCTTGCAAGAAATGAGGCTGCCTTAATAGCCCAGGTCTGAATCCTATGACTATAAAATCTGGAAAACAATGCAGCATTGCTCAGAAGAGGATGCGTGATGTCAGCGAACTGAAGCAGTGGATGATTGACGTGTAACTTGGGCTGCCGCTGACAGTCATTGATGAAGCTCGCATAAGTGAATGGCGTAAACGTGTGCGAGGTTGTGTTTATACCAGAGATGGACATTTTCATCAATTGTTTTAACTTTAGGACAATTTGGACAATTGCGGTGCGATATTTTTCAGTATTGAGTTGGCACCTTTTCTGGAATTTATCAGGTAGGCGGACTGCAGAGGACATCAGTTACAAACACTACTGTAACCTTTCTGACAATGGTGAAGTCGTTTGTTGCATGAACTTCACGGACCGACTTTGTCGTCAAATTATATTCTCAACGTTCTTGCGTTATCAGCATTCTGTGCTTCATATATTGCACAAGAAGCTCAGCTACCGCAGAGGACTGAGCGACACGCTATGTTAGCAAATTCGTGCTATGTTTTACGAGCTACGGGAGTTATAATAAAGTTTTCAAATAGCAAAAGTGACCTTGTAGGTCATTCAAGACATTGGCAATGGTGCCATTTGATAGGCCACATACGATTTCCTATGTTGATATTATCACTTATTTCCCTCAATTTAAAGATATCGTATGACTCTACAGTCCTAAACATATCCCATCGACAAAGCAACTGTTGGTAATTTTTGAGATAATTGTACCTCGAAATTAAAATTTTACTGGAAATTCATCTTACCTGGGACGTGCAATGGAGGAAGTGTATGGAAAAGTTGCGATCGCGGCTGTTTCCCGTAAACTGTAAGAGGTGTAATTACTGCATAGTGCAAACCATTGACAAAGTTGTATATAATATCAGCCCTATTCAGTGGTAGCATTTCCAATGACTTTGAGTGACCGATTTCAAGGTCATGCTGTTTTTAAACATCAAATATATTGAAAACAACGCCACTTTCTGCAACGATTAGACTATTATTAAGCACTTGTCTGTTCTATCGCGATTACCAACGGTGTTTACGACCTTAGATGACCTTGAACCTTTGTGACGTATACGCTGTACCACTGTGGTATATAATGTTAGTGATATCTCGAATGCATTACCTAATACGGTAGTGGAAGCTTCTAGTTATAATGTTTTATGTGACCACTGGACCATGTTGATCTAGATGTTGTATTTTGAGTTCCCATACTTTAAATGTATACCGTGACTAAAAAAATCAACATTTTATTTTTTCGAATAACTCAAGTCAAAGCCCATTTGATTTGATTAATTTTTTCGGCACACAGAATCTAGAGGACTTTTCACGTAAGTAGTTTTGAACCTGTCCAGTGTCCACCATACATGAAAATGTCACCGCGGTGTAGGCCTATACCTTGTGAAATGCAGAACTTGTGCATCTGATTGAAGTTGCGTTGCTTCCCTCAAAAAGCGGATGGTTCTTAAACAGCCAGTTGTTTTGTCGCACGGAAACTTAAGTCTCAGACAAGCAACATCGCAGAAATTGTTAGGTGGCTGTCTTGTGTGGTGACATATGCTTCAAGTTATTTTCTGTTACTCTTCTTATGACAGGTGTTAGCTCGGTAGAATTTACTACTGTACTTGCTGGCAGCCGATCGTTTATGGTCAAACAAACAAACGCATGTGTATCAATTAATAATTTAAGCTACTATGTGGGCTACCTGCTCCATTGGGTAGCCTGCCGTCTGTTTTATTGAAAACATGTCAAACTCTGATTGTTTTGTAGTTTAATAAAATATTCATACACAACGGCGCGTGATTATTCCGGTATTTGTGTAAAGGTCCGTTCACATCGCCGCCACAGAACAGAACAGAACTAAACAAACTGAACGTGTTCTGATCTACCTTATTTCATACTTTATTTCATGTTATTAATACAACTCGTTTTAATGCCACGTGACCTTAAAAAACTGTCGCCCCTAGTAACGATTGGCCTTCTGGGCGTGAATAGGCATTTTCAATGTAATTCGATCCGGTCGCTTATCTCCGCATTTGCTGAGCTCTTGTTAATTTTATAATAGTGTTCATATCACTGATTGATCATGGACCATGTACCTTCTACTGAATTAAATTGAATTGAACTGAATTTTTAGATCTGTCGCGCGGCGATGTAGGCCTAAACGCGAATTATTATTATCTTATAGACTG
>Ga0066187_1000728_pt1 | contig 10722 bp, 12 predicted proteins | sample WorMetexBAHAMAS1_FD_58706 | JGI IMG/M metagenome (GOLD analysis project Ga0066187, IMG submission 58706) | Marine gutless worms symbiont microbial communities from Max Planck institute for Marine Microbiology, Germany - Inanidrilus exumae... | ecosystem: Host-associated > Annelida > Digestive...
TCCTGACTCCCATATACATTGGGCTTTTTGAGGTGTCCACTAAATTGGGGTAAATTCAATATTGATAACAAGCTATCTTTTTAATTTATGGTAAATCAAGCCATGAAAATCTTAATGAAACCAGAGAACGAAGCTGAAGCGAATGCAATACAGTTGGTTTTAAAGGAAAATGGAATCCATGCAGAGGTAAAATCATTCCATGACACCGCATACGATGGTCTCTACCAAGCCCAATATGGATGGGGTGTGATTCAGGTTCCAGATGCTGTTTTTCCTGAAGCACAAAGAATTATTGAAGAATGGGAAAGTGCATCGCCTGACGAATTACCCTGGGAAGAGTCGTAAGGTGAAACAAAGTGTGGAGCAGATAGCAGATGAAATATTTTTCCTCATGACCGGAAGAGAAAAATCTATCTTTGCCAATATGGACGAGAAGGATCTGCCCTATGTCCGATATGCCTTTGATAGTTGGCTCGATGGAAAAGTGAGTGATGATGAAACTGCGGATAAGGTTGTCCGTGCTATCTGGAAAAAACTGAAAAAGACACACCGAATTCGGAGGGTAAAATGAATCATTTACCCCAAGATGAAATCCGGGAAATCGTTGATGGTAGCCAAGTTGAGAAGGCTGGCCGATTGCCTTGAAACCGGAATACAGTTCAAGATCCAGATTGCCGGAGAAAAGTTTGCCGTTCCTGCCGAAGCAGTTTTTAACATTGAGCATGAACATTGAGATAAAGGTTTTAGATTCCCAAGGCACCAACAGGAATGACAGCCACGCCATCTTTACGCATATATCCGTATCCGGTGCCGACAATGACGCCCAGCAAGGCGGGGGTTCCACATTTGCTGCTATCGACACGTTCGGCGAACTTCAGCAGGCTGGCTGCCGCGGCGTCTATGTGACCTGTCCCCAACTTGATTTCATATGCCGCCCAACGTCCGTCCGCGGCTTCAACAATGGCATCCACTTCGAGGCCGGTGTTGTCTCTGTAATGAAGCACTTTCGCATCGCTGGCCTGAGCATAGACCCTAAGATCGCGAATCACCATTGATTCAAATAAGAATCCGAAAAAATTAAGATCTTTTAAAAGACGTTCGGGTGTGCTTCGCAAGGCAGCTACGGAAAGAGAAGGATCAACAAAATGGCGTTTTGATGCGCTGCGCAGAATCGACTTCGACCGCAGATGAGGCGCCCATGGCGGTTGATCCTCAATGATCATCAACTGCGTAAGGGCATCAAGATATCCTCTTACGGTCTCGTCTTGCAGGGCGCCATCGGCTCCCCCCGCATCGACGGCAATCACTCTGAGCGCCACGGGTGTCGCTATGTTTCTTGCAAGTGCCCGAACAACTCGCATGACCTTGTCAGGGTCGCGCCGCCGTTGGTCCACCCGGCTAATGTCGGCCCGGACGATTTCTTCCAGATAATCCCGGACAGCCCGAATCGACTGTTCAGTCGTCAACCGTTGATGCGCCGGCCAGCCCCCAGTTGCCACGCATTGTGCAATGTCAGCAACATCCAGACCGGGATCACCGCAATTTTGAAATGTACCGGATAGGATTCCACCGATGGACGCGGCACCGTTGGAATGACCGGTTTCAAAGAGGGTCATCGGACGCAGGCGGAGTCGCGTCAGCCTTCCTGCTCCCGTATGCCGCGTGATATCATCCGCCGGCACCGCGGATCCGGTTAGAATAAACTGGCCCGGCAACCCGCGTTCGTCCACTATTCTCCTGATATGATTCCAAATGGCAGGCTCTATCTGCCACTCATCAATCAGGCGCGGCACTTCACCATCAAGCACCAGTTTCGGGTCGATGGCCATAGCCTGCCTCGCATTTGCATCGATGTCGAGAAAAACTTTGCTGGCGGCAATCTGGCGGGCGGTTTCTGTTTTACCACACGCTTTGGGGCCTTCTATAACAACAGCCCCTGTCGAGGCCAATTTCGTAGCGAGTTCTTTGTCTATAATCCTTGGTAGATAGTGCATTCCGGCCGCCCGGTTCCCGTTCGGTAATTTAAAACAGATATAACCATTAAATTGTAATGTTTTCATCCAATAAAATGTAACATTCTTGGCCACTATATTGTAATCGGCAGCGGGTGTCAAGTACTGCCTCCTGCAATACGCTCCGTTTATTGCGGCAAATTATAAAAAACCAGAGGTCAGACCTACACTTTGACAAATTGAGCAATTTTCTTGATCACCCTTGAAACCTTTTGTCAGTCTGAGATTTCAAGGCAACTCGTCGGCTGGCCTGGGTTACCCCCGGTTCTCTGATACCGAACCGTTTGCCGATCTCTTTCAATTTCAAACCGGTGTACCGATGGCTGAAATATCGTTTACGCTATATCTTGAAATGCATGGTGTAGGTGCGGAGGTTGGATCTCGTTGCGCGAGTTGTAGCAATTGACCCGAAGCAAAAAAGCTTGACATCGTTGTTGCCAGATAATAGCTTGTTGTCCACTTGGACAACAAACTATTATCTGGCAACAATATGAAAGAAAACATAATAGCCAAAGAGCTTAAAAAATCTATCAAGCACATGCTCCCGGTGCCAGGTCTCGAATTGTCTGTCGAGCATGCACTTTCAAGGGAATGGGACCTTTCTATCAAAGCAGACTACCAGGGGTTGTGTTTTGATATCATCGTTGAAGCGGTGTCGGCCAACAGCCTTCCGGCATTCCAGAACAAGATCAACCGTCTCAAATCGTCGGTCCTGGGCAAACATGCCGTTCCCGTTCTGACAGCCCCTTATTTAAGTCCTGAAAGGCAGGCGCTCTGCCGGGAAGCCGGTGTTTATTTCATGGACCTGTCGGGCAATGTCTTTATCGCACATCGCAGCTTTTATGTCGAAAGAATCGGGTTCCCCAACAAATACCCCGAGAAGCGCCAGAGAAGGTACCCGTTTTCGGACAAGGCATCGCTGATTCTGCGGGAATTGCTGAAAGACTCGAAACGGCAGTGGGGTGTCCGCGAACTCGCCGAAAAGATCGGGCTCGATCCGGGCTATGTGTCCCGAATGGCCAAATCCCTCTCCGAATCCGGTTATGCCTCACGGGCCGGCGGCAAACTTAAAATTCGATCCCCCAAAGAGATCCTGGATGATTGGGTAAGGGCCTACGATCTGAAAAGAAACGAGCAGCATCGATTTTTTGTACTCGCTCCCGATGTGAAATCGATTCTCCAGCGCCTTCGCAAAATCGACGTGCCCCGGAAAGCTGAATACGCGTTGAGCGTCCATGCCGGTGCCGGGTTCGTTGCCCCGCACGCTGTGTACAAAGAAGTCCACATGTATGTTCGGGACAGTGGAGGGATCGATTTTTTTATAAAGGCGCTGGATCTTAAAGGCGCGGATCAAGGCGCCAACCTGGTGCTGATGATACCGTACTATAAGCACTCTGCATTCTATGACAGCCGGGAGATCGAAGATCTGCAGGTGGTCTCGGATATCCAGCTGTACCTGGACCTTTACGGGTATCCGGTTAGAGGAAGGGAGCAGGCGGAGCATCTGTACGGTAAGCGGCTGGAAAAGCAGGTTTCGGGGAATGAAGGAAATGGTTGAGGATTTCACCATAGGTCTTCTCAAGACAATTTCTGTACTAAGGCCGTATCACAAGCAAATCGTGATCGGCGGCGGATGGCGCCGTTTCTCTATTACCGCTATCTCGCCAATGACCACGATCACGTACCTGTTCTGACACGCGACATCGACGTTATGGTCGGGCACCAAGTGCCGATTGTTGGCCCCAAAACCATTGACGAGATCCTTACAAAGGAAGCCAAGCTGACAACGGCCTTCAAAAACCTGGATAATCCAGCGGTCATCCATTACGAAGGCACGATTGACGGAATTGAAGTCGAAATCGAATTTTTGACCGATCAGACCGGGTCGCAGGAAGAAAAGGTTCTCGTTGTTCAGAAGGGACTTCACGCTGAAGCGTTGCGCTACGTTTCGATAATTGTCGAGAACACCCTGCTGTTGGAAGTCGATGATGCGGAATCAGTGGTAGGGGACGGCCCTTTGATCGTTCAAGTCCCGAAGCCTGCGGCGTACATTTTTCAGAAAGGTCTGTCGTTCCCGGCCCGCCGTGACAAGCTGAAGGCATTCAAGGATTTATATTACATCTTTGATATCCTTGCCGGAATTCCTGATGAATACCTTTTTGAGGAAGGCGATTTCGAGGTGTTATCCGGCAAACAACCGGCCTGGTTTAAGCAATTTCTATCAAATCTCGGCACCCAATTCAAAAGCGTCGATCCCGCAGGCCCCATACGGATCGTAGAGCAGCGACCTGCAGATGCCTTTTCTGATTTGAACGATGACCAGCTACGCGATTTTGCACAGGGGACCATGGAGCAATTCATCCAGAAACTGGAACCATTAAGATCCCTCTGATTCCCATCCTGACAATCTCTTTCAGTAAAAGTGGATTCTCCTTTTCAACCCATTGTCTATCCTGGATATCCATACCCAAGAATAATTGATTGATAATATGTCATATTTGACATATTGTTTCGATATGAGTCCAAGAGATAAACCTTTATCGAATCTACACCGATGCGATCTTGATTCTGGAAGTTTTTGAAAAAAAGACGAGGACAACGCCGAAATCGATTATTCGCGTGTGCCAAGAAAGAATCAAACGCTATGAATCAGACATTAAAGGGTACTAAAATGGACAAGCGAAAAAAGAATACCTTGGAGTTGAAAGGTTACAGGGTCGGAACCGTAACAAAGTTTCTCGATTTGAGCCCGGAAGAATCAGAATACATTGAACTCAAACTGTCACTCAGCCAGGCCCTGGTAGAACGCCGAAAACAAAAAAAACTGACGCAGGCGCAACTGGCCAAGATGCTGAGATCCAGTCAGTCAAGAGTTGCCAAAATGGAAAAAGGAGATCCCAGCGTTTCTGTGGATCTGCTTGTCAAATCACTTCTGGCTATGGGCGCTGATAAAGGAAGCATCGCCAAGGCCATTGCCTGATATGCGCGTCTAATCCTGTGACCAAATGTGACCACTATTGTTTGTTTTGGTTAAATTGTTTCTATTGTTTATACAGGAGGAACGGAAAAATATTGAATACTTAAGTTTTTTCAGGTAGTTGGAGAAAACCATTCGTTCGGGATGGGGTTCAAGGTTCGGAAGTTCAAATCTTCTCGCCCCGACCAAAAAAGAGAAATGATTAAGGCGGGTTAGCAAAGCGGCTTTCCCGCTTTTTTGTTGCTTTTCGTCTTAGCTGTAAAACTTGCGCGTAATAAGGTAATAAAGGACGTGCAATAAGGAGTAGGGTACGTTCTTAAATTTATAAGTTCAGAGGGTTCAATTTTCATTTCAGCAGCGAGTTTGCGACCACGGTCTAACGCCATGCTGACAGCCGGTTGCGTAAGCGAAACTGTCGCGAAAGCTCCGCCTGGCTGATGCCGGCCTCCTGGACTGCCAAAAAGCATACCAAACTGCGTGCTTGCACCAGACGCTTTTGTTTCCCGGGGGTAAGCAGTTCACTGGGTTCCATCTCCAACAGACTCGCCACATGCCCGACCACCATGTCAGAAGTTACGCCCCGTTTCTGGATTCGGTGTTTTCGCTCCAGTTGCGCATTGGCTTGCGCTAATGTCTTTGAAACGAAATCGCCGTCTCCCAATATGCGCTCATCCCCCTTCTGGTAATCCCCAATTTTTCGAAGCGCTTTTTCAGCCGTCCATCCGCCAGCACTCCGCACTAGCCCACCACCGATCAGGTCCGGTCTTCTGCCTTGCCGGGCACCCTTTTGTACAAAGTCGCGATACCGACGCCGAGCCAACCCGGTCTGGGTCGCAAACCGTTTGAGAACGTATTGCGTATTCTGCCATGGGCGTTCGCACTTTCCCAGCAGGGCACCATGGCCGCAAAAGGGATATACCTCAAGGGCTTTCATATCCGCTGCCAGGCATGCGCACGGTGGATTCAAGTGAATATACCTGACCAGTTCCGCAAGATAGGTATCCGCCTGGCACAGGATGGATTTGTAACGATTCTGGAAAAGATGCCCGTGCCGCCGGTGTCTGCGGTTGAAGGAAACCACATATCCGGTTAATAACCGCCGCATCACCGTTGCGATCGGTGTATCCCCGGTTCTAAGCGAAAGGTGAAAATGATTGGGAATCAGTGCCCAGGCAAAACATTGGGTGCCACTGCCGGTAACAATACAGCCGAGTCTTGCGATAAAGTTCTCCCGGTCGTCATCGTCGAAAAATATCTTTTGCCGTTCGTTTCCCCGGCCAATAACATGATGAAGCGCACCAGGCGCCTCTATTCAGGCTTTTCGCGGTATGAACACATGCCTATAAGGCAGATATAGCCCTGTCAACTTATTTACTTAAGAGCGTCCCATAATTATATCCATTAAGTTGTAGTTTTTTAAAGAATAATATGCTAAAGCACTCGTGCAGCCCTAATAATCAAACAGCGCATTCGTCTCTCAGGCGAACAATGTGTTGAACAGATCCATAAAGGTCCGCGTAAATATAAACTAACGGATTTAAGTTTTAAGACATCTAGTTGACACGGTACTAAAGCGCAGGAATCTCTAATATATTCAGAGTGTTCGCAACGCTATCGGTCGGGATGCATGTGTGCTTAAAATGTAAACCTGTTGTTTGTTGCACGAACCCTGAGAACCCATGTCTTCAGTACTTTTTTGGTCTGGAAGGATTCACGACCAAAATCCCTTTTCATAAAAAGATACAAGTGAATTTGAAAAACACTATCCCTTTGGCGTACTAATTTGCGTAAAGGGCGTCATTGTTAAAACCACCGCGAGGGTACCAAAACGGGAGGCAAAAAACCCAGGAAAGGAAACCGCCAGAGGCAGGAGATTTATTCAATACCGAATAAATTGTATGATTTACTTTTTAGGTTCTGAATACATATATATCACTATCCTTTCAATACAGGGCTTCGTAAAAAATGTATGGATTTAAAAAACTAGTAGAACCAATGCTTAAGATTGCAGCGGGTTCACTGTTTTCATCGATTGCAAAGGATCCAGATAAATTTAATGATGAGCTTAACAAGTCAGGTATAAAAGAGATCCCGTTTATTTTAGGAGAAGATTGGATTTCCGGGGAGAGTACACTTGTATTGCGGAAGGGAACACCATTGTGGGATAACCTTACAAAATTCACAACCTGGATAGTAAATACCGACGGCAATATCGGTGAGCCGCATATCGAAGCAACCCAAGAAATAAATCATTATCTTCTGGGCGAAATCACATCTCATTTAGGAAAAATTAAGGATGGAATTGCGAGATCGAAAAGAATGGGAAGTATCTTTTCCAATAATGATAAGCATGTCGGTGGTCTTATCGATTGTGTGGGAGATATCGTTGAGCACTGCATTACTTCACCAGACATTATCACCAGGTTTTTCTCAGGAATAAAGAATAATAGAAATAATGAATCCAATTCTGTTCTCGCGAAGGGAGTTTTAGAATCTTTCATAGCGATGTTTATCTATAACGATCGATCTGAAGTTGTTCAGAAAAAAAAATTATTTGAAATCGCTGGCGGCCCTATTTTAAAAGACATGGATAAAATTTTATTTCCGGGCCGGTATTCTAAAAAAGATGAAAAATACCATTCCATAGTTAACTCAAAAATTTCAGAAAAATTAAAATTCCCAGAATTCGTTAGTTACTATGTGAGAAATCATCATTTACTTAATTTTACGAGTGAAATATGTGGCTACAATCCTCAGACCCAAATGTATATGGAAATTTTTAAAATCATCGATTTATTCTTAAGATTGACTTCTCAAGAGGTTAATCTCGAGGAAAATCAAGTCATGATAGGCCTTAAAAATATGGCTGACAAGGGTCTTTTGGATAAAGGATATGTTGATTCTTTATCGACCATGTACGGTGGAAAAAAGAAAAGTGATTACTTGTCTTATGGACTAGAATTGCTGAATGGTTGTCCTCTAAGTGTTGAGAGCAGTAAGCGTTATATTTGGACACCTAAAAATCCATTTGCAATTATCTGCGATTCTCCAAACCTTGAATGCAAGTATTTATCAAAAGGAAGATGGGTTAATGTTCATAAATCAATCAGCCATCTTGATTCAAGGTTGGGCATGGTGCCGCCCAAAAACTATAAGTATTGTATCGAGTTGACAAAGCAAATGATCAATGGACCCAAATCGATTTATGATGATAAAGCGATTGCGACGATAACAAAAATCATTAGTGAAGTTACCTGAAACTGGACGACAAAAAAACGATATATCCCCTTGTCACCAGTTTCCACTTTCTTTCCGATCCTCAATTCGCTTCATTCGTTTTCCGCAACTGATCACGGCGATCCTTACATGAGAACTTTAGTGCTATCAGTAAAATGAAACCCTTGGGTCCTTTCCGTTAAAGATCCGCTGCTGCCACTATAGATAAGAAAACTGCGCAAACACTCCGGTTCTACTGAGGTGTGATAAAACTCGAGAGTTTTCAGGAGATGTTTTTGAAAGGTGGCGCTGAATTTGATTTCGATGGGGACTGATGTTCTCATTACCTCGGTCATGACATCTATCTCATTGCCATGACTGTCTCGATAAAAGTAGAGTTCAGGACTCTTTCCTTGTGCAGTTCTAAATTTAACCAATTCCATCAAAACCATATTTTCAAACAGATTGCCGAATAAAGGGTCTCTATCAACCTGCTCCGGGGATACGATCCCCAGCAAGTAAGTCGCGAGCCCAATCTCGGTAAAATAGATTTTGGGTGTTTTAACGAGCCGTTTCCCCAAATCTTTAAAATAAGGAGGTAAACGAAAAACAATAAAGGAAGCTTCAAGAACCGAGATCCAACTCCGGATCGTTTTTGCCGAAACGCCTACATCACTGGCAAGTGAATCCAGATTTAGCAATTGACCGACCCGGCCTGCAAGGAGCTTGATAAATCTCTCAAAACCAACTGTTCTTTCACCTGAATAAGTTGCCTTACATCTCTTTCCACATAGGTTTGGGCATAAGCTTGATAGGCCCTGGTGGGATTGAGATTCGCACGATAAATTTCCGGCATAAAACCACGGTAGAGCCAGTTGTGCGCTGCATTGTCTTTGAAAGCGTTGTCATGTTAAAGCACTTTACTGAAGCTCAAAGGATAAGGGAGTTAAACGCCGTAATGGAGAGTTATCTCATTCTTCTGGGTAAAATGAATTACGATGCATATTTGTTTATGGATCTGTTTGAAGAGTATAAAGATCCGATTCATCCTAATAAGAGTTCGTTACCGCCGCAACAGGATAGTTCACCTTTTTTCTTTCCACCGAATTCAAACGACAATGAAATCCAAATTTGTACGCTTCACGAATATATTGAATCCCATAAGCTAAAAATCATTAACTATGCCTTGCAGCAATGCGGTGATAATAAAACCATCGCGGCAAAAAAACTGGGCATCAGCACGAATACGCTTTCGCGAATACGAAAAAAAAAGCGATACGGGCTTAAGCAGACGACTTTTAGTTGCCCGCCCACGCCTTTTTGACGCCGCAGTGACCCGGCCATTCCCGGGACTCCCCGATGCCGGCCCATTCCTTGGCGATGCCGATGCGGTAATCCAGATCGTATAGGGATCGGACCAGAATATCACCGGTATGGGGGGAACCCGAGGCATTAACGCCCCAGCCCATGTAGTATCCGGTAAATTCCGTGGCTGCCAGCTCGCGGCAGAGGTAGAGCGCCCGCATCCGCTCCTCGGAGTTGTACTTCTCATTTCCCGCCAGGGTGAAATCCAGCAGCTTTTTCAACTTGGGATTCCGGTAGTCCATTTCCGTGGGCATGGTGACGATAATGCCGCCGCCGATGTCGTGGAGCATCTGGATGTGCTCTCCGGTCAGTTTCTTGATGTAGTTGAGCCCGGCGTTGACTTTGAGGGGGTCGGGCATGAAGATGCCGCTGGGGTGCATCTTGCCTGCGGCGCCGGCGCCGAAAGCGCAGCCCTGTGCGACTTCGGCCATCTGCATGCAGTGGGTCAGCTTGTCCTGGATGTGGGTTTTATCCAGCACGCCGTTGACATCGGCCACCAGGGCGGCGATGCCGGCCACCAGGTCGCTGTGACCCGCCAGGCAACTGCACTTGCTTTGCCTCTGGATGGTGCCGAAGTAAAAGGGATATAGGGCCGCCATATCGTATTCACCACAGAGAAAGACCTGCTCCCAGGGAACGAACACGTCTTCGAAAAAAGTGGTTCCCTCCACGATGCCGAATGCGGCGCTCATGGGGCACTGCATGGGCAAATCGATCTGGTCGGCGTTGGGCGAGGGTTTCGCAATCAAGGTGATACCCGGCGCGTCGGTGCGGGTCCAGAATGCCACGGCAAATTCTTTGTCATCCTCGGTCATGGCACGGCAGGGCATGACCGTCATGACTGGCGTGCAGGGACCATAGGAAGTGTGCACCTTGCAGCCGCTGACGGTGATCCCCCTGGCGTCTTTTTTCAACACTTTCAGGCCCGGGTAGTTCTTCTGTTTCGAGGGGCGGACATTGCGGTCCCCCTTGGCGTCCATCTTGGCCAGGGAAGAGTCCCAGTCGTTTTTCTGGGACAGTTCGTGAAACCGCTTGAGCCGCTGGTGATATTCGGTGCCGTATTTTTGGTCCGTCTCCCATGTGGCGGCCCAGACCAATGACATCACATTGGTTCCGCACCAGGCGCAGATGCGACGGTTGGCGATATCCCGA
>Ga0066187_1000729_pt1 | contig 10706 bp, 9 predicted proteins | sample WorMetexBAHAMAS1_FD_58706 | JGI IMG/M metagenome (GOLD analysis project Ga0066187, IMG submission 58706) | Marine gutless worms symbiont microbial communities from Max Planck institute for Marine Microbiology, Germany - Inanidrilus exumae... | ecosystem: Host-associated > Annelida > Digestive...
CCATTACTTTGGCTAGTCGCTTTTACAACAGCTTGTACTACCGTACAAGCCGTGATGGGCATTGGTGAAAGATTTAAAGCACTGACAATTCATATTGTGATGTGCAGATTTTCTGTGTCAATAGACAATAAGACATGACTTATTCGTTATTATTTACTGTTGTGCTCTCATCAACCAGAATGGCAAATGGCACGTTCGATTCAGAAATTGACTGCATCAGATTCTCCGCCATTCTGTCAGCAATAATGTTCCACGACGGAAATATGTGGTGTGCGAGTGCTGTACCCCTCCGACGTTAACAACATTGAGACGTTGCAGATCAATGAGGTCACTGTGGTTGGAGAATGGCCTATTCTTTTTAGCCACATAATATGCGGTTTAGAATATATTGCACGTGACACCAAATTCACCGTGCTGCTGGCTGACAACATTGGCCTTCAGTTTTTTTTTTCTGCAGTAGTCGCATGAACCTTCATTGCTGCAGTATGCGATACGGGCGCTTTATGTTCATTTATTTTCATGAACAGAGACTTTCGCTGCTGAGTTCTTGTTAAACCATACGGTCGACTGACTTACCCACTCAGTGCCAAGTGTATTTCGAATGCCAGACCCCTGCGCACCAGTGGGGCCAAGACATTTAACCTCTTTGCAAATACTGTAACCCAAGCAACCGGCACGACAAATAAGCCATGAATATTGTTTGTGGAACCGATCCACTGGTCGAATGTCCAGCAACTTGGATACTCAAGTTAACTCAACATCAGTGTGGGATTCGGTGTGCATCACATTGGTCTGTTCAGCAGCTGTACTGCTAACCATCTTCTGTGCCAGTCCATGCTGTAAAGTATTTATACATGCTGACAAAGTGCTATTGATGCCGTATTCACTGTCATATGGTACAAAAGTTACGTAGTGGAAATTGGTCATTAATCTTACATACAACAGCATTGCTGCTGCTGACGTCACACTGCAATCACAGTCACTAATATCTGTTGGCGTAATGATCGTCTCGTTCCCTTTCTCGTCAAAAATTGTCTATTTAGAACATCTGATACAGATCTCAAAAACAAGAACCCAGCACGTGCTGGGATGGTCAACCGTACGGTGAGCAAAAGCAGTTTACCCCTAATTTCGGGGCGATCGGGGTGCTGATCCTACACAGTGTAGAGGTGTTCAGTGGTAACTTTATTACACAATTCAGCTTCATCAGACCATGCATTTGATCAGTCACAACTCACAATACACCCGTGTCCATGGGCATCCATATAAATTTTTCCAGGGAGGAGCAGGGGCTATGGCACATGGCGAGTGCGGAACGCGAGCCTATAACAGATGTCTGGGGCGGAGTCCACAGCGGTGTTCAGGGGCACCGTTCATGATCAGAGGATCAGGGGGCAAAGCCCCCTGCAGCAGAAAGCTTTGGAAGCATTTGTACGCCTAAAGAAGGCCCAAAATTTTGTTGTAAGTACTCCAATACTGTCTAAATATGAGTCTGGGCAGCAGTCCAAGGCGGCTGCCTCTCAGTTTCCCAGCCTACAGATGGAGGCAAGTGCCCCCCTCCAATCCCTTGCCCATGCCTATGGGTGCCCATGCCCGTGTCACAGACGAACGGATAGACAGATAGCAGTATAGGTTTGGCTTATGGTAGGCCAACTAAATGTCCACTATGCAGTCCACTGCTCACTTTGCAAAAGTGCGAGGTACCTGTAGACTACATATCATATTGACATAAACCGAAGGTTGTCGTTTGAGACCCTGCCTTTGGTTGGTGTAACCGTCATCAAGTTGGGAAACTTAGAAAACTATCATGAAAGTTCATTAGCTTATGAACGTGCAGAGGACAGGAAGCTAGAGAGTTTTTTGGTTGGGGCTGCCCATGTTGCTGATAGCAAACATTCAAGCAGTCACTGGTGGAGTTGGAGATGGTGGTGCTGGTAGTGTTGATGCTGGTGTTTAGTACATTTTAGTTCTGTTATACTATTGGACATTTTATTGACCACATCCTGTTTTGCTTAATGCAGCTGAATGTTAATTGTAATACTACAGAGCCATTTTATGTTAGATTTGCTGATAAAAATGGATCCTAGTACAGTGTAAGCTTTTATTAACAGCGAGGTTTTTCTGTGTCCTAGTTATTTTATAGTATTATTGCAATTAATTTCATACATAAATCACAAGCCAAATATGGTACCATATTTGCAGGTGGTGTTGAAGTGGGCATTACCGACAATATTGTGGACTTACCATCAGGATTTGTGCCTGGACACACTTCAAAGTCGGTTCCAAATTTCAAGAGATGTGTATTGGAACAAGGCATTGGTCTGGAGCTTAGAGACATCAGTGACAGTTTCTATTTGGCGTTTGGTGGCTTTGTAAGTTGCTTACATGATGTGTTTTATCTGCCTTCTTCCAACTCTATACATTTGCTTTTTGTAGCTAGGATCTACCGTTGTGTGTGGCAAAAATGGTAATTTCTGCAACACAATTTAGCACTTTCTGTGGTATTGCACAATGTTATCAGTGAAACGCAATTAACCCATCTACTGTGAACATAGTTTATAGCAAAATGCAGTTTGTGAGTGAACAGTCTCAGTGAACACATGCTGGACTACATCTCACACTTACTGTCATCAGTTGTTGACATTCCTGCACGATCTGCACTGCACGCTTTATCGTGTGGCGACCTTGTCGCTCCACAGACACTTTGACGAATTGGTGACAGGGCTTTCTGTGTTGCCGCACCACGAGCATGGAACATGTTGCCGATAGACCTGATGCTGCTGCGACTGACAGACTCATTTTGGCGTGTACTGAAAACATTCCTATTTGAGTCTATTTACAGGCACCAACGAACAGACAGATCTGCTGTGTGATGCACACTTGGTCTACTAGTAGGGGGGCGCAATGCAGATATCTCAGTTACTGTTACTATAGTCGCAAAGCTTCTAATGCGCTGTATACACTAGTAGACTGTGATAAGAAAAGTTTTTCGATTACGCTGGAAACTGTCAAAAGAACGTGTCGGATTATGAAAAGTGTCTGGTAGTCAGTTCCAAGCCATCAGGCCAGCCACAGAGACAGTTCCAGATAGAGACATAGTTGCTACAGAACGTTATTAGGAAGTGATACATCCTTTAGATAACATTACTTCATAACTTGGGTCCAAGCGCGCTTGCCTTGGAAAATGTCGACAGTGACACACTGCTGACGACTGCGACACCACTGAAAGCTAGCATAACCAGGGATGGATGGGCACGAGACGTTAATGATCGATCAAATAAATTTGCGCTTGACCCATTTCTGATATTTATACTGAAGCAGTAAATTGTTCATAAAGTAGCTGTTGTTTTTTTATTCAGAGACATGGATATGACTTTGTGCACTCTTCCACTCGTGTTTATCCATCATCGTTTCCAGGCTGCTCACGTGATTGCGGAGTTGGTTCCAACTGGCAAGGTGTTGTGACCAAGATTGCACCTGACACATGTCACAAACATGGTGTTACCAGTGCTGATGTTGACCATGTTAATACCACTTCATGCTCTGAACTTTTTCCCTGTCAGTTTGATTAATATCTTCTAGTGTGGTGTTGTCTGATCCGTTACGTTTTATGCATCATTAACATATCAATTTTGACTGTATCTTTTATCACAAATCAGTCAATGATATTGCATTACAGTTGCTATTATGTTTTACTGCATTACTTTACTTATTATATTTATAATATGAAGGTACAAGGTTATATTTTTGTTCAGAGTAAGTTAAGTGTTTTGTATAGCTGTTTCACGAGTTGATTCTTGGCATTATCACACACACACACACACATGTCAGTTTATTCGCTGTTAAAAAACAAATTATGAGCTTCATCTCCTGGCAATGGGCTTGACACTGATGAGCCATCTGTGTGATAACTGTTTTAGAGTGCAAGTGCTTGCAACAATTGTCATAGTCAGGTGGTAAATGTCAGTTGTTGCGTGTGTGTGCTGTGAATCATCTTGGCTGTTGTGTAATATACCGAGCTTGACACAATTCACCCAGCAACGTTCGGTGGTTTCCCTTGGGAGATGGTAGCCCAATTGTGGCATACTGCTATTCTTTCCCAGACTACCAATGTTTAATAAATTTCAGTGTGTGTCATATGTCTCATTGTTATTCTGTTTTTACCACTTTATACTATGCTAGTTCAGTATATGCTGTAATCATGCGCCTGTCTGTTGCAAGTCAAGAGTTCTATTAAAACAGCTAAACATAGGATCACATAAACAACGTCATACGATAGCACAGGGACTGTAGTTTTATGATGCCAAAAATCTCTACAAAATTTCAATGCAGTTACCCCAACGGGGGTGCTAAATACATGTGGGGTGTGTTAATATCTGTGATTTTTGACCGATATCTAACTGTATTCTAGAAATGGTGCAAGATTGGGACAGTTACTGTGGAAGGCTAATAGGAACTCCTATGCACTGTATCAAATGGCACTATTTTCAATGACCTTGGGTGGACCTAAGTACCCCAAACCATCCTAATTTCCACAATTTGTATTGCATTTCATACCTCACAATGGATGGAGATGCAGACTTCAAATTTGGTATGTAGGTTAATCATAGCAAATCCTAGTATATGGATGACAAACCATCCCTGAAAGGGGTGTGGACTGGACACATGATCCATTTACATTTTTGGGGCCTCAGTGATATCTCTGGAATGGCTGAAGCTAGAATCATCAAATATTGTACACAGGTAGGCTGTATCAAGTGTTAGCCTAAGGATGACAAACTACCCCTTAATTGGTGTGACCAGAATAAGGTAACCCATTTCTACTGCGTAATGCTATGCTAGTGCAGTATATGTTGTCATCGTCTGTCTGTCTGTCACAAGTTGGATTTCTACAAAGATGGCTAAATCTTGGATCACACAAATCAATGCCATATGATAGCCCAGAGCCGATGCCAAAAATTTCTGCGAAATTCCAATGGGGTTACTTCCAACGGGGGCCCCAAATAGAGGTGGGGTAGGTTCAAATTGGCATTTTTTGATCAATATCTCGCTACATCTCAGAAAAGGTGCAAGATAGGGACATAGTCACTATGGAAAGCTAATAGGAACTCTTATGTGCTCTATCGAATGGCGCTATTTTCAGTGACCTTGAGTAACCCCTAACTACCCTAAAGCTAAACCACCACATTTTCCAAATTTTGTATCCCTTTTCATATCTTTTAGTGGGCGATGATAAAGACTTCAAATTTGGTAGGCAGGTTGATAATAGCAAGTCTTACCCACGGATGGCAAGTCTTACCCACGGATGACAAATCATCCCTGATAGGGGCGTGGTCAGGGTCTTGTGACCCATTTTAAATATTTGAGCCTCCAATGATATCTTTGGAACAGTTAAAGCTGGAGTCGTCAAATTTTGTACACATGTAGACTAAGCATGACAGACCAACCCTATATGGTCAGGGTCATGTCTCAAATGTCCATCCATGAGTCCGTCTGTACGTCCGTCCGTCCACAAAAAGATTCTTCAATTTCAATAAAATTTGGCACGTAGGTAGAGGTTGATGAGTGATGCACGATGGTATGCAGTATTACCCGATCCAAGGTCAAGGTCACGCGCTCTTCAGAATTGGAAATCCGGCCATTTTCGAAAGTTATCTCCTTCACCATTTACAATGGGAGCTGGAAACTGACCATGGATTTTTAAACTAAGGCACAATGATTAAATTTGATTGGGCCAGATTTTTCATATTTGGTCTAGTTTTTGTGTCACGTGACTTTGAACTTGGCAAAAACGTCAGTTGCAAAGAATCGACCGTCAGTCCCATACGGGGCTAATTTATTCAGTTTCGACACCCCCAATCATATCTCTGGAACAACTGAATGTTCTTGCAAAAACATAGCAAAATTAGTGTTAATGCTGCAAGATGATTTCCAGCAGCAAGCTGCACACGACCCATTGCCTATTGGCTGCTGACACGCATGAAAAACCAGCGGTCCATTTCTCGTGCATGGTTAATGTTGCATGGCAGCAGCAGCGGCATAGGGCAGTGACATGGGAAAACCTGGTGCAACGGGGCATTGAAACGTTTTGGGGTGCACATGATTGAGCAATACGTGCGGGGGGCATTGCGGCCTCTTATCCAATTTACTTTGACCACTTGTTTAATTTTGGGGTCGCAATCATATCTTAGAAATAGGTGAAGCTGGGTACTTAAAATTTCTTATGCCAATATTACCCCCAAATGGGGATGTGTTCAGGGTCATACGACGTATTTGGATTTTGGGAATTAACTAATAATGTCTCGCAAACACTGTAAGAGAGATGCATAGTTGGCTTAGTTGCAGTGGAAGACTAATAGGAAGTCATATGTGGCCTATCAAATTGCAGCAATGCCAATGATTTTGAATGACCTTGAAGGTCACTTTTGCAGTTTGAAACCTTTCTAACTCATATACCTTGGGAAATATAGCATATGTTGACTACATGCGTGTTAGAAAGCATTTGTGGCTTGTAATTTTAACTGTTTTATCGAAACTGAATGACTTGTCAAAGTCACGGGCAGTCATGTACACTATAACTGTGGTAATATCTTGGAAAATGGTGCAAGGTACAGTCATTGTTACTACAGACCACTAAAGCGAAGTGCTGTATGGCAATAGTGACAATTGTGATGAACTTGAGTGACCTTCATGGTCATTTATCTACTGCAAGCCTTTTCCAATGTGATTTGTTTGTATAGCTTTGCAGCAGTTGACAAGACTTCAGCTGACGTTGTGCATCACACGGCCCCTCTGCAATAGGTGATCTTCTGGTCATTCATGTTGTGCATGCATTGCAGATACTGATCATATCTAATACATATCCGATGCAAAAACCTAGGTCCCTTTTAGAGTATGTGCCATAAACGCAATCTTATTTCAGTAGTTTTTGGCATAGACAATCAACATATATTTCTTACTTATTTCCACTTTTTCTTTACACAACAAAATAAAGATAAATTGTGTTGAAAGCGCTGTTAAACTCCAATTTTTTTGATTATGTGTGATGTCAGTTTAGTAGTTTATTACTGTATTTGTCATTATCATTGTATTATTGTTGATGTCTGTTTTTATGTTTTGTACACGTTTGTAATTGACATACGTATGACAACAACTCTGACTTGACTTGACTTGATTTAACAACAAACCTTAATAAAGATATGAAGCTGAGTTAACTTCTGTGGCAAACAAAAGCAGACACTTACAGCATGCAGTGATCCATAATTGATGGCAATGAGTTTGAAACATTGTCCAAGGGCAGCCATGAAAAGTTCAGTCTCATTTAAATCTATGAAATCAGCGTAACCAAAACTGCTTAGTTTTGGAGTTGTTAGTTGCTCAACTTGTGGATATAATCTCAGGTTTGTCATGATTCGTACTGCACACTAACTATTTTATTGTGCAAGTGTGTTATCAATGTTAACGTGACTGTAGCATGTATACTTTTTTCTTGTATTTTATTACGGTATTGTTTTTGTTGTTCTGTATCCTAACAGAAACTGATGCATAACTGAAAAATTATTTGATGTAATTGCTTCCATAAAGTCGGTAGTATGGCAATATTCTGACCATCATTTGATCAGTGGCAGGATTTTTTTAAAAAGCTGTGGAACAATTTCCATGAAATTTAACAACAAACATCAATCAATTAGATTTTGGGGTAACCCAGGTCTTAAATTTTTTGTTGTACAACACATGTCCTGCTGTCCATCATGCTGTTATTCTATGAAATGGCTGAAACGTCAACACTCGAGCTGGATAGTAGCATATGGACCCAAGTTTTCTTACATCAAAGATCTTGGTGAAATTCTGAAAAAATAGTACAAACAAAGACTGGTTTCAGTTTCTCTTTATTGTAAAAGCCGTTGCTTTAATACAGCAAATGTCTTAATTTTAGTGTGTTTGTTTATTGTTTTCTCCGACCATGTCTGTTAAATATTCTGCATGTAATTTTGGTAAAAGTCCATTCCGAATTTCCTGGCTGTTGACTATGTAGAACAATGCTATATTGTGAATGGCAGTAGTCACTTATGCTACGTACATTCTCGTAATTGAGTTATATGAGTTGTGAATGGATATGCAGCTGAGTATGTATATTTCACGAAAAAGGAAGGCCATGTTGATTTTCGTATATGATAATGGACTGTGTATGTTTGTTGTACCAGATCAGTGTATAGAGTGACCTAAGTGAATGATAACTTTTTGCATCAATGTATTTTGATGTTGTGAATTGTACATTTAGGAAAAATTGATGAATTGTGAATTGTGAATTTAGGAAAAAACACCCCTTTTGTTTTCTTTGCACAAAATTTTAGTATTGACGGCTGTAGGAATGTCTATTATAAGTACTTGAAAACAGTTTTATTTGTTTGTTATATGTTCTTTGCTATTAACGTAACTGTTACATCGGTAAACACATTGTTACAAATTACAGTAATGGAATTAAGCACTGAAGATTAGTATTTGATCAGGTCCTTGCTAGACAGTAAAGACGTGGAGCAAAGTGCTTGCTTAAAAGGTTTGTTGACATAATTTGGGGAGTGATGCAACAAAGAGTACAAAAAAGAAGATTCAAGGTGTTGCTGAGTTGCGAGGACTCGTAGTTGAAGAATGGAAGTGGCTAAACCAGTCTGCCATTGACTTTGCCATCAGACAATGTGGCGTTGATTAAGGCATGTATGAAAGCAAGAGGCAGACATTTTGAGCACAAACTGTAAATAACTGCCGGTTGCTCCACTGCATTGCTGAGTTAAATAATAAGCCCAAAGATGCATCACTGCTATTTGCACATCTGTGCGTATTTCTCATGCGATGATAAAAATTATATAATCTGTTCTCTGTTGTTGTGCTGACCTAAAGTGCACAATTTAGCAGTTGTCATTAAATTTCTTATGTGTAGGGCCTATTAATGTGCAACCTTGATAAATTCATGTAAATTGGTGTAAGAGTTTAGGAGTGTTTGAGATACACTGCAAATCAAAGGGGTGTTTTTTCTGAACACAGTGTAGGCCTATACTGCATAATAATTACGTTTTTAGTACTATGATATTACTGTGTTCTGTTCACTGGTGAACAATGAAAATGCAAGTAATTGTCAATACTGTGTATGAATACAATGTGGGTATTCTTCTTATATGTGTGCGTGTGTTTGTGTACATGTGCGGGTGCGTCTGTGTGTGTCCGTCCAATGATTATGGTGTTGTGTTATTATTTGGCTTCAGCCAGAAATTGGATTTACCTTACGGGGCGATTTGGTGGTGTTCACGCGTTTGGCTATAACTCCGCCGAAAGTGAACAGATTTGGATCTGGAGCACTTTGAGTACATTGTTGGGGATTGGCCCTTGTAGATTTTGTTCGCGATCCGCGCGGTAGTGACAGTTTGAGAGGCAGGCGAAATTTAGCTTTTTTGTCTGTTAAAAACGCACGATGTAGCCTATTTACCGTCGGCCAAATTTAACGAAATTTGAACACAACAACGTCGATCGTCAAATTTCCAGTTCTTGCAACTTCAGGCCGCTATAACTCTGCAATGATTACAGATCGCCCCAAACTCACTACGAAAATAGCCCTCTACGGGATGTCAAAATCATTCCCCTGCGCTGTACGCTACGTACAAAAAAGTTACATACCCAAATATTTGGCAACGTTCGATATTGCGTAAACCAATACGCTGCTGTGCTGCCTGGAGACAGACATGGAAGATGGAAGAAAAACAGACTTGAGTTGGAAACACGGCACATAACGCTGACATCGCTCAGTTGCAGGCACGTGACACTTGGCATTGTCGAATGCAGGAAGTAAACAGCATGTGCACGGATAGTGTACCGCTTCAGGCTGAATACTGTATTGTGTTCATTCCACACAATAGAGCCATCTAGTTTGGTGTTATGATTGCTATGTGAATTCCATGTGGATGCAGGAGATGCTGTGAATGTGGCATGCAATTTCAGGATGTGTCTGTCATGCGTAATTGTATGTCTCTGTTGTATTACATTCTCATCATGTTTGATACGTCGTTCATGTAGGCCTGTGCGCCATAGTTATCACTTTTGTGTCTGCATTGTATTGGTACTTTATAATATATTTGTGCGTTTTCTTACAAAAAAATACTTTTTGTGTACCGCGACCGCATTACTCTCTGATCCCCGTAAAAGACGACATAGTCGCTGAAAACTGAGCCAAGAATTGGAGTAGAAAATAATAACATTTTCTTGCAGTTTACGCACATACAAAAATGGCCAGTCGTAAAAGAGAAAGATGTAAAATAGAGCCACGAATTTAAGTACCCTTTAAGCTGGAATTGGATGCTGAAAGCAAAATTATATTTAACACTAAAATATAGTGGCACTTTTTATAAAATATAGTGGCACCTTTTTCCGGATACGGTGTATATACAAGTCTTCGCTGCCGCTGACTGACCCGCGCGAAGCAGTGCCTCGCGCCCACCGTGCAGTACACAGTTATCGACGGTCAGTGTGGTAAACTGGTGACCGATGGCGGTCACAATTCTATTTCCACTCACTATGAAGATATGAAAGGCGATACAAAATGTCGAAAATGGGGTGACTTGGAGTAGTTAGAGTCATTCAAGGTCTGGAAATAGCACCATTCGATAGAGCACGTACGAGTTCCTATTAGCGTTCCATAGTAACTATGTCCCTATCTT
>Ga0066187_1000731_pt1 | contig 10696 bp, 9 predicted proteins | sample WorMetexBAHAMAS1_FD_58706 | JGI IMG/M metagenome (GOLD analysis project Ga0066187, IMG submission 58706) | Marine gutless worms symbiont microbial communities from Max Planck institute for Marine Microbiology, Germany - Inanidrilus exumae... | ecosystem: Host-associated > Annelida > Digestive...
TTTTACCCGATTCAGGTATTGCGTCAGATTTGATTGTCGGACAATCCAATCGGCTTTATCCGCATGACTGTTGTCAGCCAGCACCAACGAAGCGTGGGCCGGCCGAAACAAGAATCGAGAAACTTTTTCTGCAAGGCGGTGTGCACGGTCCCCTATCGATCGGGATTTAACCCCCTCTTGCTTATCGCCGTTTGGGCTCTGCAAAGGAGGTTTCGTTTCCAAGGATTTATCGAGACCCAGGATCTTTCTGAGCCGAGTGTCAATTCCCGGCCGATATTCAAGTCTGGCAAATCGATCATCGCTAATCATCCGCGCCAGCCGGAAAAAGCCTTCTCGGCTAATATCAATACCCAGACTTGGGCCGATTTTATCCAAAGCGATAAGGGCGTCCGATGCAGTGAAAAAAGCCAGATAGCTCAGAATCGACCTCGATGGTTCCCTGCTTAGGTGGGATCTCATGACGGGAGATAATTGCTTCCAGGCCGAAATGAATTGTCGGCGGACAAAATCCGTATTTCTGTCTTCCCAGATTGCTTCCAGAAACTCATAACGGGTATCGAGGATCGTATCCAAAATGACTTGGCGATCGTCAATCGTTAACGGTCCGTTAACAAGAGAAGCAACCGTATGTATGAGAAAAGCATCCCAAATTTCCCATCTTTCGGTAAATTCTTTTAATTCCTGTTCGGTGATCCTCTCGGATTCCAACCCGTCGTCATCTTTGAAGGTTTGATCTACCTCCGCGAGAATTTCAACACGTACCGCGTCTGAAACAGTTGTCACCACGCCTGGACGCATGCTGCTCACCATTCGTTCGGCAGATTTCTGAAGGTCAGTTGGGAAAATCGGATGGATAAACGCTTTGAGTTCCGACACCGGTGGGGCGAGGTTGATCGTGATGCTGTTTAAATAATCAAAAACGTAAGTTTTCAAATAATCCCAAACGAGGCTGGCAATTTTAGCCGGTTCATGATTACGGTTATAAATTCGTGAGTCAACCGTATCGAAAGAAAGAACCCAACTGTCATCGATTGCCGGTCGCTGGATGAGGTGTAAGAATCCATCCCATTTGAGCGGCATCCGACATTTGCCGAAAACGACTGCACCGATTTGAATCTGGATCTTGGTTTCAAATTGTACCATAGAATCGGACTGGGAAAAAACAGGTTCGGAGATAACAATTTTCCTGCATCCTTTGCCTTCACTCAAAAGGACCTGTGATTGATCCGGACCGGTAAAAGCCTCTTGGACAACCAGCGATCGCAGCATGGGAAAATCGATGGTAATGGGCAACGTTACGGTTTCCGAAAAAGCGGCAACGGGGAAAAGCAAAAGAAACACCAGTAAAAGCGCGGGATAAAACACCGGCAGGATGGATTTTTCAACAGTGGATTTATGTAACCATTTGCCGAACATGCAGGATATCTATAAATGTTTGCAGATTCATGTCAATGGGACATGAACTATGATAGCATCGCATCAACGCAACATATGACCCAGTAATACCGTATGTCGTTTCATTGCCATTTCATTTAATCTATTGTAATCAATGTGTATTCTATATTTTTCTTATGCACGTGTTAATGAGGCAGAATCATAATCCGTGTTCTTAAATTTCGGAACTTTTCGAATCTGAAATCGTTTTATATCGAATGTATAGAGACTCCATATATTGCGCATGGATGATGAGAGGCGGATGCAAGATGTTCAATGGATGTGAGCTGGGTCGTGACGGTTAGGAATCCGTAAATTGTTAATTGAAGCGGCCGATCCGGACAGATCCGCATACCGGGGGTTAAGTCGCCCCCGGATGTCCATGGATTGGAGACAGGTTCTTGCAAATATCTTGGATTTTTGAGATTGTTCGAATATGGGGTGTTCGCATATACATTCAATTGAGAGAGAGATACGATGGCATACATACAATGGTCGGACGAGTTCAGTGTCGGGGTAAGGGAAATTGACGATCAGCATAAAAAGCTTTTTGAAACTCTCAACACCTTTTACGATAGCATGGGGAGCGACAACCAGGCAGCACTGGGAAAGCTGTTGAATTCGCTGGCTGACTACACCATGTATCATTTCAGAACCGAAGAAAAATATTTTGACAAGTTTCAATATGCCGAATCGCAGAAGCATAAACAGGAGCATCAGGAGTTTGTGGACCAGGTGCTCGACGTAAAGGGGAAATTCGAATCCGGCAAGCTGGTCCTTTCGGTTGCCATTACCGGCTTTATTAAAAAATGGATTCAGGAGCACGTCAAGGATTCCGACCAGAAATACCGACAGTGCTTTATCGAAAACGGCCTTTCCTAAAATTGCTTATCCATCCATCTGATTCATCATGCGGCAACCGACGCGTTATTGGCGTGGGAACCGGTGGGCATCACAGAAGCCGGGGATCAGATGCTCACCTCGGCTCGTTCTGCCACCGTATTAAACCAGACGATTCAAGGATCTAAGTGAACGTAGGCAAAAGGCTAAACGCTCCGGCTTTGCCGGATCGGATAAGATACGGGAGGTGTTAAATGGAATATGCTGTCGATATATTCAATCGCTGGATCAGCTTACTGGTGACCTCGCCTTTAAGAAATGAATTTTAAGGCAGCATTCTATTTTTCCATCCGGATTGAAATTGAACTAGAGCCCATCTCAAAATAAAGATTTTGGTTCTAAATCAAGGCGGAGCTGAGCTTCAGCCGCAGGCATACTCAAGTATGTCGAGGACTTGATGCGAGGCTTCAACGCCGAGTTTGGGACAAAAGATTATTTTGAGAAGGGTTCTAAACCCTGGTGCAAAATCCGAACATACAGCGTTTGATGATCGCTTGATAGACATCGTCGGGGACCGTTATCTGCCAGTCACCCGGACCTTTTGCAATCTGCTCCAAAACATCATTAGGCCAGATATGCATGTTGGCGTTATTGTATTTCTCGACGGGGAGTATCTTGTTGTTGGCCCGCAGGTGAGCGTAAAAGTGTTTCAGGTTTTCAGGAACCGGGAAGTTTTCCGTGGTAATGATATCGTCCGGATTGTCATTGCGTCGCATAGGGTAGACGAATAAATGTGTGTCGCGGTCAAAAAGGGCCGCAAAAGCCCCCATAATGCCTCCTTTCAAACCTTCGTAATAGGCGTCATCGAACAGCATCTCGAGGTTCGGAATGCCGATGACGAACGCGATCTTTCCACTGGTATATCTGCCCAGATAGTCGGCCAGACGAAAAAACCGCAGGTAGTTTGATACGACCACCGGGTAGTTCAATAAGTTGAGGCAGTCTACCCGGTTCAGGATATCCTGCATATCAAAATGATTCTGCCGACGCATGTCAGCCACCGAAATTTCGGGTAGGATCATTGCGGTATCGCTGTTGACTTCGGGAATCCGTGAAAAAATTTCCATGCCATTGGTCATCATATCTACGCTGACGTTGGTCACCGGCCTGAACATGCTGCGCATCATCAAAATATCCCGATTATAAAAAAGCTCTGACGGATGCACCAGGGTCTTGCGGTCCGCTTCGAAGACCACCGCATCGGTAAGGTTCATCTCCACCAGTTTCAGAGCCATGAATCGATTGTCGATATGGCTAAAATCGGGCCCCGTGAAACGTATCAGGTCCACCTCAAGCCGTCCATGATCCAGGTTGTCACCCAGCGACTGAATCAGTTTTTCGGGTTGGTTGTGGAAATGAAAGGCCCCGTAAATAAGGTTGACCCCCAGAATCCCTACGACCTCCTGCTGGAGGGTGTGCCCCTCATCCAGCAGCCTTATATGCAACAGGATGTCGTTGGGTTCCGCTCCTGGTGCAAGTTGGAGCTTGATGCCCAGCCAGCCATGGCATTCACCGCGTTGACTGAAACTGCGAGCCGTCACTGTATCCGCGAAGGCAAAATACGTCGATGTCGACGGCCGGGCATTGCTCACTCTTTCGAGAACGAGCTCGAATTCTTTATCGAGCATTTTCTTTAGCCGGTTTTCGGTGACGTAGCGCTTGTTTTCCTCTTCTCCGTAGATAGCATCGCTGAAAATCATATCATAAGCTGAAATGGTTTTGGCGATGGTGCCGGCAGCACCGCCTGCTCTGAAAAAACAACGCGACACTTCCTGTCCGGCACCAATCTCGGCAATGGTGCCGTATTTGTCACGGTCAAGGTTGAAGGCAAACGCCTTCTGCATGGTGGTCAGGGTATCTTCTGCCATTGTATTTCTCCTTGAGTAGCCACTCCGTCATGTGCATTAAATTCCCTCCCGACCGGGGTCAGGCAACCCCATGTGAAACCGGGTTGATGAAAATTAATCGATCAGGTGCCTTACTCGGTGAAGCATGCGAATCGAAGTCGGCTGTCAATATGCCGCCAGTAGATGGTTTAATTGCGCTAAGGTCCCTGATATGAATTGTTTGAATTTTGAAAGAGAAGTTGCCAAAAGGATAAATCACGCAATTTTCCGGTTTTCAAAAATCCGCGTCGATTCTTCCATAAACGCTTCAGAACGATCAAATCCGATAACAGTTGCATGTTTACAACAAACTTGCTCATTAGAACATAATCATCCAGATATTCATAATAAATTTGATTTTTCAATCCATTGTTGCATAATGAGATGATCATGTCCATGGCATGCGCATCTTGGGGCGCCTTATTGATGCATACATTTTTTCAATGAATGGAGGCGGTCTTTTGAAAACGTTCTTCGCCACCTTTTGCGTCATATCCTCCATTGTCTGCTTTATACCGGTCTATACTGCCGATGTATTGGCAGGTTGTATACAGGTGACGTGCTATTGCCGTGTCCAATTGCCGTGTGGATCGAGCAATGAAGATTGTGTGCGCGCTTGCGGAGACGCGGTGCCGCCCACACCCACCCCTTCCTCTGGGAATCCGTCATCATCATATCAGAGACCCTCATACGACCCTATGGAAGAACAGCGTCTGAAAGAACTCCGTCGTCAACAGTTCGAAGCGGAGATGGAGCGGCGGCGCAAAGAAGCGGAAGAAGCAAGAGTGCGTGAAGCGAATCGCCGGAAAAAGTTCGATCGAGACAAGGAAGCTGCACTCGACATGTTGAAATCAGGATCCGAAAAATTGGGACTGAAACGGTCATCAGGAAACGACATTCAACTCAAAGGCGCTTCAAAGGACACCCCGAAGCTCAAGTCCGGGACGTATCAAGCGCCCATTTTCTCCAAAGGATATAAAGAATCCACCCCGGTTGACCTTCGCAGTAAATCCTTGAACAAAACCGTGCTCGCCCCGTCTATACCGACCCAAACGGAAAAGGGTAAGAGGAAAGGTCTTAAAACCGGTTACGTTCCCAAGCCGGCGCTTTCCTCTCTGTCGGATTATCATTATGATAGGAAATCGAGGACCGATATCGTTCTCGATGCTCTGGAGGTCGGTAGGGGCGACCTGCTGAGGAGTGTTGGACATCTGGAGAGTTACCTCCTTAGGGTCAACCCTGACAATGTGAAAGTTCAAGAGGCTTTGAGCTACATACAGGGTATGGCCGAAGGGGAATACGTTTTGAAGGAAAGGGGAAAGGAAAAGAAAGTGCTGTTCGATCCGAGCGCGAACGACAGCAGATTTTTGGGCGAAGCCATCTCCCGAAAGCGGCACTATGTGTTGCCGGGTCTGACCGCAAATCTGGACCAGGCAACCCCTCCCAATCCCCTGGACTGGAGGGAGATTAGGAACAGCATCGTTGCCGAGACCTTTGAAGCCCTTGATAATGCACCAGATCAATTGACACGGGTTGACTTGGAGAGAGGTATTGAAATCATAACAAAAAGGCAAAAGGAATACTCCCGTGTCAATGGATACGGCCAGGCGCTTCAGTTTTTCAATGGGTTGATGACCCAATTCAGGTGACAAAGAGAAATCCGGAAAAATAAAAATGGGGTGCGGAAAGTCGTTGGGTGGCTTTTGTCACATCGTTCAGAATAAAAAAGCTATCCAATTGATTTGAGGTTAAGATTCTCTTCATCGGACCCGGAGCAATCAAATGAAAGTTCGTTTTCTCATTGTGTTGGGAGTTGCTTTAGCGGTAAGTATTCCAGTATTTGCGTCCGATCCTTGCTCTACCGTTAAACGAGAATTGGCATACGGCATGGCGGCCGCAGAGGATGCCAAAGAACGCGAGGATTTTGCCCGTGCTGCCGAAGAATTCGAAAAGGCGGCGAAAAATGCGCCGGGTTGCGCTTTTGCATTTTTTAATCTTGGTGTTACACACCAGCAGGCGGGAAATTACGTCAAGGCAAAAGCTGCCTTTGAACGATTCATAAAACTTGCCCCCAGCGATCCTGATGCCGAAATTGCACAGCAGGAGGTTTACAAACTCGAATATCGCATTAAGCGGGCGGCAGAGGAAAAAAAGAAGATTGAAAAATCACCCTCCCCGGAGAAAATGATTCAGAACCTTGCAGGGACCTGGATGACGCGACAAAGAAAGGTTCGAACCCTTAACGACCATTATTACCCCCCCGACTTAAATGGCCCTTGGGAAACGGCGCGCCATAATGCCAACGTCGTTGTCACTGGCGGACGGATCATCGTCAAGGTGCACAAACATCCCGGCATGTTTATTTTTAACGGCCGAATTGATGGCGAGCTCATCGAGGGAAGATTAACCATGGAAGACAATTCCGGAATATGCCCGCAAATTCCAAAAAACTATCCGTTTAACGGAAAGATCTTCTTTAAAAGCAGTAAAATCCTGCTGATTGCACGCGGTGCAACCGACGGTATCGGGTCTACCTGCAGGAATGATCCGAACCTTTACGTGTGGGCGTTCATATTGAATCGGTGAGGCGAGTTAATACGGAAATCGAAGTGTACACAAAGTGTTGTAATCGGGATAAGTTGAGAGTTTCCCACAGACACCGGAGATAGCACACCTAGTAGCAGCATATCACCCGATCCTGTCGCAAAGAGATCGCTTGCCATAGAATCATCTATCACCGGTGGGAAATTTGCGTATTGTGGGTTTCGGATATCCATTTTAAAGCTCTGGGCGCAAGATAATCCTCCCGCAAATAGGACGTCTAAAATGTGGAGATGAACGAAATCACCGTAAACGTCATCATTTCATGAAAAGCTTGAAAATCCCAAAAATAGCAAATGCCAAACCGACGACGAGACAAAGACGTCGCGTATAGATCAACTCATTGTCTTCACTCATGTTGGCACGTTTAAAGAGAAAATCAGCCATTCGTTGGGATTCCACGATCTTCGCAGCCCAGGCATCTCGTTTCACAATTAAGTAAAGCCCTAGACCAACATACAATAAATAATATATTTTATCTAGTATCGAATCGATCATGCTTCCACCATTGGAAATCAATGTTTCCTGTTTTCAGTTTTTTTATTGTAGCGATCTTCATGATTTTTCGGTGTCGTGTATACTCAACATTCGGATAATCGATGAGAGCAACTGTTCTCAGGGTACATTTGCTATCCATGGCCATGAAAACGATCGACGGCATAGCTCGGTCAGAGGAAATTTGGAGCCTCTTTGATAAATTACACTGCAAAAGAATTGATCATCGCCTGAACTGCTTGTGTCAACAGACTATTTTTTCTTCGAATAAAAACGGTTGAAATATGACCATAATTTTTTGAGATTGCATGTGTTCGAACCGATTTTGTCCGTTGAAGTTTTTCGACAACCGAAATTGGAAATAGGGTTACGCCCATTCCAGCAGCAACAAATCCCAGTATCCCTTCCAGGGTGCCCAATTCCATAATCGCACCCGGAATGATTCCTTTTTCCCTCGCCCAACTTTCGAGAACCGCTCTGTATGAGCACCCTCTTCGAAAAACCAGGAATGTAGGATAATCGAGCTTGGCGATTGACTTTAATTTTGGCTCGGTAATGAGAACCAGTTTTTCCCTAAAGGCAATATGTTGTTCGATCTCTTCATGGTCTATGTTTCCGGCGACAAATGCACCCTCAATTGTATAATCCAAAACCTTTTTTACCAGTTCTTCAGTCGTACCTGTGGCGACATGCAGTTTTACACCTGGATATCGTCGATGAAAGTCAGACAAAAAATCAGGCAATCTCACAGCCGCTGTCGTTTCCATGGTTCCTAGAGATAGTGGCCCTGAAATACCATCTTCATTTCGCACCGCGCGAGCTGCATCACTCAGGATGCGAACCGCTTCTTCTGCATATGGAAGTAATATCTCTCCGCCAGCGGTTAACACCATACCACGGCTTTTGCGATAGAAAAGTGGAACCTCAAGCTCTTCTTCCAATTGCTTTATTCTTGCTGTTACATTGGGCTGAACGCAATTTAATTTTTCGGCGGCTTTGGAAACACTTCCCTCATCGGCAACGGTCTTGAATATTTTTAACGCCCAAATATCCATGTCATACTCCTACATCGATATCAATAAATGTGATATCTTTATTCATATTTAATTATTTGTAATGATATAACTTCGATGATATATTGCTGTCAAACAGTTTTTGGAATGGAAGGTTTCATGGCGGCTATCAAAAAAATATCAGCAATCCACTTCATATCTGGTGGTGTTTGCAGCCTTGTGATCGCAATGGGCGTGGGACGTTTTGCGTACACTCCACTGCTGCCAGGCATGCAAGAACAGTTTGGGTTTAACGATACCATCGCCGGTATGATCGCATCCTTGAACTATGTCGGTTATTTCCTCGGCGCTGTTTTTTTCCGAAAGTCCCTAACCCATACAATGAAACTGTGGAGTTTCCGTTATTCGTTGGTCATAAGCCTTTTGACGACGCTGACAATGGGTCTGTTTGATAGCAATGCGACCTGGATGGTTCTCCGGTTTCTTGGCGGTGCGGCAAGTGCGGCCGTGTTTGTACTGGGTTCTGCAATAGTCATGGATCAACTTGAACAAATGGACGATTCACATCTGGCAATGCTAGTATATAGCGGGGTTGGGTTGGGTATTGCACTTAGCGGGGCTATTTCTCCAGTTTTGGCAAAGGCTTTTGGTGTGCAAAATGCCTGGATCGGGCTGGCGGTCATGTGTTTGCCGCTTGCAGCCTGGTGCTGGTATACGTTGATTCCGCCAGTTCGTGTTCATAACGCGCAACGAATCAAGAAAAAACAAACCAAGGCGAACCATCCCTGCCTTTTGGGCTGGCTGTCTGGAGCATACTTTTGTGAAGGTTTTGGATATATCGCTAGCGGAACTTTTCTGGTTGCCTTCCTGAAGCAAACAGGAGATGTCAATTCATCGGGTGAAATCGCCTGGATAATAGTTGGCCTTTCTGCTGCTGGTGCCATACCCCTTTTCCATCTGTTGTCAAGATACTGGGGGCCTGTCAACACCTTAATCTTTGCCCACGGATTGCAGGCGTTGGGCATCGTACTTCCCGTTATTTCCAAGCACTGGGTAACAGTCCATCTCGGCGCCGTTTTGTTTGGGGGTACATTTATGGGCATCACCGCCCTAAGTTTATATGTCGGGAAAACCCTACGTCCAAATAACAGCCAGGCGGTTATTGGCCTGCTGACCGCCGTTTATGGTGTCGGCCAAATATTGGGCCCTTTGGTTTCCGGCATTCTATCAACGCAGAGCGGCAATCTTGAATCAGCACTCATCCTATCTTCGGCTATCGTGACAATAGGAGGGTTGCTCTTGGTGGCAGGTCAATTTCGAGCACATGCCAATTGCTCAACAGTAATGAAAAACCAGGAGGGATGTCATGCCGTACGTTAACATCAAAATTACGAACGAGGATGTTACCAAGGAGAAAAAAGTAAAATTGATCGAAGGGGTCACGCAGCTTTTAGTTGATGTGCTCGATAAAAATCCGGCTACGACCGTCGTTGTGATTGATGAGGTCAGTACTGACAATTGGGGTATTGGTATGGAGTGTGTAACGGAGATACGAAAGCGTAGCAAATGATACGGCTCTATTGAACACGCTTGCCAAGGCCTCACTATATCGCGACGTTACTGAAACTCTGAACATTTTAGATGGTATTGTTCAGGTTCATTACCGTCTGACGATCCAGGTGAGCGCAAAGCCTGACAGATAGAAAACCGATCCGGACTTTGCGGTCAATTCGCGGTTTTATGCTGAATGATGGATTAAGCTGATTTTATTCAGTTTTTGCAATTGTTAATACCTCACCGTCATTGGGGATAAGAACCTTTGAGGCCAGTCCGTTTGTCTCCAATTCCTGCCTTAATTTGGAACGGGTTATTGGACAGTGATTTAAAGCTTCCATATGGTTAGCCACAACTTTATGGGGTGCTTTTGCCGTAAACTTTAACACCTCCTCCAACGGCATCAGGATCGGGCCGCCAACATCCAGGCTGGCACCGCCAGCTGCCACGACTGCGATGTCCGGCTGTAGTTCCATAAGGGCCTTTTCGACATCGGCGGTATAAACGGTATCTCCGCTGATATAGATGGAGGTTTCGCCCGGAAGCTCCAGGTGAAGTCCGGCACCATTTGCCATGAAGCGGGCCATCCAACTGTGGCCATGTCGGGCCGGAACAGCCGTTATCTCGCCCCCAAACAATTTGGCCGGCTCCCAGTAGTTCAGTTTCGCGTCCACACGGATGCCGTTTTTGTCCATATAGGCTGCGTCCCGTGCGAGGCAAACCACCGGGATACCTTTTTCCCTCAGGAAATCCGGTTCATCAAATTGAAGCGTACTTTTTGGGAAATCATCGGTTTCTAACTATGCATTCGAT
>Ga0066187_1000732_pt1 | contig 10686 bp, 8 predicted proteins | sample WorMetexBAHAMAS1_FD_58706 | JGI IMG/M metagenome (GOLD analysis project Ga0066187, IMG submission 58706) | Marine gutless worms symbiont microbial communities from Max Planck institute for Marine Microbiology, Germany - Inanidrilus exumae... | ecosystem: Host-associated > Annelida > Digestive...
CAAGCTGGCCGGCGGCGTTGCGGTGATCCGGGTCGGCGGCGCCACCGAGATCGAGGTGAAAGAGCGCAAGGACCGCGTCGACGACGCGATGCATGCGACCCGCGCCGCAGTCGAGGAGGGTATCGTTCCGGGCGGCGGTGTTGCGTTGCTTTACGCACAGAAGGCGCTGAAGAAGTTGCAGCCGGGGAACGACGACCAGCGGGTCGGCATCGACATCGTGCGTCGGGCGCTGCGTGCACCGGCGCGCCAGATCGCCGAAAACGCCGGGGCCGACGGCTCCGTCGTGGTTGGCAAGCTGGAGGAGTCGAAAGACAACAGCTGGGGCTTCGACGCGCAATCGGGCAAGTATTGCGACCTGGTCAAGGCCGGCATCATCGACCCGACCAAGGTGGTACGCACAGCCTTGCAGGACGCCGCGTCGGTCGCGGGGCTTCTGGTGACCACCGAGGCGATGGTTGCCGAAAAGCCCGAGCCGAAGGAAGCGGCTCCGCCGATGCCCGACATGGGCGGTATGGGCGGCATGGGCATGTAGACGATCGATCTCGATAGTTGTCCGATGTAGGGGCCGTGGGCAAAATGCCCGCGGCCCTTCTCTTTTTTGGCGGACGACGTCAAAATCCCGACCGGACGGGAACAAACTTCCGCCACCATTGGTCGCCACCATGGCCATTCCCGCAACAAGGGAGGGAACACAATGCGGGGACTCGCCGCGCCGCTCATTTTCGTTCTTCTGGCGCTCGCCGCCTGCGAAACGCCGCCGGATCTTGCCTGTTCGGAACGGGCCGACAACGTGTCCTACGTCGATGCCGGCGGGAACTGTCTGGCATTGTCAACGTTCGGCGAGGCGAAGCCCGGCCAGCCCGTTTCCCTGGTGGTGCTGCTGGACGGGCGTGACCTGAAGACACGCAAGGCGTTCGGGGCCCAGGCCCAGGCGGAGGCGTTCGCGGGCGACGGCGTGATTTCGATCGCCATGGCGCCGCCGGGGCTGAGGCTTGGTGCCGGCCGGCGGTCCGACGCGATCGGCACCGGCAATGAACCCGCCCCGCCGGAGGCGGTGGCAGACACCGTTGCCGACGGCATCCAGAATCTGCGGATCCACTATGCGGCCGGACGGGTCGTTCTGATCGGTTACGGCGATGCCGCCGCAATCGCGGGGGTGGTGCTGGGCCGCAGCCCCGGCCTGGTGACCGATGCCGTCTTGGTCCGTTGCCCCTGCGGCGTGATCGAGGCATCGACGGAAAGCGTGACACCGATTGCCCTGGCGAACCGTGTGCCGCCGGGAAGCCGCGTCGTCTTGCTTGGCACCGACGGGGCGGGCAGCGCGGCATTGCCGGATATCGAGGGTTATGCAGACAGGCTGGTGGAGCGTGGCGTCGAAGCGCGGATCGAGCCTTTGGCGGGCACGGACGATGCGGTGGTGAACGCCGCGGTTGCCGGCGCGATCACCGATCTGCTGCGCTGATCAGGCGAAACGCAAAAGGAAACGGACGATCCGCCGGGTCCGTTCGCTGAACAGGCTGGGCGTGTAATAGGCGCCGGCCGCGCGTTTCGAAACCTCGCTCAGCGTTGGATAGGGCGCGACCACCGACGCCATGACGCCGATCTTTTGCCGCCCTTGCACCATCATGACCCAGGGCAGCAGGAGTTCGCCCGCATTGTGGCCGACGATCGTCGCCCCCAGAACGCGGCCGCGCCGATCGAGCACGACCTTGACCAGGCCCTCTGTCTGGCGCTCGGTCTGGGCACGGTCGTTCTCCGCGAACGGCCAGCGCACGACCGTAACGCGGTCGCCGTGGTGCCGGCGGGCCGCGGCCTCGGTCAGGCCCACATGCGCCAGTTCCGGGTCGGTATAGGTGACCCACGGAATGGCGCGGTGATCGGCTCGTGCCGGCAGGCGGAACAGGGCATTTCTGATGACGATGCCCGCGTGATAGCCGGCCACGTGGGTGAACTGGTAGCCGCCGGCCACGTCGCCGATTGCGAAGACGCGTCGGTTGCTGGTACGCAGCCGCGCGTCGACGGTAATACCGGCGGGTGTGGCTTCGATCCCGGCCGCCCGCAGGTCCAGCCCGTCGATATTGGGCCGCCGCCCGGCCGCCACCAACAGGTGGCTGCCGCGGATCTGGCGGGATGTGCCGTCCTTGCCCACCGTCAGGACGATGTCGTCGCCGGCCTTTTCGGCCTTTTCCACGGCCGTCCCCTCCAACAGCGTGATCCCGTCGTCGTTAAGGCGCTGTTTGACGACGGCGGCGCATTCGGGATCGTCCTTACCCAGAACCGCAATCATTTCCACCACCGTCACGTCAGCGCCCAGCCGGCGGTGCGCCTGCGCCAGCTCGGCACCGATCGGGCCGCCCCCCAGGACCAGCAGGTGCCGGACCGGGCGGTCCAGATCGAAAACCGTCTCGTTGGTCAAGTGGGGCACGGAGTCCAGGCCCGGGATAGGCGGCACCATGGGACTTGATCCTGTCGCCACGACAAATCGTTTGGCACGGATCCGCCGATCGTCGACCTGGACGACATTCGGGCCGGCAAACCGGGCCGCGCCCATGATGACCGTCACGCCCAGCCCTTCGAACCGCTCCACCGAATCGTGCGGCGCGATCGCGGCGATCACGTCGCGCACGTGATCGCGGACACCGGCCATGTCCACATTCGGCGCCGGACTGTCGACCCCGAACCGGCGGGCGGTGCGGTGCGAGTCGGCCTTGTGGGCGGCGGCAATCAGGGACTTCGACGGGACGCAGCCATAGTTCAGGCAATCGCCGCCCATCTTTGCCTTTTCGATCAGCACGGTCCGCGCGCCCATTTGGACCGCGCCCGCGGCGACCGACAGGCCGCCGGACCCGGCGCCGATCACGCAGATGTCGCAGGCGATGTCATTGGGCGAACCCGGTCCCGGTTCGGTCATCCGGTGTCAGCCCAGCGATTTCGCGACCAGTTCATAAACATCGCGGCTTAGCGCGTCGGCATCCGCAATCCGCGTCAGTTCCTTCTTCATCAGCGTCTGCCTGCCCGGGTCGAAACGGCGCCACCGGCCCAGCGGACCGACCAGCCTGGCGGCCACCTGGGGGTTGAGTTTGTCCAGCTCCAAAATCCTGTCCGCCAGAAACGCATAACCGCGCCCGTCGGCCTGGTGGAAACAGGTTGGATTCGCTGCGCTGAACGCCCCCAACAGGGCGCGCACCTTGTTGGGGTTCTTCATGGAGAAGGCGGGGTGCCGCAGCAGGTTCTGGACCGTCTCCAGGGTGGACGGCAGCGGCGCCGTCGCCTGCAGGGCGAACCACTTGTCGGTCACAAGCGGGTCGTCGCGCCAGCGGTCGTAGAAGTCGTCCAGGGCCTCGCCGCGCAGCGGATGGTCGATCCGCGACAGCACGGACAGGGCGGCCATCCGGTCGGTCATGTTGTCGGCGTTCCGGTACTGGGATTCGACCAGGGCCATGCCGTCGGCCGTCTGAAGCACCCCCAGATAGGCGAGCGCGGTGTTCTTCAACGCGCGCTGGCCGGCGGACAGGGCGTCGGGGCTGAAGGGCTCGTTGGTCTTGTTCGCGGTGTAGACGTCCAGCAGCCGGTCGGACAGATGCCGTGCCAGGGCGGCGCGCAAATCCTCCCGCGCCGTGTGAACGGCGTCGGGGTCGATGACGGCGAGTTGTTCGGACAGGTAGTCCTCGCTGGGCAACGACAGGACTTCGGCCTTGAAGGCCTTGTCCAGGCTGTCGTCTTCCAGGAGCCGGGTCATCGCATCCAGGAACGGCGCGTCGGCATGTGCATCGCGGGCATCCGGCCCTTTATCGACGGCGTCCAACAGCAGACCGACCGCGAACTGCTGGCTGGCTTCCCAGCGGGCGAACGGGTCGGGGTCGCAGGCCATCAGGAACGCGACCTCGTTCGGCGTCGGGTCGCGGCGGCGCCTGATCGGTGCCGAAAAGCCCCGGTTCACGGAGACGACCGGCTCGACCAGCATGCTGTTGAACCGGAAGGTCTGTTCCGCTTCGGTCAGGTGAAGAACCAGCGACCCGTCGTCCGCGTCCGGTCCCGATCCCTGCAGCGGGATCCCGTGGCCGGCGCTGTCCAGCAGGCCGATCTTGATCGGAACGTGCATCGGCCGTTTGCCTGACTGGCCGGGCGTGTCGGGAACGCTCTGGCGCACCGTCACCTCAAAACCCAAAGTCGTCTCGTCGTAGCGGGTTTCGATGTCGATTTCCGGCGTGCCGGCCTGCGAATACCACAGGCGGAATTGCGTCAGGCCGGTTCCGGTGGCGTCTTCCATGGCCGCGACAAAGTCGTCGCAGGTCACCGCGCAACCGTCGTGACGCTGGAAATAGAGATCCATGCCCTTGCGAAAGCCGTCGGCGCCCAGAAGCATGTGCAGCATCCGGATCACTTCGGCGCCCTTCTCGTAGACGGTCGCCGTGTAGAAGTTGTTGATCTCGATATAGGAGTCGGGTCGCACCGGATGCGCCAGCGGGCCCGCGTCCTCGGGAAACTGGCGCGCCCGCAGCTGCCGGACATCGCGGATCCGCTGCACCGGCTCCGACCGCTGGTCGCCAGAGAACTGCTGGTCGCGGAAGACGGTCAGTCCTTCTTTCAGGCTGAGCTGAAACCAGTCCCGGCAGGTGACGCGGTTGCCGGTCCAGTTGTGGAAGTACTCGTGCGCGACGATGCTCTCGATGCTTTCGTAGTCGGCATCGGTGGCCGTTTCCGGGTCGGCTAGGATGTACTTGGCGTTGAACAGGTTGAGGCTCTTGTTCTCCATCGCCCCCATGTTGAAATCGCCCACGGCGACGATATTGAAGATGTCGAGGTCGTATTCCAGTCCGTAGACCTCTTCGTCCCATCGCATCGCCCGTTTGAGCGAATCCATGGCATAGGCGCAGCGCGGCTCGTTGCCGGGCTCAACATAGATCTTCAGGTCCACGGTGCGGCCCGACGCGGTCGTGAAACTGTCGGAAAAGCAGCCGAGTTCGCCGGCCACCAGCGCAAACAGGTAAGAAGGCTTCGGAAAGGGATCTTCCCACACGGCGAAGTGCCGGCCGCCTTCCAGCGTGCCGCTGTCCACCAGGTTGCCGTTGGACAACAGCACCGGGCAGGCCGTCCTGTCGGCGGCGACCCGCACCCGGTAGGTGGACATCACGTCGGGCCGGTCGGGAAAGTAGGTGATGCGCCGGAAACCTTCGGCTTCGCACTGGGTGCAATAGGTGCCAGACGAAAGATAAAGCCCTTCCAGCTTGGTGTTGTCCGCGGGCCGGCAGGCGGTTTCGATTTCCAGGCGGAACGCGGCCGGCGGCGCCTTCAAGACCAGGCCGTTCTCGACCAGGGCATAGGCATCGTCCGGCACCGGCTTCCCGTCCACGGCGAGCGACAGCAGTTCCAGGGCCTCGCCGTCCAGCCGCAACGACCCGTCTCCGTCGGATGCGTCGGGATTGGCGCGTACGTCCAGTTGTGCGCGTACAATCGTCCGTGTGGGTGCCAGGTCGAAATCCAGGGTGATCGCGTCGATCAGGTGAGACGGCGGTGTGTAGTCCGTCAGACGGATCGTCTTTGGCTCGTCGGTCTTCATCGATGGTCCCGGGTATGAGAATCGCGGCAGGCGGCGCGGCTACTGTGGCGGGGGGCCGGGGCGGGGTCAACCGCCATTGCCCCTGCGGCGCTAGCCCGCCAGGCGCTCGGCGTGCTAGGCGATATGGTCGGCCATGAAAGTGGCGAAGAAGTAATAGCTGTGGTCGTATCCCGCCTGCCGCCGCAGCGTCAGCGAGACGCCGGCCTGGGCGCAGGCGGCGGCGAAAAGCTCGGGCCGCAGCTGGGTTTCCAGGAATTCGTCCGCCTCGCCCTGATCGACCAGGATGTCGTGCGGCCAGCCGCGCGTCCCGACCAGCTGGGTCGCATCGTGTTCGGCCCAGGCCTCGGGGTCGTTCCCAAGATAGCCGCCCAGGGCTTTCTGGCCCCACGGCACCTGCGCCGGCGCGACGATCGGCGCGAAGGCCGACAGCGAGCGAAACCGGTCGGGATGGCGCATCGCCAGCGTCAGCGCGCCATGTCCGCCCATGGAATGGCCGGTAAGCCCCATGCGTCCGGAACCAACCGGGAAGTGCGCGGCAATCAGCGCCGGCAGCTCCTGTGCCACATAGTCGTGCATTCTGTAGTGGGCCGACCAGGGCGTTTCGGTCGCGTTCACGTAGAATCCCGCACCGCAGCCGAAGTCGTACGCGTCCACGTCGGCGACTTCGGGACCGCGCGGGCTGGTATCCGGAGCCACGAAAACCAGGCCGCGTTCCGCGCAGGCCCGCTGGAAACCGCCTTTGACGGTGACGTTTTCCTCCGTGCAGGTCAGCCCGGAGAGATAGAACAGGACCGGCAGCGCCCCGTCTTCGGCCTGCGGCGGCAGGTAGACCGAAAAACGCATGTCGGTTCCGGTGCTGGTGGAACGGTGCCGGTAGACGCCCTGGACGCCGCCGAAACACTGCGACCGGCTGACCGTCTCGATCTCCGCCATACCGTCAGAACGTCACGACGCTGCGGATCGATTTGCCCTCATGCATCAGGTCGAAGGCTGTGTTGATCTCGTCCAGCGGCATGGTGTGGGTGATCAGGTCGTCGATGTTGATTTTTCCGTCCATGTACCATTCGACGATCTTGGGCACATCCGTCCGGCCGCGGGCGCCGCCGAATGCCGTGCCTTTCCAGACCCGGCCGGTGACCAGCTGGAAGGGGCGGGTGGCGATTTCCTGGCCGGAACCGGCGACGCCGATAATGACCGAGACTCCCCAGCCCTTGTGGCAGCATTCCAGTGCCTGGCGCATGGTCGTCACGTTGCCGATGCACTCGAAACTGTAGTCCGCGCCGCCGCCGGTCAGCTCGACCAGGTGCGCGACGAGATCGCCCTCGACCTCCCGGGCATCGACGAAATCGGTCATGCCGAATTTCTCCGCCAGCGCCCGCTTGGCCGGATTGACGTCGACGCCGACGATCTTGGCCGCGCCGACCATGCGCGCGCCCTGGATGACGTTGAGGCCGATCCCGCCAAGCCCGAACACGACCACGTTCGCCCCCGGCTCGACCTTGGCGGTGTTGATGACCGCTCCCAGCCCCGTGGTGACGCCGCAGCCGATGTAGCAGACCTTGTCGAAAGGGGCGTCCTGGCGGATCTTGGCCAGCGCGATTTCGGGCACCACCGTGTAGTTCGCGAAGGTCGACGTGCCCATGTAGTGGAAGAGCTGATCGCCGCCCAGCGAGAACCGGCTGGTCCCGTCCGGCATCATGCCGCGGCCCTGAGGCTCCCGCACCGCCTGACAGAGGTTGGTCTTGGGATTGAGGCAGTATTCGCACTGCCGGCATTCGGGCACGTAAAGCGGAATAACGTGATCGCCCGGTGCCAGGCTCTTCACGCCGGGGCCGCATTCCACGACGACGCCGGCGCCCTCATGGCCCAGGATGGCCGGGAACAGGCCCTCGGGGTCTTCGCCGGACAGCGTGAAGGCATCGGTGTGGCAGATGCCCGTCGCCTTGATCTCGACCAGGACCTCGCCTTCGCGCGGTCCGTCCAGCTGAACCGTCTCGATCGACAGTGGTTCGCCCGCCTTGAACGCCACAGCCGCACGCACGTCCATGTCTTCGCCTCCCCCGTTTCGCAGCCACCCTGACGGCGAAGGTGGCAGAGGCTGTGGCGTCTGACAAGGCCGCGCTTACGGGTCGCGGCGGATGAGGCCCGCCCCGGGCGCTGCACGCGATTGACCCCGTTTGCCGGCTTCGCTGGCCCGGCTATATTGGCGTCGGCCTTCTTCAAGAATGAGCGCAACCCGCGATGACGATGCCCATTCCATGGATTGCTTTGGTCGCAGCGGCCGGATTCTGCTTGGCCGGTTGTCAGACCACCGCGCAGTCATGGACGGAATGGACGGAGATCCCCGAGGCGGAAAGCCTCATGGAAGTGAATGTCCCGGAAGGCATCGACCATTCCCAGATCCGCCGCGAGGCGCGCCGGAACACGAACACCTCGGTGCGGGAGGAAACCTGGGATTGGGATTCCGGCGGCGCTTTCATATTCGTCCTGCCGCGAAACCGCTTCCTGCAAGCCAAGCTCAACGATCCCAGCCATGTCCTCGAGGACTTGAGGCGTTGGCAACTTCTGAGGGATATCGAACTCAAGGCCGATGCAGGCATGGTGCAGAGGGACCGCAACGAAATCGGTTTCTATCACTACTTCATCAGCGACAGGGACAATGCCGGGAAGGTCTGCTTTGTCTTCCGCCAAATGCTGCCGACAAGGACCGCCGGCGGATTCCGGGCCATTTCACACGGAGTCCAGGGAGTGCTGATGGTGTACGATTGCCAGCCCTCAAGCAGCGTTGACGCCGCGCAGGCCATGCAGCGGATGCGGATCTACGCCCAGAACATCAGGCTGCGGGGCTGAACCACGGCGGTCACCGCCTCCCCAGGTTCAGGGTCCAGTAATGGACGCTGCGCACCGCCCCGTCGTCGAAGGGGTCGTAGGCGTAGCCGACGCCGGCTTCTTCGACCTTGGGGTTCAGCATCGCTTCGCGGTGCGGCGGAGAATCGATCCAGCCGTCGACGACACGGCTCGGGCGGCGCATGCCCGCTGCGATGTTCTCCGCGATGGTGCGGTAGCGGTACCCGGCCCCGGTCGCCCGGTCGCCGACGGACCTGCCGTCCGGCGAATCGTGATCGAAGAAGTCGCGCGCCGCCATGTCTTCCGAGTGTGCCTGCGCGATCGTATCCAGCGTGTCGTTTGCCACAAGCGTAGGCAAGCCGTGCTGGGCCCGGAAACGGTTGACTCGTTCGATGATCTCACCGTGCCAGCCTGGCCGCGCGGCCGCATAGGGCTCCGCCAGGGTAATCACCCAGACATCGCCGGTCTCCGCGTCGCGGGCGGCGACACCGACGCCCACCTCGCTGTAGTGCAGGCTCAACAGGTTTTTGCGCATTTGATTGTGCGTCAGGTATTGCTGCAACAACCGCTCGGGCTCGGCGGCGCCGGCGGCGGTCATGCTGGCAATGCGGCGCCGGGGATAGCGCGCACGCCGCAGGCGTTTTTCCTGGGCCTCCAGGTCCAGTTCCAACGATCCGTTTCTGGCAAGGTCCGCTGCCGTGGCCTCGGCGTCGTTCAACAGGGTGGCGTTCAGGCGCAGCGGTGGCACCCCGTCGGCCGATCGGCGCTGGTTGAGCGCGTCGATGAAGGCGCGCGCGGCCGGGTCGGCGGACTGTGAGTGGCCTGGCGTCGGCGCGTATACAAGAAAGCCCAGGAGGATCGCACACCAGGCAAGGGCTGCGCGCTGCCGCGGCATCTCAACTGATGACGATCTTCGGTGCCTGGCGGGCCGGCGCGGCCGACTGCCCGGTGAGTTTGTCCCAGATGCGGGCCGCAATCTCGCGGTAGACGGCTGCGTGGGGGCTGTCCGGAGCGGAAACGACGATCGGCCTGCCGCCGTCGGAGGTGGTGCGGATGTCAATGTCCAGCGGCACCTCGCCCAGGAAATCGCAGCCCAGCTTTTCCGCCTCGGCCCGTGCGCCGCCGTGACCGAACACCTCTGACTTGTGGCCACAGGAAGGGCACAGGAAATAGCTCATGTTCTCGATAATCCCCAAGACCGGCACATCGACCTTGCGGAACATGTTGAGGCCCTTGCGCGCGTCCAAAAGCGCGATGTCCTGGGGCGTAGAGACGATTACGGCGCCGGCCAGGGGCACGTTCTGGGACATGGTCAGCTGGGCATCGCCGGTGCCGGGCGGCATGTCCACGATCAGCACGTCCAGTTCGCCCCAGGCGACGTCGTTCAGCATCTGCTGCAACGCCCCCATCACCATGGGGCCCCGCCAGATCACGGGCTGGTCCTCGGCCACCAGAAAGCCGATCGACATCACCTCGATCCCGAAGTTGCGCATCGGCATCAGTACCTTGCCGTCGGGGCTGTCCGGCCGGCCGGTGATCCCCATCATCCGGGGCTGCGACGGTCCGTAGACGTCCGCGTCCAGGAGACCCACGGACTGGCCGTTGGCGGCGAGCGCCAGGGCCAGGTTGGTGGCGGTGGTGGACTTGCCGACGCCTCCCTTGCCGCTGGCCACGGCGACAATGTACCGCACGCCTGGGGGTGCTCCGGGCCGGCGCGGCGCGTCCGCCTGAGGGGGCGGGCCGCCGCCCTGCGCCGCCTTGCCTGCGCTTTCCGCGGTCAGGACCGCCGTCACCGAGAGCACGCCCGCCATGGCCGCCACGGCCTGTTCCGCTGCCTTGCGGACAGGCTCCATCGCGTCCGCCTGGGACGGGTCGATTTCAATGGAAAATTGCACATTGCCGTCACGGACGGCGATGCCCGAGACCATGCCGGCGGCCACCACATCCTGCTGCGAGCGGGGGTCACGGACCTGTTTTAACGTTTCCAGGATCGATTCCCGGCTGATTTCCGCCATGGTTGACATCTCCATCGGAACGACAAACTTACATATCCATCGCATCGCGCGTTTGCGTGCGCTGACAAGCTGACATATATGATAGCGCGTCATCAGGCAAAGGGCCGCAGCAGCGCGGCTTTTGCGCGAATTGAACCGAGTATCCGGCGTCCGGTCGTCGTGAGCAGCCCTCGTTCCGCCGACGCCCAGTCCTCACAGGAAATTGAAACATGCCTTGGTCAAATCAGTCAGGTGGTGGTGGCCCTTGGGGCGGCGGCGGAGGAG
>Ga0066187_1000733_pt1 | contig 10682 bp, 5 predicted proteins | sample WorMetexBAHAMAS1_FD_58706 | JGI IMG/M metagenome (GOLD analysis project Ga0066187, IMG submission 58706) | Marine gutless worms symbiont microbial communities from Max Planck institute for Marine Microbiology, Germany - Inanidrilus exumae... | ecosystem: Host-associated > Annelida > Digestive...
CTGTTGTAGAAAGCTCCGCGAAATGCCTGGAAATACTTTAAAGTTTTCTGGAAAAGTCAGTGAATTTTAATTTGCTTAACCTGTGGGAACACTGTTTGGGTTACAGGAAGGCCATCCAGCCAGTAACTAATCTGTGCCATTTTTCCCAAAGATTCTCTTCTGGAGCAAGTGGAGAAAGAAACTCGAAGTCAGACCTGGAAAATTGTTGTTAGAGCAGAGGCCGATAAGTGACTATTTGTATGTGTGATGTGACGCAATTAGACGTGGCGCCGGTCTACGATCTCTTTGCTGTGCTGATTCATCGGGGCCAGAGTGCCTCGAGTGGTCATTATGTAGCACTAATCAAGGATCCAGTCACTGGCAACACGTATAAATTCAACGACACCAAGGTGGAGAAAGAGAAGAAGTTCAGCTTGGCTAATGAAGAAGACACTGGTACTGATAGTGTTCATTCTGGCGAATGTTTATCACAGCAACCAGTCGTATTGTTTTTGTGTTGTCGTTCATTTACGTTGATAGTATTTGTGTGAAATAGCAACATGAACCACAACAATGTAGTTTATTATTATAGAAACGAAATTGGTGTGGGTTTCTATTTGTTGTAAAATCTGCCACTTTAAAACAGCAAATGTCAAAATCTTATCTGCAAAATCCTACTTTCAGAAGCTAGCTAACACAGTTATGTCAGTCACTGGCCTGGCATAAACGTAAGAGCTAAGAATTTGCCGATGAAACTTTATCATTTGCTGTTTTAAAGTGGCAGCTTTCACAACAAGCAGAAACAGAAGCTGTTTTTTAATACTTTTTGCAGTTTTATTAGGCAAAATATTAAGTGCAGTGTATGGGCTGGTGTAGTAAGTTTATGAAGTTAATGTGCATCACTATACAAAAATTTCTGGTAATTGGTTGAACCGTTGCTGAGATTCGGCATTTTTCCAAAATTGCAGCCATCCGCCGTCTTGCGTTTATTGCACATGTGTTTGGTCCACCCACAAAGAGTATTTGGTGGTCTTTATCACTGTGCAAAGTTTGGTTTTAATCATGGTGGTAATTTTGATAATATGCAGGTGTCAATATTTTGTTAGTTAGACTTGAAAGTGCCTACCTATTCACACTCTCAAAATGTGTTTTTTTGGGGGATTTGACCCCTAAATATTGAGCAGTATCAACATGACCCCAAAAGTCTGGTTCAAAGGTTGGTCAAGGTCGACAGACTAAAATTTTTGACAGATGACTGTTACACATTTTGGCATGGTCTGTATGGAACTCAGATTTGCTGAATGTTATGTGACAATTATGACCAGTAGTATCAGCAGATTGTAATCTATCACATGAAAAATGTATTATTACACAGATGGTGTGTACTGCACTGTAGACTCAGTGAAATCAAAGGAAAAGCCTCGTGTGATAAAGGGCTGTCAGTCATCATGCAGTGCCTACATGCTGGTCTATCGACTGCGTTCTCTTAGTACTGGTTTGTATGCACTCGACATTACAAGACAGATAATTTTGTGAGAATGTGTTGTTACACAGTTAATAAATAACACTGTCTTTAGATTGTTTGAATCATTTGATTACTTTCGATACATCAGACAAATTTGCCATGTTTTGTTGGTAGATGTCAGCTTACCGGAAGTGTCAAGAGAAGATCTACCAGCGCGGGTCCAAGAGTTTCTCCGACGTGATGATGAACAGTTAGAATCTCAGTTGCAGGAACAGAATGATGAACAGGTTTCATTTGCTACAGTAGTTGGTTTACAAACAAAAATAGCATTGTAACAAGTAACTTACTGTAAGACACGTAATGACAGAGTGTACGTCTTGCAGTATTTCTCGACATAAATGATATTCTTATTCTAACATTGATGACGTCACTCAGTCACTCGCCATTCAAAAATATTATAGTTTTTAAAATCAAAAATATCAGTTTATGTGATACATTATAATTGTAAATGCATGATATAATATAAGTTAAGATTGTGGTGAAAGCACCAATATATTCCAACCAACCAACTGTACATTTTTAATAAAAAGCATACTGTGAAAGAAGTATCGGCAGATTGAAGTCATTGTAGACCACCATCAAGAACCATATTGTTGGGACATCTTATGATGCGCCTAATAATTATAGTTTACCAGAGGTAGGTGGCTGGATAAAAGTCTGTTTCAGTTATTAGTGTGCTGTTTAATTATGTGGTCTTTTTTGTGGCTAACATGAAATGTAATGTTGCACTTTTGGAGGTTTCACACTGTACTCGGTCACTGAAATACATTTATACAGTTCGGTTGGTTGCAAGCAGATCCAAGATGCTTACGTCATGCATAGACTGGATATGATGATGGTTGTGAAGAGTATAATGCCAGTATTAATTACTATATGACTAGCTGATCTGCATTATGTTGATTGTGAAACAGATTAGATGTTATGGTGAATTCTATAATCGGAAAGTTGCAGTGTCAGAGTTTTACACCACAATGTCAGCTGTTCACAGTATGTTGCAGTTATTTTCCTGAATAAAATGTCAGTTATTGACATCCTGACTTAGTGCACATTACATTGCCAGTGTATCCAAGTCTGCTTTGGCAGTTGCAATAGTGCAGTATTGAGCATCGTTCCAGAAGTAATATCATATCATGCAATGCCACCGTCTTAGACAGATGTTGTACAAGGCTTTAGTTTCATTGTGCTTATTTTGTATTATAGTATCTTTTCGTTTATTGGTAAATGTCATTTCTCGTATTAGGTTTAATTCTTCAGTACTGTGCTAAGTGATTGGCTAGGAATATGATCTCTGAAATGACCTATTATGTCGAATTGGACATCGACTCCACACGATCATTATTCAGCAGTGGCTTGCAATTATCTGATTTCATGACTGTGAATGAGTATTGCCACAGAATGGCATGGGTGAATTGTTTTTTGTATCTTGCATTGTTATTGGCCCGCCTGTGTATAGTGTAGATGGCCAGACTAGTAACGGTTGCTGGCATCTGTCATCTTCTGTCATCATTGACTGTCGTCGTTGTCATCTGTAACACTCGCATATGCAACGTAACTCGCCAGGGGGCAGCATGCGGCGGGACAGTAGTGTTACGTCCTGTCAGGGCGACACCTTGTTATGTAAAGTTTTGTGATGTCGTAGTTTAGACGATATTCAAGTAAGTAATGTTATAACCGTACACATTATGTGATATCATAGTGAGGAGACTGCGGTGGTAGATTAACAGATGAGGTCAGGCCACTGGTCGTGGTCAATACTATACGTTTCCTTTGGTGCTTTGGCAATGTGGGTAGGCTGACATCTTAGGGTTCTCCTCCGTAACAAGTAGAGGACGATAACTAAGCTGGAACAAGCTGAGCCAGGTTTAATAGCCAACAAAATTGTACGTAGCTAGCTAGGTATATTTCGTTATAGTCAATAAGTGGAGCAGTTGTGCAGTGTATTGGTTAATGTGTCTACCACAGGTTCACGTAGTTATGAGTCGTGTGAGTGGATAAGCACTCAGTGGTTGTCGAAGTGGATGTCAGAAAGCAGTGATGTTGATGTTTCACCGATCAACAATTCACAACTGTGTTGTCGACACGAACGGTACGTTTCAAGATGGAAGTCGCCATTTCTGTTTTTAGCCAGCACTCTACATGAGCCCTGGGACTGTAAGAATTGGTCCGATCCATTTCCAGATCAGATGTTGTACCAGATTTCCGTACTGGATATTGTAGAAGATAAGCAAACCTGGCTTTACTCTCTTATGTCTATTTATGATATAGTATCTTTGCCCTCAATGCTTTGACACTGTTGGTTGGGCATAAGGAAGAGCATCCAGTCTGTATAAATTTGAGTGGTGAGATGCTGGCATGGTTTTCTCTTTGGAGCGAGGTGCAAATGATGTGCATATGTTACAGCTGATGCCACTGCTACCCCATCATCTCTTGACTCATTAAAATACTGAATGATTCTGCCTTTCTGGTGCTGGCTTGCCCGGTCATCTTGGGAATGAGGCCGTTGAATGGGTGTTTTGACTGTTTTCTATCTTTCAGTTTATTGGTGCATGCCTGCTTTTGTTTTGTTATGTTTAAGTGGCTGGAAAGAACACGTACAAAATGACCTACTTTTATGTGAGTTGGGACAACAAAAAACTTAACTGAGTCAGTCAGTTAATCAGTGTGGATGTTGATTAAAGTTCATTGGCAACTATAATAGTTGAACTATTGTTGTTATTGTCTCTATCACTACTGTAAATTCTACACAGTCATAAATTAATTGTGGTCATACTGGTGCTCATGCGTAGCACTCATAGTCAATGTGCTGCAGTGTAATAGGTTTGGATGGTACAGACGTGGTTTAAGAACAGATGACAATGTCTCTGTGAAAAGGTGTGCAGATAACAAGTTGAGTATGCTAAATTCTAGAAGAGGCTACGCATGACATGGAATGATGCAGTTGCTGAAGATTTAACGATGGAAGTTGCATAGGTTGAGAGCAAATGAAGAAAACTATTTTTGAAACTAATAATAATACCAGTGCCATTGTTTATTATGCTGTCATGGTGACCATAGCCATTGTGAGAGTTCACCTGGTTTATGTCATGAATGCATATTCAACGCAAGGTGGCCACTGACTAGCAAACTAAGCCATGATTTGTCATATGGATCTGCTGTTCAATTTGGTTGTTTAGGATGTGCATTCTTTTTAGAGATTCACCGATAAGGCACTGGCGGATTATCGGTGGCCGATAATCGGCGCCTAACAATTGGCTGATTATTGGCCGATTACCGATTACTACAAAAAAACTTATTTTGCTGTCTTATTTCAATTACTTATTTACTCTCAGATTGTTATCCAAAGACTCTTACTTGCTTGAAGGACTGCAGAGTGCACAAAAAACATCTAAGCGTATGTGGTGTATGTCATATATAGATTTCACCCCTGAATAGAGCTACAAACAACTCTTTCAGCCTGTGGTCATCAACAGTGTCTGATGTAGCCTGGTGAACATGCAGTCTGCTCTAACTCCTGCCGTACATTTTTATGTAAACGACGATTGGCCGATGCCAACATACTAATCGGATCAGAATGGCAGCAATACGTGAATTGTTACTTCAGATGTGTGTGTATATGATGGTGTTGGTAATGTCATTGAGGAGACCTCTAACATCTTTTAATTCAACTACGCTATTTGCCATCAGCAAGGGCATTCAGGCAGTAGAACTTTGCTCCAACAAAATTCTCCGGTTCATAACTGTGGACAATGTTCCCTCTAAGCTGCATGGCAGCATCGCCGCGCAACTGTCATGAACCTGCCGCACACGAGTTTCAAACCTCGATGTATGCTACAGATTAAAATTTAAAACTAAATGGAGTTAAGTTTATTAAAAGGGTTGTAGGCATAATTTTTAGCTTGCTCCGTAAACCATAAAATACTCGACTTTACTTTGCAGACAGCCTACTTCGCCGCTCATACGAGCAAAATATTAGAGAGGACATTGACTGTGGCTAATACACTTGTATAGTGGGGCCATAAAATAATCGAGTGTGTGTGTATGTTTGTATATGATGAATTGGAGAGAAATGTTCTGCTGATGATGGTGTTGTGTTGCTTGTGATCAGGTTAGATCCAGGGTGTGTGTCTCAAGCTAAACTCGTCAGCACTGACATTGTAAGTTGTCTGCCATTACTAATATGATTCTTAGCGGTGATTGATCCTACATGAGCCTATGTTTCCCTCCAAATGTCTTTCTAGGAAAACCTCTGTAGTCTGTTTCAGCATGACTTGTTACATGCTGGCTACCCTTCTTAGCACGAAAGGAAAGGAAAGGAAGAGTATTTACATAGCGCCATTTACTATGCAAACATAGTCTTAATCTTAAAGCGCTCAGACATGTATCACACATTTTTACCTGCAAATACACCATGCCTTCCTTTCTTTCGTAAGCGTTCACCAGATGGCGCCACCCCTGACTGAGGTAGGAAACAACCAGTTACTACTTATCTATTGACCCTGAAAGGATGACATGCTGAGTTGGCCTCGTTGGTTGACCTATAGCGGACGGCTTACCCACATAAATGGTCGCCAGTCAGCTACAGGTTGAGCGCAAGACAGGGAAAGTTCGCCACCCAAAGACTGACGTTCTACCACTGTGCCATGCATTAAGTCATCTAGCAACGTCATAATACTCCATGGGCCAACATAGTATCCTTATGGTCAGTTGTGAACGATTACAGTGGTTATGTTGACGTTTTAAGAAAAGTACAGCCACCTCTCATTCTGTTGTTAATGGCTGCTTTCCAGATGATGTGGGTTAGCGGTTCCCTCTCAGTTTTTTTCCTCTGTTTGTTCTGGAAGAGTGTGTTTGGGTACAAGTGGCAGACCAGACGTCACCCAGACAACAGTGTCAGAGAAGTGAAGGAAAGCCAGAGAGCACTAACCAATATCAGAGAAAGTCACCAACTGGCTTCATCATTTCTTTGTCCACCACAGTCCACCAGACTGCTGAAGGAAGCTGCTCTGCTCCCTCCCTGACTCTGTGATGCCAGTGTCTTGATTTTGAGAAGAGCAGGTGCTGTAAAACATTTGGCTGACTGCAGTCACGTGGCATGCTGTTCACTGGCAGAATAATGTCTGTCTTAATGTGGTATGATCAACAAGCTGTTCACATCTAACCTGCATCCGAACAATATATTGTGTCATTGTGATATCACGGTATGTTAACACCCCTAGTGTTATGTAGTAGCATTCACCATGGCTACGGTGGAAGTTGTTCAACCGGTCTTCTCATGAGAGTGGTGGTATGAAACATATATAATTGTTGGAATACAGGGTCTGCAGTGTTGTTTTAGTTGTTGAAAATGCCGCCATAGAACCGACAGAGCGTGTTAATGTATTGTAGGCGGATAAGCTGTTCAGCACATTCCATGGTGGAATTCGTCTTCCGTGGTAAGCTGTCATTTAATTGCTGTGAAATTCTTTCGACGTTACTCCTGATTTATGTCCTAATGTACTGTGTTTCATGTGCCACTTCATGGTAATCCACAACGAAATTGCTGTTGTAGTCGTGAAAGCATGTGCAAAGACTGCGTAGTCAGTGGTTGCTTCATTACATATCACAAGGCACAGATTGACAAGTTGTCGTCGGCTGTTGGTGAAATGGCCATTGCACCGTCAAGTCCAAACGTTCGGTCAGTTTGCGTTTGCGTAAAACGTTTCGGTGTAAAATGTTGTTAGGCGGTACTGCTGTCAAAGAGCTGACATACACAGAGTGACAGTAGTCCAGTGATGGATCAAGGTGGGATGAGGCTAGTGGGTAACTTTCCCTGATTGCAGTCAGTTCCATTCAGTGCTGTCTTGCTGTTTGTTAAACGATTGGAAGAGCATACAAACTGTAAAAAACTGCCCGAAAAGTCAAATGTTTCAAAAAAATGTCCATCGTAGAGTAACCGCGGAAAAGAAGGCTGGGTAAATAGTAATTAAGTGTGGTGCAGTGTGTCAGTAGAGTGCCACAAGTTTTGATTGTAACTCATGTTTTTACCTCGACACCAAGTTGGCATGCATAACGTGTTTGTTTGTTTGTTTATCAGCAAGATAATTCAAAAAGTTACAGGTGGAATAGGTACATTACGGACCATTGAAGAGATTATTAAAATTTCGAAGGTTAGGGTTAAGATTAACGCACCTTCTGCTGGACAGAAATGACTGTGACAGAGGTTTGTGCATTATACTGAATGATGTCTAGATTTATTTTGATTTTTATATTTTCGCCACTAGACACTCTTGGTGAAGGAATTATGTTTTCAGGCTATTTATCTGCCACATTTGTCCATTTGTTTGGACAGATATTGTTAGCGTGATATCTTATGAACCACTTGGGCAATCGCAATGAAACTTACGTGGAATATTCACTAGCTTCTACTGATGACCTGGTTAGATTTCGATGATCAAAGGTTAGGGTTACAGCAGGCTGTCAAGGTGGTGAAGGCATCCATGTCGACACTGGGGAGTTGAAGTCTATCTTCTAGTTTTTTTGCATTCTACTGAGCATTTTACATATGATTGCTAAGTTGATTGAGTTAAGTTCAACGTCCCACTGGACACAGAATAGACCATTTGCAGATGTTCTCTTCAGCCAGTATCTTGGCTTGGTACTGAACGATTGCTAAGTCATGGCTCAACAAATAATGTGGTGGTTAATCTGGTGGCTTTCTTGTTTCTTCAGAAATAAATTGCTGAGTAGTGGTGTAGTGGTATTAGAGAACTTCTGTAAAGGGAGGAGCATTGCTACCCTCCGAAGTCAGTTAGTGGATGAAGTAAGTCAGAGATGCGGAGAGTGATCCCCGTCAGGTGATGGGAACAGCATCTGATGATACAAAGGTTGGCTCCCAGTTGTCCGCCAGGATCAGTGGAACAACCAGCTACCCCGTGTTCACCTGAAAATGTTGGTTAAGCTGGCATGTATGGCGAACTGTACAGCTTAGACAGCTGCTACTGGGTGACAAAAAGGTCCCTTCGTTCGTGGAGTGCTGTTGCTAAGCGGTCGTTTGAACGAACGGCTCGATGCCGCGGAATATGCATAATGCAAGACTGCAGTTCTGAAAGTAAGCACGTCATTCTGTCTGATAACCGTACAGTTTCATCATCATACTTCTGCATCCTAGTAAATAATTAGCATCATGTCTTTCCTTTCTTCCTTCCTCTATTGTGGGTATAGCAGAGGTCCAGCCTACTTCTGGACCTCAGTGCTGACACTGTATGTAACGGTCCAGTGAGCTATCCCAGAGAGATGCACATGGCGCCCGAGTGCTTTGACCACCGGGCTACATAGGCAGGTCTGGCATCATGTCACTAATCAGAATGTCTTTGCCAGTCGAGTCTTGCCTGATAATTATGTAATTGCAGCTAACATATTACAAGATCTACATTTTCAGCACTTAACAAAATTGTACTGTTTCATGTCGTGATATGGCGGGATAGTTGCTAAATTTTCAAAAATGCGATGAAAAAATTAGAATGTAAATAATAAAATAATGGCATAGATTTCTACACTGTTGATTTTGTGACTGATGATCGAGCTGTGATTGGTTTTTCGTTTTGATTGTTTGTCACGTCATGACTTAATGCAACTTGAATGCAATAGTTGGTCTCAGCAAGGGCATGTTGACAGTAAAATTTTGATCTATGAAATCCTTCATTTCTTTACTGAGGGTGCCTGCTAACACAGGTTAACTTATGTCGTGGCCGTAAAGTGGCTGTATTGTTATTGATTAACTATTATTATAATTATTTTTATCTTCTTGATAGGAGTTTCCGAGGATGGGTTAAAAATTATGAATAGCTAAACAATCGTGGGTATGATATTCAGTCCACACAATCATTGGTCGGCACAGACTCGTGCAACAGAATTGCATTGAAGCACTGCACTAGCACTGAAATGTGCTTTATTGTCATTGTTATGAATTCTTATTGGTTAAGTTTCAAAACTGATATTTGGGTGGCAGGAAAGACATCCAGTCTGTAAAAACCCATTCCACTAATTCTCAGAGGTTTTGTTCTGGAACAAGTGAAAGAGGAAGACCCGAGCAGCCAGCTGACCTGGGTTAATATGGAAAAAACAGCCGTTAAATGGAAGTAGTAGTAACTAGGTTACTAACTCCTGTGTGTCGCATCCCCCACTCCCATCTTCATGAGTCTGCTTATACATAAGTTATCAGTAGCGTGGTGTGGCACGAGCATTCATAACACTGGTCGTTCTTTATACATTTATTTTGCATGATATATACAACGTACATACACCAAGTCTTTTCATATGCGTCAGATCACCTCTCTCGCTCGTCTCCATTTCTATATTTTCCTGCAGCATCTGCACGCATGGTCCCCTGACCAATTGACGCGCAGGGTTGCTGAGGTTGGCCGTAAGCCCCACCTATTTTCCGTTACTTTTTTCCCCACACGTGTTATTAATTGATTTGAAAAAACTTGCTTATGGGAAAAAAGGCAACTTTTATGAATATTTATGGTTTTGTTCTGATTGGTGACTGAAGAAAATTGCTAGAGTGCCTGAATGAAAACTTATCAGCAGTCACTAAGATTGCGAGATATGTCTGTTTAGATGATGATCCTACACAATATTCGGCAGCAAATGATGCTCACAGCGTGACGGTGAAAGCAGATATAGAGACTGCAAATGGAGAAGATATGACTCTGCCAGAGGAGTCAACTGATCCTCACAGCAAAACCGGCTCCAAATTATCCAACTCAACTGTGGCTGATAATCCACTGGCCGATGATGACGATGATGACGATGATGACGACCGTGTCTTATTCAATGCCGATATCGTGTGTACCGAACATGGTGAGATACAGACTGAATTCTCCATTTTGTCTTGTGTCATGATGCTGACTTTTTTGGTAGGTGTGACCATTACCACATTTTTTGTGACTCATTTTGCATTATATATTTCGTGGTTTATTACATTTCCAGTTGTTTTGAATAAATTTTCCTTTCAAGCCAGATTATTATCATGGTTCTTTACGATTTTGTCATTATTGGCAGTTTGTGGTGTGGCTGGGTTTTGTGAACAGTATAAATTCAGGTATTATCTGGGTTAGCACTAGGATGATGTTATAATGCAAGAAATGAAGTAAGTAAGTAAGACAATTTATAGGGCGCTAATCTAACGGCCTAAACA
>Ga0066187_1000734_pt1 | contig 10681 bp, 9 predicted proteins | sample WorMetexBAHAMAS1_FD_58706 | JGI IMG/M metagenome (GOLD analysis project Ga0066187, IMG submission 58706) | Marine gutless worms symbiont microbial communities from Max Planck institute for Marine Microbiology, Germany - Inanidrilus exumae... | ecosystem: Host-associated > Annelida > Digestive...
ATCGCAACCACGGAAACACCGCTCCTCCGCGCCGCATAACAAGACGGTTGCTCACCCGGCACGGGCCTTGCCCGCGCCATCGTTGGGAGACAGTCATGGCTGAGTATCTGAAACGGGGCAAACCGGCGGCGGAGCGCGCGGAGGACGATGCGCGGGTCCGCGAGACGGTGGAGACCGTCCTGGCCGACATCGAGGCGAACGGCGACGCGGCCGTGCGCGCGTTGTCGGAGAAGTTCGACAACTACAACCCCCCGTCCTTCCGGCTGACGCCGTCGGAAATCGAGGCCGCCATGTCCAAGGTGTCGGACCGCGACCTGGAGGACATCAAGTTCGCCCAGGCGCAGATCCGCCGTTTCGCCGAGGCGCAGAAGGCCTCGATGACGGATGTGGAAATCGAGACGCTGCCGGGCGTGATCCTGGGGCACCGGAACATCCCCGTCCAGTCGGTCGGCTGCTACGTGCCGGGCGGCAAGTTCCCGATGGTGGCATCCGCGCACATGTCCGTGCTGACCGCGTCGGTCGCCGGCGTGCCCCGCATCGTCGCCTCCGCGCCGCCCCAGGACGGCGCGCCGCACCCGGCCATCGTGACCGCCATGCATCTGGGCGGCGCGCACGAGATCTACGTCCTGGGCGGCATCCAGGCGGTCGGCGCCATGGCGCTGGGCACGGAGACGATCGAGCCCGTGCACATGCTTGTCGGTCCCGGCAACGCTTTCGTCGCCGAGGCCAAGCGGCAGTTGTTCGGCCGCGTGGGCATCGACCTGTTCGCCGGCCCCACCGAGACCATGGTGATCGCCGACGAGACCGTGGACGGCGAACTGTGCGCGACCGACCTCTTGGGCCAGGCCGAGCATGGCTACAACTCGCCGGCGGTGCTGGTCACCAATTCGGCCAAGCTGGCCGCCGACACGATGGACGAGGTGGATCGGCTGTTGAAGATCCTTCCGACCGCGGAAACGGCGGCGGCGTCATGGCGCGACTATGGCGAGGTGATCCTGTGCGACGGCTACGAGGAAATGCTCGAGGTCGCGAACGACATCGCGTCGGAGCATGTGCAGGTCATGACCGACCGGGATGATTGGTTCCTGGAGAACATGACCTGCTACGGCGCCCTGTTCCTGGGGCCACGCACTAACGTGTCGAACGGCGACAAGGTAATCGGTACCAACCACACCCTGCCAACCAAGAAGGCGGGCCGTTATACGGGCGGCTTGTGGGTGGGCAAGTTCCTGAAGACCCACAGCTACCAGAAGGTGCTGACCGACGAGGCGGCGACCCTGGTGGGCGAATACTGCTCGCGCCTGTGCATGCTGGAGGGCTTCGCAGGCCATGCCGAGCAGGCAAACGTTCGGGTCCGGCGCTACGGCGGCAAGAACGTTCCCTACGCGACGGCTGCCGAATGACCGCGCTGCCACGCACACCCTCATTCCGCCTGGACGGCAAGCGGGCGCTGGTGGCGGGCGCCAGCAGCGGGATCGGCCTGGGCTGTGCCACGGCCCTGGCCGCGGCCGGCGCCGACGTGGTGCTTGCGGCGCGCCGGATCGAACGCCTGGACGAGATTGCCGAGAGTTTTGCCGGCGAGGGCTGGCAGGCCCGGGCTGTGGCGATGGACGTGGCGGACATTGCCGACACCGCGGCCCAGGTCGAGGCGCTGGGCCCCTTCGACATCCTGGTCAACAGCGCGGGGCTCGCGCGCCACACACCGGCGGTGGAGACCACGCCGGAAGACTTCGACACCGTCATGGGGGTCAACCTGCGCGGCGCCTATTTCTTGGCCCAGGCGGTGGCGAAAGGCCTGGTCGCTGCGGGCAAGCCGGGGTCGATCGTCACGATTTCGTCCCAGATGGGTCATGTGGGCGGGATCGACCGCGCGGTCTATTGCGCGTCGAAGTTCGCGGTCGAAGGGTTCACCAAGGCGATGGCAGTGGAACTAGGGCCGCATAAGATCCGGGTGAACACGATCTGCCCCACCTTTATCCGCACGCCCCTGACGGCGCAGACCTTCGACCATCCTGAACGGGTGCGCTGGGTCGAAGAGAAGATCAAGCTGGGCCGGGTCGGCGAGGTGGAGGACATCATGGGCGCCGTCGTCTATCTGGCCTCGGACGCAAGCGCCCTGGTGACCGGCACGGCGATGCTGGTCGACGGCGGCTGGACTGCCGACTGATGACGCACGTCAAGGTCACATCTGTCGACGTGGCGAAGCGGGCGGGTGTCAGCCAGTCCGCCGTTTCCCGGGTCTATACGCCAGGGGCAAGCGTTTCGGAGAAGACCGCGGCGAAGGTGCGCAAGGCCGCAGCCGAACTGGGCTATCGGCCGAATGTGCTTGCCCGCTCGCTGATCACCGGGCGCAGCCGGATGATCGGCCTCGTGGTGTCCTATCTGGAGAACTACTTCTATCCCGAAGCGCTGGAGAAACTGTCCAATGCGCTGCAGGCCGAAGGCTACCATGTCCTGATCTTCATGGCCCAGCAGACCTCGGACAATGTAGAGGCGGTGCTGGAGGAGATCCTGGACTACCAGGTCGACGGCATCGTCACCGCATCGGTTGCCATGTCGTCCGAACTGGCGGCGCGCTGCCAAGCTGCCGGTACGCCGGTCGTCCTGTTCAACCGCAGCCAGGATGACGAACGCCTTTCCGCCGTGACGTCGGACAATGTTGCGGGCGGCCGGAAGCTGGCCGAGTTCCTCGCGGCGGGCGGGCACCGGCGGATCGGCTATATCGCCGGCTGGGAAGGGGCCTCGACCCAGCGCGACCGCGAATCGGGTTTCCGTGCGGGGTTGAAGGACGCCGGCCTTGCGTTGTCTGCGCGTGAGGTCGGCGACTTCGACCACGGCAAGGCCCGCGAGGCCGCGCGCAGGATGTTCAGGCGCGACGACAGGCCCGAGGCGGTCTTCGTCGCCAACGATCACATGGCGTTCGCGGTGATGGACGTGCTGCGCGGCGAGCTGGGACTGCGGGTGCCCGGGGACGTTTCGGTGGTCGGGTATGACGATGTGCCGCCTGCGTCCTGGCCCGCCTACGACCTGACGACGGTGCGCCAGTCGGCCAACCGGATGGTGGCCGAGACGGTGGACATCCTCTTGGACCAGATCGCCGACCGGATAGCGCCGCCGCGCCGTATCGCCATCGACGGGCCGCTGATCGTGCGCAGCTCCGCCCGCGTCCCGGAAGGATGGGCCGCATGAAGGGGTTCGACCCGAAATTCAAAGACTTCCCCGACTACATCCTGGGCATCACCAAGGAGATCTGGGAGGACCGGGGGATTGCGACCCTGCACGACTACTACGCGCCGGACATCGTGGTGCGCTCCCCGGCATCCGTGGTGGTGGGCAACGAGGGCGTGATCGCGGCGACGAGTGCCACGCTGGCCGAGTTCCCCGACCGGACGCTGCTGGGCGAGGACGTCATCTGGTGCGGCGCGCCGGAAGAAGGGATGCTGTCCTCGCACCGGCTCTATTCCACCGCAACGCATCTGGGCGACGGCGTTTATGGCGCGGCCACGGGCAAGAAGCTCGCCTACCGGATCATTGCCGACTGTCATGCGATCGCGAACCGGATCGACGACGAATGGCTGATCCGAGACCAGGGTGCGGTCGTCCGCCAGCTGGGCTGGGACCCAAAGGACTATGCGCGTGACCTGATCAGCCGCGAAGGCGGGCCGGCGCATTGCGTGCGTCCCTTCACGCCGGCGATCGACACGCCCGGGCCCTACAAGGGTCGGGGCAACACCAACGAATGGGGCGCAAAGTACGCCGAAATCCTCACGCGTATCATGGACGCCGACATGGCAGTGATCCCGGCCGATTACGATCGTGCCTGCCAGCTCGAGTATCCGGGCGGGGTGTCCGGGCACAGCCACGGCGACGCGGACAGGTTCTGGCTGGGTCTCAGGTCCAGCTTCCCGCATGCGCGCTTCGCCATCGAACATCAGATCGGCCGCGACGATCCCATGATGCCGCCGCGTGCGGCCATCCGCTGGAGCCTGCACGGCAAGCATGACGGGTGGGGCGTGTTCGGCACGCCGACCGGGGCGGAGGTCTACGTCATGGGTGCGGCCCATGCGGAATTCGGGCCCTGGGGGCTTCGGCGGGAATATGTGCTTTACGACGAAACCGCGATCTGGAAGCAGATCCTGCTGCAAACGGAGTGACGACATGGCGCTGCAGGAAACCGAACCCAGCATCGTGCGCTACGGGGACTTGCGCCCCTGCCGCAGCGCATTCATCGATGCGCACACGCCGGGTTCCGACCAGAAGGAGAACTTCACGATCATCGGTGGCGGCGTGTCGGAAAGCTCTGACCAGCACGTGCACATCAAGGAGACGCCCGGCTTCAATATCGGGGCTGCCGGCCAGCCGCCCAAGTGCCGCAACTCTCTGCACACGCACCGCACGGCGGAGGTGTTCTTCGTGTTGCACGGTCGCTGGCGCTTCTTCTGGGGGCGCTGGGGCACGGCGGGCGAAGTGGTTATGGAAGAAGGCGATATTTTCAACATCCCCACCGGCGTTTTCCGCGGGTTTGAGAATACCGGCACCGACTACGGGATGATCATGTCGATCCTGGGCGGCGACGATTCCGGCGGCGGCGTGGTCTGGGCGCCACAGGTGATCGAGGAGTCGCGGGCCCACGGGCTGGTCCTGGGCGAGAACGGGCAGCTCTACGACACCAAGAGGGGCGAGAACCTGCCCGACGGCGTGGACCCGATGCCACTGCTCAGCGACGAAGAACTGAAGGCCTTCCCCGAAACTCCCGCCTCGGTGGTGGTACAGGACTTCGTCGCGCGCTACTGGGACATGATGGCGCTGGCGGCGCACGAGCCGGCGCTTGTCATCGGCGAGCATGGCATGCTGAAGGACCGGCCCGGCTTCGAGGTGGAGTTCCTGACCCGCGGATCGATCCCCGAGAGCCCCTATGCGACGCCGCAGCCGGAGGTTCTCATGGTCATGCGCGGGCACTGGCGGCTCGGCTGGCAGGGCGGCGAGGCGGTTCTGGCGCCCGGCGACACCTGTTCGGTGCCGCCCGGACTGGAGCGGACGCTGGTGCCGTCGATGACGGGCGAGGCTAGCCTGTTCCGCGTTCGCGGCACCGACGATCCGGCCGGGGCAACCGGACGGCTGATGCACCAGGCGGAGGCGCCGCTGTTGCCATGACACGCATCCTGACGACCCACGTGGGCTCGCTGCCGCGGACCCAGGAAGTGGTGGACTTCATTTTCGCGCGCGAGAAGGAAGAGCCATACAACGCGGCCGCGTTCGACGCCTGCATGGCACGCGCGGTGGACGAGACGGTGGGCCGCCAGAAGGAGGCGGGGATCGACATCGTCAGCGACGGCGAGACGTCGAAGATTTCCTATTCCACCTACGTGAAGGATCGCTATACGGGTTTCTCCGGCGACAGCCCCCGCAACGCGCCTGCGGACCTGAAGCTGTTCCCGCGCTTCCTGGAACGCCTGGCCAAGGAGGGGGGAACGCCTCAGTTCTCGCGGCCCTGCTGCACCGGTCCGGTGGCGGCCAAGGAGACCCGCGATCTTGAAAACGACATTGCTCATCTCAAGGCCGCAATGGCGAAGCACGGGATCGCGCGGGGCTTCATGAATGCGGCCTCGCCGGGCGTGATCTCGCAGTTCCTGCCGAACAAGCATTATCCCTCGCGCGAGGCCTATCTGACAGCGCTGGGCGATGCCATGAAGGCGGAGTACGAGACCATTGTCGCCGCCGGCCTCGACCTGCAGCTCGATTGCCCGGACCTGGCGCTGTCGCGGCATATCCTGTTCACCGAGCTTTCCGACGATGACTTCGTGAAGGAGGCGGACGCGCATGTGGAGGTGCTGAACCATGCACTGAGCGCCGTGCCGCCGGAGCGGGTGCGGGTGCATATCTGTTGGGGCAACTACGAAGGTCCGCATGTCTGCGACATCGCCATGGACAAGGTGTTCGCAACGCTGATGCGGACCAGGTCGCGCTACGTGCTGTTCGAGACTTCGAACCCGCGCCACGCCCACGAATGGACGGTCTTCCGGGACCGTGCCGGCGAGATCCCCGACGACAAGGTTCTCGTCCCGGGCGTGGTCGACACAACAACCAACTTCGTCGAGCATCCTGAGGTGGTGGCCCAGCGCATCGGGCGTTTCGTCGAGATCGTCGGGGCCGAGCGGGTGGTTGCCGGCACCGACTGCGGCTTCGGCACTTTCGCCGGCTTCGGTGCTGTGGATCCCGACATTGCCTACGCCAAGCTGAAGACCCTGGCCGAAGGCGCGGAGATCGCCTCCCGGGCGCTGTGAGCCGCGCCGCCGATGGAGCGCGAAAGACTGGTCCTGCTGCCGGGGATGATGTGCGATGCGAGGCTGTTCGCGCCGCAAATCGAGGCTTTCCACACCAGCCATGAGGTGGTCACCTGCGGCCTGACCGGGTCCGACAGCATCGACGGCCTCGCCCGGCAGGTCCTGGGCGAGGTGGGACAGGCGCCCTTCAACCTGGCCGGCCTGTCGATGGGGGGCATCATCGCCATGGCGATCGCGCGGCTCGCCCCGTTGCAGGTCACGCGGCTGGCATTGCTGGACACCAACCACCGGGCCGACCCGCCAGGGCGCCGGGCGATCCGGGATGCCCAGGTGACCAAGGTCCTTGACGGTCACATGCGGGTCGTCATCATCGACGAAATGAAACCCAACTACCTGGCCGCGGTGAACCGGGGGGACCAGGCGCTGCTGGACCTGCTGGTGACAATGGCGCTGGACCTCGGTGCCGACGCATTCCTCAGCCAGACCCGCGCGCTGCGCGAGCGGACCGACCAGTCCGATGCCCTGCGCCATTTCAGTGGACCGGCCCTGGTCCTGTGCGGGGCGGAGGACACCCTGTGTCCGCCGGAACGTCACCGGGAGATGGCCGCGCTGTTGTCGGATGCGGAACTGGTGCTGATACCGGACGCGGGCCACATCACGACGCTGGAGAATCCCGTTGCGGTGAATGCGGCTCTCGCCGCGTGGCTGGCGCGCTAGGACAACGGTGCCGGACCAGCCAGCATAGCGACGTTTCAAAAACCCTTTTTCAGGGCTTCACCAAACCGGCGGCCGATATAACTCAGATTTGGGGAATACGGTACTGCAGGGGCGGTCGCGTCGCTCCAGCCACTGAGCAATTCGTGCAGCGGAGAGCAATGGCATGAGTGACAACGACACGGATCAGACGCCGACGATCAAGTCTGCCGGAAACGGGCCCTTGATCGTGAGCGGGCTGAAGGAGTTCCGAAACTCCCGCGGCGAGGCCATCAAGGTGAAAACCAAGATGGCGCTGTGCCGCTGCGGCGCCTCGAAGACCAAGCCGTTTTGCGACGGCACTCACGCCAAGATCGGCTTCACCGACGAAAAATCGCCCGACCGCGTCCCGGACCAGCTGGACACTTACGAAGGCGACGGCATCACGATCCTGGACAACCGCGGTGTCTGTTCCCACTTCGGGGCCTGCACCTCCTGCCTGCCGTCGGTATGGCTGCAGGGGACCGAACCATGGATCGATGCCACGGGAGCGGACAAGCAGGAGATCATCGAGACCATCCGCAAATGCCCTTCGGGCGCCCTGAGTTACGTCGAAGACGGCGAGACCAAGAACGCGTTTCACGATACGCCGGAGATCCAGATCGACCGCAACGGCCCCTACCTGGTGCGCGGCGGCGTCGGCCTGGAAGACGTCGCCTTCGGCGACGGCGCGTCGCGCGAACACTACGCCTTGTGCCGCTGCGGCCAGTCGAAAAACAAGCCCTTCTGCGACGGCAGCCACTGGTACGCCGGCTTCAAGGACGACGAGGCGCTGACCATCGCGGCGGCCAACCGTGTGTCCGCGGAGACCGAGGAGGGATGGGTCAATGTGGGCGCGCCGGGCGACTTCGAACCCGGCAAGCCGCACCTGGTCGAGGTCGGCGAGCGCCAGGTCGCCCTGATCAAGCACGACGACACGTGGCGCGCGTTGGACGCGCGCTGTCCCCACCAGGGCGGGCCGCTGGCCGAAGGCACTGTGTGCGAAAACGCCCTGCGCTGTCCGTGGCACGGCTACGATTTCAATCTGCGCACGGGCCAGGGCGTCGGCAACGAATTCGCGGCCGAGGTCATGGAGGTCCGCGAGCGGGACGGAGCGATCGAGATCGCCCTTGCCGAGCCGAAGCGGTCCAATTGGACCGTCAGCCACGTGCTGGCCGAGACCATGGTGAACTGGGGGGTCGATACCGTGTTCGGCATGGTCGGGCACTCCAACCTCGGCATGGCCGAGGCAATCCGCGTGCAGGAGACCCGCGGCAGGATGCGGTTCTTCGGTATCCGGCATGAGGGTGCGGCGGCGTTTGCCTGTTCCGGTTATGCCAAGGTCAGCGGCCGACCCGCGGCGTGCCTGGCGATCGCCGGGCCGGGCGCGACCAACCTGCTGACCGGCCTGTGGGATGCCAAGATGGACCGCGCCCCGGTGCTGGCGCTGACCGGCCAGGTCAACACGCAGGTGATGGGGCCGGGCGCCTTTCAGGAAATCGACCTATCGTCGGCCTTCGAGGCCGTCTCGACGTTCAGTCAGACGGTGCTTCCCAACAGCAAGCATAGCGAGCTGTGCTCGCTGGCGCTGAAGACGGCGCAAGTCGAGCGCAATGTGGCCAACCTCATCCTGCCCGACGAGGTCCAGGTCCTGGACGCGGGCGACGAGGGGCCGGGCAGTCCCGACGGCCGGCTTGCCGGCACGTCGATCATGCCGAGCGGTCGATCGCTCGACCTTGCGCTTTACCGCATCGCCGCGGCCAAGCGGCCGGTGATCGTTGTCGGGTATGGCGCGCGCGAGGGCATGGCCGAAGTGATCCGGCTTGCCGAGGCGCTGGGGTGCCCGGTGATCACCACCTTCAAGGCCAAGGGGCAGATTGGCGACAACCATCCGCTCGGCGCCGGCGTCCTTGGCCGCAGCGGCACGCCGGTCGCCAGCTGGTTCATGAATGAGGCGGATCTCTTGATCGTGTTCGGCGCGTCGTTTTCCGACCATACCGGCATCACCACGGCGAAGCCGATCATCCAGGTCGACTTCGATCGCATGGCGCTGGGCAAATTCCACGGCGTCGACGAGCCCATCTGGGGCGACATCGCGCTGACTGCCTCGGCATTGCATGACAAGCTGCCGGCCGCGTGGGCCTGCACCGATCAGCGATCGGAGCTGGCCGAGCGGTGGGCCGTGTGGCGGGATGAAAAGGCGCGCCGTGAGGCCGAGGACAACGGTGCGGGCATCAATTCGGCGATCCTGTTCCGTCGCCTGTCCGAGGCGATCCCCGACGATGCGGTGATCGCGGCCGACGTGGGCAACAACACCTACTCGTTCGGCCGCTATTTCGAGTGTGCGGCGCAGACCGTCCTGATGTCGGGCTACCTGGGGTCGATCGGCTTCGGCTTCCCGGCAGCCATGGGCGCCTGGGCCGCGGTTGCGCCCGACCGCAAGGTCGTCTCGATCAGCGGCGACGGCGGTTTCGGGCAGTATATGGGCGAGCTCACCACCGCCGTGAAATACGGCATGAACATCACCCATGTCCTGCTCAACAACGGCGAGCTCGGCAAGATCTCCAAGGAGCAGCGCGACGGAGAATGGCAGGTCTGGCAGACCGGCCTGCAAAACCCCAACTTCGCCGAATATGCCACGTTGTGCGGTGCCACCGGCATCCGTGTCGAAGACGTGGCGGCCCTGCCGGAGGCGCTGACGGCCGCACTTGCCGCGGACGGCCCGGCGCTGGTCGAGGTCATGGCCGACCCGCTGCTGTGGTAGTCGACGGCGGGAACCGCCGCTTTAAGGAACGTACACCATCAAAAAAGGACGGAATTCGATGGTCTTGAACGAACAGCAGGCAGCGATGTGCACCAGCAGCCGATGGGATTTCTCCGACCTGAAGGCGTTGTTCATCAACTGCACGCTGAAGAAGTCGCCGGAGATCTCGCACACCGACGGGCTGGTCCGCATCTCGCGGGCGATCCTGGAAAAGAACGGCGTGGCGGTCGATGAGATCCGCGCGGTCGACCACGACATTGCCTATGGCGTCTGGCCCGACATGACCGAGCACGGATGGGACAAGGACGACTGGCCGCAGGTCTACGAGATGGTACAGGCGGCCGACATGCTCGTCCTCACGACCCCGATCTGGCTGGGCGAGAAGTCCTCGGTCTGCAAGAAAGTGATCGAGCGCCTTTATGCGAGCTCCAGCGATCTCAACCAACACGGACAATATGCCTACTATGGCAAGGTCGGCGGATGCCTGGTCACCGGCAACGAGGACGGCGCCAAGCATTGCTCGATGAACATTCTCTATTCCCTGCAGCACCTTGGCTACACGATCCCGCCGCAGGCGGATGCCGGCTGGCTCGGCGAAGCAGGCCCCGGCCCCTCGTACCTGGACCCGGGGTCCGGCGGCCCGGAGAACGACTTCACCAACCGCAACACCACCTTCATGACCTGGAACCTGCTGCACATGGCCCGCATGGTCAAAGACGCGGGCGGCATTCCGGCGCACGGCAACCAGCGTTCGGAATGGGACGCCGGCTGCCGGTTCGACTTTCCGAACCCGGAATACAGGTGACGGCTTGTTCGAGGAAGCCCCTCTCCCTGCCACACATCCCTCACCCTGAGCAACCATTAGATGGTTTGTTTTTGGTCTGCCCACGGTGTTCCTCTT
>Ga0066187_1000736_pt1 | contig 10675 bp, 6 predicted proteins | sample WorMetexBAHAMAS1_FD_58706 | JGI IMG/M metagenome (GOLD analysis project Ga0066187, IMG submission 58706) | Marine gutless worms symbiont microbial communities from Max Planck institute for Marine Microbiology, Germany - Inanidrilus exumae... | ecosystem: Host-associated > Annelida > Digestive...
CGTGAGTTTTCGGCTTTTGTAATCGTTGCGGAGTTATGACGGCCTGAAGTCGCAAGACCTAGACATTTTTAAAGCAATTTTTGCGTTATTTTAAAAACGACCCTTTACGGTAAATTTTCAAAATTCTGTTCCAAAAGTTTACATGAGGACACCGATTGACGTTGTTGTGTTGAAATGTCATAAAATTTGTCCGACGGAAATTGGCAAACCGTGCGTTATTTACCTCACAAGAAAAAAATTTTGGCTCCCTGTCGTCGCTACTGTGCAGATCGTGCCCAAAATTTGCCAAGGTCGGCCCCAAACATTTGGCTCACATTATTCCAGATTTCATCCAAATCGGTTCGCTTTCAGCAGAGTTATAGCCGACCGCGTGAAGGCCGTTCTTTGGGCCCATTGGGTAAATCCATGACTCGCCTGAAGCAATGCATCGCTTCGGGCGAATAATAATGTTGCATCAAAGTGGCAGATAATACATTAACAGTTGTTGTTTTCTTGATGTTTATCAGCAGTTTTAACACATTACCTAACTTGCTATAGCTCTTCCAGCCAACTGTATTTTAATGGCCAATTTCCAGGTGAAGATGGGTTAACCATTTGCCCCTTTATTCCATCAACTGTTAGGAACACAATCTTTCCGGACAAATGGCACAAGACTGGATGTCACCCGACTAGCAGTGTCAAAGTACTGAAAAAAATACAAAGCACTCATCCCAACCAGTGCCTGGCCTCATATTATCTTCATAGTTCACACACCACCAGACTCCTGACTGTAAGGGCATTGCTCCCTTTATGCCAGTACCATTCTTTACAGCCGAATACTCAAAGTAATACTACAAGCTACGACTACTAAGACTACTTCTACTACTGTCAGTTTCTCTTTAATGGACAAAGCAAAAATGCCAGTCTGCTACTTTACACTGCACTAGTGCACTTACATGGTACAGCGGCAAAGAATTTGACAGCATCTCGATGACCGTGGAAACTGAGTTGTGCCTGTGCCATGTAGCAGTATGGCAAACGTCCACCAACATTTCCACCACCATTTCCATTGCTGGACACTTTCACTGCAGTGTCTGGAACGTTGCTGAATGCGTGCAGTACGCCTCCAACAGCACGGTTACATATAGACGGAGGTCTCGCGTCTACGACAGACATTCATCATAAACCTCTTTTCATCTGATGCTAATAATTAACCAGAAACCAGCATCATAAGAGTGTAAATGACCCATGCCGGCACCTTTTGTGACTCGTCACCTTGACCTTTGACCGTTTGACCCCAAAAATGGGTTTCCAGGACTCCACGTGGAACACTTGCACGTTAAGTTTGGTGATCCTAGCTACACTGGTTTTTGAGATATCGCGTGGAAAAAACTGACAGACAGAAAAATGCAAATGGAAACTCTACCCTCCGACTGCCGTCATCAAGGGTAATTAATTGATGGATTGAGTTAAGGTTTTACATTCCACCCAACACAAAATAGGTCATTTCGGAGACGTACTTCCCAGCCAATCTCTCGGCTTATTACTGAAAAACTGAAACAAACACAACAAAAGCAAACATACAAAATATACTACAACATAAAAGTAACACAAAAAAAACTAAAGCCAGGTTTGGTCGCCTCCTACGACCTCCGGCCTCGAAACAGAATGGGTGCATTCTGGAAGGAGTAGATACATAAGTCAGGAAGTAAACAAGTAAGGATGTAAATAAGTAAGAAAGAAAGCATAAGGAAAGACAAAGTAATGAAGAAAGCAAGTGGGGAAGGAAGTTAAGTAAACACAAAAACAATTTACACAGCAACAAAGTCGACACATGAATCACGGTGCATTACCGCCCCAAAGCCCATATGCGCCAATTAATTGATGAAACCATTTAAATCTCTTAGCATGTTCCTTTCTCATTTAAGAGTAATTCCAACATCCAATAACAGAGCTGCCTACCAGGTGCATTTTCCAGAAGCGGGACGCAGATGATGACGCCATTTCCAGTGCCAATCCACAGTCGACTGCAAACTGCCATCAGTGACGTCACACGCACGAACGAAAATCCCAGTTTTCCGGTTCCTACACAATAAACAACTACCGGCAATTACTGACCACCTGTGGACCACTGTCACGTCAAGTCAGTCGCAATTAATGAGAAGTGGAAGTATGTGTCAGAAAACTGAAATCTTACAGGTGCATTAACAGTGGTCATTGACACTGCAGAGAGATGGCCTGAAGGCAAGTAACATTCATTCACTCTGAAGCAACTGCCAACTAGATTTTCAATGATTAGTTTGATTGACTGAGTTAAGATTTTATGTCCCATTCGACACAAAAATAGTTCATTTTAAGAGACTTTCTTCCTAGTCAATCACATAGTTTGGTACTGATGAAACGAAACATAACAAATAGACATTCCACTAGTAAACCTAAAGATATGTATCATAAAATAAACCTACAAAATTAAAGCCAGGTTTGTATGACGTCTGGTCTGAAATGGATCATGCCTACATGAGCATGCACACTGATTCCACCGTGGGATCAGTGCTTTGACAAAACTGGTATGTGAGTAATTACAGTTGCATGATGCAGTCAGAGACAGCAGACTTCGCCCTCAGTGCCGCCACTGGGGCAAACTTTACCAAACAATGTTGTCTAATGTCTGACTCGTGCCGCCAAACCGGACGAAACATATTCATCATCTTTGACTCTGGCCCATTTGCTCCATTATACGAAAAAATTCCACCATTCACAAAACCGGAAGTACATAACATTGCACTGCTGTCAGAGAACGACCAAGCCACAGCAACAGGTAACATGTACAGAAAATTTGGACGTAATTTTTTGAGATATGCCAGCAGATAGACTGACAGACAGACATACAGACACGATCATTGCAATACTTTGCATTCCTAACAGTATACAGTACGGCACAGTAACACCAAAAGAAAGATGAATAAAAAATACAAAGGGGTTGAGTAGCAGTGGGTAGAGAAATGTAAACAAGGCCGATCATCTGGCAAAAAAACAGGATTGGTCCAATCCAATTCGATCAGCAGACTGCTCAAACTCTAGAATAAAACACATTAAAAGCTACATTTGAGCTAACAGGACCTTTCTTTTTATGAACTCAAGAAGACGTTATACAAACTGAAAATCCGACAGAACCTGAGTAGAAGCATGTCCAGATTCAAAGTCACAAGAACTAACCAAGCATCTTGCTGACGTATGGCTCAATGTCGACATCCTGGAGGTGTTGATATGTGTTGGCGTGGTATAGCCGCAATGTGCTGTCCAGTCGCATCGTCAACCAAACGCCCTCTCCCATGCACACCATCTGACGTACTTGGCTCTCCGCCCGCGTGTGTGCATCAAACGTTTTCTGGCAGTCATCAATATGTGCACGGTATAACAGCAGCTAATACAGATCCACTTATGCTACTGGTACTTTCCGTTTTTAGATCACATCGCCTGCCCACAGTGCACAGATGCAGACTATTGCTGCAGATGTCGCATGTAGCATGGTCTGTGTGTCTGTGTGTGTGTTGAACAATGAACATACAGGCGAGTTGTACAAAAACGGCTGAACCGATCGAGATGATGTTTCGGGGTTTAGATGGGGTCAAGATCCCCCATGGGAAGGGGCACTTTTGAGGGGGGAAATGTACCGGTCATTGTAACGTACCTATGCATGAGTGCATTGCGCATTGTCTGCCTGCAGCTGCGGGCAAATGTGCCTGCCCAGTGCATGTGGCAGATGAATAATTCGCTGCAGTGCGGGATGACGAGACAGCAATGCAGCCTTCCGCCAAACTACTATTTTTGTTGAACTGATTAACACTTCTGGAGTTACTGCAGGTCTGACCAGGTCCAAGAGAACCTCTGAAATTAACTGGAGCAGACTTTTACAAGTCACACTCTTCCTGTAACACAATCAATGCCCATGAAACAACAAACAGAACTCAAAGTGCCGACATCAAACAACCACTGGTCTGAGCAACGGTGACAAAATGACCGTACTAAATACAAATAATTAAAATTAGCTGCGTATGGGACTGACGGTCGACTCTTCAGAACTGATGTTTATACCAACTTAAAAGTCAAGTGACAAAAACGAGGCCGAATATCAAAAATCCAGCCTGATCAAATTTAGATATTGTGCCATAGTTTAAGAATCCGTGGTCAGGTGCCAGCTCCCATTGTAAATGGCGGAGAAGATAGCTTTTGAAAATGGCCGGATTTCCAAGTTTGAAGGACTCGTGGCCTTGACCTTGACCTTGTATCAGGTCATACTGCATACCATTGTGCATCATTCATCGACCTCTACCTACATGCCAAATTTCATTGAAATCAAAGGAACATTTCGTGGACAGACGCACACAAGTATGGATGGACGGACATTTGAGACCGGCTGTATTAGGATGACTCTGTCGAAGAGTCAACCTAAACATAATCACGTCTTAAAATGTCAAAATGAGTATTTTGTCCATGCCCAGAGATTCGTTTACTTTATTTAGAGTAAGCCACAGTGGCACACAGAAAAGTTGACGATCTAAACACGGAACAAAATGAGTTTACATACCTGAAGAGCTAGGGTGGCAGTATTAATGACATGTACTTTGTTACGGTAGCCGCACCAAATGAACTTCTCTCCAACAACAGACATGCATCGAACGGAATGCTGTGGCTTGCCGAGACACAAACTGTAGTAGCTCGTCAATTTCCAACTACCATCTGGAACACAGGCAGACAAGAACTATTTGGTTTACACACAGGTACATCAATACCTATGCTACAAACACTTCAAACAGCCAGAACAGACCAAGCAAGACGATGTATCAAATATAGCACGAGATCAACTACTCTTGCACTACGTGACTAACATGCTTAATGCCTACTAGAAATAAACTAGCCATGTACGGGACTGATGGTCGACTCTTCACAACTGACGTTTCTGCCAACTTCAAAGTCATGTGACACAAAAATTAGGACAAATATCAATAACCTGGCCTGGCAAAATTTAGATATTGCGTCCTAGTTTAAGAATCTGCGATCAGTTGCCAGCTCCCTTTGTAAATGGCAGAGGAGATAGCTTTTGAAAATGGCCGGATTTCCAACTTAGAAGGGCTCGTAACCTTGACCTTGGATCGGTCATACTGCATACCGTCGTGTATCACTCATCGACCTCTACCTACATGCCAAATTTCATCGAAATCTAAGAAACTTTTTGTGGACGGATGGGCAGATGGACTGACGGATTCACGGATGGACATATGAATCCGGCTTTATTAGGTCGACTGTGTCGAAGAGTCGACCTAATTAGGGTGAGGTGGAAAATTATGCATGCACTTAGCAGCCACTGAATACTGTATGCCAGATTTCACTGCAATAGACAAAGCGAGACACTGAAGACAGCAACACAGGGCATATTCCAACAACATGAACCAATCTCATTAAGATGCAGCTTACTTGATGGCCTATGGAACACTGCTACGCTGCCGTTAGCCAGTGCGATGAAAACTCGATTTGCGATATACCTACAACAACAATCAAAATTGTCCCAGATTTGACATAAATATAACTACAAATAAAATCACAAGTGCATAAAGCAGACATCAGTCTGATCAATAACAACGAAGACTTCACTTACTGTATAGCAAAGAACTGACTTACTGTATAGCTAGAGCAGTGTCCGGCATGGCGATTCTGAAGAGTGACTTAGAAGGTGAGTTTACAGCCGAGTGAATGTAGATGCTACCAAAACACATTAAGCTCATCATCACATCCACATGCACTGCTAAGCAAACTCCTTATCACACTTACTGCACCACAATACTGTCACTGACTTACTAATATATATCGCTCTCAGCTATCATCTGAAACGCCATTATCTGTTTTCATCATAGGTGCCAAATGGTCTCTTTAAGAAAACCTTTGAAGATTGGGGCAGCAGGATTTTCATACAGCTGACGCTAATCCTGATGATGAATGAACAGTGTCAAAGCACTGACCCTAAGCTGCATTGCTAAACGTTATGCTGTCAACTTATCTACTGTGTCAGTCCAGAATTCCACTTTTCATGGTCAAACGGGATACGGTTGGTCAACCATGATATGATAACACTAGGAGCATTTCACGTGACTAATTAAGTGATGCATTTTTCACATCTGGTAGCTACGATGTCAGAGGCAACCAACTCCTCCTCCTCCCCCTTCCTTGGTCTTCTGCAGTTGCTAGCAGGTTTCTGGTTACGTTCATTAATTAAAATTCATTTGCTCTATTTGCAGCCTCCCATTTGGTCTTTCCATGCAATCCTTTTACCATCACATCCTCATCATATTCAACCTTTTCCGACCGCTCGCTGATTTACCTTTCATTCTTCCTTCCAAGATATCCCTCAACAACCCATCATGATGAAACACATGCTCTAACCAGCTATGCTTTCTTTTGTACTGCATCATGTATACCTCAATCAACAGCACCATGAAAAATACATTACTCAGTTGTTCACAAAAATTGCTCCTAATGTGGACCATCTGGTTAATGAACTGGATGATGACGTAAAATGGAGTCCAGTTGTCTGTCCATGTATGAGTATGAGAATGGAACACTTTTAATAGGACAGAGGGGAAAGGCAAGAAGGGAAGGGTGGGATGAGGTGGAAGAAAAGGCAAGGAGTGTAAAGGTAGGAGAGATTGCAGTTGATTTAGCGGCTCTATATCATGTCTCTGATGCCATGTATCACACGATGCATGAGCTAGATCAGGTGAACTGTATTTGGTACCTGCCATCTTGAGCACCGAGCCACATCGTGGGTTCGTTCAACAGAGCCGGCAGGTCAGCCGCATCAGTCTTCTCAGCTTCACGGTGACATCCAGCTGCATCACCACACACAATTGTCTTCTCTGTAGTCCTGGTTTTCTTTAACTGCATCCAGCACGTGTTAGACTGGAAACTCAGTCCAACTCTCCCTTAGCAGACTGCTTCAGTCAGTTATTACAGGCCAGACCATGGGCAGCGGTGTGAGATGGTGCAGCCATGTAGGAGGTGCCACTCCTACCCATCTAAGTGCTTGAATTACTGTGCGTTGTTGATTTAGTGTATCGATGGCTGCTTTTCAGCATTTGTGGTTTCTGGTGGGTGGCAGCCAAGTCACATCTCTCACCATCTCTTAAAAGGCATGTGCCTCTGCATGATCAAATGCCTGTCCCGGTGACAGATCTACAATGGCAAACCACTGAAGATTTTTGTATATATTACACAGTACTTAAATCAATTTGTAATGCAAAAATAATATAATCAACATAATCTTATAATGATCCAAAAGAAGTGCACCATGTTTCAAAAAAACCAATACACTTGGCTTTTGATCATAACTTCAGCAAATATAGACTTTCTAAATTCTTTCACTGACAGATTCCCAAAAAAATTCTGACTATGGCAGGGCCTTCCATCTCACCTTAACTGTGTAGCTACACTATATTGTGAAACTTGAAAATTACAAATGCTCACAATTTCAATTGCATATTGCATGTGAGACCTCAGAATTCATCTTGATAGATATGAAGCCACCTTAACAGTTAAGGCTGAATCCTATGACTATAAAATCTGGAAATCAATGCAGCAGTGCTCAGAAGAGGATCCGTGATGTCAGCGAATTGAAGCACTAGATGATTGAATAGTAACATGAGCTGCAGCAATTGTCACTGATGAAGCTCATACCAGTGAATGGCGTAAATGTCTGCGAACTTATGTTTGTACCAGAGATGGACATTTTCAACGGTTCCTTTTACTTTCAAACTATTTATCAGGTAGGTGGACTGAAGTAGGTATTAGTTACAAACAATGTTGTCACCTTCTGACAGTGATTAATTCGTTTGTTGCATAAACTACACGGAGTTTGTCATCAAATCATATTCTGAATGTTTTTGCATCATCTGCATTCTGTGCTTCATATGTTGCATACAAAAAAAGTAAATCATCACCATGATATTTTGTTGCATTTGTCATCTGATTATTGTTAAGTCTCATTAAGTTTCAAGTAAAACTGATTAATTTTGATGGTATGAGTAAAAGTTCAGCCAATATTTTAAAATTTTGAATTTTGCAAGGTAGTGTAGCAACACTAAGTGGGGAAGACCCTGCAATCATAGTTACATAGAAAAAAAAATTCTAAAAATTGATCTACATGTATAAAAGTTATGATCAAAAGTCGAGGGTATTGTTTTTTAGGCACAGTCTATATGTGAGAAGCAATAACTTCTGAAAAAACGAGTAGTACATGGAAACTGGATAGGAGAGCAATGTACAATGCTGATGCCAGTTTCATCGCCAGCCGAGTCACAGACGCTGTTGTCCCACTGGCTAACAATTTCTACTTCTTCTATGTCAGTTTCTTGTCCTGTACAGTTGGCAGCACCACAGCAACAATAGATAGACCACCAGTTACACTCTATCATAGACTGCAGACTATCATTCTTCCGCAAATGATATCGGATTATGCCAACAGAATGAAAATGTAACATGATCTTTGCGACATTACAGCAGGCAAGGTGAATCAACTGCAGAAAATAACCAGAAAAAATACTGATTGCTGTGTTTTACACCTCAACTCGGTTTCAGATGGTCTCACATAATAAAAAAAGTCACTGATATCGGAATCAGAAATCAGAAATCCTATAAATGTTCCCAGAAGTTAGTAACATAATCTCAGCATTCATTCTAACAATCACTGAAGTTCCCTAGTTCAAGCTTACAATGAGGCTTACCAGAAAGCCATATTTACAACCATCGATAGATGACAACATATTTATAGGTTCGACTGACTCGCTACACAACTACAGCTACAACTCGTACTGGAAACACTGGCAATGCAGAGAATGTGCGTTGACAGCAGAGAAAACGTCTCCAGCGGGCTGCCTGGGTTATGTGCATCGAGGACATAGACAACGGTGTTTGGCTGTCCATCGACGTGACTCGTTGCACACAGCCACACACGACTTGAGCCACCGACACCGGCCGCCACCTTCACACGTGCACATGTCAATCACAATGATCATTTCCCACGCATACTCCCCCATCACTTCTAGCCACTTGCAGCAGTAACAGACACAAGCTATTCGCATCAACCATACCATACGCCACCTGAAATCAGGTTACAGGTTTCTAAGACAACACAAGTGCCAATTTTTCCAGTCCCCTTTCAGCACAAAAATAGGCTACATCGGGGACAAGGTCTTGGAAGGAGATTTAGTTCCACCACGTTAAGGATGGCCAACGATACAGTAACCTCCTGACCTCGATGCCCGTTTGTTCAGCAACGACCCAAAATGGGAAAAGATAGAAGAGGCTCATTTAAGTAATTACACTAGTGCCTACAACAGGGTGGAAACTAACCAACCACCACAAGACTTATTTATCACTTCAATATATTATCTTGTGTAATTGCTGTTCGTCAATTCCTATAACATATCATAATGACTAACGACTCTTGTTGTATCATATCTTTTCTGTGTTGGTCTGGCTTTGGAATGCTTCTCTTAGCTAAAACCTAAAAGAAGCCACCAGGTGCCTCCCACCCACAGTACCAGACCAGCCCCCTCCACCCTCCAATTTTTCCAGTGTGAATTCACTCCTTACTGTTTGTAACTATCCAAGATAATGGCTACTCACACGTCTCAATTAATCAAGTGCCAACAGTCACTAGAAAAACCTAGCAAAGTAAGTTATTAACAATCACAACAGTTCATCACAAACTCAATGAATTCATTTTCCAATGCTCATACGCATTTCTGACTTTTTATCGAATTACGACATTTCCCTGAGCTGTCTGTAATTTCCCAACTTTACCGGGTTTTACTGTGATCAGTGCATACAACTAGTGCTAATAAACCAGTTGCAAATACTGTCACCAAAATAGGCAAATTAACTGCACTACTCCAAAATATTCTTAGTAATAGCAAATAAATCAAAGCAGCAGTTAAAATTAGTTGTCAAAATGCAGCAAAATACTGCACAGAATATTAATAATTACTAGATGCATGGCAAAGCCCAGCGTGAGCCTGCCCGGCATTCTGTTGTTCTAGACTAAGCTCGTGCCACTACATAACATGTGCCAAAGTTTGCCTGGTGTCTGTTATATAACGTCCATGTGGCAAAGCTGGTAGTGTCTCCCAGTGCGAAAATTTAGGGGGTGGGCAAAAACTTGAAGACTCTTTGACGATTGTCTAAACCAAGAATTATTGATATTGGGTCATATTCTGTGCAGCTATTTGAAGATGTAACAAAGGTCCAGCTTTTTTGAACCACAGTGTAGTTACATAGTTATACACTCATTCACTGCTAGTCTATCTAAGTATTTCCATATGTTCCATTATCTCTTTTGCAATTTTCGAACTTCTTCTGAAAATGCAAATGCACAAAAACACGACAGTCCACAAATAAAACACTAGCATCAGAAAATTATACACTATTAACTGAATGAATACATACTTCGCATGCTTCATCAGGAATGTGGAAGCCAGAGGCACACCATAACTACACAATAAATAAATACATTTTGCATTACAACTGCTGGCAGCTCAACCTATTATAGCAATGTCATTTTCAGCTATGCTTAAGCACAGTCAAATTATTTCAAACAAGAAATACGTTCTGTGGAACATGGCATCTGCCCCATAGCCGAGTTCAC
>Ga0066187_1000737_pt1 | contig 10654 bp, 8 predicted proteins | sample WorMetexBAHAMAS1_FD_58706 | JGI IMG/M metagenome (GOLD analysis project Ga0066187, IMG submission 58706) | Marine gutless worms symbiont microbial communities from Max Planck institute for Marine Microbiology, Germany - Inanidrilus exumae... | ecosystem: Host-associated > Annelida > Digestive...
ACGATAAAAAGTTACTTCGTTACTCGTTACAAGTAGTCATCAATCAAGTTACTTCGTTACGTCAAAAATTACCGGAAAATTTACAAAGTAATGTAACGCGTTACTTTTACTTCGTTACTGAACAAGTCTGCATTTGGAAAGGCTTACAGCAGATGAATAACTTTGAATGTTACTCAAGATCCTCCGAATTGCCGCTATTTGATAGACCGCATATCACTTCATATTAGTGGTCTGTATAACAATGCCACCATCTTACACCATTTCCGATATATTACCTCATTTAAAGTGTGTGTGTGTGTGACTGTTTTGACCTTGAGAATCCTTCATTTTCGAAAAGATAGTTGAAATTACAAACCGTGTGCACTTCTGATTTATGTTTAAACATATCATACATAATACACGCCATATTTCCTACGTATCAGAGTTAGAAAGGTTGCATACAGCAAAAGTGACCTTCAAGGTTGCCAGTAATGGTACCATTCGATAGACCACATACAATTTCTAATTAGTCTTCCCTTGTAACTACATCCTTGCACCGTTTCCGAGATATTGTAACTTATTTACTAAAATTTAAAGAGGTAACATGACACCATGTACGTCCCTTTTGAGGATAGTGTATCATGCATGCACGTCGGTTTTATACAATTCATAAAATACAAAATTTAAAATAAACACGTCAATGTGTCAAGAAAGATGGCATTATTAATGATGTTAAATGACTGGCCATTGACCACTGTGCTGTCTGCTAGTACTAGATGTACTGAGTCTGCTAATGAGATCGATTGGAACTCCAGTATGAGCACAGTTGAATTATAATTTGTCGAAATACACCTTGGTCTTGTTATATATTGTCACTTCTAATTACTATCTTCATATGTGCATGGGCCCATCAGGAGACCACCCTCATCGCCACCTCTGTTGCCCCTACCCAGCACATTTCTTGAAAGCATACTTAGGTCAAAAAATGAAATCGTGACTGCAGTTTTCTTTTCTAAAAACCAACTAAAATCGATTGACAGTGAAAATTTAGGAACAGTAATAACACTAATTATTAAATGTACCGAGATGTGACATTATCGTGATTGTGCTGCAGGGACACTTTACAATGTTAAGAAATGTTACAGGGACGTATCACGGTGAGCTGAGTCGGCTCAGTGGTCGATAAAGCTGGAGTGTAGGAATGTCCAGCTCAAATGGATGCCGGCCAACTGTTCCATGCCTGTGGAGCGGCAACAGGAATTGCGCAGTCACCCAGGGTTAATAGTTGGATGGGCGGCTGTCAATGTCAGCCACCCAACCAGTGTTCTCAGCAATCTAAGATGGAGCTGTACCATCAAGACAGCGGTTACATCAGAACACAAAGGCAGAAGTGGTATCGAGCTACAACCAGTGAAGGTCGTAGAGTAATGGGCTGATGCGTTTGGAATGCCTCGCTGAGAACACAAGTTTGGCGGCAGCATCGAGGACCAACTGGAGTCTGTCTAGATGATGACAGAAATGCAAACTGACAAAATGAACATGGATGAGTGTCTGCAAGGCGTGTTGTGAGACACATCGTTCACAGCACCAGCATGTAGTTGTTCAAGTGCTGAGTACAAGATCTCAGAACTGGATCACATGCATCCACATGATGACATCCAAGTCAATGTGCATGCTGAGATTGTGGAACAAAGCAACCAGCAACACATCCATGGTGCCTATTTGTATCAATGTACTTGGATCTGGTGCTGGTAACGGCCTGTCGAGCACCATAGAAGCTCTGTCTTTGACAGGTTTGCCCACAGTCGGTTGGACAACACTGGATCAGTATAGCCAGGCAGACATCCTGTTGGAAACGAATGCTTTTACATGTAGATGGTCAACAGTAATCATAATAACAATACAAGAACAGTTTCAATTTACAGCAGCATCAGCTACAATAACAAACAGTTATCATCATTTACCTAATGATGTGGTTTGTTTGCTGTAGAATAAAGTACAATGGGTTGTATTAAAAGGATTGCAGTTTCTCTTCTCATGTATTCTCAGCTGGTCTGCATCAGTGTACGTGTAAAATTTTAAATTTTATGTTACATTGCAGTATTTATTTTGATTTTGATTATTTGATTATTGATTATTGTGATACTGTGTAATTAAACATGCCATAGATATTTCTATTAAGTCCTGCATGTATTTATTGATCACCTCAGTGATCTTTATTACAGATTGCATATTGCTACTTTTTGATATACGTCACCCAAGCTAGTTCCTTCTCGTCCATAAACTGAAGGAGCAGTGATGAGTCACTGGTTTTGGTCATGAACTCAGACTCTATCAACTCAGCTTTGATTCTTATTGAGACTGATGTGGTTGCTAGTGGCATTGTAAGGGGGCTTTCAGCCAAAATTGGTCCAGTCCTTCGGAGAAGTCTTTCTTGCAGGTTGTGGGTTTGTACATGCTTGTCTAAATAAGGAATGGAACACCATAACATGCATCTACAGGGTGCTGTAAGATTTGAGTCAAGAATAAGGTGCCCACAACTTTGCCAAATGCTGACAGATTTTCAAAATTTTTTCACTGTGAAACTCGGCAGTATATTTGTAACAAAGTTGTCATTAAGATCTCAACTCCACAAACGTATTGCATCACTACCATGTGAAATTATTGACTTATGATGGCAAATTGCCTGATTTTTTATGCCACTCTGCAAACTGTTGTCACATATCGTTAAATGTTGTGAACTTGTAATAAGTGTGAAACTGCTGTGATTTTTGGAAAATGAGTAGTGCGCTAGTTTAGTGGTTTGCATTAGAAGTCGTCGTCTGTTGCAGTGTGTGCAGGTATCATCACCTGTAGTGGATAACATTGACACTGCCCGCTGTGGCACTGACATGGGCTGTTACTTAAAACCTCTCAAGTGCATCTACAGGTTGGACACCTGTGATTATGTCCTGACATGGCGCGTTGAAGACATCAGTGTTCGGTTTGAGTTGACTGCCAGGTTGTCTCATCGAGAGTTGTGGGCTGCAGTTGGACTCAATGATCAGTGGAAGATGGTCTGTACTCTGTAGACATGTCATTTATTTTATATGTTGTATCACATGTATGCAGTGCATAAGATGCGGCCTGTTACTACAGATGTCACACGTAGCATGGTCTGTATGTCTGTCTGTCTTTGTATTGGTCACATGGATGTACTGTACAAAACGGCTGAACCAATCCAGATGCCATTTCGTTTAGGGGGGCTGACTTATGTGGGCCCACGGAAGCATGTATTAGATGGGGTTCAGGTTCCCCCACATGAAATGGCAATTATGCGGGTTGTCCAGCCCATTGAAAAGTATTGGGAGTCTCTGCTGTGGTATGTGCAGCAAAAGTGATCATTCAGTCCGCAATAACGGCACGACATGCGATGCGGCCTTTTGTCAAAGTTAATTGACCGTTTGTTAATATTGCTTACTTATAAATATTATTACAGTTATAATGTAAGAAAATACAAAGAGCCGATTTTTCCACCATAAGTTTGTAAGCAAGTGATAAATGACAACAAGCATATAACGGCCCTTTATCCAGTACAACCCAGTTAAGCCGTACCTGCAAAAAACATTCACCCACTCACTCCATATCCTTGTGGCTATATTTAATATCTGTGATCAACTTATTCCATTTACTACGATCCACAGCATATAGATATGTATAGAGTTCGTTTTCCACAACCTCTGTCCGGTTTCTTTGTTCCACCTCTAGGTCTTCGATCCTTCACTTTATAATCTTTATAATATATATTTTTTCACTCAGTGATTCGTATCTTTTTTATGACACAAGTCTACACTGTCTCAGCCTATTTTGCTATAGTAAGTGATAGTGGGTCACTTTATCTTTTTCAATAAACCAATCAGTTGTATTGCTGTAAATGTAAAATGTAAAATATGTCTGTATTTGCCACTGAGATGTGACGTTAGGTCTAAGACCAAATGTACTGCTAAGACTAAAGTTTTATCTCCAACTTAACTTAATCTTGGCAATCCAGTCTCAGACCAAATGACCATAAAGCATTTAAATAGTCACATTTATTGCTAATCCTTTAGAGTTAAGACTTTGGTATAAAATCTAACTATCTTTCCCTAAATGTAATCAAATACATCAGTGTTGTAGCTGGCAGTATAATTAATAATTGATGCCAAATCAAGCAAGCAGTCAGTCGTATCACTGTAAATGTAATGTTTTTGCCAGAGAGATGGGATGTTAAGTCTGAAACCTGGTCTGAGAACTTAGTCTAAGACAAAAGTCTAAGACCTTAGTCTAAGCAAAGGTTTTAGACTGATCTTAAAGTCTAAACTTGGTCTTAGCAAAAGATAAAAGTGACCCAGTTTGTAAAACATATGCTGCATTTCAATGAATGCATGTGTGTAAGTATTCTTTAAGAATTAGTCAGTTACACATCAAGGTTTTTGCGCATTGAAAATGATTCCATGAATCTGTTAATAAGTGAAGTGGCAGAAGAAGTAACGGGTGTTATATCAGTGATCACCAAATGAGACTGTATTGTTGAGAGACACAGATATTTTTGTTTGTAGGCTGGAGCCTTTGTCGTTGACTGCATTGTGAACGTCAGTGACCATAACAGGGTGCTGATTCAGATGTCATACAACCATGAACATCACAACCACGTCCTCAGTGAGGTAATTGAAAACAGCTGGACAGCTGTACTTAGGTATTTTACTGATGGTCCAATTGCATGAGTACATGAACATTGTAACATCATTTTAATGTTTTATTTCGAGAAGCCGGTAAATGCAACTTGTACAATAACAAAGTACAAGAAGCTCAGCTACTACAGAGGGACCATGCAACGCGCTATGTTAGTAAATTCATGCAAAGTTTCACGAGGTATGGGAGTTAGATAGGTTTCAAGCAACAAAAGTGACCTTCAAGGTCATTCAAGGGCATTGGCAGTGGTGCCATTTGGTAGGCCACATACAATTTCCCGTTAGAGTTCCATTGCAACTGTTTCTGTCTTGTACCATTAGCGAGATATTATCACTTATTTCCCAAAATTTAAAAAAAGGTTACATGACTCTGAACACATGGCTGTTGGGGGTAATCTATCATACATGCACTAATACTCCTGTGTATTAATCAGCATACGAAATTTTAAAGTGCCTAGCTTCACCAAATCCAAAGATGTGATTGGGGCAAAATTTTAAAAAGCGGGTCATATGACCCTGACCACACCCATTAGCGGGTAGTCTGTCAGTGCAAGGCTAGCACTTGATATTTTTCACCTCCCTACGAAATTTGGTGAATTTCGCTTTAGCCATTCCGGAGATATGAAAATTGAGAATGGGTCATGTGACAATGACCACGCACGCCCTTTTTAGGGGTGGTTTGTCATCTGTATGCTAGGATATGATATAGTCTACATGTGTATAAAATTTGATGACTCTAGCTTCAGCCGTTTCAGAGATTTCAATAGCTTCAGCTGTTTCAGAGATATCATTGTGGGAACAAAAATATAAAATGGGTCACGTGACCCTGGCCACGCCTTTTTTAAGGATGATTTGTCATGTGTATGCTGCGACTTGACATCGCCTACCTGTGTACAAAATTTGACCACTCGAGCTTCAGTCATTCCAGAGATATGCTTGGTGCCCACCAGAATTTAAATGGTTCACATGACTTGACCATGCCCCTTTCAGGGATGGTTAGTCATTCGCTTGCTAGCACGTGCTATGGTCAACCTATCTACTGAATTTGAAATGCGTAACTCCGCCCACTACAAAGATATGAAAGGCAACACAAACTGTCGAAAATGGGGTTATTTGGGATAGTTAGGGGTCACTCAAGATCACAGGAATTAGCGTGATTCGATGGAGCGCATACGATTTCCTATTCGCATGCCATAGTAACTATGTCCCTATCTTGCAGTGTATTTTGAGATATAGCGAGATATTGGTCGAAAATCGCCGACTGTAATCTACCCCCTTTTTTTACATGCCCCCATTGGGGGTGACTTCGTCGGAATTTCACGGAGATCTTTGGCATCAGAAATCTAGAATCCCTGGGCTATCCTGCAGCATTGTTTGCGTGATTCTGCATTTAGCCGTTTTGGTACAGCACCGGTTTATGACGATGATGATTTATTGGGTTTTGTGGCAGATAGACGGACACATGACGACAGTATACATCGCGCTAGAATAGCATCACGCTGTAAAATGTAACATGTGGCAATACTTCAGTAAAGTTTAAATTAATCTAAATTAATTATAATTTGTAACAGAGTACTACCGCTAGGAATTACTAGTAATAGAGTACCTGTATAACTATCTAGAGGTCAATCAGGGTCACTGTCGCCATTCACTAGATTACTTGTGAATGTCTGTTTGCATTCCATAGTCCATAATAACTGTGGCTAAGTCTTGTGTTACTTCTGACAATCTCCTGTACACCAGCTCTGTTTTGTGCTGTATTGCTCGGAAAAATATCTGTAAACCAGAGAAAGCATAGAACTTACTTACTTACACATGCTGTTTCTAGTTTAGCCCGCCCGGCCTGCCTCTGCCATGCCGTAGCGCTATAAGATGTAGTGCTGATTTCACTTTCTTTTCTAACAGTCCCTGCTTTGCTCGCATATCTCAAAAGCCACACGTCCAAACTTCACAAAATTCTCTGTACTTGTTACCTATGGTCTCGGCTACGATCGTCTCCGATGGCAGTGCAACACGTTATGTACTTCTGGTTTTGTGGATGATGTCGTGCATATTCGTAAGCGGCAGGATGATAGCATAACAGCTTGGTGTAGATAACGTCTTGTCTATTTCTATGCAGCATGGGTGTGGCGTAACAGCCTGGCAAGGCATAGCTGGCAGACAGCATGGTGGTGTGCGTGGGCAGGTCCGGCTCACTGGCACACTGGGGTGAAGTGTGCTATCCCCGATTGCCTTGTTTTTAGTGATGTGATAATTGTGGTTTTCCTCTCTATTTAATTTCGATTGGATTTTTATAAAGAATTCAATTTCGATTTTTTGCCCCGATATTTGGAGTTGAAGATATAAACTCCTCTGCATTTGGCGTGATCTGACTCACAGGGATATAAAACCCATTCTCTGATCTGCTGTGCCGATCACCGTTCCATTTAGGGCGATACAGTATCGGAGTCGAGTCACACTTGCTCAAAAAAATCGCGATATCGATTCTGTTCGATTTTCGTAAAAAATTACGATCTCAGTCTCGATAATCGTCACATCGCTACTTGTTTTCAGATTTCACATAGTGAGATGTCTGGTTTGTTGACTGTTCACTGCAGAGATTTGCCGGACTTGTAAGTGGATCATTGAGTGGTGCTTACAATGGTAGCCATATTACGTGCTCGTACAGTCGACTAATAGGAGTTGATCGACTGATAGACGTCCCACATGTTTCTGAGAGAGTTGCAATGACGAATTTGTCAGCACCTCTTTATATTCTGCTCGCGCGAGGTGCAACGAATGGCATAGGTACAGTACAGCTAGTCACAGTGATTTCTGTTCTCTGTGTTTTGTTTCCAGTAGGCAGCACTCAAAGAGAGCTAGTACCCATGTTGCAATTACTGACTTTCATGGTCATTGGTTGATTGTTGTTTATTAGTCCATCACACTGATGGTTTGTTTGTGACCATCGGTCAAACAATGTTTAACGTGGTAACTGACTTAGGTCAAGGTCATGTGTGTTAGACGGGAGTCTAAATCACTCCCATGTTGGGGGTTCTAAATCCCATTGTTATTTTTACAAAATTACTGTAGATATTAGTATCATTTTATAGCACAGTTGAGATGTGTAGGATGTCAAAGTGTTTGATGACCACCTTTGCATAGACTTGAAGGTCTGAGGATGTCTGAGAATTCAAATTTTATTGGATTCATTTTATAGATGATATGGTACAGAGGCAGTGTAAACTAAGTAAGTAAGTAAATTGTATGCTCATCAAACGTGAGCATTGCATAAGAACTGTTACAAGTGAAACACAAAAACACACAGACAATTATACAAACTTAAAAAACAACGGGGCAAAAGCATTTTTATACAAATTATAAGTACAGTGCTGAATGGTAAATATATGCAGTCTTTTTCAGGAGGTAACACCATCGAGAACAACTCTACTGACTTCTCCCAAATCTGAATGTGCCAGTTGCTGTCAGCAGCTACATGTGGACAGATACCTGTATCATTAACTGATGATGTGTGTCGTACTGTCATGGCAGATGTGAAAGCAAAGCACGTTGCTACTCCATTCATTTCTCATGAGAGAATGTCGCTGACGAAGCACTCGCACTGGTATCCTCTATGCAGTACGATGAGACCCGGGTTAATCATCTTGCATGGTCTGTATACTGTCTACAATGTGCATGCACATTAAAATCTTGCCTTCAGGCCTTCTATGCTGTGATGCTGACGTTTGGGTGTCAGGAAGGCTATCCGGCCTATAAAACTTTGGGTTGCTTTGGTAAGCGCATAAGAATTATGCATTATACCAAGCCGAGAGTGCATGCGTGTGCACTCTTGGCTTTGTATCATGCAGTATGTGTGTCTAATTAATGTTTGTTGTCAGCTAGAAGCTGCAAATAGTGCGATTATTTTTTGAATTAGAACAGCTGCTAATTTTCTTTACTTATGTATAAATCTTTATTCACCAAATAGTGGTAGCCGGAAAATATGGTAACACAGAACACAAACAAAGCAAAAGCAGAAAAGAAACAAACAGTGGCCAGTTTATCTTACTAGTCAGCATTGTCTTATTGTCTCAGCTGCATAATGATGACAGTTATTGTACATGTTTCTGCTGCTACTGTTGCAATTTATGTGTATCAGGTAAAATGTGTAATAGACTCACAAAGAATATTCTTGAAGGTTGATAGTGATAATGACGACGATGACGCTGATGATAACATTCTTGGCAAGCATGATGGTGTTTACTTTTTGTCAGTGCTGTATGGGCTCCGGGGCGGTAATGCGCCATGATTCATTTGTTGATTTTGGAGCTACGTAAATTATTTGTTTCTTTACTAAACTTCCTTCCTTACTCTTTTTCGTTTACTTCTTTCCTTATACTCCCTTTCTTACTTATTTACTTCCTTACTCATTTACTTCCTGACTTACCTACTCCTCTCAGAATAAACCTGTTCCATTTCCAGGCCGGAGGCCAGAGAAGGTGACCAAATCTGGCTTTATTTTTAAAGTTAATTTTTGTTGTAGTATATTTTATTATGGATGCATATTTGCTATTGTTGTGTTTCATTTAGTTTTTCAATACTAAGGCAAGAGATTGGCTGGGAAGAACTTCTCTGAAATGACTTCTGTTTTGTGTCAAGTGGGATGTAAAACCTCAACTCAGTCAATTAATAATATTTTTGTTAGTCTACACACACACCGTGAAGTTTTTTTATAAATAGCCTTCTTCTCTGGAATTACTTTAGGTTCAGCCGGGTCCTCCAAAAGATAATCTTCCGAAATAATTGTTTCAGGTTTTTTTGCAGGCCTAATGCCATTCCTGTCACCCAATGAACAGAAAAAAACACTGAAGAAAATACAACAGCGTTGCTGTAATTTTTAGGCCCTGTGGCATGCACCAAGTGCATAAGATGCGGCCTATTGCTAACAGAGTAGCGTCGTCTGTGTGTTTGTCTGTGTGTCGGTTGGTTATGTTCGTGAGCCATGTAAAATCGGCTGAACCGATCCAGATACCAATTGTAGGACAGGCTTGAGTGGACGTAAGGAACCATGTATTAGATAGGGGTCGAGATCCCCCCACGAAAGGGACAACTTTGGGGTTGTCCGGCGCATTGAAAAATATCTGGATTCAGTGCTGCAGCGATTGTTGCAGCAAACAAAATCAATAATGTGACAGCGGGAATGCGGGCGGCGGGCCTCAGTGCTCCAGACTGGTTGGTGTCACATTATATTGTCCTCACGTGAAAAATCTGCCCCCTACGATGCAGCCTTTAACAAAATTCTTCAACCGCTTGTTATGTTTTTACCAACCACTTTAATGATCCAGGCAGACCAGTCAGCCATGTATACGTCTATGCATCCTAACAATTACATTTTGCACTAAATTACTTTTGACCTAGATGTTTGGCTTGCTGGTTCATCTTTACCATCTCTACTTAAGGTCATAGGTTAAAGTTCACAGTAAACGAATGAAAAATTTCCTTTTTCAGGTATGGAGGTGACATATTTTGTCAATGCACTCTATGGCGTGATGTGTGTTTTGCTCATTTGTCAAATTGTTTGTGCTTCGGTGGATGGTGCGTCTTCAAGTGATGGCTTTTAGATACTGTTAGTTTTCAGCATTGTCTATAAGTAACAGGTGCTTGTGGATGTTTGCTTGTCTTTTCTGTCTATTGTTGCAGTTTCACTGATGGTGATTACATGGATGATATTCAGTAGTGTAGGAATCACTATTGCACGATACATGAAGCCACTGCTGACTGACGTTTTTGTTCATCGTAAACGCAAACAGCTGTGGCTTCAGGTTAACAAAATGTTTTTGTTGTGTAGCTATAAATGTCTGTTTGTCTCAAGCTGAGAACATATTCATTAATAATAACTATTGCTTTAGTTTTTGTGTTAAATTTAAGTTGTAGTATATTTTGTTATGGATGCATGTTTGCTTTTGTTGTGTTTGATTTAGTTTTTC
>Ga0066187_1000738_pt1 | contig 10652 bp, 4 predicted proteins | sample WorMetexBAHAMAS1_FD_58706 | JGI IMG/M metagenome (GOLD analysis project Ga0066187, IMG submission 58706) | Marine gutless worms symbiont microbial communities from Max Planck institute for Marine Microbiology, Germany - Inanidrilus exumae... | ecosystem: Host-associated > Annelida > Digestive...
ACGCTTAAAAGTAACAAGCGACGAGAAGTTTACACTGGGTGGAATAGAGTTCCACACATCTTCCACACATCCACACATCACATATCTTGTCAGATCCAGAAACAGGCTAAATTTAATTCACTTCTCAATTCTATGGAGCAGCTTCCGGCTGAGTATAGGCCACACTGTGGTTAATTACTCAGACATTGGCTTACCGGTAGTCATGGTAGGCTAATATATGTAGTCTGCCGTGCGTCCAGTCCAGACAGAAAACTGACGGGCTTTCACGCAGTAGATGCGATTTATGCTAATTCGAGTATGTTTGTATGGGACTTGAACGTTGAAACTTAATCGGTCCCACGGGAGATTCAACCTTTGTCCGCAACTTCATCTCATCTTCGCCCGCGGTATTCTCAACGGACTAATTTATATCAATTAACTGCGATGAATCTATTTGAATACTAAAATGTATTCTGACGAGGCTATATATCGGCAAAAGCGTGAATAATGGGTTGGTACAAACCAGGGGCGTCCACAGGGGCCTCGTGGCAATAATATTGATTGGGGCCCCCAACAGCTTGCGGTCCATGAAGACAACCTTTAAAGTTTAAACGTTGGTCTGGATGGGGTATTTTAGCCCCAATTCCGAGCGGTCGACATCAGTGATACGATTGCAAACTGATAACCGGGACGGAAACGCGCGACTTTATCCAATAAACCCCAAACAGCTCACTGAAAACAGTAAGGTTTAGCTGTTTAAACCATCCTGTAGACTCTGTAAAAATGTCGCCTTCGTGTGGGCTTCGTTTTCTAATTTAGTCTACCAGAAACTGTATGTTGACTTGGCTTGTTTGACCTTATGTGTGTACTGCTGGTTTGCATTGTGTGTTTGTATAGGTCTATACGCGTGCGCATCTTTTTAGTGTGTGTACGCTTTCAGATCACCGTTTTGCGGCAGCTTTGCCCTAACCCCACCAAAGATGCGGCCCCTGGACGCCGCTGGTGGCTGCGTACACAGACCCTTCGTCTCCCATTTTCATTTTCTTAAAATCATGGAAGCGCCACTGTAAATATATAGCGTGGAATGTTGGCGGGAGGCGTTGGACCTATAGAAGTGGAGTGTCGACAATCGTAGTTCGTGGCGACAATAGGCGCTCTATATCGCCAAGACAGGCTCCTATCACCAACCGTATTCACGGAGACTCATGGATCTATTGTGGGAATGACTGGAACTCAGTGCTTCGACCGGGTGTGGTACGAATTGGTTTGTTGTCATCACCGGACGTCATATATGATACGGAATAATTAGTGTACATCCTAAAACTGATGAACGGGTGAGCTACTGGAATCCAAGACTCAGTTTATATACTTAACATAATACACCTTAGTTACCGGCCACTACAGTGGTATTTAGTCGGGTGTGTCTGTGTACGATAACTTCAATCTGCTGACCTTGATATTAGGCATGCCGGTTCATCTAAGTGAAGGTCGAAGGTCAAGGTCATTGTCAAAGTTCAAAGTCACGTGATGAAAAATGTTGCTAAAGTGGCTGTGCGACCTCGAGCGAGGTTTAACTCGAGCATAGTTTAATCTGCAGTGTCGCTGCTAATGGAAACCATAATAACGCCATCCAGATGATGTTGACAGCTCTTCGTATCAGGTCAGCTGATTGAGGTTGTTATCAATCCACTTCTTTCGTGGTCGTCTTGGTTACCTTTTTTGCTCGCTTCCGTATACACAGGTTGACAGCGGCGTAATTTCTTTATTCCTACATATGCCAGCTGTTCTGGCCGCCGTGATGTAGGGCAAGGAAGTGTAAACATTTTGCAGCACTTACAGTCAGATCGCCCGATAGCACTAAGCTTTTCTTAAACCTACCGATTCAATTTCACTTAAATAACGTGACATATAATTCATCAGTTAACTTTGCAAAGTGCGACTTCATGCTCTACAATACCGAGATCGTATCGTGACCATAGATTACTGTGACGTCACTTCACCCTATCTATGGCGGTGACCGTTGTGGTATTAGATTCCGATGAATCATCACAAAAAGCAATCACATAACGATGATGATCTGTTAATCACAACTACTGCCATCGCCGATCCTTCTTCACCTGCCGAATTACCAAGCCGTTCCAGTCTACAACTTGCAGGACGACACCACAGCGTTCCTTGGTGGCGCTTGTGACTCGTGTATGTCAGATATCCGATGACGTTGAGTAATGAAATTGTCAAACTCTTCGCGGCGTGCTATACAGCCCGACAGCCAATTCAGTTCGATAGCGCTCGATAAATTATACGCCGATACGACCCTGTCTCAGGCATGTACTAACCAATGACCGATGGACAGCCACTCATCCTATGGAACGCCGAACATTGCTGCTCAAAGACGCCTTCAACTGGCTACGTTTTCTCACCTAGCTCCGCCATAGCTTAGCGGAGGTGATGTTTTTACCCATGTTTGTTTGTTTGCTCGTTTGTTTGTGACCAGAATAATTCGAAAAGTTATCGACGTGGATTTTTGTGAAGTTTGGGGGATAAGTAGATTATGGATCAGAGAAAAGATGATGAAATTTTGGAAGTGACCCAGAAGATATTCTGGACATCGTGGATATCGTAAGCTTGCCACGACCGCGACTATTGATCTTCACATAGAGCGATCGAGCCACTGTGCACGTCATCCGCCAGCAACAAGGTGGAGATGTCTGCGTGCGCTACATTTCAGTAAGAACAAGATGTTTTATTTTCGATAATAAGTTGGACAAACGACGACCAGTCTAATTACGGGCTGGATTGACCGCGTGGTAAGCGCCGGATACAAAAAGTTACGCATGTGCAAAAATGATTCGCACCTCCTCTGTCACCATGGCGAGTACGGTTAGCTCGAACTTCACACACCGCCGTGGGGAGTGAAAAAAGTTCCACGTTTTTGTTTTTTGTTTGTTCGTCACGCTTTTAAATGGCAGGGTTTTGTTGTAACGACTTCCCCATCAAGGCCCTAGAATATAGATGATTTTGATGTCAGTGGATAAGGGAAGGTTTGTAGCTGTGACCCGCGTCTCTGCGCCACTAGGTGGCGCCATTATAAAATGTTGAAGTTGAAAATACCGTCAAATTGGATTTGGGTATGGCAGCCCAAAAATTTGGAACTTTGGGGTTGCAATACCCAAAAGTTCAAACTTTGGGGCGTGTAGGCATTCTACGGGTTTTGCAGCGACTCAATGTTACTTACGACTTCTAGTATAGCTCACTGGCGGATTCCAGAGGACGATCTCTATGGTATCTATGACAGAGACTTGGAAAGTTCACTCTCTTCAGCTACACCAGCTACGTCGATACACTACCGTGCGAAATTGGGATGTTCAAAATTACCACTGAATTTTCACCGCTATAATTTTTACCGGCATTTTAATTTATTTTGCGTGGACATGTTGGTCGGTTAAAATCAGGGAAACTAACACGCCTTCCGATGGCGCTGTGTGCCAAAAATAGGCAGCTCTGTTATAGGACTGCTCCAGAAATAAGCTTTCTCCGCTGCTGCTGAACTTTGGCGGGTGTGATGAGAAAGTCAGTGACGGCGTTCCACAGACGACGACGCCGGTCGACGTTGCACGTGATGTTCGATTTATCTTCTCCGTGCGACGTCACTCGCCGATTCTGCACGGTAATAAGGCTCTTCAGGCGACCCGCTTGGTTTTGAGACAAGTTGAGCGCGATGTCGGCCGGTCAGCATCGCGCAGACTGGGTCCAGTAAGCAAACTGACCGCCAACTGACCATCAACTGACCACTACTCATACCCAGAAACGGTCTTTACCTGTTTTGGGGTATGCAGTGGTAGTAGTAAATGCCTTTGACAATGGCAATGTTGGTACGTAAGCCATAACAAGAGTTCGCCATGTGGTCGCCACCTAGCACGCAGACCGAGCTAACCCACTTGGACTGTGAATACCTCGATATATCATCCAGATCCCAGCGCCATTTATTGCTATTACTCAGCCCGAAAGATGATATTGCTGAAGGGAGCTTACGACACTTTATACCTCGGGGGGGGGGGCACATTAATCCGCTCTAGACCCGAGATCAACTAATCAGCGTTGTTGACTGATGCTTGTAGGTGACACAATATATATCGCTTCTGTTGTTTTAGACATTTTGTGCCATACATACAACGAAATATGTAGAATACAGCGTGGTAATTGTAATGCTGATCACTGATTGTCTGGTTGTCACATTATCATACAGCGAATGGGCGAATGTGTGGTCATCCATGGCGAATATAGCCTACTAATTAAAGATTCCATTCGTGTAAACATTTACGTGTTCTATACAGAGGACTAAACTGTCCACCGCTCAGGGCCTTCGATTATCGTAGAATATCACATGGCAATCTTCCATGGATGTCTCCTGCATCTTTTCCGAGATGTGGAAATGGTCAACTTGCCTGCAAATGCCTCACTTCGAGTGAATCATAGCGAAAAGTGCACGAAATTTGACGAACTGAAACGATATTTTCGCAGTTTTGTGCACAAATAACGCAAACGAACCTACGTTGATGTGCATCGGCGATATTGATTTCATTTAACGTAACTTTTTTCGCTGTGTAGAGACAGAAGGCGATCGTACACATGTTGATGAAAGTCGTTCGGCTGCCTCTTTGACGTGATTGGTAGACGTACAAAATTGCAAGGCTGATGCGAGGCGTCGCGCGGTAAAATTAGCATATCGCAACGACTGGAATTTGCATTCACTTTGGTCGGTGTTGTTTCGTCGGCGAATTGGCTATACGCTTTGCCGACGTGAAAATTCTGCAGGCGCCTCGAACCCACATCACTCTATAGGCCGCCGCATATAGCGCGTTGAATGAACGCGATCTATATGCCGAACAGAACAGAGCATCGCAAAGTATTACACTCATCGCATCCGACGTCTAATGGCAACGAACAATCGCGCTCAGAGACGACGAAAGCACAGAGATGCAATCTGACTTGAATACAACAAGACGCGCGGACGGTCGGGGGATTGGAGGATCGGCGTCACATCGTTTTATGACCCTTAACGACTATACCGACCAATGGGCTAGCCTACGGACCACACACCGAGCATTTCTCACCACGTGAACAGTACTGATCGACTCCCGGCAAAATCTCTCTTATACGGATGCTAATATCGGCGTCGATGATGCGACGCCGTAGCTCGTGTACACCTGTGTCTACCTGTACCTACCTATAGATTGGCTGTTCAGGTGTATTGGCTTTATAGTTTACGAGAATAGCAGCTGTGGAGGCATGATACCTTTCAGGCGAATATTGGCTCGCTATGGATCTAAAAATTGCGATGCCCACCTTGACGGTGGGTGGTCCGAATTGGGGATGTTGTAAAATGGAATGAATACAATAGTCTGTTTATGCGTTTACTTCTCTGAAGTGCATTTGTGCATACAGTTTCTTCTATGCGGCAAATATTCTACAAATAGGTCGCAGTAAATTCTACAGAAAGAACAGATTTTAATGAATGTTGTCTAATTTCCTCTCTACCCATCTCTCTGTATGAAATTACAGGGTGGCGCAAAAACGGTTCTTTGGCCACTCTTAGTTCAAAAAGTGACAGATATTTTATAAGTGTAGCGACACGTGAAAGGTGAAGTGAGACCTTTGTTTGTTATGGACTTAGTCATGCATGTTTACTGCTGATATGAGTCTAATGACGACAATCAGTCACCATTTGGCGAAGTTACGGCAAAGAGTATATAGTGTCAGCTTTTCACTCGCAGTGGCAAACGCACAGGGTTTTTTGCGCCACTCCATATTGTCAATGTTTTTTTTCATTTTCCCTACGATATTATCGTCCGTCATTGCCGTCAGCAACGACAGAATCAACATTATCATTGTTCGGTTGCTCTGAGTTTTTGGCAGCGTCAGTAACAAACTTTCTTGCAAAAGAGACAGACAAGCTGAGATTTGAGAATCGACTTTACATTTTTTGCGACCGGGTGTCATATCGCTCGGACGCGGCACACCTGGTTGAAAGGCCTGCATCGAAATTTATGCCCAGTGGCCTCCATAGACTGTAGCTCAAAAGTAACCCAACTCACTGGCTCAAAGTCACTGAACGCATCGAATACAAGCGTCTCTCTCTTACCTACAAAGTTTTCACAACCACCCAACCTCCATACCTTCATGACCTCGTCTCTATTCAACCTCCTCACAGTACTCGATGCGGCTTTTGGCATATTACTTTGGACACTTGTTATAATTATGTAGATTTTGCTGTTTCCTTATTGTGACTGCTGATCGAGTCTTATGTGACACAGGAAGTTGAAATGGTTTTGTGCATTTTAACAGTCACGTGATATTGCGCAGTCTATTTATGTATGAAAACCAGCATCAATTGACGAACAAATTATTTTCAAATACACCTCAGCTATCTGTACAGAGTATGTCCGCCTGGTTACTCTATATGTGACAAGCACGCGACTGCTTATTACTGGCCCGCCTATTGTGCCAGTACTGTTTTGCTGGCTGGCGTCTGTCGTCGTCTGTCGTCGTCTGCAACGCTGCCGGCGTGCGGGCTGGCGGCCGGGCGCGTGGACGGCAGCATATACCGCGCTAGCATAGCGTCGCGCGGTAAAAAAAATCGCGCATAAATAATGGAAAGTCCGAGCCAACAGTACACTACGATCAATTTTACTCTAACGACGCCAATGCCCTTCAATTTTTGGCGACCGGGTATCATACTAAGGGTATTGTATAGGTCTACACTGAGTGTAATTGCCCCTGTTAGTTTCTATAAACAACTTAAACTTACATTTACTTAAACTTACATTTTTATTAGCTGAATTAACTGTATGCTGTAGGTCATGAGGTTCCCCTATTGATATGGCTTTAGATTTCTGCATTCGGGATCCAGAGAGTGACCAGATACATTTGTCTACAGGATTTGTGGATCTCAGCAGTCAGCATCGCCTTTTACCTAGGAGAGTTCGGACAAAGTAAGCTAAGGAGGTCGGTGAATGTTTATGTGGTCGTGATACTGCGTCCAGTGAAGTCGCCACTGATCTCTGACACCGGTAGGCATATGAACCGTGAACCCTACAGACCTAGATAGTAGAAGAGCATATCCCACGACGCACGACCTCAGTGATCACAACATCCGACAGCTGTCCAGGAGGGCTGGTATTCGTTGAAAAAAAACAGGATTTGAATATTCACTCGCGGAAATATTCCAATAATATACGAATACTTTGTAGCGGCTACGAAACGGCGATGAAATGTGCCAAAAATCGTACAAACTGGGTCCTGTTTTAAAGGTATAGACAGTTAACCACAATGGCATTTTACATGAATTACGTCACACCATTACAATACATTAATTATAGCTAGTAAGCGATTACGGTAGTTATTAACTTATTGCTGTTCTTATGCAACACAAGTAATATAAAACAGAAATATAACAGACATTAAAAACGAAAAAGTGAAAAAACGGAATACGAATACAGCAAATAGTGAATATTCGAATGTTTGTTTGATAATCGAACAGTCGATTATTCGGTTGCAGCCCTATACTACTGTACAGCCGTCTTCGAAGCGACTGCAGTCAACACTGGCGACGAAACCTCCAGCGACGTTGTTGATTATCCGTACAGTGACACAGAATAATGGGAAGCCCACTCTTTATGAAATTCAAACGCCGTATTTCACTTACATCGGTCTACTGAAGGCAACTTTTGAGTAACTTTTGAGTATGAAATTATTATTTTTTTGTTTAGAAAGTTTTTAGAACTTTTCAAAAACGGAACGAGGGAAGTCTAGCACAAAAAAACTCGACAAACAACCACAAATACGTCACCTCGTAATATGAATCCACAGCCGAAAAAGAAATTTGATCCTGCGAACACGAAGGCTGACCTGTGACCTTTACCATCAAATTTGACCTATAAATGGTCAAGTTGACACAGTGTGCCAAACGTCTAAGTCAAAAGTCATTTAGTTCAAAAGTTGCTGTTCTGACACGAACAAACACACACACCAGACCGATTGATCTGCGTAGACCACTAAAGTGTTAGGTAACTATTTAGAATGTAGTCATGCACTTTATCGAAGAAGTGGAAACTGACAGCGCCTGCCGAGAGTCGCAGTTGATGAGTACGTCTGATAGTGAAGTTCATTACGAGCTCCATCGGCGACGTACGTCGTGCGTGCGTGCGTGCTCGTACTTCCGCGCACCTTGCAGATTCATCGATCAGTCTGCGAAATTGATCGGCGCTCAGCGTAAGAACGAGATGTGTGAGCGAAAATACGCGTACACTTGCCTGTAGTATGGCACGCCGAGACGCCGAAATTCGACGCACTGGTGCGAAGTAATTTTCACAGTCATGACGATTGGTCAAGCGTTATCTGCGCTAGATAGTGACGTGCAGCGCTTGTAAATAGCCTCATTACTGAGTTGTTGGGGGAATAAAACTTTAAGAGGATTTCCGCAGAATAATATTCTTTCCGCGCTACCGGGCAATATATGCTGGTAATGTTTTTATATGCTGTTTAAATTGGGAATATCCAAGTTGTCGTCGAAGAATGACTTCAACAATGGGAAGAAGCTATCGGCTTAGGCCTTTATCAGAAGCCTTATCTTGATGTATGTGGACCGCTACAGTTCTCAACAGCAATCGATGGAGTAAATGCTATTGTAATTCGAACTGACTGAGTTTCTGATAATCTTTATTCGCCGAAGAAAAAAAACGGTAGCATACAGTTTATAAATAAAACAGAAACGACACAAAGTTTTTCGTTTTCCAGCATTCATCGAGCATATCCACTTTCTATTCCTAGTTTAAATTTACTCTTGAAACTCATTTATCGCGTAAACTACTTAGCATTAATTTTTCCCAATTTACAGTTCCTTTAATTAAAGAAAAGAAGACAAAAACTGTCATCATTACACAAAGATCTACGTACAGCATATTTGGGCAACTTTTCGATAATAATGCACAACAGATTGTGGATATTTTTAGATATGTTTTACTGGATAGTTGAGGAACAGGCTATCGCCGTAAGCAAGTGTAAGGTGCCGAAGAAGTTTAGCACAGGCATCACGCAATAAAAGTCACTCATCAAACAATGCATAGTGTTGTACATTCGCTGAGAATGCCATGAAACTGATGTCATTGTTAACTTATATTAATATTAAAATTTAGTTCAACATAAATTAAGATACATGTAATTATTTTTCTGCTAACAATGCTGGTGAAGTACAATTAAGGTTCAATAGCATTATTTGCATTTACCTATGCTATACGTAGCATTTTATTGGTACTGATCAGTTGTTTTATTACAAGCCGGCTCGGCTGGATACGGGTGCTATTGTTTCTTCATCCAGCTAGATAGGTCCACGACGGTATACAGCAGTTCAGTCTACTCTAGAAATATAGCGAAGCGAATAATAAACGCGAGACTTCAAGCTGAGAGATTGCGAAGAAACAGTAGGTCGGTGACGACGAAGAAGTCGACTGGTCTTTAACGACAACGACGTTATTGTTCGCTTTGTAACACGGCCGTGGACTGCGGATCGATCTGCTCAAGGACTCCGCTCCGCCGACGCGGAGTAAATTTGCGTAAGAAAATTGCCCGCAACTGGCCGCAAGTTATTACTAATTAGTAATTATAATTATTAATTATTAATTATGAGGAAAAAGTATTGAACTCAGTCGAACTTTAATCATTGTTTATATGTACTAGCTTCTAACTGTAGACATGCAGAGTTGGACGTGGGTTGCGTCCATCCATGTGTTAGATTGGGTTTATCCAAACGTTGGGTTGAGTTGAGTTAAGGTTCTACTAATGAGATTTTGTGCAAACTGGTGGCAAGAAGAGCCCAGTTTTTATTGCCATAATTTCTTGTCAATTTTAATTGTAAGTCCTATTTTAGACACAGATCTCAGGCAGAAAGAGACTACAGTACAGTAACAGATGCAAGATCACAGCTATCCTCAAGTAAATTGGAGTTACTTAACTGTTGACGTGGGGTATTAACGCTGGACTGCTGTGAGTCGTTATTAGTCAATTTTGTGCGGTGCTTTTACGTATCAACAACATAATTCATATAATGATAAGGTGTGATTTACAGTACCTATTATTAAATCGTTTTTTTTGTTGAGTATCGATGATGGGTTGGATTGGGTCGGGTCAGTTTATAGCTTTTATGAATTGGTTCAGTTGTGTTCAAAAATTTTGGGGTAGGTTGTGTTACAAAATCGGACCCGTGTCCAACTCTGCTGCAGACTGCAGTCAATCTCTTCCTGTATTGTTCATATGAATACGGCTGTGTTCATAGGCCTATTGCACCGAGCTCAGCAGGCACATTGCAAATATTACTGATAATAATGATGATGGTAATTATGATTTAATCGGTCCACAAATTTGTCGCCATATTTGCAATTGGCGCAAATTTCTTATCAAATGCGGTCTTTGTCCCAAGATGCTGTGGACTGCGGAGCTAACAATATAGTTAGTTGTGTGTACATATATTCATCTCTGGATCTTGAGCTGCGGATTGACGCGAAAATGATCCCACGGTGATGCAGCTTGATGGTATATCTGGCAAATACAAACCAAATGTCATTCGTAGTGCTAGTCAACTGGCACACACATTACGTTGTAAATAACGAGCTAATTTG
>Ga0066187_1000739_pt1 | contig 10649 bp, 14 predicted proteins | sample WorMetexBAHAMAS1_FD_58706 | JGI IMG/M metagenome (GOLD analysis project Ga0066187, IMG submission 58706) | Marine gutless worms symbiont microbial communities from Max Planck institute for Marine Microbiology, Germany - Inanidrilus exumae... | ecosystem: Host-associated > Annelida > Digestive...
GGTTTCTTCTCCGGTTTCGGTTCTTCGGGCGGTTCCGGTGTTTTCGCGGCCAACTGAGTCTCGGTGATCACATCCACTTCGATGATCGGACCGAGATCAATGGTCTCGCGGCTGATCGTCGGCAGGCCAACGACGGCCAGCGTGATGACCGTCACGTGCAGCAAAACCGATATGATCAGCGGGCTCCGCATGGCAATTCAGCGCCGGACCGAGGCGGCCGGCTCTATCGATCCTTCTTGGGCAGTTCGGCGACCAGCGCCACTTTCCTGAAGCCGGCTGCACTCACCGTGCCCATGATCTCCATCACCGTCCCGTAGTCGATTGATCGATCGCCACGAACGAAGATCCTGATGTCCGGATTGGCGCCGGTGATGGCGACCAGACGCGGCACGAGCTTCTCGAGCTCCAGTTCCGTCTCCTGTACGAAAAGCGCGCCATCGCTCTTGATCGTGATGACGAGCGGCTCGTCGGAGTCGTTGATGGTTGCCGCCTTGGTCTTTGGCAGGTCGACGGGAACACCGACGGTCAGCAGCGGCGCGGTGATCATAAACACGATCAAAAGCACCAGCATGACGTCGACGAACGGCGTGACGTTGATCTCCGACATGGCGCGGTATTTGTACCGGCCACCGCGCGCGGAGAATCGGCCGCCACCGCCATCTATTGATGCGGCCATGGTTCAGTCCTGCTCCTCGAGTTGCCGGGACAAAATGGCGCTGAATTCGCCGGCGAAGGCTTCCAGGCGCCCGGCATACCGACCCAGATCGGTCGAGATCTTGTTGTAGGCCACGGTCGCCGGGATAGCGGCCACCAAACCCAGAGCGGTGGCGAACAACGCCTCCGCGATGCCCGGCGCGACGACCGCCAGGCTCGTCTGCTTGGTAACGGCGATCGACTGGAACGAGTTCATGATGCCCCAGACGGTGCCGAACAGCCCGATGAACGGAGCGGTGGACCCGACCGAGGCGAGGAACGGGACATATCGTTCCAGGCCTTCCATTTCGCGCCCGAGCGTGACCTGCATGACGCGGTCGATGCGTTGCTGCAGGCCGCCGCGGCCGCTGCTGGCACCCAGGCCCCGCGCCGCCGACCGGCGCCACTCCCGCATCGCCGCGGAAAACACCGAGGCCATGGGTTCGGCGGGCTGGGCGCCGATGCGCTCATACAGGTCGTCCAGCGATCCGCCCGACCAGAACGCGTCTTCGAACTTCGCGGCAGCCCGATGGAGCCGACGCAACCGCATGACTTTTTCGAAGATGATCGCCCAGCACCACACCGACGCGACCAGCAACATCAGCATCACAATTTTGACGATCCAATCGGCCTGCCAAATGAGCGACCAGACCGTGAGGCCCGGCTGCGCGACCGACCCGCCCAATGTTACGGTATCGACTAGACTCTGTTCCATTGACCCATCCGTCCCGCTAACGATCGTTGAGGAATGTACGCATCCGGTCCCGCAGTTCGGCGGGCAGCCGAACCGGGCGACCGTCTGGACCGAGACAGAGAATCGTCACGGCGCAACGCGCCAGATCCCGTCCGTCCCGCTTGATGTCTTGCTGGGCGTCGATGCTTGCACCGCGAAGGTTAACGACACGTGTGTGCACCTCCAGCGCGTCGTCCAGCCGCGCCGGCGCCACATAGTCGGCCGCGAACCGCTTCACGGCGAAGGCCATGCCGTGCTCCTGCAGCAGACGGTGATGATCGAAGCCGGCCGCGCGCAACATCTCGGTCCGTGCGCGTTCGGCAAACTTGAGATAGTTCGCGTAATAGACGATGCCAGCCGCATCGGTGTCCTCGTAGTAGACCCGGACCGGAAATACGTGGCAGCCGTCTTCATGCACGGGGCCCCGCCTCACCCGTCGCCGCGGGGTCAAGCAGTTCCAGCTGCGCCCTTGCCTCGCCGGACATCGGCAACCCCAGATACGACCACCCCGGCGCGGTGAGCATGCGACCGCGCGGCGTTCGCTGCACGAGTCCCTGCTGAATCAGGAACGGCTCGACCACCTCTTCAAGCACATCGCGTTCGCTGGACAGGGCCGCCGCCAGGGTTTCGATTCCGACGGGGCCGCCGCCGTAGTTTTGAGCGACACAGGACATGTAGCGCCGGTCCACTGCATCGAGACCGCGGTCGTCGACGTTCAGGCGCCGCAACGCCGAATCGGCGACCGGCGCATCGATCAGCTCGGCCCCGTCAACGGCGGCAAAATCGCGGACCCGTCGCAACAGCCTGCCCGATACCCGAGGCGTGCCGCGCGACCGACGCGCGACCTCGCGGGCGCCATCGGACTGCAACGGCATCTTTAAGAGGCTTGCCGCCCGCTGCACGATCACCGTCAATTCGTCCTCGGTATAAAAATCCATATGCATGGGAATACCGAACCGTTCCCTGAGCGGTGTGGTGATCAGGCCCGCCCGGGTGGTCGCACCAACCAGCGTGAATGGCGGCAGATCGATCCGCACCGAACGGGCCGCCGGCCCTTCGCCGATAATCAGATCGAGCTGATAGTCCTCCATTGCCGGATACAGGATTTCTTCCACCGCCGGGTTCAGCCGGTGGATCTCGTCGATGAACAGCACGTCCCGCGGCTGCAGATTCGTCAGCAGCGCCGCCAGGTCCCCGGCCCGGGCGATCACCGGGCCGGACGTGGCCCTGAAACCGACGCCCAGCTCGCGGGCGATGATCTGGGCCAGCGTCGTCTTGCCGAGTCCGGGCGGACCGAAGAACAGCGTGTGATCCAATGCTTCGCCCCGGGCGCGCGCGGCGGCAATGAAGACGGCGAGGTTTTCGCGCACCATCGCCTGCCCGACAAAGTCGCTCAGCTGTTGGGGCCGCAGCGAGACCTCGGCACCGTCCTCCAGCGTGTGTCCGGTATCGACCAGCCGGCCCGCCGTTTCGTTCATTGGCTGAGCTCCAGAAGACTGCCCTTGATCAGCTCGCTGACGTCGGCGTCGGCGCCCAGCCTGCCGCCGGCGCGGGTTGCGGCACCGTAGGCTTCCGTCCGGCTGTAGCCCAGGTTGACGAGGGCCGACACCGCGTCGCCGAGCGGACCGGCGTCGCCGCCCGCCGGCGCGCCGGTCACGCCGATGACGATAGCGCTCTCGGGCATCGCCAGACCGCCGACCTTGTCCCGGAGTTCGCTGACGATACGGCCGGCAACCTTCGGTCCGACGCCATTGGCGCGACTGACCGCCGTCTTGTCCTGCGCGGCAATCGCCTGCACCAGATCGTCAGGACCAAGTACGGACAGGATGGCCAGCGCAACCCGGGCGCCGACGCCTTGGACCGTCGTCAGCAGACGGAACCACTCGCGCTCCGCCTCGTCGATAAAGCCGTACAGGTGAATATGGTCCTCGCGCACATGGGTTTCGATTTCAAGCCGGACCGGCTGGCCGACGGCCGGCATGCGGTCGCCCGTCCGCAGGGAACAGAAGACCTGGTATCCGACGCCGCCCACATCGACGATGGCGGAATCCGGGGCACGGTCGTCGACAATGCCCTTGAGTCTGCTGATCATCGCGTCGTCTCCTGTGCGGCAGCCTGCCAAACGCTGGATACCGCGGTGTGGTGCGCATGACAGATCGCCGCCGCCAACGCGTCCGCGGCATCGCTCCCGATATCGCCCGACTCCGGCAGCAACGTGCGAACCATCATCGCGACCTGGGGTTTCTTTGCACCGCCCGTGCCGACCACCGACTTCTTGATGCTGGCGTTGTTGTATTCGGCGACCGCAAGGCCGAACAGCGCGGGCGTCAGCAACGCCACCCCCCGGGCCTCTCCCAGTTTCAGCGTCGATTCGGCGTTCCGGTTCACGAATGTCTCCTCGATGGCCGCTTCCGCCGGCCGTAACCGCTCGATGACATTGAACAGCCCGTCATGCAGCCCCCGCAGGCGAGCCGCGAGAGAAAGCGCCGGGTCCGGGCTGATCGCGCCGGCCGCCACGAAACTGAGCCTGTTGCCATCGGTTTCGATCACGCCCCATCCCGTGTGGCGCAGACCAGGGTCAAGGCCCAGAATCCGCATCGCGCGTCTACCCCTCTTCCGCCAGTCGCTCCATCAACTCTTCGGAGATGTCGAAATTCGCCGCGACGGTCTGGACATCGTCATTGTCGTCCAGCGCCCCCAGCAGTTTGAGCACCGACGATGCACCGTCCTCGTCCAGCGGCACCGAATTCTGCGCCCGCCAGCCGAGCTTGGCGCTTTTCGGTTCGCCGAACTGTGATTCCAGCACCGCCGCCACCGCATGCAGGTCTTCCGGCGCGGTGTAGATCAAATGGCCGTCATCGCCGGATTCCACGTCGTCTGCGCCCGCCTCGAGCGCTGCCTCGAACATCGCGTCGGCATCAGCGACGTCGGCACCAAACGCGACTTCGCCGATACGGTCGAACATGAAATTGACCGATCCGGACTCGCCGAGATTGCCGCCGAACTTCGAGAGGATGGCCCTGACCTCCGACGCCGTCCGGTTCTTGTTGTCGGTCAGCGTTTCGATGATCAGCGCCACGCCGCCCGGACCGTATCCTTCGTACCGGATCTCGTCATAGTTGGCCCCATCGCCGGGGCCTCCCGCTCCCTTGGCGATGGCGCGCTCGATATTGTCTTTCGGCATGCTCTCGGCCCGAGCGGCCGCAATGGCAGCCCGCAAACGAACGTTGGCGGATGGATCCGATCCGCCGATCTGCGCGGCAACGGTCAGTTCTCTGGAGAGCTTGGCGAAGGCGCCGGCGCGCTTGCGATCCTGCCGGCCCTTTCGGTGCATAATGTTCTTGAATTTGGAATGACCTGCCATGGTCAGCCTGCTGTGAGTGTCGCTGCGACATCTACATCGTGGGATCTGAGGTGTATTCATACACCAGATCTGGTGGGGTCGACTAGAACGGAGGCTAGGTGGTAATGCGCCAATATGGCGACAATGCGGCGCAGCGCCATGGATTCCGGGCCTTCGAGGCCGGCCGCAATGGATTATCCATATCTTAGGAACGCCCCGATTAGCCTTTGCTCCTGTTTAACGACGATATCTTCCCGCGCCACCCTGGACTGTCCTTTGGTTCGGCCGGAGGCGCAACTGGCGGCCACGCCCGCTCGGGGGCACTTTCCCAGATGGCATACGATCTTTCATCGCTTAAAGTGTTGGTGGTCGAGGACAATCCGAACATGCGTTCCCTGATCCGGGAAATGCTGCACGCCTTCGGAATCCGTGAAATCAGGGAATGCATCGACGGTGACGCGGGTTTTAACACCCTCCTGCAGTTCGAGGCGGATCTCTTGCTCGTGGACTGGAAGATGGAGGAGTGCGACGGGCTTGAACTGACCCGGAAGATCCGTACCGACCCCAAAAGCCCCAACAAGTTTGTCCCGATCGTGATGCTGACCGGCTATTCGGAGCGCGAGAGGGTCATCGAGGCCCGCGACGCCGGCGTGACGGAGTTCATGTCAAAGCCCGTATCGGCCAAGGCGCTTTACAAGCGGTTCGCCGCGGTGATCGAACACCCCAGACCATACGTGGAACACGACGACTATTTCGGGCCGGACCGCCGCCGGAGCGCCAAGAGCTTCGTCGAAATGGACCGCCGCGCCAACGACCCCAACGCCGCGATCATGGATCCGGAAAAACCGATCCCGGCACCGGAGAACGAGGCGGACGCGGCGCCGGAAGGCGAGAGTTCTGCCGATCCCGACGCGGCCAACGATCCCGGCGCAGAGCCTGCCGCCGCCGGAGACGAAGCCGCCGAGGAACCGCGACAGGTCGCCAAATAGGCCCCGTCATGAACCCGACCAGGCACGATAGGCCGTTTCCAGGAAAGGCAGGCGCGCAAGGACGCCATGGGGTTCCAGCACCCGCGCTGGACGGCGACGGAGGAGCCCCGGACCACCCCGCCAGCAGTGTGGTTTATCCGCTTATTAATGATCCTCTGCCATTTTTCCGGCCGAAAACCACCGGTATCGGCATTCATAAAGTCTTAGGCACATCTTGCGATAGCCTGATGAGGCACCCGCCGCAGGGCCATCGAATGGGCGTCTGGTTGCATGGCATACAACCTGTCTCACCTGAAGCTGCTTCTGGTCGAAGACAATCCCCACATGCGGACCCTGATCAAAGAGGTGCTGCACGCTTTTGGGATACGCACTATCGAGCAGGCGGACGATGGCGCTGCCGCGTTCGAGAAGCTCAAGAAGTACGAGGCCGACGTCGTGGTGATTGACTGGATGATGGATCGGATCGACGGGATCGAATTCACGCAGATGGTGCGTATGGCGCCGGACAGCCCGAATCCGTTCCTTCCGATCATCATGCTCACCGGCTACACCGAGCACCAGCGCGTGCTCGAGGCGCGCGACATCGGCGTCACCGAATTCATGGCCAAGCCAGTCTCGGCAAAAGCCCTGTATGACCGACTTGTGGCCGTCATCGAACGGCCGCGCCAATTCGTCAAGACCGAGACCTATTTCGGCCCGGACAGGAGGCGAAAGATCGAAGATTTCCTCGGCGGCAATCGCCGCGATGAGGAAAGCGACAATTTCGTCGAGCAGCCCGAGAAGATCGCGCAGAACGAGCCGGATGCAGATGCGGATGCTGACGACGACGACGACGAGATTCTGATCGATGTGGGCTGACCGAAACACTGGCAGCCCGGTCCCCGTGGTCACGGCGAAGGTCATGCCGGACCCATGTTTAGAGGCCCCGAGCCATGGTTGATAAGCCCGCGGAGCAAACCGAAGACCGGATGGCGGCTGACGACGACGACGACGGCGAGTCGCGTCCGGCCGGCAAGGTCCAGGTCATCAATCCGCCGAACCTGATCGCCACCAAGGTCACCGGCGGCGGCGGCCCTACGCCGGAGATGCTCGAAAAGGCGGAAGAAGCGATCGCCAAGATGAGCGACGAATACCCCGCCTGGGCCATGAACGATATCGAATCGCTTACAAATCTGCTGGATGAAGCGGAGCTCGAAGAGGCCAAGCGGGTCGACAACCTCAAGGCAATCTTCCAGATCGCACACGACATGCGCGGCCAGGGCGGCAGCTTTGGCTATCCGCTGATGACCCGCGTCGGTAGTTCGCTCTGCCGCTTTACCGAAGTACTCAACAATCCGGACGACAAGGGCCTGGTCGTCGTCCGCGCCCATATCGACGCCATGCGTGCCGTTATCGGCAACCGCGTCAAGGGCGACGGGGGCCGGGTGGGCCGCCAGATCGCCCGCGGCCTGGAGATGGCCGTCGAGAAGTTCCAGAAGGAACTGTCGCAGTAACCGTCAGTCGGCCAGCACGGCCGCCGCAACATCCCCTGGCATCGCCTCGCTCAGCTTTCCGCCAATCCGAACCGGATTGATCGCGTTTGCCAGACCGGTCTGATCATCTGTTTCTAGATACACCGCGCAAAGTGTACCGGCTCCTTCCGCCGGCGCCAGTCGCTGGCGCGGAACTCGACCCAGAAACCGGTCGATCGGCACCTGCTTCTCCATTCCGATGACCGAATCGTAGTCGCCGCACATGCCTGCATCGGTTTGGTAGGCGGTTCCACCCGGCAGGACATGGCCGTCCGCCGTCGGCACATGGGTGTGCGTCCCGACCACGAGCGAAGCGGAACCGTCGCAATAGTGACCGACGGCCATCTTTTCGGATGTCGCCTCGCCGTGAACGTCCACGACGACCGCATCGAGCCCCGATGGCACCGGCGCTCCGCCCGGCAACAGCCGTTGGAGCGCTGCGAAAGGGTCGTCGCTCATGTCCATGAACAGACGGCATTGGACATTGATCACCAGCACCCTGCGGCCGTCGGCCGTATCGAACACGCCATGGCCGCGCCCGGGAGTGCCGCTCACATAGTTCTCTGGGCGCAGCAGGCGCTCGGTGCGCTCCATATAGGCTATGATCTCCGCGCGATCGAAGACGTGGTTGCCGGAGGTAATCACGTCGCAGCCGGCCTCGAACAGCTCTTCGCAGATGGTTTCGGTCAGCCCGAAACCGTGGGCGGCGTTTTCCCCGTTGGCTATTATGAAATCCAGCGACAGACGGCGGCGCAGCGCCGGCAAGTGGTCGAGGACGGCGGTTCGCCCCGAACGGCCGACAATGTCGCCGCAGAAAAGTATCCTCATCTCGTCTCCTCGCCGGTCGCGGACCATGCCCAGCCGCGTTCGGTCAATATTGCGTCCACCGGCTGATCACCGTCGTGGAGCGGAATGTCCGACCTGGCCTGGGCAGCGTAAGCGACCCCGACGGCCATGACCTGCCGCTGCGGCCGGAGCGACGCCAGGGTCCGGTCATAATACCCGCCGCCATACCCGAGTCTGAAGCCCCGCGCGTCGAAGGCCAGAAGGGGAACCAGTATGACATCCGGGATCACCGTCTCCGTCTCCGGAGCGGGTACCGGAATCCCGCAGACGTCCAGGGCTGCCGGTTCGCCGAGATCCCACCGCCGGAAGGCGAGCGGGTGTCCCCGTGTGACCACGGCCGGCAACGCGGCAACCCAGCCCTGGCCGGCCAGCGATCGCAACAGAGGGCGGACATCGACCTCCGAGCGGATCGGCCAGAAGCCGGATACGATGGCGGGCGTCCGGTCACGCAACCGCTCCAGCGCGATCGCGGCAATCCTGTCCGCCGCATCCGCCGGCGCCGCCGCCGCGGCCTGGGCGCGGGTTGCCACTGCCACCCGACGCAGTTCAGCCTTTTGCCGCCGGATCTCGGCCGGAGAAACCTGCATTCACGCTTTCCGATCCACCTGTGCGGTTGGGCGCAGCCGCATTGGCCGTTAGCCGCCTAGATCCCCGATGGCCTGCAAGTGCAGGTGGGTGCCGTATTACCGAAACCACGGTTCCGGCAGGGACAGCTCCCGGGAAGTGTAATTAGCCCCCGGGGCGTGAAACGGCGCGCACCATGCAGCATACGCCCGGAGACTAACTAGGTCTGTTCGAGCCGCGTCGCAATAGATTCGATGCGCTGGGCGAGGCCGTCGAGGACATCGGCAGCGGCATTTTCGGCTGCTTCCCGGGCCGCCGCGACGGCCGCGCCCGATGCCGCGCCCGCCTGCTCCTCGAGATTGGCGATCCGGGCGTTGGCGTCGGACAATTCGTCGGCGATCAACAGGCCGGCCATCAACAATAGCCGGGCGTCGCCGAGTTGCCCCATGGAGGCGGCTAATTCCGTGACCCGTTTGTCCAGGTAAATCGCTAGTTTGCCCAGATGCTCTTCCTGGCCGTCATCACAGGCGATGGAGAAACTGCGATTGTTGATGGTTACGCCAAGACTGCCCATACCTCGTCCTATCTCGACCCGTCGTCGGCCTTATTCAGCTGGGCAATAACCGACTCAATTCGGTCGGCAAGCATGCTGGCCTGCTCCTGGATCGCCCGCTTTTCCTCTTTCAGGGATTCCAGCTCGCTCTGGCGGTCCTGTTCCGTCTCGGTGTGACGCTGCACCGCATATTCCAGGCGCCCGAAAACCCGGTCGATTCGCTCTCTGGCTGCTGACAATCGCGACATTTCTACTTCACGTAATGCTTCAAGGGTTGCCCAAAGCAAACTCTCGGGAAACAGAAATTAGGCCCACGCCTTGCGGCCGTCAACATTGCGAACGCGATGTGGCCGCGAGCGGCGGTAAACCGAGCCTGACGCCCCGACAAAGACTGGATTGACGCTGTCCGTGTCCGACGGCATTGTGCCGCCGGCTTAGGCGGGGGCTATCCTCTCAACGAGTAATAACCCCCACGCGGGAGCTCAATTCATGACCAGCGCTGTTGAACCGCCGGTTGCCCACCAGGACATGGCGAACGTCATCCGGGCGCTTTCCATGGATGCCGTCCAGAAAGCGAATTCCGGCCATCCAGGCATGCCCATGGGCATGGCAGACGTGGCAACTGTCCTGTTCGGCAAATTCCTTAGATTCGATGCGGCCGAGCCGCACTGGCCGGACCGAGACCGGTTTGTTCTCTCGGCGGGCCATGGATCGATGCTGCTGTATTCCCTGCTGCATCTGACCGGCCATGCGGACATGGACATGGATCAGCTTCGGAACTTCCGGCAGATCGGCTCCAAAACCGCGGGTCATCCGGAATTTGGCCACGCCACCGGCATCGAGACGACCACCGGACCTTTGGGACAGGGTTTGGCCAATGGGGTCGGCATGGCGCTGGCGGAGGCGATGCTGTCGGCCCGGTTCGGCGCCGATCTAGTTGACCATTACACCTATGTGCTCGCCGGCGACGGCTGCTTGATGGAAGGGGTCAGCCAGGAAGCGATTTCCCTTGCCGGCCATCTGGGCCTGCGCAAGCTGATTGTCCTTTTCGACGACAACGGAATATCCATCGACGGCTCTACAGACCTGTCTGAATCTGACGATCAGATGGCGCGATTCCAGGCGAGCGGCTGGGACACCCGGACCGTGGACGGTCACGATCCGGTGGATATCGAATCGGCCATCGCCTGGGCGCGGGAGTCCGGCCGCCCCACCCTGCTGGCCTGCAAGACCATCATTGGCTTCGGCGCACCAAACAAACAGGGGACCGCTTCGACCCACGGCGCGCCGCTCGGCGATGAGGAGATCGCCGGAGCGCGCGAGAAACTGGCCTGGTCACCCGCGCCGTTCGAGGTGCCCGCCGACGTGCAGGCCGCGTGGCGCAACGTCGGCGGACGGGGCCGGGCAGATCGCGAGG
>Ga0066187_1000740_pt1 | contig 10642 bp, 14 predicted proteins | sample WorMetexBAHAMAS1_FD_58706 | JGI IMG/M metagenome (GOLD analysis project Ga0066187, IMG submission 58706) | Marine gutless worms symbiont microbial communities from Max Planck institute for Marine Microbiology, Germany - Inanidrilus exumae... | ecosystem: Host-associated > Annelida > Digestive...
CCGGCGATGCGGGCAAGGGCTTTGCCGTGGTCGCATCCGAGGTCAAGAACCTTGCCGGCCAGACCGCGCGCGCCACCGAAGAGATTTCGCAGCAGATCAGCGATATGCAGGGCGCCAGCGGCGATGCGGTCGATGCGATCGGCGGCATCGGCAGCACGATCTCGGACATCAGCGCAATTGCCAACGCGATCGCGTCGGCCGTCGAGGAGCAAGGGGCCGCCACCCAGGAGATCGCCCGCAACATCCAGGAGGCCGCACGGGGAACCGGCGAAGTGTCGTCGAACATCGACAGCGTGAACCAGGCCGCGTCGAATACTGGAACGACCGCAACCGAAGTCCTGGAGGCGGCCAAGAACCTGTCCCAGCAGGGCACCGCACTGCGCGACCAGGTGCAGAAGTTCCTGGACGAGGTCCGCGCCGCCTGATCCGGACGGGCAGGACAGCCTGCCCGGCTTTCAAGTCAAGACGCCGCGGGTCAGGATTCCCAGGGCGGTACCGGCGTGAACTTCTCGACCAGGAAGTCCACGTAGGCCCTCACCTTGGGGCTCAGATGCCGGCGGGTCGGATAGATGGCGTTGATCGGCACCGTCACGTCACGATAATAGTCCTGCAGGATCATCTTCAGCCGGCCCGCGCGGATCTCCGGCTCGACCAGCCATCGGGCAAGCCGGGCGATGCCCAGGCCCGCCAAGGCCATCTCGAACACCGTCTCGCCGTTGTTCGCCCGGAAATTGCCCTGCGCCTGGACCGGGATCTCGCCTTCTTCCCCCTTGAACCGCCATTCGTTCAGATGAACCTGATGGCTGAAGGCCAGGCAGTTGTGATCGCCAAGTTCGCGCGGATGCGTCGGCTCGCCGTGGCGTTCCAGATAGGACGGCGCGGCAACGATCGAGCGGCGGCTGCCGGCCAGAAACCGCGCCACCATGGAGGAGTCCGACAAGGAGCCGAAACGGACCGCGACGTCGACCCCTTCCTCGACCAGATCGACGAGGCTGTCGGAGGTTTCCAACTCGACGCTCAGTCCCGGATAGCGCGACAGAAACTCGGGCATCAGGGGGCTGATCTGGTACTTCCCGAACGAAACACCGCAGGAGACACGAAGCGTCCCGCGCGGCGCCGAATCGCTCCGGGAAACGGCCTGTTCGGCTTCCTCCACATCCGCCAGGATCCTGACACTGCGTTCGTAGAACTCGCTGCCTTCTTCGGTCAGATGCAATTGCCGCGTTGTGCGGGTCAGCAGGCGCACGCCCAGCCGGTCCTCAAGCCGGGTAATCTGCTTCGAAACCGCAGACGGGGTCAGCCGCAGCACCCGGGCAGCGGCACTGAATCCCCCCTCGTCCACCACCCGCACGAAGACAGCCATTTCCGCAGTCCGGTCCAACGCCACCTCTTTTGTGACAAGAATTCACAAATGATGTGATTATAGGGGTTATTCTGTTCCCGGCAATCCTGAACTACCTTTCGATCAAGCAATGACCACCGGCCCAATTCGCCGAAAGCCAAGGAGAGCCGTGATGCAGACCACTCAGATCGTCGCCCCCCGGTATCCGACCCAAAAGGAGATCGAGCGCGGGATCGCACGGGGCCGCGCCGAGCGGGCGCACGCCTTCACCGCCGCGACCAAGGCAGTCTTCGATTTCCTTTTCGGTCGCCGGATCAAACACATGAGCATCAGCGGCCGGATCGCCCCGCTGACCGGCTGACGCCTGCGCCAACCCTCCCTGTCACTGCCATAGGCAGTGTTCTGAAGCCCGCCCTCCGGCGGGCTTCTTTTCTGTCGCGAAAGCAGGCCGTTGCGGGCAGGTCCCGACCTAGTCGTAGCCGTAAAGCCAGTGGGTCGTCTCGTCGTGCAGATTATGGACGTCGTGTTCCATGCCGCGCGGGATGTAGACCTCGTCGCCGGCCTCCGCCACGAAGTGATCCGTCCCGACCCGCAAACCCAGCCGGCCTTCGACAACCGTCACCAGTTCGTTCGTGTCGTGCACGAACCCGTTCCACTGCCGCCCGGGCGGGTCCACGAACACCCCGCAGCCGTACCCGCGCGAGGCCCATTCCTTTGCCACATGGTCACGGTCCACCGGAACGGCGAAGCGCGCTTTGTGCACCGAGCCTCTTTCCATGTTTCCTCCCTGACCAATGGCGCTGCCGCCGTCCTTTGCCCCTGTCCGGGCAGTTAGGTATCTGACCAGAAAATCAGCATGCGTCCAAGCCCGGTCGGACGCTGGCTCAACCCTTGATGCAGACCATCGGCCGCAGCCGGGCCACGCGCGAGGCCAGACCGGCGCGTTCCGCCGCCAGGACGACCGCGGCCGCGTCCTTGTAGGCCCCGGGCGCCTCTTCGGCGACGCCGCGCGAGGACGGGCTGCGGATGAGGATGCCTTCGTCGGCCAGGGAATCCACGACCTGGCGCCCTTTCCAGCGTTTGACGGCCGCATGGCGGCTGAGCCGTCGCCCCGCGCCGTGGCAGGCGGAGCCGAATGCCCGCGCCTGGCTTTCCCCCTTCCCGACCAGCACATAGGACGAGGTGCCCATGCTGCCCCCGATCAGGACCGGCTGGCCGATGTCGGCCAGATCGGCAGGAAGGTCCGCTGCACCGGGCCCGAAGGCACGGGTCGCGCCCTTGCGATGCACGTGGACGATCCGGTCGTCGCCGTCGATCCGGTGACGCTCGGCCTTGCACGTGTTGTGCGAAACGTCGAACAGCAACGCGAGCTCGGCCTTCGGCAGGAGGCGTGCGAAGACCGTCCGGGCCAGGTGGGTAATGATCTCGCGGTTGGCCAGCGCGCAGTTGATCCCTGCCCGCATCGCGCCCAGATAGCGCCGGCCCAGGTCCGAGTCGATCGGCGCGCAGGCCAGTTCCCGTTCGGGAAGAACGATTCCCGCCTTTGCAGCCTCTGCCAGCATGTCACGCAGGTAGTCGGTGCCGATCTGGTGTCCAAGCCCGCGCGACCCGCAATGGATCGAGACCACCGCCGCACCTGTTGCCAGCCCGAAGGCCGCTGCCGCCCGGCGGTCGTAGATCTCCTCGACCGCCTGGACTTCCAAATAGTGGTTGCCCGACCCCAGCGTTCCCATCTCGCGACGCTGCCGCTTCTTGGCCTTTTCCGAGACCTGGTCCGGCCGCGCGCCTTCGGCGCACCCGCCCTCCTCGATCCTGGCCAGGTCCCGTTCCAGGCCATAGCCCCGGTCGACGGCCCAGCGCGCGCCGCCCGCCAGCATCGCGTCCATCTCGTCGCCCGAAAGCGTGATCTCGCCGGTGCTGCCCACACCGGCCGGAATGTTCTCGTACAGGGCGTCCGCCAGGCCGGCCTTGACCTGCTCGATCTCGGCCGCGGTCACACCGGTCAACAGGGTCCGCACGCCACAGGAGATGTCGAAACCGACGCCGCCCGCCGACACGACGCCGCCTTGCGCAGCGTCGAAGGCCGCCACCCCGCCGATCGGAAAACCGTAACCCCAATGCGCGTCCGGCATGGCATAGGCGGCACCGACAATGCCCGGCAGGGCGGCCACGTTGCAGAGCTGTTCCCCGACCTTGTCGTCCATGTCCCGCAACAGGGCCTCGTCCGCAAATACGACGGCCGGCACGCGCATCGGTCCCGTCGGTTCCAGGTGCCACTCGGTTTCGGTTCGCCGCTCAAAACGTGCAAGGTCCATCGGCCGCTCCTTCTGCCCCGTCCGTGGCGTCAGACATCGACGACACAGGCCGCAGACCACTGCCCTGCCTCGTCCCGGCCCACGCGCAGTGCAGTGTAGGTTGCCCCCTTGACCTCGGCCGCCGGCTGGTGGCGCCCCCGGTCGACGGGTTCGCCCCAGGCGGCACCGCGCAGGCGGTTGTCCTCGATGCGGACTTCGAACCGCCCGAACAGCATGCCCCGTTCCGCCATTTCGTAGACCAGGGCGTTCAGCCACTCGACCAGCAGCAGTTCCGGATCGGGGGCCGAGCAGTCGATGTCGACCCGCTGCAGGGGGGCGACCGGCCGGTCGGTGACGACGGCCGTCAAGGCATGTCCGGCGGCGCAGAATGCCTCGTCCAGCGACCTTCCATAACCCGCGATGCCCACATCGGCACCGTGGGGAAAGTGCCGCCAAGTGTGCACGACCTCTTGCGGTGCAGGCATCATGCGTCGCCTTGCGGAATGGCGGCTGCGGAGACCGGAAGGCTTGCCCCGTTTCGCGACCGCCCGCCTTGACACCGATCAAGAGAACAAGCGCGCGGCACCGGATTGACCTGGGTCAAGCCCACCCGCAGCGCCCCGTGGCACGGTAGGATGGCGGCAGGCCCGCACGCCTTAGTCATGTCCTTGAAATAAAGAGAGCATCATGGAAACCGCACCGGAGATCGTGTTCGAGGGTATGGATCCGTCCCCCTATGTCGGCAGTCGGGTGGAAAAGGAAGTCGAAAAACTGGAACAGATGCATGGCCGCATTACCAGTTGCCGCGTGGTGATCCACGCGCCGCACCGCCACCAACACAAAGGGGTCCTCTATCACGCAGCCCTGCACCTGACGATGCCCGGCAATGTGGAGGTAACGGTCAACCGGAACCCGTCGGAAAAGCACAGCCACGAAGACGTCTATGTGGCGATCCGCGATTCCTTTCGGGCGGCCCGGCGCCAGCTGCAGGAGAAATCCAAACGCCAGAGGGGCAAAGTCAAAGTCCACGAGGCCCCGCCACATGGGACGGTGGCCAAGCTGTACGGCTATGAGGGCTACGGCTTTATCGAAAGTGCCGACGGGCGGGAAATCTATTTCCACCGCAACAGCGTTGTGAACGGCGATTTCGACCGGCTGTCGATCGGCGCCGAAGTCCGCTTCGAAGAAGCGGTCGGCGAAAAGGGGCCACAGGCAACGACGGTCAAGCGGATCGGCAAACACCACATTACCTGAGCGCGCCGGCCACCCCGGCCGGGCGGTCAGGCGTCGACACCGGCGCGCTGATACATCCAGATTTCCCAGGTCATGTCGTCGGTGTCGCGGCGAAGGATGAAGGTGTCGCCGTTGCCATCCTGGACCTTGTAGTAGTCGTATTCTTCGCCCAGCCAACGGTCCAGGATATCGGCGATCTCTAGCCGCCGGTCGCCCAACATGAAGACGCGCGGCGTGGCCTCACCGTTACGCGCGGATTCGCACTCCACCGAGACGATCATTCCCGGGCCCGTTCCTCATTCCGCCCAAAGCCAGCCCTTCTTTCAAACCCACCTGCCGTCAATTTGCAAGCGCAGCGTCCCCCGGACGCGGCGGCCTCAGCCCGCGGGTTCCACGCTCACGGGGTCGCCATCGCGCACGCCGGCGAACAGCCGCACGTCATCCTTTGCATGCCCCCAGATATTGGTGGCGGTAACAAGGCGAATCTCGTCGCCCCGCGAAGCCGGCGTAGGGCCGAATCCGATCGCGATGGAGCTGCCCTCGACCCAGAAGGCGATCTCGCCCGGCGCCACGACATCCTTTGCATCCGGTTCCTTCGAAACGGAGACCGGCGCGGAAAAATAGACCTCCTCGCCCCAGGTGCTTGCCGTGGATTCAAAGGGCACGGCAGCCAGCAGCGATCGCCCCGTCGGGGTATCCAGCACCTCGATCTCAAGAGCCGCCGCACCCGCGGTCACTTTGACTGACGGCATTCTCCGTTCTCCTTCTTTCCGACCCGCGTCGCGCGCGCGGCGCGTCACCCTAGCCCCGGGACGCTGCCATCCGCTCGACCCTGACGGTGCCGCCCAGTTCGGCGGAAATCTGGTCGGCGGCGCGGTGCACAAGTTCACCCAGCACGGGCACGCGGCTGTTGTCGATCCGCGCCTTCGGCCCCGAGAGCGAGATCGCCGCCATCGGCCCGCCATACTCGTCAAGAATGGCGGCCGCCACGCAGCGCAGGCCGATGGCATGCTCCTCGTCATCGAAGGCATAGCCCAGCGCGGTGATTTCGGTCAGGGCATGACCCAGCGATGCCGGAGAATCGATGCTGTGCCCGGTTGCCCTGGCCATGCCGCGCTTCTGGATAATCCGGGTCACCTCCCCTTCCGACATCGCCGACAGAAGGGCCTTGCCGACGCCGGAACAATGCATCGGCACCCGTCCGCCCGGACGTGCAAACACCCGCATCAACTGCCGGCATTCGACCTGCGACAGGTAGATGGCTTCGCCCTGGTCCTCGATCGCCAGGTTGACCGTCTCGCCGCTGTCTTCCATCAACTGGCGCATGTAGGGCCGGGCGATCGACACCAGATCGCGCGACCGGACGAAGGCATTCCCGACGGTGAAGGCATCAACCCCGATCTGCCACAGGCTGCGTTCCTGGTCGAAGCGGACAAACCGCTCCTGCTCCAGCGTCGTCAGCAGGCGGTGCGCGGTGGACGGTGCCAGGCCGACCGCCTGCGCGAGTTCCGTCAGTGTCGCGCCGTCCTCGAAGTCCGCAATCGCCCGCATCAGGCTGATCGCCCGGACCAGTGACTGAACCTGGCCACTGCGGTCGACGCCGCCGCGGGCTGAATTCTGACGGGTCCCTTTGGGCCGTCCTTTTGCTACCCTCACCATCGCACTCTCCAAACCTGCGAAACCCCCGCATTCCGTATTATAGAATAACATTCAGATTGTGGAAGCACGGTCGCTGCTGCGCGCTCGGTTACAACGGAACGGCGCGAACGCCGCTTGACGGGGCCGGCCGCCCACAGCGTCCCCACAGGCACGCGGTCCGTACCGCATCTCCAGGGCGCAACAAACCTCTGCGACGCCGACCAGCGCCGTCGTTTCGCTTGATTCCCGACCACGATGCCGCCCTAATCAAAAAGCAAAAACGGCAAGCCATCACAGGACCGTGCACTTAAGGGGGGCCCATGAGCCATAAGTCGCAGTACGTGACCTGCGCCAACCGTGAGATCCACGTGACGGTTTGGGGCGCGGAAAACCCCCAAACGCTGATCATGTGGCATGGCCTGGCCAGGACCGGCCGCGATTTCGATCAGATTGCCGAGGCCTTGTCCGACCGCTATCGCATCCTTTGCCCGGATGCTGTGGGGCGCGGGCTCAGCCAATGGGCAAAGGACCCGGCGCGAGAGTATTCCCTGGCCTTCTATGGCGAGATCGCGTTGGATCTGATCAAGGCCTTCGACACCGACACGATGCGCTGGCTGGGAACGTCGATGGGCGGTGCGCTGGGCATCATGCTTGCCTCGGGCCCGCTGCGTGAGCGCATTTCACATCTGGTTATCAACGACATCGGCCCGGCGCTGTCGGACGCCGCAGTGGGCCGGATCCTGAACTATGCGGGCAATCCCCCGGTGTTTGCCACGATGCTGGAACTGGAGGACTACCTCAAGAACGCCTATGCGCCGTTTGGAGACCTGACGCCGACCCAGTGGCGCCGGCTTGCCGAAACCTCGGTGCGGCGCACGGACGACGGCCGGTTCACCACGCACTACGACCCGCGGATCGTCGACCAGTTCCGTCACCACCCCGAAGACTACGATCAATGGGACCGTTACGATGCCGTTTCCGCCAAGACACTTCTGTTGCGGGGCGCGGAATCCGACCTGCTGTTGTACGAGTGGGCCCAGGAAATGACGCGGCGGGGCCCGAAATGCAGGTTGGAAACGATCACGGGCTGTGGACATGCGCCACCCCTCAATACGCGGGAACAGATCGCGCTGGTCGAGGCCTTCCTGGAGGAGTGACGATACCCCGCCGAGAAGGGTTGCGGCGACACCTGAGGGAGTGAAAACCATACTGAAGCAGATCGCCGGGCTGGGCTTTGTCGCCATCGGCTGCTGGGCGCTGGTCGAGCATTTCAAGGGCGGATGACGGGCGCGCCGATGTGGTCCGATGACATCTACCGCGCGTTCCAGGAAGCCGGGGTCCGCCAGGCCGCTTTCGTGCCAGACGCCGGTCACAAGCACCTGATCGCAGCCTGCCGGCGCGACCCGGCGATGGCTGCAATCCCACTGACGACGGAGGAGGAAGGCGTGGCACTGCTGGCCGGCGCATGGCTGGGCGGTCAGCGCGGCGTCCTGTTGATGCAGTCCAGCGGTGTCGGCAACTGCATCAACATGCTGGCAATGACCAAGACCTGCCGGTTCCCGCTCGCGATGTTCGTGACCATGCGCGGCCAGTGGCACGAGTTCAACCCCTGGCAGATGACGATGGGACAGACCACGGAAGCCGCGCTGACCGCGGCGGGTGTCGTCGTCGACACCGTGGACGATCCGGCCGACGTGGGCTCCCGCGCCGCCGCCAGCCTGAATGCCGCCTTCGTCGGCGGGCAGGCCGTCGCCCTGTTGCTGCACCAGCGCCTGTTTCCGGTCAAAAGCTTCGGCGCCGGGGGCCAGGGGCGATGACCGGCGCCGAGACATACCCGATCCGCCGCCGGGCCGCCGCGGCCCGCATCCTGGAGGGCCGGGACGATCTTCTGGTGATTGCCGGTTTGGGGTCGCCGGCCTGGGACATCACGGCGGCCGGCGACAGCGCCCTCAACTTCCCGATGTGGGGTGCCATGGGCGGCGCCGTTTCCCTGGGCCTCGGCCTGGCGATCGCCCAACCCCGGCGGCGGGTTCTGGTCCTGACCGGCGACGGAGAGATGCTGATGGGCCTGGGCAGCCTGGCGACCGTCGCCGTCCAGCGCCCCAGCAACCTGGCGATCTGCGTCTTCGATAACGAACGCTACGGCGAAACGGGAATGCAGGAGACCCACACCGCCTCCGGCGCCGACCTGGCCGCCATCGCCGCCGGCTGCGGCATCCCGGTCACCGGCCGCGTCACCACACCGGAGGAACTGGACGGGGCCCGCAAGACGCTCCACGAGACCCCCGGGCCCGTGTTCCAACTGATCAAGGTCCGGGCAGAGGTGCTGGAATTCGCCCTGCCCCCGAAAGACGGCGCCTATCTCAAGGACCGCTTCCGGCAGGCGCTGTTGGGGCGGAACGACTGACCGCCCGTGTTCGCGAGCCTACCGCGTCTCGTGAGCGAGTTGCAGCGCCGCAGCCTCCATGTCTTCCGGCCGGTTGGCATTGAAGAAAGGATCCACCGGTTCCGTGGCGAACTCTGCCACCGCCTGGCGATAGCGCGCCGTCCAGACGTCCACCTTGCGAATGCCCTCTTCCAGCAAGGCCGATCGCAGTTCCGCGCGGAGGCGAACCGGCCAAAGTCCGACAACCGGGTGCCGCCTTCCGCCGGAAGCAACCGTTGCCATATCGGCTCCGTCCGCCTCGACGGCAGCCGTCATCGCGGCGATCAGGTCGCGCGGCAGAAACGGGGCGTCGGTTGGCACGGTGGCAACCCAGCCAAGGTCCGGCCGGTGTTCCGCCGCCCAGTCCAGACCGGTCAGCACGCCCGCCAACGGCCCGGCATATCCCGGCAGCACGTCGGGCACGACCGGCAGACCAAACTGCGCGAAACGCTCCGGGTCGCCGTTTGCGTTCAGGACCATCGCTGCGGACTGTCCCGCCATCGCCCCGATGACGTGTGACAGCAGCGCCCGGCCCGCCAGCGGCCGCAGGCACTTGTCACCGCCGCCCATGCGTCGCGACTGACCGCCGGCCAATAGAACGGCCAGCACCTGCGACCGAGGGGTCATTCCGGATTCCCCCGCGGCCTGTCGGCCAATTCACCGGACCATTCCCGCACCTGGTTTCGGCCGCCGCGCTTGGCCGCGTAGAGCGCCTGATCGGCGCGCACCATCACGTCTTTCAGCGAGGCGTCCTCAACGATCTGCGCGAGCCCGAACGAGACGGTGACCGGCAGGATGTCGCCTTTGGCGATGCGCATGGGTTCGCTCTCGATCAGCCTGCGCAGACGCTCCAGAACCTGGCGCGCCGTGCCGCTGTCGGTGTTGGGAAGGCAGATCAGGAACTCCTCGCCGCCATACCGGTAGACGACATCGTAGGGCCGCAGCCCGGAAACGAACCGGCCGGCAGTCGTTGCCAGGACCTCGTCGCCGACCGCATGACCGTGGGTATCGTTGACCTGCTTGAAATGGTCGATGTCGGCAATGGCCACCGTGCAGGGACTGCCGGTCCTGAGCGCGCGCTGCCGCTCGCGTTCCAATTCGGGCAGCATGATCTGGCGATTGTGCAGCCCGGTCAGCGGGTCCAGCTCCGAGATGGCCTTGCGAAACGCGTCCTGGATCCGACGTGCCAGCGTGACAAATCTCTGCGACTTGCCGATCAGCGCGTCGTAGTCCTCGACCGGCACCACCTCACGATCCGCCGCGCGTCCGGCAAGTTCGCGTCCGAAGGCATAACAATCGGCCTGAGCGCGGGCCAGAGCACGGAAGGCGGCCTGGTTGACCAGTCCGCGATCCTTGTTCAAGTCGAACCAGAAACCGAAGCGCGAGATCAGGTGCGCGTTGTCGGAGATCACTTCCCGCGCCGGACCGATGCCGCAGACCACAGCGCGATGCCACTGGTTCAGCCACTCCCCGTGTTCGTCCAGTGCCGCGTCAATGACATCCAAGACATTCTGTGCGTTTTCCGGCGTACCGGTATCGAGGCTGAGCGGGCTTGTCTTCACGCCGCATCCTCCGTGCGGCCCGACTTGCGGGAGAACCGCTTCTCCTCGTCGGCAATCCGATCAGGATCGGCATCGAAAACGATGCGGTCCTCGCCGGCGAGGGCGACGAAGCGCTTGCCCTTGGCACGGCCGATCAGCGTGAGATTGG
>Ga0066187_1000741_pt1 | contig 10639 bp, 12 predicted proteins | sample WorMetexBAHAMAS1_FD_58706 | JGI IMG/M metagenome (GOLD analysis project Ga0066187, IMG submission 58706) | Marine gutless worms symbiont microbial communities from Max Planck institute for Marine Microbiology, Germany - Inanidrilus exumae... | ecosystem: Host-associated > Annelida > Digestive...
CAGCGCCTCGAAGGTCGCCAAGCCTACGAATTTATCCAGCAAGAGTCGGACTTGACCTCGGCGGGGTGAGGATCGGTAGGCGCGGGAAGGTAAGGTTTGGTCCCAATCCACTGCTGTCCGGTTGACTTTTCCTGCCGACGCCGGTTCCTGGTCCTCAGCCTCTCTTTCTTCGTCATCGCCGTGCTCGACACGGCGATCCACGCCCTTTTATTCGTCGTTGCCGGATTGTAGGCGTGGATACGCGGGACTAAGCCCGCGCATGACGGGAGGAGTTTTTCTGCAAATTCGATCCGGAATGACGTTCGAGGAGGTTCACCACGAGGGGTTAAACCCCACCCCCAACCCTCTTAAGAAGATCCACCAATATCGCCTTCTCGTCCGCATCCAGCCCTTCTGCCATGCGCGCCTCGTGGTCCTCGACCATAGGGCCGAGCTTGTCGGTCAGCGCCCGGCCCTTGGGCGTGAGGGAGAGTTCGTTGGAGCGGCGGTCGGTCTCGGAGGCGCGGCGGTCGACGAGGCCGCGGGTTTGGAGGCCGTCGATGACGGCGACCATGGTCGAGCGTTCGATGCCCAGCGCCCGGGCGAGCGCCGACTGGCTGAGGCCGTCGTTGGCGCCGATCAGGGCGAGGACGCCGAACTGGCCGGGTGTGATCTTTTCGGCGGCCATGGTCTTGCGGAAATCCTCGAAGACGGCGGCCTGGGCGCGGCGCAGGTGGTAGCCGACGAGGCCCTCGAGGACGCCGCGGTCAACCTCGGATACGGGCTCGCCCGCCGGGTCGATCGGTTTCCTGGCCGCCGTTTTAGCGCTCATGCTGGGGCTCCGACACTTGTGTTCACACCATGCCCCCTCCCTCGTCGGCGGCGATCTGGCGCAGCTTGAAACGCTGCACCTTGCCCGTCGGCGTGCGTGGGAAATCGTCCAGGTAGACGAAACGGCGCGGGCATTTGTAGATCGACAGATTGCTGGTCAGGTCTTCGCAGATCTCGTCCTCCAGGGCAACACGGTCGGCTTTGGGGTCGGCCAGGATCATGCACAGCGCCAGGCGCACGAAGCCCGACGTGTCGGTGACGCCGACGACGGCGGCCTCCGCCACCTTGGGGTTCACGAGCACCCGTTCCTCGATCTGGGCCGGGCTCACCCACTGGCCGGAGATCTTCAGCATGTCGTCGCCGCGGCCCTGGTGGTGGTACCAGCCCCGGTCGTCGATGACAAACATGTCGCCGGTGCGGTACCAGCCGTCACGGAAGGCCTCGGCCGTCTTTTCGGGTTGCTTCCAATACCCATCCGCCAGCGTCGGCGCCTTGACCCAGAGGATGCCGGGGACGCCGATCTCGGTGACCGGTCGGTCCTCTTCGTCGGCAAGCCGTACCTCGACCCCGGGGTAGGGCTTGCCGGTGGCGCCCGGCGCGAAATCCTTGGGCCGATTGCCCATGAACATGACCAAAGCCTCGGTGGCGCCGATGCCTTCCAGCAGCGGTTGGCCGGTGACCGTCTGCCACTGGCGGCACAGCGCCTCCGGCAGCCGCTCGCCGGCCGAGATGAAATGGCGCACGCCCCGGAACGCCGGCGAGCCGGCGAAACCGCCGCTGACCAGGGCCCGGTAGAATGTCGGCACGCTGAACACCATGTCGGGCTTGTGGGTTTCGATGGTGTCGGCGATGTCCTCGGGCTTCGGCCAACCCTCATGCAGGATCGTGGTGGCGCCGAGCATGAGGCCGGCCAACAGCACGTGGCCGAGGGAAAAGGCGAAAAACAACTTCGACGAGGAGAACAGCCGGTCGCCGGGACGGACGCCGTAGACCTCCTTCAGGTAGCGCGGCACATGGGCCAGCGAGGCGAGCCGGTGAACGGCGGCCTTGGGCTCGCCGGTGGTGCCCGAGGTGTACATCCAAAAGGCGGCGGCGTCCGCTTCGAGTTGGACCGAATGCATGCGTTCGTCGCGCCCGACCATCAGGCTCAGGATGTCGTCATGGCCCTCGGCCGGAGTTGTCATCACGATCGGCGGAAAGCCGTCGCTCATCCCTTTGGCGCGCTCGACGGTATCGAGGAACTGGGGGTCGGCGACGATCAACTTGCAGGCGCTGTCGGCGACCATGAAGGCGGGTTCCTGGGGAGAGGCGCGCAGATTGATGGCGACGGGTACGGCGCCGATCTTCATGGCGCCCAGGTAGACGTAGAAGAACTCAGGGCCGTCGTCGGCGAGCAGCAGCACCCGGTCCTGCCGGCCGACGCCGAGCTCGCGGTGAAGGCGCCGCCGGAGCGCGCCGCGGCGGCCTGCAGTTCGGCGTAGGTGACCTTGCGCCCGCCGGCGATGATCGCCGCCTCGTCGGCCTGGCTGCGTTTCAGCGCCGGCCCCAAGAGTTCGTCGGCGGCATTCATGGCGTCCCGTCGCGTCCCCGTACCCGTTTTCGGGTTTCGTTCGTAGCCGAACGAATTTCGGCTTTCGTTTGTGTACCGAACGAATTTCGGCTTTCGTTCGGTACACGAACGAGTTTCCGCCTTCCCCCCTCGTCCTGTCAAGGGAGCGGGACGGTCAGTTCTTGTCCTTGCTGGCGTGGAACGGTTTGACGTCGGTGGCTTCGAAGCGCCGCCGGTCCGGCTCCGGCGCGCTCAGCGGCTCGGCCGGGTGCATGACGTCGAGGCTGCGTTTGGCGAGGCGCTGGTATTCGGCGGTAGCCTTGCTTTTCCAGGCGATGTCGTCGTCGGAAAGCTCGCGGACCACCCGGGCCGGGGCGCCGACGGCGAGGTGGCGGGCCGGCACCTCGAACCCGGCGCGCACGAACGAAAGGGCGGCGACGATGGCCGCCTCGCCGATGACCGCCTCGTCCATGATCACCGCGTTCATGCCGACCAGCGCGTTGCGGCCGACGCGGCAGCCGTGAATGACGGCGCCATGGCCGATGTGGCCGTCCTGCTCGATCACCGTCTCGGCGCCGGGAAAACCGTGCATCACACAGGTATCCTGGACGTTGACGCCGCGCTCGATGACCAGGCGGCCGAAGTCGCCCCTGAGCGACGCCGCCGGGCCGATGTAACAATCGGGCCCGACGATGACGTCGCCGATGAGCACCGCGTCCTCGTGGACGTAGGCGGCCGGGTCGATGACCGGCACCAAGCCGTCGAATGCGTAGACCTTGGGCATGCGACAGCCGTAGCCGCGCCACGCCACGGCGTCAAGTACGGGTCTCGCAAGGCTTTGCCGTTGCCTCCGCCGCCGCCCGGCCGCAAAATGCGGGATAACCGCTGTTGGTGGAGGAAGGCGACATGCAGACCATCTTCGTCATGGTGAAATGCGAACTGGGCAAGGTCTACGACGTGGCGGCGGAGATCGCCGACACCGTCGACCCGCCACCGTCGACCTATTCCATCTCCGGCGCCTACGATCTCCTGCTGATGTTCAATCTCGACAAGGAAATCGACGTCGGGCATTTCGTGACCAGCACCGTGCAGACCGTCCCCGGCATCCGCGACACCTACACGATCGTCGGTTTCAAGGCGTTCTGAATGGCGTGGCCCGTGAGCGGACCCCTGGATACCGTGACATGACCAAAAAACGCGTTGCATTCCTGGGCCTCGGCCGCATGGGCATCGGCATGGCCGGGCGTCTGCTGGAGGCCGGCTTCGAGGTCTCGGTCTATAACCGGACGGCGGACAAGGCGGCCCCTCTCGTCGAACGCGGGGCCCGGATGGCGGGGAGTCCCGCCGCCGCCGCCGAGGGGGCCGGGGCCGCGATCGCCATGGTCGCCGACGATGCCGCCTCGCGGGCCGTCTGGCTCGGCGACGATGGAGCCCTGAGCGTCCTCGCGCCCGGTGCCTTCGTCATCGAATGCTCGACCCTGTCGCACGGCTGGGTCATGGAGTTGGGCACCGAAGCCGGCGACCGCGGTTTGCGCTATATCGACTGTCCGGTCACGGGATTGGCGGATACGGCCGCCGCCGGCACCTTGACCCTGCTGGTCGGTGCCGGGACGGACGATCTCGCCGCCGCCGACCCCTACCTGGCGCCGCTCTGCGAGCGTATCTTCCGGTTCGGCCCCGTGGGCAGTGGCACGGCCTACAAGCTGATGATCAACCTCATGGGCGCCGTGCAGATCGCCGCCGCCGCAGAAGGCATGGCCATCGCCGAGAAGGCCGGGCTCGACCTCGAGGCGGTGGCCGACGCCATCGCCGTCGGTCAGGCGGCGAGCCCGCAGGTCGTGCGCAACACGCGCAAGATGGCGGAAGGCAAACACGACACGGATGTCACCTTCACGCCGCCGCTCCGCCTAAAAGACGCGTCCTATGGCGTTGAGATGGCCCAGGACCTGGGGCTTTCGACGCCCTTCGGCAGCGCCGCCTGCGAGACGTTCCGGGTGCTCTGCGAACTCGATTATGAAACAGAGGACGAGAGCGTAGTCATTGAAATGGCTCGGAAAAATCTCCCGTAATTTCAATAAATTAGGCCGTTCGACGGATTCCTATTGGTTTCCGGACTGACCTGTATCATCGCGGAAATCGGCCGAATCTGAGACACTATACTCGGGCGATTCCGTGCTCTTTTCGACAAACGGCCTGACGGGCGCCTTCGGGAAGACTTCGAACGGGAGCGTGACATGGCGGACATGTTCCAATTCGCCGATGATCTCGGCCCTCTGAAAATCATCCATGTCCAGGACGCCGCCATCGGCCTGAAAGCGGTGTTGGTGATCGACAACGTCGCCGCCGGTCCGTCGATCGGCGGCCTTCGTATGGCCCCGGACGTCACCGTCGAGGAGTGTTTCCGGCTGGCCCGCGCCATGACCCTGAAGAACGCGGCGGCGGGGCTGCGTCACGGCGGTGGCAAGTCGGTGATCGTCGGCGACCCGGCCATGCCCAAGGCCGACAAGGAGCGCCGGATCCGGGCCATGGCGGCGGCACTGCGCGGCGAGGACATGTACATCTTCGGCCCCGACATGGGCACCAACGAGGAATGCATGGCCTGGGTCCACGACGAGATCGGCCGCGCCATCGGGCTGCCCCGGGAACTGGGCGGCATTCCCCTGGACGAACTCGGGGCCACCGGCTTCGGCCTGGCCCAGGCGGCCGAGGTGGCGGCCGAATTCGACGGCTTCGACCTCGACGGTGCGCGCGTCGCCGTGCAGGGTTTCGGTTCGGTAGGCATCCACGCGGCCCGGTTCCTGGCCGAACGCGGCGCCAATCTGGTCGCCGCGTCTGATTCGAAAGGCGCCGTGTTCGATGCGGACGGCCTCGATATCGAGGCGCTGGCCGGCCTCAAGGCGGCGGGCGGCAGCGTCGTCGATGGCGGCGGCACGACGGGCGAACGCGAGGCGGTGATCACCACCGATTGCGACATCCTGATCCCGGCGGCCCGTCCCGACGTCATCCACGCGGGCAACGTGGAGGACGTCAAGGCGCGCCTCATCCTGCAGGGCGCCAACATCCCGGCGACGGCGGAAGCGGAACAGCGCCTGACCGAACGCGGGGTTACCAACCTGCCCGACTTCATCGCCAACGCCGGCGGCGTCATCTGCGCCGCCATGGAATACGCCGGCGCCAACCAGACGACGGCCTTCGACACCATCAAGGAGAAGATCCGCGAAAACACGAAAGCGGTTCTCGAAACAGCCAAGGCCGACGGTGTGGCGCTCCGTGAGGCGGCCGTGGCGCTCGCCACTCGGCGGGTCCGCAAGGCCATGTCCATGCGCCGCTGGGGTTCGTTCTAGGAAGGGGACGTCTTAGGAGGAGACATGTACAGGATCCGTTTTCACGGACGCGGCGGCCAGGGCATGAAGACGGCCAGCCGCGTCCTGGGGACGGCGCTCTTCCTCGAGGATTACGACGTCCAGGACGCGCCGCGCTACGGCGCCGAACGCCGCGGCGCGCCGATTTTCGCCTATGTCCGGGCCGACAAAAGGCCGATCCATGAGCGCGGTGTCATCACCCGGCCCAATCTGGTCGTCGTCGCCGACGATACCCTGTTGGGCGTGCCGGCGGCCGGCATCATGCAGGGCGTCGACGCCCATACGGTGCTGCTGATCGCCGGCGGTGATGAGGCGGCCCTGTGGCGCGACCGCCTGGCCACCGAGGCGACGATCGTTATGGTCCCGGACGTCGGCGGCGATAAGGCCGCCGAGAAACCACACATCGGCGTTGCTTCGGCGGCGGCAGCAGCGCGATTGCTGGGAGTCGTCGGCCGCCATCGACTGATCGAAGCGATCGACGAGGAACTGGCCGGACTGGGCAAGGAGGCATTGGCCGAAAACAAGGTGCGGGCCCTGGATGCCTTCGTCGCCGCCGGCGCCTTCTCCGGTGTCGTCGAGGAAGGACCCGAGTTTCCGGCGCAAGCGGGCGATGCGGATTGGATCCAGCTGCCGGCGGATCCGGCCGACGTCGCGGCTCCGGCCATTCACACAGGACTGACCAGCGTCCAGGTGCGGACCGGACTGTGGCGCACGCTCCGTCCCATCGTCGACACCGAACGCTGCCGCAAATGCGTCTGGGTCTGCGGCTCGCTCTGTCCGGACGGCGTCATCGCGCCCGACGGAGAGGGATTTGCCGCCATCGATTTCGACCATTGCAAGGGCTGCATGGTCTGCCTGGCCCAGTGCCCGTGGCACGCCATCGAGGCGGTGGCGGAGCGCGCCGCCCGCGACGCCGAAGCCCGAAGAGGAGTCCGGTCATGACCCGCAAACTGCTCACCGGCAACGGGGCGGCGGCCTGGGGGGCGCGGCTGGCCGGCGCCGTCTACATGCCGGTGTTTCCGATCACCCCGCAGACGGAGATCATCGAGACCCTGGGTGAGTGGATCGACCACGGCGAGATGGAGGCGCGCATGGTGACGCTGGAATCGGAGCATTCCATGGTCACCGCCGCCGGATCGGCGGCCGCCACCGGGGTCCGCACCTTCACGGCGACCTCGAGCCAGGGGTTGCTTTACGCCATCGAGATGATGTTCACCGTCGCCGGCTGGCGGGCGCCTTTCGTGCTGGTCAACGTGTCGCGCGGTGTCGCCACGCCGGTGACCCTGGAGCCCGACCACAACGACGTACTGGCGGCCCGCGATTCGGGTTTCCTGCAGATCCATTGCGCCACCTGCCAGGAGGTCGTCGATGCGATCCTCATCGCCTACCGCCTGGCCGAGGACCCGCAAGTCCGCCTGCCGGTGATCGTCAACCTGGACGGCTTCTACCTGTCCTTCACCCGCGAGCCGGTCGACCTGCCGGAAAGCGAAGCCGCGGCCCGCTTCCTGCCGACGTTCGACGCCGGCACGCTGGCCTTTCGGGCCGGCCGCCCGGTCAGCGAGGCCGTCGCCGTTCTGGGCGGCGGGCCCTATTCCTACTTCCGGTATCAGATCCACCGGGCCGCCGAGGCGGCGCTCGACGCCTACGACAGGGCGGCCGATGCCTTCGAACAGACCTTCGGACGCCGCTACGAAGCGGTCGAGCGTTACCGCATGGACGACGCCGACATCGCCTTCCTGATGATCGGGTCCTTCGCCACCAAGGCCAAGGCCGCCGTCGACCGCCTGCGTGCCGCCGGCCTGAAGATCGGCCTGGTGCGCCCCAGGCTGCTCCGGCCGTTCCCGGAGGCGGCTCTGCTGGCGGTATTGAACGGCGTCAAGGGTGTCGCCGTCGTCGACCAGAACCTGTCCATGGGCAAGGGCGGCATCCTTCACGCGGAAGTCGCCTCGGCCCTCTACGGGACCGCCGGGGCACCGCTCCTGGTCAGTTTCATCGGCGGCCTCGGCGGGCGCGACATCGACGCCGACGACTTCGCCGAAATGGCGGCGGTGACCGAAAAGGCCGCCGACACCGGCGAAGCCCCGCCGCCCCGGCTCCTGTTCGACGCCGACGAACTGGCCGAGGTCCGCAAGCTGCAGACCCTGGCTGCCGTCGAATGGCCGCGGGGATCCGAGCCCGAGCCCGAGCCAGAGTCCGGGGAGGCGTCGTCATGAGCGAGACCGCTTTCAAACGTATGCGCGACCTGCCGTCCGACCACATACTCGGCGCCGGGACGGCCATGTGCGCCGGCTGCGGCGGCATGCAGGCGGTGCATGAGATCTACGACCTGCTCGGTGAAAACACCGTCTTCGTCAACGCCGCCGGCTGCATGACCCTGCTGTCGGTCTACCCGTTCACGCCGTTCCCGGGCTCCTGGCTCTACACGGCCATGGCCTCGGCCCCGGCCGGTGCCCAGGGCATCCGCGACGCGCTGGATATCCTCAAGGAGAAAGGCCGCATCGAGGCCGAGGAAGACCTGCAGGTCGTTTGCCTGACCGGCGACGGTGCCGCCTACGGCATGGGCCTGTCGCCCACATCCGGCGCCATCGAGCGCGGCCTCGACTTCCTCTACGTCTGTTACGACAACGAGGGCTACGGCAACACCGGCCAGCAGACCTCCGCCGCGACGCCGCACGGGGCGCGGACGGCGACGTCGACCGGCGCGGCCGGTTACGCCGGTGATAAGAAGGACCTGTTCGCCATCTGGATGGCCCACGAGCCGGCCTATGTGGCCACCGTCATCGGATCCGAACCGCTCGATCTGGCCCGCAAGATCGAGAGGGCCAAGGCACTGACCGGGCCGCGCCTGATCATCGCCCTGTCGCCGTGCCCGACGGGCTGGGCCTACGACCCGCAAATGACCGCCGAGATCGGCCAACTGGCCGTGCGCAGCGGCGTCTGGCCCCTGAAGGAATACGTGGACGGTACCGTCGTCCATACCCGAAAACCCCATCCGCGCCTGCCCGTCGAGGATTACCTGAAACCGCAGGGCCGCTTCCGCCATCTGTTCGAGCCCAAGCGCAACGAAGACTTGCTGGCCGAGATCCAGGAGCGGGTCGATGCCTATTGGGAGGCCGTCGAACACGAAGCATGAACCAGGCGCGCAGGAGACTGAGTTACTTTCACGCCGGCGGTACCGAACCGCTCCTCGGCGCCACCATCCCCGAACATTTCGCCGCCGTCGCCGAAACCAACGCCGAACGCCTTGCCGTCGTCAGCCGCCCACAGGGCCGGCGCCTGACCTACCTTGAACTCTTCGAAGCCGTCGACGAATTGGCCCGCGGGCTCATCGGACTTGGATACGGCCGCGGTGATCGCATCGGCGTGTGGTCGACCGACAACATCGAATGGCTCTTGATCCAGATGGCGACGGCGCGCATCGGCGCCGTCCTGGTCACCATCAACCCGGCCTACCGGCCGCGCGAACTGGCCTATGCGCTGGAGCGCGCCGAGGTCCAGGGCCTGTTCCTGATCCCGGCGTTCCGGACCAGCGACTACGTCGCCATGATGACCGGCATCCTACCGTCGCTGGCGAACGCCGGTCCGGCGCTCACCGATCCGGCACTGCCGCTCCTCAGCCGCGTCGTCGTCTACGATCCGGCCGATCCCATGAAAACACCTCGGCCCCATCCCGGCTTCACCACATGGCGCGACGTCATCCAAACCGGCGAGAGCGTCGACCGGGAAGCGCTCGACCGGCGGACGGCGGCCCTCGACCGCGACGACGTCATCAACATCCAGTTCACCTCGGGCACAACGGGTTTCCCCAAGGCGGTGATGCTGAGCCACCACAACATCCTCAACAATGCCTATTTCGCCGCCAAGCGCCTCGGTTTCACGGCGGAGGACCGGCTCTGCGTGCCGGTGCCCTTCTACCATTGTTTCGGCATGGTGCTGGCCAACCTGCTCAGCCTGTCGGTCGGCGCCACCGTCGTCATCGCCGCCGAGCATTTCGACGCCGAAGCGACCCTGGAAGCGGTGGCCGGGGAACGCTGCACGGCGTTCCGACCATGTTCATCGCCGAGCTCGAACATCCCAGGTTCGCCGGTTATGACCTCACCAGCCTGCGCACCGGCATCATGGCCGGCGCCCCCTGTCCGGAGCCCCTGATGAAGCGGGTCATCGAGGACATGCATTGTTCCGAGATCCTCATCGGCTACGGCCAGACGGAAGCCTCGCCGCTGACCCATCTGACAGAGCGCGAAGATTCCCTCGAGCGGCGCACGCAAACGGTCGGGCGCAACATGGCGCACCAGGAAGTGAAGATCGTCGGGCAGGATGGGGAGACCGTGGCGGTCGGCGAAATCGGCGAGGTCTGTTTCCGCGGTTATCACGTCATGAAGGGCTACTACGGCGACACGGAGGCCACACTCCAGGCCATCGACGCCAAGGGCTGGCTCCATTCCGGGGACCTCGGGACCATGGACGGGGACGGTTACCTGCGCATCACCGGGCGCCTCAAGGAGATGATCATCCGTGGCGGCGAGAACGTCTACCCGGCCGAGATCGAGGCCTGCCTCTTCGAACACCCGAAGATCGCCCAGGCCGCCGTCTTCGGCATCCCCGACGAGCGCCTCGGCGAGGAGATCATGGCCTGGGTGCAGCCGCACGAGGGCGAGACCCTCGACGAAGGCATCGTTCGCGCCCACTGCGCCGCCAACCTGGCGCACTTCAAGGTGCCGCGATACGTCTGGATCGTCGACGACTTCCCGACCACGGTCACCGGCAAGCTGCAGAAGTTCCGCATGCGCGAGATTGTGGAGGAGAGGTTGAGGGCGGAGGCGTCGTGAGGGTGGCGGGTTTCCGCTTGATCCCAAACTCAGACGAACGTGAGTCCTTGATTTCCTCATGGCCGTGCTTGACACGGTCATCTCGTTGG
>Ga0066187_1000743_pt1 | contig 10638 bp, 8 predicted proteins | sample WorMetexBAHAMAS1_FD_58706 | JGI IMG/M metagenome (GOLD analysis project Ga0066187, IMG submission 58706) | Marine gutless worms symbiont microbial communities from Max Planck institute for Marine Microbiology, Germany - Inanidrilus exumae... | ecosystem: Host-associated > Annelida > Digestive...
CTGGTGACCGACGAGTACTGGTCGATCACGGGCGATGCCGGCGAGGGCACGCTGATGACCTTCAGCCCCGATCCGCGCAAGAACCCGGACGCGGCGCCGATCGTCCAGAAGTTCCGCGATGCGGGCATCGAGCCGGAAGGCTACGTGATGTACACCTATGCGGCAGTGCAGATCTTCGCACAGGCGGCCGAGTTTGCCGGCTCCACGGACCTGGGCAAGATCCTGCCGGTCATCAACGACAAGAAGTTCTCGACGGTGCTGGGCGTGCTCAGCTTCGACGATAAGGGCGACGTCACCCTGCCGGGTTACGTGTTCTACGAATGGAAGGACGGCCAGTACGACTATCTCAACTAGTCGCGTCCGCCTAAAATGCGAAGGGCTCGTGGCTCACCCCACGGGCCCTTCTTCTTTGTGCCCCCGCCGCTGAAACTGTCTTCGTGGTGGCAGCCACGCCCTTCGAGACGCGTCGCTTCGCGCCGCTCCTCAGGGTGAGGGTATTGGTACGGCTGCGCCCAGCATTCCCCTCATCCTGAGGAGCGCCCGTCAGGGCGCGTCTCGAAGGATATGGCTGCCGCCAGGCACCTAATGCAGCCCGGCCCGCAACTGCTGGCGCATCACGTCGATGGGGACGTCCTTGCCCTCGATCACCGTGGACCAGTAGGTCCAGCCGTTGCAGCTTGGCGCGCCCTGGACCGCCGCGCCGACCTGGTGGATCGAGCCGCGGTGGTCGGCGGAAATGATCGTGCCGTCGGCCCGGACACGGGCGGTGTGCCGCCGGCAGGGGCTGACCAGCACGTCGCCCGCGGTCAGGAGGCCGCGCTCCACCAGCCACCCGAACGGTATGCGCGGTTCCTTGCGTTTGGACGGCGTGGTCACCAGGGTCGTGTCTTCGATCGGCTCGACCAGGGCGATGCGGGTGCGCGCCGCGGCGGCGTATTCCTCGTCCCGTTCCAGGCCCACAAAGTCCCGCTGCAGCCGGCGGCAGACGGCGCCTGTGGTGCCCGAGCCCATGAACGGATCCAGGACCACGTCGCCCGAGTTGGTGCCGGCCAGCACGACCCGGTGCAGCAATGCCTCGGGCTTTTGCGTCGGGTGCCGCTTGCGGCCGTTCTCGTCCTTCAGCCGCTCGCCGCCGGTGCAGATCGGCAGCAGCCAGTCGGACCGCATCTGCAGGTCCTCGTTCAAGGCCTTCATCGCCTCGTAATTGAAGGTGTATTTCGAGTCTTGCGACCGGGCGCACCAGATCAGCGTCTCGTGCGCGTTGGTGAAGCGCTTGCCCCGGAAATTGGGCATCGGGTTGGTCTTGACCCAGGCGATGTCGTTCAGCATCCAGAAGCCCAGGTCCTGCAGCGCCGTGCCGACACGGAAGATACTGTGGTAGGTGCCGATCACCCACAGGGTGCCGTCGGGTTTCAGGACCCGGCGCGCGGCTTTCAGCCAGGCCTGGGTGAACCGGTCATAGTCCGCGAAACCGGCGAACTTGTCCCAGTCGTCCTCGACGCCGTCCACGCGGCTGTTGTTGGGCCGGTGCAGTTCGCCGTTCAATTGCAGGAAATAGGGCGGATCGGCGAACACCATGTCCACCGAGGATGCCGGCAGTGCGTCCATCAGTTCGACGCAGTCGCCGACCAGGATCCGGTTGCGCGGAAGCTCCCCCATTTTTCGACCCGATTTTGTGCTTTGCCAGTGCTTGGATCGAATCATGATTCACCTTGGACTCTGCGTCAATACCGCCGAATCCAAAGAATTCGAGAATACTAGATGTGGGATTCTCTGCGCGTTTTACTTGGCATATCTTGCGATGGGCGCAAACGACCGCCGATGGTGTTCGGTGATCCCCTGGCGATCGAGGCCCGTGCGATGTGCCGCCGTGCCGTAGCCGGCATTGGTCTCCCAGCCGTAGCCGGGGAAGGATCGGGCGAGCGTCTGCATCATCCGGTCACGCGTGACCTTGGCGATGACGGATGCCGCGGCGATCGACAACGAGCGGGAGTCGCCCTTGACCACCGTTTCCACGGGGCAGGGCAGGTCCGGTGCCCGGTTGCCGTCCACCAGAGCCGCATCCGCGGGGTGCGGCAGGCGGTCGAAGGCACGCCGCATCGCCAGCATCGAGGCCTGGAGGATGTTGAGATCGTCGATTTCGCGGACGCTGGCCTCGCCCAGGCCATGGTCGCTGCAGGCCAGCAGCGGCTGGAACAGGGCCTCCCGGCGTTCCGCACTCAGTTTCTTGGAATCGTCCAGTGCCACCGCAAGGTCGCGCGACAGGCGGTCACGGTGGATGACCACGGCGCAGGCAACGACCGGGCCCGCCCACGGACCGCGGCCGACCTCGTCGATCCCGGCGACCGCGCCCGTGAAAGCGTTCTCCAGGACGAAATCAGGCATCGCCGCCGCGGGCCTTTCGCAGCTTCTTGCGCCGGTCCAGCCGGACCTGCACCCATGTCGCGACCTTGAAAGCCGTCTCCCAGAACCGCGTGTAAGTGCGCTTGGTCAGTTGCAGCTCGCGCAAGTAGACGAACCGTAACAGGCCTTGCGCGGACTTGAGCCGCTTGGCGCGCCGGTCGGTCAGCGTGCGAGCGGCGTTGAGCCACAAGGGGCTGGTCACCAGCGACAAGACGGTCACCGCGACGATCATGCGGTAGATCGAACTGTCGATGACGGTGTGGTCGATCGCAGCGGCGCCCAGCACGAAAGAAAACTCGCCAAGTTGCGACAGGATCAGACTGGAGATAAAGGCGGTGCGCCAGCCTTCGCCCTGCAGGTTCAGGATCACGCTGTTGAAGGCGGTCTTGAACACGGTCACGAACAGCCACAGCAGCAGGACCAGGCCCAGATTCTCCCACATGAACCGCAGGTCCACCAGAAGCCCGACCGTCAGGAAGAACACCATCAAGAGGACCGTCTGGATCGGCCCGGCGCTGGCGTGCACGGCCTGGCGCTGGGCGCTGTTGCCGACCACCAGCCCGGCCAGGAACGCACCGAAGGCCGGCGACATCCCCATCAGGCCGGCGCCGGCCGCAAAGCCGAAACAAAGTGTCAGCGCGGCCAGCGGCGCCAGATCGGGCCGTCCCAGATAGTACGCCGCGAACGGCAACGAGAACTTCTCGCGCCGGGTCAGGAACAGGATCACGGCAATCAGGATGATGATGGCGACCGCCACCTGGAGCACGGCCATCGCCTCGAAGTCGCCGCCGGCGAACCCCGCGATCACCAGCAGCATCGGTGCCACCGCCAGGTCCTGGGCGATCAGGACACCCACGGCGATGCGGCCGACCCGGGTGCGCAGCTCGTCGATGTCCTCCAGCAGCTTGATGGCGACCGCGGTGGAAGACAGCGCCAGCACGAACCCGAACAGCACCGCATAGGAGGTGGGCCAGCTCAAAAGCCCGGCGAGAATGAACATCAGCCCGACCGCGGCGGCGATCTGTGCCGCCGTGGTGACGATGGCGAGCCGCCAGATGTGCCGGAAGCTGCGCAGCGACAGCTCCATGCCGACGAAATAGAGCAGCATGATCACGCCTAGCTCGGCCAACAGGGCAATCGCCGGCCGGTTGGTCACCAGGCCCAGGCCACTGGGTCCGAGGATGACGCCGGCCAGGATGTAGCCGACGATGGCCGGCTGGCGCATGCGGGTCATGAACAGGCCGCACAAGGTCGCCGCGACCGCGACGATGGTGACGTCGGTGATGTGGACTTCGCCGGTCACGCCGGGTGCTCCGCGTCCCAGCCGGGCAGACGGGCGGCTTCGCGCTCCACGTTTTCCGCCGCCAGGAGGACTGCGGTGCGCCGCCCGGCCTCGGCGACGAGGTCTTCCAGCCCGGCCACGCGCTCAAGCACGGGCAGCCTGGAAACCCGCCAGGTCGCCGCCCAGGTCGTGGTCCTGAGCCAGGTGAGGCGGGCCATGGGTGCGAGCCAGGGCGCCATCGCGGTGGCCAGCTCGGGCGCCACGGCGCCCAGACAGCGCGCGTAGAATTCCCGCCGCGCCGCTTCGGGCAGGGCCTGCCAGTCCCCGGTGACCCAGAAGATCGAGGTGGCCAGGCTGGCATGGGCCAAGTCGACGGCCGGCGCGCCGTACATCGCCTTGTCCAGGTCGACCAGCACCGCACGGCCCCCGGGCTGGACCAGAAAATTCCCGGGATGGGTGTCCGTGCCGACCAGGCAGACCGGCTGCGGACGTCCGTGCAGGCGATCGAGGCAGCGTCGTGCCGCATTGATCTCAGCCGCGACCAGGCGCCGGACGGGATCAGTGGCGCCGGCGGCGGCCAAGGCGGCGCTTTGGCGTTCGATCAGGGCCAGCAGGGCGGCGGCCGGGTCGGCCGCCTCTGGCAGGGGCGCGCGTTCGCCGGCCGGCGGCAGGGCGATGCCGTGCAGGGCCGCAAGCGCCTCCGCGACCGAACCCATATCGTCCGGCACCCTGGCCGCCCGTCCGTCGATGTCGTCCACCAGCAAGGCACCGTTGGCAAGTCCTTCGGCCGGCGGCAGCACCGCATGCAACACCGGGGTATGGCCGCCGGGCGCTGCGCGGCGGAAGCGCGCGGCCCGCAGTGCCAGCGCATCCGCCGGGTCCATTCCGTCCAGCGGCCAGCGCGGCACCCGTAGCACAAGGCCGGTGCCCAGAACCCGCACATGGTCGTTGTCCAGACCTGCGGGCGGCAGCGCCTCCAGCCTGTCGATATCGGGCGAGGGCGCCCCCGGCGTTGCGGTCAGCACGCGGTGCAGCGCAGACAGATCAAACGGAAGCGGCATCTGTCCTTCGACGGGGGTACGGGAATGTCCGGCGGGACCGGTTATTCCTGTAGCCGGGGCATCAGTTCCGCAAAATTGCAAGGCTTGTGGCGGTGGTCGAGCTGAAAGTGGAGGATTTCGTCCCATCCGTCCCGGCACGCGCCGGGCGAGCCCGGCAGGGCGAACAGATAGGTTCCGCGCGCTACTCCCGCGGTCGCGCGGCTCTGTACAGTGGAGGTGGCGATCTTCTGAAAGCTGATCCAGCGGAACAGCTCGCCGAAGCCGGGGATCGACTTCTCGCAGACCTGTTCGAACGCCTCGGGCGTCACGTCGCGGCCGGTCACGCCGGTGCCGCCTGTCGTGATCACCACGTCGATGCCGGGTTCGTCGATCCATTGTTCGAGCTGTGCGGCGATGGCCGCGACCTCGTCGCGCACGATCGTCCGCGCGGCCAGGTGATGGCCGTCGGTTTCGATTCGGTCGACCAGCGTGTCGCCGGACCGGTCGTCTTCCAGGGTCCGGGTGTCGGAAATGGTCAGGACGGCGATGTTGACCGGCTTGAACGGCTTGGAGGTATCAATTGCCATGGCCAGCAAGCGCCAGTGTGGATTCGTCCAGCGCCACATAGACCGGCCAGTCCCCGGAGATCACCGCCTCCAGCGACGGCGGCTCCTGCTCCATGCGGTAGCGGTAGGTCCACAGGTTCGTCAGCACGCGTTCGATGAAGATGCGGGTTTCGCGGCTGGGGATGCTTTCGATGAACAACAGCGGGTCGCCGCGGAAATCGGCCTTGCGGCGCCATTTCTTCAGGTTGCCGGGGCCGCCGTTGTAGGCGGTCATGGCATAAAACAGGTTCCCGTCGATGCCGTTGATGTCCAGCAGGTGCGACAGATAACGTTCGCCCAGGGTGACGTTCAGCACCGGTTCCAGGAGTTCGTTGCGGCGCGCCCCGCGATAGCGTGTCTGCGCCATCAACCCAGCGGTGGCCGGCATCAGCTGCATCAGGCCGCGTGCGCCCCGCGGGCTCTTGGCCGAGGCACGGAACTTCGATTCCTGGCGCATCACCGCATAGATGAAGGCGCGGTCCAGGTTGAAGCCGCCCTTCGGCGCCCAGATGGGCAACGGGTAAAGGGCCGCATCCACGGGGCGGCCGGTGCGCCGTTCCACCGCCTCGGCGGTGCGATAGGAAACATCGGCCAGGCCGGCTTCGGCGGCGAGCGCCATCATGATGCGCGCGAACTGGGGCGAGATGCTGCCGGCAAAGCGGCGCAGCTCGGCCTCCGCGCGGGTCTGCTGGCCGATCTGGATCAGGGCCAGGGCCCGGCGGGCCGCCGGCATCCTCAGCAGGATCTGACGGTCGACCGCATTCAGGGCCGGAAGCTCCCAGTCCAGCGGCGGCTCCAGGCCCAGCGCATGGACCGCCATCAGGCCGTAGAAGGTGCGCGGGTGGCGCGCGGCCAGACGCAGTGCGGCGTTCACCCGATCGGGCTGGCCGCCGACCAGATAGGCACGGCTGGCCCAATAGCCGCCGGCCGTCACCGACCAGGCAGACGCGGTCTTGGATTCGGCAAGCGCCTGGAAATGCACCGCCGCAGTGTCGTATCGCTGCAGCCGCCACGCCGCGAGGCCGGCCCACCAATGGGCGATCGGCACCACCGTGCCGGACCGGGCCGCGGACCGTTCGGCGACCCGCAACGCCTCTTCGTCCTTGCCCCAGAAGAAATAGCCGGCGGCGATCTTGGCAAGGCTCTCGTCGAAGCTGATCGGGTCGAACAGGCGCGTGTTGCGCTTGGACTGAAGTTGCTTCAGCGAACGCGTGACATAACCGTTGGCCACCCAGTGGCGGATCTGGCGCTGGACCTGGCGGATCTCCCGGCGCTGGGCCCGGCTCCGTTTCCCGGCCTTGGCCTTGGCACGGGCGATTTCCGAGGCCCGCTGCTGCGCGATCGTCTTGGGCGGACGTTCGCCCTTGGCTGCGCCCAAGGAGACACCGGCCGGCCGCTTCGGCGACTTCCAGCCCTTTGGCTGGCGTTTCTTGGCAAGGCGATAGACGCGGGTCGCGCCGGGATGGTCCGCATAGGCATCCATCCAGCGCTTCAATTCCTTGTAGGACGAGCGGTACTTGGTGGGGTGCATATAGCGCTGGAACTTCACGTGCCCCATCAGCACGGGGTTGCCGATGCCTTCGATCAGGGTGTCGGCTTGTTTCCAGCGGCCGGTTTCCTGCAGCGTGAAGATCTCCGCATAAAGCCGGGCGTCCGCATCCTCGAGAATCTGCGGCAACTCGGAGCGTCCGTCGAGCCGCAGGCCCGCCGGCGGCAGGGTCGCGGTGTTGATTCCCGGCTGCGCCTGGGCAAAAGCCGGCGCACGCCAACCGGCAACGCTGCAAAAGACCAGCAGCACGAACGCCGCGATTCCCGCTAACCCCTTAAGCCGCATTGTCTTTTTCCTAAACCCGGTGCCTGTGCGCACACCCATCGGCAAGCTGCCTTAACTATCCGATTCCACCGCCAACCGCAACCGCGGCCGCCTGCCGATCCTGGAGGTTAACCATGAATGAACCGTAAAGCGTTTGCGATTTCAGGCAGATAGCAGCCCGGCGTCCATCGCCTTCAGTTTCAGCGCGATCATGTCGCGCCATGACATCCGTTTGTTGGCCGGGTTCCGAAGAAGATAGGCCGGGTGGAAGGTCGGCAGCGCCGGGACCGGGGCATCCAGGCCGGGGCTGGAATAGGTGAACCAGCGCCCGCGCAGCCGGGTGATGCCCTGGCGCTCGCCCAACAGGGTGGAGGCGGACTTGCCGCCCACCAGGACCAGGATCTCCGGCGCCACCAGTTCGATCTGGCGGGCGATGAAGGGGAGGCAGGCGGCGACCTCCTGGTCGGTCGGCGTACGGTTGCCGGGCGGTCGCCAGTACAGCACGTTGGCGATATAGACGCTCTCCCGGTCCAGGCCCACATAGGACAACATCCGGTCCAGCATCCGGCCGCTGACGCCCACGAACGGCAGCCCCTGCCGGTCCTCGTCGGCGCCCGGGGCTTCGCCCACCAGCATGATCTTTGCCTCCGGATTGCCGTCGGCGAACACCAGGTTGGTCGCGGTCGCCTTCAGCGCGCAGCCGTCGAAGTCCTCAAGGGCGGCGCGCAGGTCCTCCAGGCTGTCGCAGGCCGCCGCGATTCGCCGGCCGTCCTCGGCACCTTGCGCCGGCGCCAGCGGTGCGTCGCCGCCCGCCCGTATCACCCGTTCGCCGTTACCACCCGGCGGCGGCGCGGCAGGCGGCTGTGCTTGCGGTGCAGGCCGCCGCGGCGGTGTCAGTGCCGCCGATTCCGCGTAGGCATTGACCGGCGTGTCGCCGATCGCCTCGTCGGCCCCCATCGCGCGCTGCCATTCCAGCGCCTCGATCGCCTGCTTGCGGTCTGATTTCCCTGCCATGGCCGTGCGCGTTCAGTCCTGTCGGGCTGCGCGAAATGCCGCGCTGGAACCCGCCGTTTTTTTACAACTGTGTTATAGACGATACCCAAAGTCGCACGATGGTCAAAACACGGAACCGGGACGAACAGAGATGACCGAAGGCCAGTCCGAACGCGAAGCGATGGAATTCGACGTGGTGGTCGTCGGCGCCGGCCCCGCCGGCCTGTCCGCCGCCATCCGGCTGCGCCAGCTTGCCGAACAGACGGGCAAGGACATCTCGGTCTGCGTCATCGAAAAAGGCTCGGAGGTGGGCGCGCACATCTTGTCGGGCGCGGTGCTGGAAACCCGCGCGCTGGACGAGCTGATCCCCGACTGGAAAGACAAGGGCGCGCCCCTGAACACGCCGGCCGGCAAGGACACGTTCCTTTTCCTGACCAAGACCGGGTCGTTCCGCATGCCGACCCCGCCGCAGATGAAGAACCACGGCAACTACATCATCAGCCTGGGCAACCTGTGCCGGTGGCTGGCGGAACAGGCCGAAGCGCTGGGTGCGGAGGTTTATCCCGGCTTCGCCGCGGCCGAGGTGCTGTATCACGACGACGGCAGCGTCAAAGGCATCGCCACGGGGGACATGGGCATCACCAAGTCCGGCGAACGCGGCCCCAATTACCAGCCGGGCATGGAACTGCACGGCCGCCAGACCCTGTTCGCGGAAGGCTGCCGCGGCTCGCTGACCAAGACCCTGTTCGACCGGTTCGCGTTGCGCGCGGACTGCCAGGACCAGACCTACGCCATCGGCATCAAGGAGCTGTGGGAGGTGGAGCCGGAGAAAAGCAAGCCGGGCACCATCCTCCACACCACCGGCTGGCCTTTGGACTCGTCCACCTATGGCGGCTCGTTCCTCTACCATCTGGACGGCAACCAGGTGTCGATCGGGTTCGTGATCGGATTGGACTATCAGAACCCGCACCTGTCGCCCTACATGGAGTTCCAGCGTTTCAAGCATCACCCGGCGATCCGTTCGACGCTGGAGGGCGGCCGCCGCGTCGCCTACGGCGCCCGGGCGCTGAACGAAGGCGGTTACCAGTCGATCCCCAAGCTGACGTTTCCGGGCGGGCTCTTGATCGGCTGCGGCGCGGGGTTCCTGAACGTGCCGAAGATCAAGGGCACCCACACCGCCATGAAGTCCGGCATGGTGGCCGCCGATGCGGTGCATGCCGCGCTGGCGGGAGAGGCGGACGCCCCGCGCGAAATCACGGCCTACGGCGATGCCTTACGCAAGAGCTGGGTGTGGGACGAGCTGAATCAGGTGCGCAACATCAGGCCCAGCTTCAAATGGGGTTTCTGGGCCGGCCTGGTCTACAGCGCGCTGGACACTTATCTGTTCGCTGGCCGCGCGCCCTGGACGCTGAAGCACCACGGTCCCGACCACCTGGCCACCAAAAAGGCCGCGGACTGTCCGCCGATCGACTATCCGGCGCCGGACGGCACGATCAGCTTCGACCGGCTGACCAATGTCTCCTTCTCCAGCACCAACCACGAGGAGGACCAGCCGGCGCACCTGACCCTGAAAGATGCGAACGTGCCGATATCGGTCAACCTGGCCGAATTCGACGCCCCGGAACAACGCTATTGCCCCGCCGGGGTCTACGAGATCGTGCGCGACGATGCCGGCGACAACCCGCGGCTGCAGATCAACGCCCAGAACTGCGTCCACTGCAAGACGTGCGACATCAAGGATCCGATCCAGAATATCAACTGGGTGGTGCCCGAAGGGGGCGGCGGTCCGAACTACCCCAACATGTGATTGTCGTCGGGGCAGGTAAAACCAACGCAGGGCTGCAGCGCCCGATTGGTTACCGCGACGGCAGAATCGCGGTTTCCCGCCGGTCCGCCCATACAATTGCGATCGCAAACATTTGAGCTAATGACGCGCCGTGGCTCGGCGCGGTAGACTGGTCGGCAGACGGGATAGTGAAGGAACGCGCGTGAAACCGAATGTGAAAACCGGCCTGGTGGCGGCTGTCGTTGCAAGCATGGCCTGGGCACAGGCCACGGCCGCGGACGACACCGACCTGCAGCCGGCCGCGGTCGGCGGTCAGGACGTCACGTCCGAATATGGCGACTATCTGGCCGGCCGGTTTGCCGAGCAGAAGAGCGATTTCCGGACGGCGGCGATGCTGTTGGCGCGGGTTCTGGAAGCCCAGCCCGAGGATCAGCAACTGCGCCAGCGGACGCTGGCGCTGAGCCTGGCGGCGGGGCTCTACGATCAGGCCCTTGTGCTCTCGCGCGAGCTGATCGAGGCGGGCGAGACCCAGCGCCCGACACCGGGTGAAATGCTGGCCCTGGAGGCGATCGCAAAGGGCGATTATGCGGGCGCATTGACCATTCTGGGCGAGACCCGCAAGACGGCCATGGCGCGTTTCTCGGTGCCGATGGCGACCGCCTGGGCGCATGCCGGGCTGGACGACGTGGACGCGGCGATGGATGCCCTGGCGGAAC
>Ga0066187_1000744_pt1 | contig 10635 bp, 6 predicted proteins | sample WorMetexBAHAMAS1_FD_58706 | JGI IMG/M metagenome (GOLD analysis project Ga0066187, IMG submission 58706) | Marine gutless worms symbiont microbial communities from Max Planck institute for Marine Microbiology, Germany - Inanidrilus exumae... | ecosystem: Host-associated > Annelida > Digestive...
GTGACTTTACAGTTGGAGGGGAGAAAGGAGATAATGGAGGGGTGTAATGAGAGCAGAGGGATCTGATGCCTCAGTTGAAGTATTGTAACCACTGCTAATGATAATAATAAATGTACTTTTTCCTAGTTACTGTCATAACTGCATTGCCAGCAAGTAGCTAGTAACTCATGGTTAACTAATTTTGCAGAGTAACAGTGTCTTGTCTTGTCTGTGGTCTGTGACGTAGCTTGGTAGCAAGAAGCAATGCATTGTCAGAAAATGCAGATTATAGTAATATGGCATTATTGCCTCTGGACAGTGACTGAAACCTTGTTGGTTATTCTGTTGTTAGAGTCATCTGCACCACACCGTCTGACACCACACAAGTTTATTATGGCACATGCAAGAGCATCGTTTGGACCTACTGGTCGACTCCTGCATGTGCTGCCAAACAATCCACGTGATGGTCAGCTAGCATTGCTGGAAATTGTGGACATCGGTGAACTAATGAGCCAGACACCGGAGGCTGACAGACTGAGACAGTTTCCTGGACCGTTAGTGAGGTAAGTTGTCTGGAAATTTCACATATTTTTCTGTGTAGTATATTAGCTAAAACGTCGCCGTAGATCACCAGCTAGCTTACACGTGTGAAATAAATTAATAACTGTGCTTGAGGCAGGAATTAGTTGCAGTTAAACGTGTTGATAAACACTAGAGTGCATTGATCACGATTATTTTTAAAATGTTGATTAAAAAGTTTAATCATGGGAAATTGTCTCTACCATATTGATTGTTTATTTCTTTGATTTGCTTGACTATGGCTGACACGCAACATATTAACTGCCATTTTCCAATTGAACTGGGTCATTCGGTGGCCCACTGATATACTTTGTTCACTAACTCTACTCTTTGTATGCTGTCAGGGAAGATCAAAACTTTGAATATCGTCTTTAACACCAGCCCACTATGTCTCTATCGAACATCCACACTACTTAATTCCTGCCTCCACCATTTGATCCACTTCTGTTGGCCAGGCGTCACCATTATACATCAGAAATTTCCTCGTATGTGGCATATATAGTTTCGCCTTTGAGCTTTAACGAGAATCCGTTCCTAGTTAATATAGACAAGTACTAGTGAAATTTTTCCACATAATTCTGACCCTTACTGTTACTGCTGAATCACATCCTCCATTGCATGCAACATGTCATCTAAGCAGTGTTCAAGAGTACGTATTTTACGTATTTTTGAGATTTAAAAAACACGACTTTTTACATTTTTGTGATGAGGTGTATCAAAAAGTCGTTTGCAAAAGTGTAGTACATTAATGATAAACCCCGATGGTCTTATTTTGGAGTCATCCTGATATATGTCTTTTTAATGTTTATTGTTCCTCTTCACTGCAGTCAGAATCTGACACTGTCCAACGTTCCCTCTCGATGTTTGCTTCCTGGTAATCGAGTGACTGTGACTTCAAACCTCAAACTGTTGCAGAAGCTGCAGTCACTCGATTACCAGGAAGCAAACATCAAGTGGGAACGTGGGCAGTGTCAGATTCCATTTAAGCTAATATACTACATTAATATTTTCAAGCAAGTGGTAACTGGCTTTTGAAACTGAAATTTTGGCTATGGGTTAACTTATGACACTAACATTATTACATAAACATATTAAGTTTGCTGAAAGTATGTCTATAGAAATGTTGGCCTCAAAACTCCTGGTGGTTATGGGGGACTTACAGTTCTAAGTTGCATAGTTTCTTGTGTCCGCATTTCTGAGCAAAATGTTTAATGTTGGTGACTTACCGGTACTGACTTTCGGTAATTGTGTATTAATGACCGGGGTAATTAATCGGTTTTTGCCAACTACACACGTACGTTTTTTACGTTTTTTTCAAAATCCAAAAAGCGTGACTTTTTACGTTTTTTGAGTCACTGCACACGTTTTCTCAAACACTGAATCTAAGTAATGAATAACGTAATAACATAAGCCTGCTGTAAGGGATAAGAGGAATTGCATTACATTTAGTGTGTGTGCAGAAGCCACTAAATAAGGCGTTAACAAATTTCAAGCTGTTTTCAGCTCAAGAGAAAGGTGAAGAGGACCATACTAGACTGGACAAAAGTTTGATTAACTGTGATTAATAATTTTATTAACATGATTAATCATCATTAAAATTTGTAATCATTTAGCAGCTCTGTTGTTGAGTTAATTGATCTGTTTTTTTGTTCATTTACTGAACAATGTAGTGATGTTATTGGCAGTACGATTTAGTTTGTATAGCTGACATCTAAGATGTTTAGTTTGTATGTTGCTAATGTGCACTTTCAGAAATGAAACCCACAAGAATGATGTGCTGCAGTTCTGCCAGAGCATGTGGTCATCCTGCAGAAAAAACTATGCATTACTTGACCGCGATTCAGCTGAGCTTTTATGGCGTTTCCTGGAGCTGCTAATTAAACAGAATGGGGTACAGTTTAATCCTTTTTCGGTGTTTTGTTAGATGGTATCTCTGTCGTCTGTTTGCAGTTACATATGTTATTGCTTATTTTTTAAATTTTTTCATTATTGACATTAGCAGATTGTATTCAGTATTCGCAGTACAATTCTTAACACAGGATGCAAAGTTGCAATACTTGTCCATAAACTTTGAAGTGAACATTTTGTCGCTTAAGATTCATTGAAGCATTATTGAGTTCTTCTTTGGCTTGGTAAAGTGTGTTGATTTGGACTAAATTAGAAACATGTGTACAAAGGAAATATCATATATGAAAAATGTTACAGTCTGCATATTCAATGAGTTTGTCTGAGGTACAGAGTTTTGTTTTTGCCTTCCACTGTTAGTTTGCCAACACTGTTGGTTTGGCATCAAAAAGGACATTCATTTTGTAAAAGTAAATAAGTAAAACATAAAATGCTGTCGTCATTTAAGTGTGAATGAATCAGAAGCGATGCGGCTGTTAAAAGCAGATTTAAACAATTGGGTTTTGAGATGCTTTCACTATGAATGCAGGAAATGGGATGAGCAAATGGATGGAGGGAGAGAATTTGAGATTCTTGATACTGCAACATGAAGTGCTTGCCTGTAGGTCGCTGGAAAACCATGTCCTGGAAAGTGATCATTGAAACAGCTATATGTATGTGTGTGTGTGTGTGTGTGTGTTTGATGAGCTAGTTGTATTCAAAAGTGGTGTTTTGATGCATGACTGTCAGACACTGATGGGGACTGATATTGCTGACTTGCTTCTGGATGGTCACGAGCCAGAGTCTCGAGCATATTCACGTGCCAGTGCTACACCGATAAGTCAGGTTGTTGAAGGTTCTGCAAATGCTTCCATCACCGATGATGGACTCCCAGCCACTAGCATTGTGGATACTAATTCTGCAGAGCTTAGTGACCGGTTCCGTCATCTGCTACTTCATGGTCGCAAAAAGGTGAATACAGCAGTCTGTGATATGCTGAGATCCCTCTGTGAGCCCTGATATTTGAATTCTTTGTCCTGATGTTCTGTGCATTTTGTGAACTTGTCTCTGTATCTCTATACTTCAGGGTCTTATAAAAATTGTACTATTGTATAACCTTGCAGTGCAGCATTTGCAGTACTAGTGTCTGGCAACAAGCTGTAAACTGTATATCGTTTGATGAAAACTGACTGAAAGTTGGCACAGAGGATATGTTGCTATTAGGATGCACTGGAGTGGGCTGTGAGAAAGAATATGTGGGGCCATGCTCTTTTCTTGGCGTCAAAGATGGATGCAAAGACACATGCTGGCATACTCACCAGGTTCTCTATATGACAGCTTGTGGTTTAAACCATTTAATTTTGACATCAGTAGAATGATTTTGTCTACATAACGGTGAATAAGAAACTTTGCATGTACATACAGATCTGCAATAAGCAGCAGTGAAAAGATGAGTGAGCTGCTACCATAAGTATAAATGGGTGTCTCCTTAGTCGCCTTATTTAGAGCATGACACGGTTTCATCCTGTGGATATTCTCCTCCCACTGTGTTGCACTCAAAATGAGCTGAGAGCGACGTGCTTGACGTTGCGACTGGGAGTCACTCAAGATCGTTGTATATGCTATGACTGAATAGATGCACGTGACATCCTGCTAACGGCTTACAAAATATACCTACATCTTTGTTTACAGGCGAAGCATAAGAAAACTTCAGTCCATTCGTAGTCGTTGATTATAGCATCATTGGTAGCCATGGCAGAATTCTACAATTTGTGAAGATTTAAGCAAATTCTGTAGAGTTGTTCAAGATAGCAGAGTATATATAAAAATTTTTGAGAGAACTCGTCCATGTTAGAACCTGGCACATTCATGAATAGTTTATTGTGGCTATTATATGTTCTGTCTTCATACTTACACTCTGTGCACTGAGTCACTAAATGATTTTTGCAGTTTTAGACGTGTTATTTGGCTTCTAATGCCATGTTATAAATTGCTGTTTTTTTACATTTATAACTTTATTATTAACACAGTACCAGGTGATGACAAACACAAAGAAAAAGCTTGTAGTAGTATGTAACTTTTCATATCTTTGCTATGCTGATGCACAAAAGACTACATTATATTGTTTTGTATTTGCCCATGTTATATTTGCACATATCAATAAATAATATATCATTACTTTTATTTCTAATATGCTGGAGTATTTATTTTAACGTAGAATAAACTTGTACTGTGATTTTGGACGTATTAATGCGAGTGAAGTTTGTTGCTTAAATATTGAACAGGTTTGCAAACATTTCAATGAAAATGAACGATCCACTGCAAACATTGTACCAGATAATGTCTGGACGACAGCCTGCTGCTGCTACTGTAAGTTTCAAAGGAACTTACGTGATATTTGTTTTATGTAGTTTGTATTCTTTGCTCCCAGTAAATGTGTAAAGTATTGTGATCAGCATGTCTATCTATTTGTTTTTTGTTTGTTTGTTTGTCTGTCTGCTCACATGTGTCAAAAGCCACACATCCAGATTTCACAAAAAAATTTTATTTACATGTTACCTATGACAGTGGGTCGGTCCTTCTCTGACGGCAGTGTGTTACGTTATGTACTTCTGTATTTATTCATATTATGCACGAAATAGGACTGAATCAAAGACGATGCGTATGTTTTGTCCAGTTCGCCAGGTGGCAGCACCGGGGTAAAGTCTGCCGACTGTGACTGTGTCTTGTTTAGATTTTGTTTGAGAGCTGATATGAAGTGAATGATGTCCTAGGAGTCAATGGATAATGGTAGAATCAGTGCCAGTCAGTGGTTTCCCTTATTGGTGCCAGGAAAGACATTTGGCCATACAAATATTTTTACCCACGCTGACGGCAGGGGTTTTACCTCTGTTTGTCTGTGTATCTCTGTTTTTTCGCACGATATCTCAGCAAGTACGTCCGTCTTTGGGGACGGCCGTATATCCACATATGCCGATCCTATGCGTGGCCAGTGTGCCGAACGAATCTGCCAGCACATAGGCCACGCGCGCTGCAGCCAGCACGCTATAAATATAACGTCACTCTGACTTCAGTCAGCCTAGGCCTGCAGGCTAGGCTAGGCTCCTTCCAGTTTTATTTATAGTTCAGTGCACTCGCTGGCCGATTCGCCGGCCGATGTTGGGCGTCTGGGGGAGCAATGTTTTCCAGAATGTGTGATTTCTGCTCAGGACGCTGATGAACCACCATGCAAAATTTGACACCGCTAGCTTTATCCTCTGCTGAGAAATCCTTGACTGTACAATAGTACACCAGCCACTCAGTAAGATCATGGGGGCATCTGGGTAACCCAGGTGTATTTGGAATATGGCCATTGTGTTGATAGCTAAATGTAATTGTTTGGCATTTTTGAATGTTCTGTGTTGTTTCATTTCAGTTGGCTGCTGACGAAAAGTGGGGAGACTGGCGGCCACATCTTAGCATCATATTGTCTAACCCCACAGCACGGCCTGAACTTGACAGAAAAAGCATCGTGACTCTTGGAGATACACTGGGTGGGTGGATCTAAGTGTTTAGTCTTGGTACTTGATGACAGTTATATTCTTAGGTGTGCGTTAAACTCCAACTAACTAACTTCAGCAACTGTTTCGAATGACTGAGTTATGCATGGCAGTTCGATCCACTTGTCTCTGGAGTGTGGCGATTTTTGAGCACAAACATTTTACAGGGTACATTACATTATATTAGAGTTATTTAGAGTGGCCTAAGTACAAGACTGCTAAACCACTACATACACGGTGTACAGAACTAGAAACGGAAAGCAGTTAGTTAGGAAATGATCGGGAGAAAAGGAAAGTTTTGAGGCGATTCCGAAAAACAGTGTTGGAGCTGAGGTAACGTCAGGCGGCAGCAACTCATTTGAGGTGTGGTTGAATATTTTATTATCGCTTTATTACAAATACGGATCAGTCTGTCTGTGAAAGAATTTTGAAAATCAGTCAATATTTGAAGACATTAGAGGCAAAAATATAGTGGCATCTTTTTCTGGACATGTTGTATTTGTGATGTATTTGTACTGCATTGCACTTAGATATTTAGTAATCGTGTGTCAGTGTAATATTTACCATTTATGCACCTATTGACAAAATGTATTGCTATAAAGTATTGATATTGGTACTGCAATGCATTTGAGTAATGTTGCTAACAACCCTGGTACCATTAAAACGTATATAATTAATGCAACCCTTGTTAGTGATTTATTCTAAATGGAGTATGTGTTCAGTTGTTGGTAAAAGCAATAGCTATGTCTGTATCCAGTAATATTTCAGCACTTGTTTCCAAAGGTAAAATATTTGGCCATTTTGTCCACCTGTTGAACTTCAGTTGTATTGTGTATTTACAGCATCTCGCGGCTTTCTGTATGGATCACAGTTCTGCTACCTTGTTGTGTCAATGATGATGTCACGAGAAGATGCCAGTCGTGGCTTGTTTGGTCCATTTAGCAGCCCAGGTTCAAAACTGGTTCTGATTGGTGCTAGTCATAGGTGAGTGTGAAGCTCGTAGATCATCACTCACTCTCATTTTTTCTTAGTCCATTTTCTTCTGTTGACTTACTGAACCCTTGTGGATTACTGGAACTGGTGTTTGCATCTTTTTTAGTAATAACATAGAGCCATCACATCTTGTTGACTTTGTATGGGTGGCAGAAAAGAATGGACTGTTAACAGGAATACTGTTAAGCCCATGACCCTAAAAGTGTGTTTGTATAGTGTGCAGCCAGCCGTGTTCAATTTTTCTTTTTGGTGCTAGATGTCGCCACTACAAAATGTCAGCTTTTCTATTGTGTATTTTGCAGTGTTTGACAGTAGATGTATACGTTATTTTCTGGAAATCATGTACATCTGGTAATGTTGTTTCATTGTGTTAATGGTGAATTGGCAGATGCATATATGCTGCAAGTTATAGCATCATCGGTTGCTTTTCACAGTTTATCACCAATTGATGGCAAACCACAGATCATATTGTAATATTGGTGTAGATTAATTGCCTTAAAATGTGAAAATATGGAATTTTGCAAATGCATTGGCTTTGTAATGACATTCATGAATTTATGTGTAAACTAAAACCTAGCAGATCTAAAAATTTAAAAGGAAATAAAGACTGAAATGAAAAGCATTGAGTAGAAGGCATTGTAAAATCTGCTTGATTATAGACACCGTAACCCTAACCATAAGTATTTGCTGCATTGTCAGTCATTTTGAGGTATAGTGCTGCAGTGTTTAGATTGGTCCATTAATTAAATATCAGTGTTCTGTATATCTTGCTGGTACCACATTTCCATTGAGGCATTTGTTATGATTTATAGCTGACTAATATTTTGAGCAGAGTTATTCTTCTAAGATATTTATAAAATTCAGGCAGTTTTGTCTACTTAGGTAATTTTTATAATTTTTATTCAGAAACTAAAAAGTTCTTTTACATAGCAACTTTTATTACTGTCCCGCCTAATGGGCCAGTATTGTTTTGCATGCTGTCGTCTGTCGGGGTCGTCTGTCGTCGTCTGTAACGCACGTGGGCGGTCGGCCGCCGCCAGGCCGGGCACGTGGCCGGTCCGGCTGCCGACACTGCATGGCGGGACAGTACGGTTACACCCCGTTAGGGTGACACTTTGCTGTTTATTGTATGATGTGTTATCCACAAAAAATTATGAGTATTTTATACATGTGAGCAGTTAACACATTAGCAATGTGGTGCTGATGTGTGTTTTTCAGTGTATCATTTGAAGAGTTACTTAATAATGTATTAGCCATCCAGTGCACGGAGGTGTTTGAGTATGGAATGACACTCGGAAATGCCAGCTTTGTGCTGCCGATGTTTCATGTGTTCAAATATCTGTATCTGCTTCGTCTTGTTGATTACGGTCTTCTCGAGGAGGTGAATGCAAAATGTGCAAGTTTTTCGATTCACTAATTCTGTTTGTAGGATGTTGTTATTTAGTACTTTGTTAACTATTCTTATGTTACGTAATGTTTGATTTTGTATGTCGTTGAACAGAAACATAGTGTTACATTGTTGTAGTTATTATTATTAGTTAACTAATGTGGAATGTCTTATTTCTGTTATGTTAAACGAAGATGAAGATGGTGAGTGCTACCGGTTATATTTTGCTAGGCATTACACTATGCTGAAGTGCTTGGACTGAGCATAATAACACATCATCGTCTGTATCCGGCTGCAATGGCTCGAGGTCTGTGTGAGCTGATTGGTCGATTGAGGTACTGGGATCAGCAGAGATCTTTGACAGAGGAGGCTGTTGATCCTGAGTGGCTACAGTACCTGGCTCACATCATCCCAGCCATGGAGGTCAGCAGTATTTGCCGGTTATCGGATATGTGTCAGAATAAAATTATTAACTTATAATATGAACCTGCTGTTTAACTATAAGGAAGGTTAAGTTACATTAAACTGTAAATGCACAGTTTAATACAATGATGATTATTATTTTATGATGGCACTGAGTTTCTGAGTATCTGAGTTTCTGACCTTTTGTCTCTGATATAGCCATATTTGTGCTGAAAGGAGATGTTAAACTCCAGCTAACTAACTGAGTGTGTAAATGTATATTCTAGACAATACACATACATAAGAAGGACACTGTAATGCAATCTTAACGTCGTTGGTTGTTGTCTACATATGAGTACCGTACATGGTTCTCTGTTGCCTGTGATTGTTAAATGACTTGAGGAACAGATATCTGTAAATTGCTGTTTTTAGAGTCTTTGCTGATGATTGAAGTTGGTTTTTGCCCTGTATGGGCCCTGGTGCAGTAATGCACTCTGATTCATTTGTTTATTTCGGCAGTGTATGAATTCTTTTCTTACTTTGTTTTTCTTATCCTTTCTTCGTTACTTATTTACTGGTTTATTTCCTGACTAATCTGTCTAATAGGTCCGTTCTGTTAACGGACCAGAAGTCATAGGAGGCGACCAAACATGTTATGTTGTGCCCTGTACGGGCTCCGGGGCAGTAATGCGCCATGATTGATGTGTCGATTTTGGCGCTATATAAATTGTACGTTTGTGTGCTTACTTTGCTTCCTTCTTTATTTTCTTCCTTCCTTACTTCTTTCATTATGCTTTTTCTTTTTTCTTTCTTATTTACTTCCTTACTTGTTAACTTCCTGAATAGACCCGTTCTGTTTCCAGGTCGGAGGTCACCAAACCTGGCTTTAGTTTTTTGTGTTAATTTTATGTTATAGTAAATTTTGCTACAGGTGCACCTGAAGTTGTTTTTGTTTGTTTGTTTTCCTTTTTCAGTACTAAGCCAAAAGATTGGCTGGGAAGAATGTTTCCGAAATGACCTATTTTGTGTCGGGTGGGATGTAAAGCCTTAACTCAATCAATTAACTCAGTGGAAGTTGGTTTGGTTATCTGTTATTGTGCAGTCTGACAGTACACAAGAGCAGCTGTTGGCTAATGCAGCTGACGTTGGTTATGGCTATGCTGCCAGTGAGACTGGTGCTGGCGAAAATGTAGCCAGTCCATCCGGAGTCATGAACTCGCAGTTTGCTACTGGACATATGTCGTCCATGAAGACTCAGCCAAGTGACACACCATCACAGCAGCATGCTGCTACTGATGTCTATGCACATCAGTATGCACATCAAACTGCATTAGGTTAGCTGTGACGTATCCTCTGTTTCCTAACTGCCGATTGACTGACTGACTGTATATTGCCAGCTGCTTTGCGTGTTTACAGGCACTATGTGAATTGTGTTAATAATTTGATTAATATTGATTATGAGACATGTAAGAAGAAATTGCTGAGCTTATAGTATTATAAAGTGACAGTAGTAGCTCTTTGTGGAACAGAAAGTTACTAATTTTACAACCGTTTGCCGAAATTCTTTAGTGTAATGTGCCGAAAAAGGTTGAAACGAATGCGGCTGTGTGAACAGGACAGCAGAGTTTTTCAGCTAGCAGTGACCAGGCACCACTGTCATCTGAACCGTCAGCAGCGAGCCAGTATGCAGGTTTTGTAGAGCTTCAGCCATCTGTGTCCACTGATGATCCCACCTCCGTCTATGCTTCATCACAGTATTCAGTTTACCAGCAGCCAACAGCGTATCAGCACTATACAGGTTTGTTGCGTTTTATTTGTTTTTGACATAAATGATACCAGTAAAATGTTCACGGTTGCATGTACTAATGGCCA
>Ga0066187_1000745_pt1 | contig 10631 bp, 10 predicted proteins | sample WorMetexBAHAMAS1_FD_58706 | JGI IMG/M metagenome (GOLD analysis project Ga0066187, IMG submission 58706) | Marine gutless worms symbiont microbial communities from Max Planck institute for Marine Microbiology, Germany - Inanidrilus exumae... | ecosystem: Host-associated > Annelida > Digestive...
TCGGAATGCCGTCCGGGATGGATCGGAATCCGTGTCCGGGATCGTCCGGAATACGCAATTCAAAAGCCTCTTACACAATCGAAGGTGAAACTCCACCGCACAACCGGATCGAACGATGGGGAAGGGTAATAGGTGAAGCCGGAAAACGCAAAATAAGTGTTCCGGAGTTGGAATACCTGCAACAGATTGTCATTGAAGACAATCGATTTATAACACCAGGACTAAGAAAGGAAGGCGGCTTTGTCGGGGCACATGATCGTACCACTGGCATGCCCATGCCGGACCACATCTCCGCTTCTGTAAATGATTTAAGCACCTTGCTATCAGGCTTTGTCGATACGTATGAGCTTCTGCGCAAGGATGATTTTGATGCGGTTTTATTGGCGGCTATCATTGCTTTTGGCTTTGTGTTTATTCATCCGTTTGAAGATGGGAACGGCAGGATTCACCGCTATTTGTTCCACCATCTTCTGGCCGAAAAAGCGTTTGTGCCGAAAGGACTGATATTCCCGGTATCCGCTGTCATTTTGGCCCGGATAGAGGAATACCGGAGAGTATTGGAGCATTTCTCAAAGCCACGGCTTGATCTTATCCAATGGCGGCCAACAAGGAAAAACAATATTGAAGTACTAAATGAAACGATCGATTTATATCGTTATTTCGACGCAACCAAACAGGCAGAATTCCTCTTTGAATGTGTCGAAGAAACAGTCAATAGAACGCTTCCTGATGAAATCGCATACCTTAGAAAATATGGGATCCTTAATGAATTCATCAAAAACTATATCGATATGCCTGATAAACTTGTAGATTTGCTGATACGATTTATTTCTCAAAACAATGGTAAGCTGTCAAACCGTTCAAGGAAAAGGGAATTCGAAAAGTTGACGGATGATGAAATTCAGGTGATTGAGGAAAAATATGCAGAGATTTTCGATTAGAGCGGTTTGGCAGAGATTTCATTGGGCACACGGCCGTCGTAACCAGTGAAGAAACCACCCGCCAAATAAAAGGGCCGCATCCACTGTTGGTTGCGGCCCTTTTTGTAATTTTGGTGCCGAAGGGGAGATTCAAATTGATTATGTATTTTCAAATAGTTATGACCTATTGAGAGCTTAATTTTTGCATTAATTTGCACCCTATATGCACCCAAATGCAAGAAATTGCAAGATTAGAAAAATTGTATATATTTTGAGAATTATATTCAACTATATTTATTAATATTTACTATTGACATAATTTATATACTGGTATATCTTTTGTCTGTATCAATCAAACATAGACAAAGGAATAGTTATGGGAAAGAAAAAATTCTTAATCGCGATGGATCCCGAAGCTCATAAAAGACTAAAAAAAAGAGCCAAACAAATCGGTATTCCGATTGGGTTGATGGTCGAAAACATGCTTAGTGCTTATGAGTTTAGACTTTCAAGGGCTACAAAGGTTGCAAATTTAGGGCGGGTTTTGTCTGATTTCGTCGGACCCTTAACACTCGCCATGTGGACCGCCGATCAACACGGACACTCTGAATCCAAATTGGTTGAACGCTTCCGAGAAATCGGATTGGAGGCAGATCAATACGATGACGAATGGGAACCTCGAATAAGCATTTCTACGCCTGTTGGGTCAATGGAATATCCGGGAAACAAGAAATGAATACTACATACCCAAAAAGCGAGCACCGTTGCCCTTGTTGCAAAAGACTGCTTTTCCGCGGCCAGGTCGTACGCGTCGAGATCAAATGCCCGAAGTGCAAGCGAGTAGTGCAATTTAAGGAATAAGGGCCGTAAAGAGCGCCGAGAGCGCCGACATTATACAAAGAGCTTTTAAAAAGCCGAATCAGGGGATCTTAACCGATCCCGATTCGGCTTTCGTTTTTAGCGGGGCGATATATGTCATGGTTCAAAGTAAAAAGCGCGGCAAAATACGTCGACATGAGCGAGCGCACCATTTGGAATTGGATTAAAGAAGATGGTTTAAAACATTCAAAACATCGAGGAACGGTTTTGATTCGAGATCGAGATATTGATGAATTTCTCGAGCGACAGACGATCACCCCTCACAATCCCGACCAAATTGGCAAACTCGTTGATGAAATTTGTCGATAAAATAGGGGGTAATAAATGGCGCGTAACCGAATGATCAAGCCCGAGTTTTACGACGACGAGAAGCTCGCCGGCGTTCCAAGGGATGCACGTTTGAGGTTTATCGGTATGCTGAATTTTTCGGACGATTACGGGGTCGTAAAGGGGCATCCGACATGGCTGAAAAACAGGATTTTTCCCTATGATGAGATTTCGCCGGCGACGTTCAAGAAATGGTTGCAAGGCCTCGAAGAGATCCGGGCAATAATTCCATTTAAGCACGACGGAGAGTCGTTCTATCTCATCCGAAATTTTCTAAAGCATCAATCGATCAATAAGCCCAGCAAGCAACGAAATCCAGAACCACCCAACACAATACTTAGTATTCCCCCACCACTACCGGAACACTCCGGTAGCCCTACCGAACCACTACCGCCTGAAAAGAAAAGAAGAGAAGTTAAGGAGAAGTTAAAGAGAAAAGAAAGAGAAAGGGACTTTGATCGGCTTTGGCCGGCGTTCCCCAAAAAGGTCGGAAAACAGGATGCGTTAAAAGCCTGGGAAAAACTTCTAAAGGATGGCGAACTACCGCCGACCGAGGTTTTACTCTCGGCGATTGAGGCTCAAAAGAAAAGCCCTCAATGGTTGAAAAATCAAGGGGAATTCATTCCCTATCCGGCGACATGGTTGAACGGCAAACGATGGGAGGATGAGATCGAGGTTGGTTCGGCGGGGATAAGCGAAACGCAAGCTCACAATCAACTAACGATATCGGAGGGCCTTAAAAATGTCTCCTGACGACCGTGACGGTTCGGAAACGCGCTCGGAGTGTTATGCGAGATCTTTGATAAAAAGATTTCGCCGCTGACGGTAAAGGCATATTTCGCGGCCCTATCTCGATTCGATATCGGGGAGGTCGAACGGGCTATTACCGAGGCAATGACGCGGTGCAAATTTTTCCCAAAACCGGTTGAGCTCATCGAATTCATAACCGGTGATCCCGCGGACGTTGAAAGTCGGGCACATATAGAGGCCGGCCAGGTGATAGGCGCCATAAGACGAATCGGACAATATGAATCGGTTCAGTTTTCGGATCCAATTACAAGCGCCGTTATACTTCACGGGTTCGGCGGATGGGTTCAAATATGCCGAGAATCGACGATCAAAACTGAAAAATGGGTTCAACGTGACTTTGTCCGACTCTATCAAGCTTACACAAAGCAACAGGTCGAGCACGACGGTTGCCTGCCTGGGCTCATCGAGCAAGAGAATTCCGCCCGGGGGTTCTTCAATCATTTACCGGAACCGGTGGCGATCGGATTCAAACCGAAAAAGCAAATTGTCTTCAAAAATGAAGACGAATTCCAAAAGATTGGGCACAAGGATAATTCAAAGCCCGAAAAGGAGATCGAGCATGTCGGCAACAGTTGATTACGATTTTCTTGATAAAGACGCGGTAAAAGAACAGATCAACGCGGAACTCGAGGCACGATTCGGAGACAGTCTTTTGATGGTTTCCGGCGACGTTATGAGGGCCGCTAGTGAGAATGACCTTTTTGGCCTTTGCTATTTGACGAAAAGCCTCGAGGCGATCTCGGAGGCCGCAAGACGCAATTATGAAATGCTTAAAGCGCGACATATGGGGCAAAATGGTTGACATTGCGCTGTATCTTGTGAAAGGATCTCCGGAGATCGGGCGTCGTCTCGATTCTCAAAATATATCCGCTGCCGGCCGTTGTCCGCGGTCGGGGGAGAAGAGCCGTGAAGCTCGGGAGCAATCACTAACTGGTGAAATGTTTCCGGGCTTTTTGCTTTTTAGGGCCCGGGCGAAGCGGAAGGTAAAAAATGGAAAAAACCGTAAAAACAGAGATTTGTTACCGCTCGAGCCTGATTACACGAGATGCAGTTGACAAAAAGGCTCGAGAGGTTGCGCTCTCGTTTTCAAGCGAGGCGCCAGTTCGTCGGTATCATTGGGATATCGGCGAATATGACGAAGTCTTAAGCCATGATCCAAACGATGTTGACTTGTCTTTTATCTCGGCCGGTCGAGCTCCACTTTTAGCAAACCATGACCGGTCAGACCAAATCGGTGTCATTTCTAAAGCCATTATCGACGGCGACGGCCGCGTCGGTCGAGCGGTTGCTAAGTTTGGCAACGGCGAACGTGCCGAGTCGATATTTCAAGACGTTGTTGACGAGATCCGCTCGAATGTTTCGGTCGGTTATCAACAGCGCGAAATGATGCTGATAGGGCGGGACGAGGAAACCGATATCCCGACATACAGTGTCAAATGGAAACCCCTTGAGGTTTCAATCGTTTCAATTCCGGCCGACGAAACGGTCGGGGTCGGGCGAGATGATCAAGGTAAATTTAAGACAACAGTATATACGAGAGAGGTATTAAACATGAGTTCAACGCTTAGTAAACGTGAAAGTGATATTCTTGAAATTATCGCGCTCGGCGAGGCGCATGGATACGAAACCGAGGCGCGCGACGCGATCGAGAACGGGAAGGGGCTCGAGCAATTCCGGACGGAAGTCCTTGACCGGCTGAAAGAACGCGGCATGCGACCGGTGATTCCGGCTGATACCGCTCAAATTGGTTTGACAGCCCGGGAAATCAACGAGTTCTCTTTCGTTCGGGCGATTAACGCTCTCGCGAATCCGCTCAATCGCAAGGCTCAAGAAGCCGCGGGATTCGAATTCGAGGCGTCTCGAGCGGCTCAGAAACGGACGAACCGCGATTCTCGCGGGATCATGGTTCCGGCCGACGTTGTAAGCCGGGATTCTCAACGCGACCTGCTTGTCGGGACCGACAATGTCGGCGGTTACACCGTCGCGACGAATCTCGTCGGTTTTATCGAAATGCTCCGAAATCAGATGGTTGTCGGAAATGCAGGGGCTACGATGCTTACTAGTCTCGTCGGCGACGTTGGGATTCCCTCCCATACGGCGGGTTGTACGGCCTACTGGGTCGAAGAAAATGGCGCCGTGACCGAATCTTCGGAAACCTTCGGTCAAATTGCACTTGCACCGAAAACCGTCGGGGCAATGGTCGATATCTCTCGGAAACTGATCATTCAGAGTTCAATCGATATCGAGAATTTCGTTCGTAAAGAAATCGCCGAATCGATAGCTATAGAAGTTGACCGTGTCGCACTCCACGGATCCGGCTCGGGTAATCAGCCGACAGGGCTCGCCTCGACGGCCGGGATCGGTTCTGTTGCGGGCGGAACGAACGGGCTCGCGCCGGCTCAATCGCATATCGTTGAGCTCGAAACCGACGTTTCGGTCGCAAACGCCGCAAACGGCAACCTCGCCTATATCACAAACGCGAAGGTCCGCGGCAAGTGCAAGCAGATTTTCTCTAATCCGACATATGGAGAGGTGCCTCTCTGGACGAAGGGAAGTCGCGATGGTGTCGGCGAATTGAACGGATATCCGGCATACGCAACGAATCAGGTATCGAGCACATTGACGAAGGGCTCGAGCTCGGGCGTTTGTTCCGCGATCTTTTTCGGAAATTGGGCAGATTTGATTGTCGCAATGTGGGGCGGAATTGACTTGCTTACAGATCCTTATACCGGATCCGCGGCCGGAACGGTTCGGGTAGTCGCTCATGCCGATGTAGATATCGGAGTACGCCACGCCGCGAGCTTTTCCGCAATGCTGGATGCCCTCACGGCCTAACAAATTTGTCGGGTGAGTCCTCCAAAAAGGGTTATTGCTTTCCCTGAACATTGCTCGCCAGACAAACCATCCCCTGGGCGCGTCCAGGTTTGGGGGATACCAAATCGCGGGGGATTCTTTGTCACGAAAGATATCGGGTGCCCCCCGTGGGGGAGTTACTCCTTTCGCTTCCTTTTGTCGGCGCTCGATATCAACCCGGCGAGAGTCGGGCGGTCTGCCCCGGGTGGTCGGCCCGGGGTGGGCTCAACTTAAGATGTTTGCTCTTTGAAAATTAATTGGTTTGAATTTTGATATTATTGAGGCAAACGGCGAGATAAAAAAAACCCCAACCAAACTGCATCGGGGTTTTCGGTATGCGTGCTAGTTATGACTTAAAATTATTATTTCATTCTTCGCCTTACACCGGCAAGACCGATGAGGCCAGTTCCCAACAGGAGCATGGTGGTAGGTTCCGGGACGGCAGCTTCTTCAAACCCCTGGTAACGAACTTGTGATTGAGAAAAATTATAAAATCCAAATTTTCCAGCATTGAAACTACCAGAAACATCAAAGATATTTACTCCATCAATATCGATAATGATTCGATCTGTGTAGTATGTAAGTTTGAAGTTGTATGTTGTATTATCTGCCCAACCCGTGCCATTTTGATAATTAGATGCTAAAACAGTGAGATTGGTTCCTACGTGATCCCAAAGCTCATTCGCACCTATTCCTGATCCTGATATCCTTGAAAGCGTGTATCCTTCTGGAGCAAATCCCCAACCGTCATTCTGGTCGTCCTGCTTCCAGTCAAATAAAAGATAATCAGATAAACCATTATATCCGAAAACAAAACCTATGAAATCATTATCACTAGTTGTTTCTACAGCAAAATTTCCTTCAAATTCGCTATTTATGTAATTAGTATTGCTAACAAAATAGGTTGGGTGGCCATTTATACTCTGCACTACAGAGGTTCCACTATTCTCTACAGTCCAAGTGCCATTAGCAACTGGTCCAGCTTTAGACCAAGTTGTTAAATCAATAGGGGCACTACTGGCAATACCAGCTACTCCAAAAAGCAATGTTACTATCAATAAAAAGATAAATGATTTCTTCATAAACACCTCCTGGTTAAGTTGCGTTTTATATGAGTTTATTTCTAACGCAGCAAGATACATGCCGATTACCATAATTACAATTAACTTCATTAAATACCAAATAGTTATAAACTATCAATCAGTGACATCAAATTTAATAGCAAGGGTTAAAGTGTGAAAAAAAATTCTTAATTACCTAAAGATTGTAACTTAAAGTTCATACTTTCAATTGAAAAATTAAATAGTTATATACCACTATGTGGCATATAACCATATTGGATTCTGAATGATAGTAAAGTAATTCGTTCATTGATAAACTTTCTTAAGAATTCATAAATTAATACTACTCTATTCCGGCGAGGGCCGGTTCGAGGATTGCGCCAAGTGCGAGCACCAGGAAACGACAAAAGGGGTTTTGTTGTAAAAAAACGAAATATATAACAATATCAAATATATGGGTCCTGGTAAAGCGAGCATCGAAGGTGACACGGATAGCTCGCGTTTCGGATAGAGAATAATATTTTTTAACGGTTTTAAAATTTGACTAGTTTCCCTCCAAAAAAGGGATTTCCAAAAAATATAACGGTTATATTTTTACAACAGTTGTAAATTGAAAGGCCCTTACCGTTCTACGTCGGACAAATGTCCAAAAGAAAAATCCGGAGAGATTTCGGGCAATTCTGAAAACTTGAAAAAACTTGAAAATACACCGGAAATTATAGCCGACCGAAAAAAAGCTCAAGGGGTTGAAATGAAATGTCCTTATTGCGGAAGCTCTCGGAACCGGGTCAAGGGCGGGAAAACCTATCTCGAGGACTCGAACGCCAATGGCCGGCAGCGCGTTTGTATAGCCTGTAAGGGTGAATTCTTAACGGCCGAGACAATAACGTTCGTCGTTGATCAAGACGGCGGGCCGCGGCCGCATAGACCATGGAAGGCGTTCGAGGATAAAGCTTGATATTTTAAACCAACAAGGTATTATAAAAATGTTCCACCTCCAAAAACTCGTGCGGCTTCCAGACCGTTATCTGGAATTTTTGTTTGTACTGATATACCCGAATTTAAGCGCGCTATGTGGGTCGGTATCCGAAAGGACCGCGAAGCCTCACGAGGGCTTGGAAACCGCTAAGGCGCGCTTTCTATTTGGGGAGGTGTACTATGTTGGGTCTTAAAAAAAGTGACATTGACAAAACCGAAGATGATTTGTCTGTAGCGATCAATAGGCTAACGGCAGCTTTGGGAGCAATTGGCAACGCGCTTGAATCTGATAAGGGATATGACGAAGCCGAGGACGCCAAAGCATTTGGGGACATGATAAACTTCATTGTCTGTGATCTTAGGGTAATCGGTGAGGTATTGCATCCTAAAGCGGAAGGGGGTACCGAATCATGAATACCAGCGAGGGGAAAAACGAAACGGGCAAGGGCCTCAGCGAAATCGATATTTGTAGAATATCGATGGAGGCCTCCTGGAACTCTTACCGCCGTTATACTCTGGAACTTATGCGACTCGAGGGACGGGGGGCGGACGGAAAGGTGATCGAGCTTTTCTCGAGGCAACGGGGGTAATCATGAGCCGATTAAAAGAAATCGACCCGATAGACCGTCAGATTAAAATCTTGCGAGACTTCCGTCGTCAAATCGACCTGGCGATCGACGAGCTCGAGGCAACGAAGCCGGATGAACCGCCGGCGGTAGAAGATGAAGACCGCAAGGCGGTTTTTTACGTTTATGGCAAACGATACGAGCTCTAAGGGGCTGGAGTGAATCTCAAACGAACCGGATCCGGCCGGCGCCGTGGGGGATGGTGGGGTCGGATCCGAAAGGGGTTGAAAATGGGCGTAAAAGTTCGAGAGAAAGAAAAAGGATCCGGCGTTTACTGGGTCTTCATAAGTCACAATGGAAGCCGGAAATCGAAAATGATCGGCGACGAAGACCTCGCCGAACAAGTCGCTAAAAAAATACGAGCAAAAATTGAACTCGGAATCTACGAGCCCAAAAAAACTATTAAGAAGAAAAAATATCCGGCGTTCAAAGACTACGCCGAGGTATGGTTGAACGATTATATCAAATCTTTGAGACGGCCGTCGACGTTCGAACGTTACCAGGACAACCTCGTTCGATACATCTATCCGGCAATAGGATCAAAGTCGATCGGCAATCTTAAACGGGGCGACATTCGCAATCTACTTCTAAAGCTCCACAAAAAAGGCCTGTCTCGCGCGTCAATTGCTCTTGTAAAGGACGTAATAAGCGGACCGATGGAATATGCCATTGATGAAGAAATCATTACGGGCAATCCAACGAGAGGCATCTTAAAACGGTTAAATATAGAACGCGATAAACGGATATCTGTCGAGCCTATGACAAATGAGGAAGTGAAACTTTTCCTCGAGACATGCTTGAAATATGAAACGGGCTATTTCCCATTTTTCTTGACGGCATTTCGAACGGGAATGAGGCTCGGCGAACTCATCGCTCTCAAATGGACGGATGTCGATTGGAACGGAAAATTCATAAAGGTTCAACGATCCTTTCGGCGAGGGGTCGTCAGTCATACCAAAACCGGGAAAGAGCGCCGCGTCGACATGTCGGATCAATTGATTTCGACGTTAAAAGCATTACAGACGAAACGAAAGCGCGAGGCATTGAAAATCGGCAAGGGGGATCCCGTCGATTGGATTTTTAACCGGGGAGATAAACCGATCTCTCAAAATTCAATAAGGAACGTTTTTAAACGGATCTTAAAGAAAGCGGGGTTGCGGCATATGCGAGTGCACGATATGAGACATTCGTTCGCGAGCTTGCTTTTGAGCAACGGAGAGAGCCCCGTTTACGTTAAAGAGCAACTCGGCCATTCGAGTATTCAAATGACGGTCGATATATACGGGCATTTGATTCCGAGCAGCAACCGAAAAGCCGTCAATCGCCTCGACGATCCCGCACCCAATCTGCACCCTATATGCACCCTGGAAAATAAAAAGGCCGTAACCATTTAAGATTACGACCTTTATCAATCCATGGTGCCGAAGGGGAGACTCGAACTCCCACGGAAATACATCCACTAGACCCTGAACCTAGCGCGTCTACCAATTCCGCCACTTCGGCACGAACATGCGGAAAAAGATTGATTTAATCTCGAAGGTGCCCTACATATATCTATTTGTGATTCAAGTCAAGCCAATTATCGTGGATGTTATAAAATCGGGTGCCGCGCCGGGGCGGCGATTGTTCGCAGTCCCGGCGGGCCTGAAACCATAGGAAAAAGATCCTCGAAAAACTCAAAGGAACATTGGAATACCCCATCATGAAGTTGTATGAAAGCCTTGAGGATATTGAAATCCCTTTTGAAAAAGCGGTGATCACCATCGGTAACTTTGATGGTGTTCATATCGGACACCAGGCACTTTTTCACGAGGTGATCGAACGGGCGGACGCCATGGGCGGCACTTCCATCGCCATGACCTTCGATCCTCATCCCGTACGTTTCCTGAACAAGAAGGGATCCCCCTCACTGATCACCCTCTGTGAACAAAAGGTGGAGCTGATCAACAGTTCCGGCATTGATGCCATTATCGTGGTCCCGTTCGACATCGCTTTTGCCACCCTGACTGCTCGGATGTTTGTGGAAGAGGTCCTGCTCAAACGGATCGGGATGAAGACCATTGTGGTGGGACAGGATTATACATTCGGAAAAGGCCGGGAGGGAAACCTTGACATGCTCAAGGAAATGGCTGCCGAGCTTGATTTCGAAGTGGTGGTGACGGACTGGATCCAGTCCG
>Ga0066187_1000746_pt1 | contig 10630 bp, 12 predicted proteins | sample WorMetexBAHAMAS1_FD_58706 | JGI IMG/M metagenome (GOLD analysis project Ga0066187, IMG submission 58706) | Marine gutless worms symbiont microbial communities from Max Planck institute for Marine Microbiology, Germany - Inanidrilus exumae... | ecosystem: Host-associated > Annelida > Digestive...
GGTCAGGGAATCAGAAAACCGTTAATTTTGATTCAACGTTCCTCAAATGCGCTCTAGCGGGCCGTCCACGCTCCATCTACATGGGTTGGGTGATCGTGAAGGCGCCACGGATTTCACCGGCCTTGTACCCGCGAGCCTTATCGTCCGGATAGTATTCGTCGAGCACCTTGTCGATTCCAGGCTTGATTTTCGACCCGTGGCAGGCGAGGCAGGGCTTTTCGTCGGTCGGTATCGCCTTCATGTAACGAAATGCCGGTCCGCCATCGACGGTGACGACATCCCAGTATTCCATCTTGGTGATATCCTCACCGGCTTTCCTGCGGGCCTCGAATGAGTCCAGAACGGCGATCTCCCAGGCGTCAGGCCGATTATTCGGGTTGCGCAGTTTGAGGCTGGTCCGCGCGATACGCCAACCAGCCCGCTCCGAGGCATTCATCGTAACCTGAGGCGCCGCACCATTGCACACTTCGACGGCCTTGACCGGGCCACCAGACTTCAGGGCCTGGACCAGTTCGCCCTTCAAGTCACCGAAAAAGGCTTTGACCGCAGCGCGACTCGCTTTCACACGCGCTTCCGTGTCGCCATCGGCCGCCGAAACTCCGGACGAAAACACGAGGCCCAGAACGGCCAGTACCACGACAAGCTTCATCAAAGTTCTCCCCCGTAAGGAAATGTAAACAAACCTTCTCACGATTTTCATACCATCGCGCACCGGTCGAAGGTGTGACTATGTCACATACGCCGGTAGTCTAATCGGAAACGGTGACAGCGACTTTTAAATAGGTCAATCGGCCATGAGAATGTCGTTCCTCGGCACAAGGTTCTGTGATAGACGTCCGCGCGGTTTAAACACGGTAAATGAATGGATTGAAATATGAGTTCAAAACGACGCCCGTTGATCGCGGGAAACTGGAAAATGAACGGGCTCAAGAAGGACGGCAAATCCTTGGCATCGGGCCTCGGGCGGCGCATGAAGAAACTGACGCGCCCGCAATTCGAAATGTTGATTTGCCCACCTTACCCGCTGCTCGCGCTCGCCGGCGAGGCGATAAAGGGGTCCGGCATCAAGCTCGGCGCCCAGGATTGCCACGTGGCAGAGAAGGGGGCCCATACCGGTGACGTGAGCGCCGCCATGCTGAAGAATTTCGGCGCCAAGTACGTGATCGTCGGCCATTCCGAGCGGCGGACCGATCACGGTGAAAAGGACGATCTTGTCAAACAGAAAGCGGAAGCCGCCATCGCCGAGGGCCTCGGCGCCATCGTCTGCATTGGCGAGACCCTGGAACAACGCGAAAAGGGCCGCACGCTCGCCGTCAACCGCAAACAACTGCATGGCTCGCTGCCGGAAGGCGCCAACGCCAAGAACACGGTGATCGCTTACGAACCCGTCTGGGCCATCGGCACCGGCAAGGTGGCAACGCCGGCGCAAGCGCAAGAGGTGCATGCCCTGATCCGAAAGGAACTGGCCAAGGCTTTGGGCGAGGCTGAAGCGGAAAAGGTCCGCATCCTTTATGGCGGCTCCATGAAACCGGACAACGCTGCCGAATTGCTGGCCTTGCCGGATGTCGACGGCGGCCTGATTGGCGGCGCCAGCCTCAAGGTCGAAGACTTCTGGGCGATCGCCAAAGCGGTTTCATAAAACTGCTCTCGACGCCCGGTGTACGGGTGGCCGGTCAAGTTGAAGGAGGGGACCTAGGGTCCCCTTTTTCAAGCGGTGTCGTAGACTTGGTGTTTCCGTGCCTCCAGCTGTTTCTGGTAGGCCACGAGATCCGGGTCCAGGTCGCGGGTGGGGCGCGGCTCCGCACGGAAATGGCCATAGGCGTCAGTACCGCGAACCAAGGATGCCGAATCCCAATCGGCGACGCGTTGGCGATTGGCGGGGACCGTGTACTGGATGGTCAGTCCGATTCTGCGGTCGCCCGACGTGTTGGGCGCCGACGCATGCATCACCCAGCCGTGATGCAACGACGCCTGGCCCGGCTTAAGGGCCAAATATTCGATCGCCGATTCATCGATTTCGGCGTCGACCTCCTGGCCCCGGTGAAGGATGTTGTCGGTGCCGTGGGTGTCGTGGTGTTCAAGGCGCCCACCAAGGTGAGATCCAGGCAGCATGCGCATGCAGCCGCTTGCCGGTGTCGCGGGGCTTAACGCCACCCACGCGGTGACCAAATGGTCGTTTTCGAGGCCCCAATAGGTCAGGTCCTGATGCCAGGAAACGTGCCCGGTGGTGCCCGGTTCCTTGATCACGTAGGCTGAGTCCCAGGCCAGGATATCGGCGCCGAGTATGGCTTCGACGGCATCGAGCAAGGTCTCGTTGCGGATGATTTCGGCAGCCGATGTCGAAATCAGATGCGGCTTGACGGCGTAGTGGAGAGAGCCCGTAGTGCGTTCGATATCTTCGAGACGCCTTCGGTGGTCCAACGCTTCAAGCTCGTCCAGGATGGTGACGGGCGAATAAAACCCGTCACGGTTATGGGTTGCGAGGTCGATCGAATATGATGCGGCCATGGCGCCCCCCATTCCGCCCCAGGCAAACCCTATCGCGCGACGGTAATCCGATCAGGATTGCCGATGCAATCGAAATCGATCCGCCGTGCCGTTATTCGCAGCGCCCCTTTTTCGGCAGTTTCGGCGGGTTCTCGGGACGCTCGGGCCCCCAGATCCGATTGAAGTAACTGTCGGCCAGATTGAGGGCGCCGACCGGGTTGTGCGCGAGAACCCGGTCCTTGGCGACCAGCGTCGTCACTAAGCCCTCGGAATACTTGAAGAACAGACTGTCGTGGCCGATGCAAAGGCCGAGCACGACGTTCAACTGGCAACCGGCGTCGTTGAGAACTTGCGCCTGGGATATGGGATTGCAAAGGGACTCGTGGCCGCCCGGACGGATCTTTTCCGAATCAAGAAGGCCGATGTCCTCCTTCGGGATGCTGCCGTTCTTGCATGCAGCCGACGCCACCTCGAAACCGTGGCTCTCGAGTATCTGGCTGAGCGTGTTGGCGTGATCGACAAAACTGATGCACGTGGCGATGCCGATTTTTTCGAACCCCATTTTCTTGGCGAAATGGACGATCTCCTCGACCCGGGTCCATTTGCAGTAGCCCTCGGACTCGACCCGTGCCGATTCCTGGGCTACGCGGCGAACGAAGGGATCGGAATACAGTTCCTCGGCCCGCTTAACGGCGGCGTCATTGACCTTCGTCGGACAGAACCCTGGGCCCCGGCTTTCATCCTCGCCGTTACGGCAAGCGCGCACGGCCGGCGGGCAATAGGCGCAGGACGGATCCTCGTATTTTCCGGCCGGCTCCTTCTTCTTGGCCTTGGCGTTGTCTTCTGTCATCGACGCATTATCCCTCGCACAGGTCAAAACGGCTTCGCGCCCTAGCGAGTCCGCCGGTCCGGCCCACCGTAAAACCGGTCCGCGTGGCGTCGCCTGTCAGGGCCGTGGAACCTTTTTGAATGGACGAAATCGCGGCGCGCCACGAGCACCGCCCGGACACGTCTGAAGATTTGCTGAAGAGACGCTGGTTTGGCGATGATCTCATCGACACCCAGATCGCGTTCCTCCAAGACCTCTTTCTGGCTAACGTTACTCGTCACCATGACGAGCGGCACCTCCGGACAGGGACTGAGTTCGCTGTGCCGAATGTAGCGAACCAGTTCCAGGTCGTGGTGGCAGACAACGACGTCGATGCGTGACGTATGAAGGCGAGCGATGGCTTCTTCGGTCTTGCCTTCGACAAAGACTTCGCCGAAACCCAAGGTCCTCAGCTCCCGTCCCAGAATTCGCGACAATTGGAGGTCCGGCTCGACGACCAGGAGGCTTTTATCCTTGAGGCGCATCAGACGACCCGTATTGACGGTGGCCCTTGTTCACCATCCTCCACCTGGGTGCGTGTTTCATCATTGACGTAGGTCAATTCGTGGCCGTGGAGCGGCAGCGCCAACACGAGTCTTTTCGCTGGTCAATTGGTCCACAAGATATTAAAACCCGCCCGTTCGCGCATGGCGCAAGGGCCGGCGCGAAGTAGAGGAAATTATCCATGGTCCAAGTCGTACTGGTCATCCACCTGATACTCGCCATCGCGTTGGTCGGCGTCGTTCTCCTGCAGAAAAGCGAGGGCGGCGGTCTCGGCATGGGCGGCGGAGGCGGCGGCGGCATGGGCGGTTTCATGACCGGGCGCGCGACGGCGGACCTGCTGACCCGAACGACGGCAATCATCGCGGCGTGCTTCATGGCGACGAGCCTGATCCTTGCCATCCTGGCCGGATCCGGGCGCGAATCGGGATCGATTCTCGACCAGCCGGCGCCGGTTCAGCAGCAACCGGTCCAACCGAGCGGACCTAGCGTGCCGGACGCAAACTAAAGGAAATCCAGCGTTTCTATGGCATCGTTGCCGACGCAAAACGAGGTGGCCGACCGGCCGCCTCTTTTCTTTTTGCATTCCCGGCGTTTGTTGTATTGTGTCCGCCCATGACGCGGTTCATCTTCATCACCGGCGGCGTGGTTTCCTCACTCGGTAAAGGCTTGGCATCAGCGGCTCTCGGCGCCCTTTTGCAGGCCCGCGGGTTCAAGGTGCGGCTTCGCAAACTCGACCCCTACATCAATGTCGACCCGGGAACCATGAGCCCCTACCAACACGGCGAGGTGTTCGTCACCGACGACGGCGCCGAAACAGATCTCGATCTCGGCCACTATGAGCGGTTTACGGGTGTGTCGGCACGCCAGAGCGACAACGTGACCACCGGGCGCATCTACTCGGACGTTATCGCCAAGGAGCGTCGTGGCGATTATCTGGGCGCCACCATCCAGGTGATCCCGCACATCACCGACGCCATCAAGGAATTCGTCGTCAGCGATCTCACTGATGAGGATTTCGTGCTGTGCGAGATCGGCGGCACGGTCGGTGACATCGAAGGCCTGCCCTTTCTCGAGGCGATCCGGCAACTCGGCAACGAGTTGGGACGGGAACGGACCCTGTATCTGCACCTGACTCTGCTGCCGTACATCCCGGCCGCGGGCGAGTTGAAAACCAAGCCGACCCAGCACTCGGTCAAGGAACTGCTCAGCGTCGGTATTCAGCCCGATATCTTGTTGTGCCGGGCCGACCGCGAAATCCCCGAGGGCGAGCGTAGGAAGATCGCACTGTTCTGCAACGTGCGTCGCGAAGCTGTAATCCCGGCCCTTGACGTGGAAACGATTTACCAGGTTCCGATCAGCTATCATGAGCAGGGCCTCGACGACGAGGTCTGCCGCCATTTCCAGATCGAAGCTCCAGCCCCGATATTGAGCCGATGGGAGGGGATCAACGGCCGCATCATCCGCCCGGAGGGCGACGTCACCATAGCCATCGTCGGCAAGTACACGGGCCTACTCGACGCCTATAAGTCGCTCTCCGAAGCGCTCGATCACGGCGGAATCGCCAACAACGTCAAGGTCCATATGGATTGGATCGATTCCGAGATTTTCGAAAACGACGCCGCGGCTTTGCATCGGCTGGAAGGGGTCCACGGCATCCTCGTACCCGGTGGTTTCGGGGAGCGAGGTGCCGAAGGCAAGGTCTCAGCGGCCCGGTTTGCGCGGGAACGTAATATCCCGTATTTCGGAATCTGCTTCGGCATGCAGATGGCTGTCGTTGAAGCGACGCGCAACTTGGCCGGTATCGAGAACGCCGGATCCACCGAGTTCGGCCCCTGCGACGAGCCGGTCGTGGGCCTGATGACCGAATGGGTCAAGGACAACGAGATCCAGGTCCGCGACGGTGATACGGACCTCGGCGGGACCATGCGTCTCGGGGCCTACGATTGCGGGCTCAGCCCCGAAAGCCGGGTGCGGGCCATATACGGCACCCAGGCGATCAGCGAGCGCCATCGTCACCGGTACGAGGTCAATACCCGATACAAGGAACGCTTGGAAGCGGCCGGGATGACGTTCTCCGGCATGTCGCCCGACGGCATTTTGCCGGAAATCGTCGAACTCCCCGACCACCCGTGGTTCATCGGGGTACAGTTCCATCCGGAACTGAAATCGCGGCCATTCGAACCGCATCCGTTGTTTACGTCCTTCATCGAAGCCGCCGTCAATCAATCGCGCCTCGTCTAAGAGGCCGGGCCGGGAGAAAAACCGATCATGGACGCCAAACCCCGCCGGCTTCGTATCGGCAGCATAGACGTCGCCAACGACCTGCCGTTGACTTTTATTGCCGGTCCCTGCGCCATGGAAAGCCGCCAGCACGCCTTGGACATGGCCGGTGCTTTGGCCGAGATCAGTGGCGAACTGGGCGTCGGCATGATTTACAAATCGTCCTTCGACAAGGCCAATCGCACCAGCGCCATCAGCTCGCGGGGCATCGGTCTCGACCAAGCCCTGCCGATCTTCGAGGCGGTGCGCGATGAGACGGGCTTGGCGGTCCTGACCGATGTCCACGCCCCCGAGCAGTGCGCACAGGTCGTCGACGTGGTCGATGTGCTGCAAATTCCAGCCTTCCTGTGCAGGCAAACGGACCTTCTCCTGGCCGCCGGCGAGACCGGTCGCGCCATCAACGTCAAAAAGGGGCAATTCTTGGCGCCTTGGGACATGGCCAACGTGGCGGCGAAAGTGGAATCGACGGGAAACCGGAACGTCATGCTTTGCGAACGCGGTGCCAGCTTCGGCTACAACACACTGGTCAGCGACATGCGCTCGCTGCCGGTCCTGGCGCAAACCGGATGCCCGGTCGTGTTCGATGCTACCCATTCGGTACAGCAACCTGGCGGCCAGGGAGCGACCTCCGGCGGGCAGCGTGAATTCGCGCCCGTCCTGGCCCGCGCCGCCGTCGCCGTCGGGGTCGCGGCCGTCTTCATGGAAACACATCAGGATCCCGACAGCGCTCCGTCGGACGGCCCCAATATGATCCCGCTGGCGGAGATCAAGGGAGTCATGGAGACGCTCCTGGAGTTCGATCGCGTCGCCAAATCGCGGCCGCTAGCCATCTCGTAGAAAACCCATGCCCCGGGGACCGCGGGCAACGGAGCAAGACAGTGACGGCCATCCCCGCAAGACTTTCCTACCTGGTCGTCTTCATTGCGGTCATCGGCCATGCCTCCAGCGAGTTCCTATCCGTGCTGTCCGGGGTCCGGGGGCCCGAGGTCTCGGTCTGGCGCTATACACTGGGGAGCATCGGACTCGTTGCCCTGGCCCTGATGCATCCGGCGACGCGGGATCTGCTGACGCCTTTGCGCGAGCGGCCTTGGCGGCTGACGAGCCTCGGGTTGGTCGGCATTTCGGTTACCTACTTGGCGTTTCACTGGTCGCTCGACTTCGCCACAGTCGTGCAGGTCGGCACCACGGTGACGACCATGCCCATTTTCATCGGCATCATCAATCAACTGGTCAACGGCGAAAGACTGACCCCAGCGAAGATCATCAGTGGCGCCTGTGCGGTGACCGGTATCGCCGTGTTGCTGACCGACGGCTACCTCGCCTTGCTCGCCGGTTCCGGCAAACAGCTCATCGGTATCGGCTTGGCCTTGGTCTGCGCGGCGTTCGGCTCGGCATACACCGTGCTTGCCCGGCCCCTGATCAATCACTACGGCGCCATCCGCATCACGACGATCACCCTTTCGATCGGCGGTATCGGTCTGTGGCTGGTCGTCGGCATGGCCTGGGGCAAATGGATCAATCCCGGGTCGATCCTCTCGCTTCCGGCGACCGCCGCGTGGTCGCTCCTGGTGCTCGCAATCTTCAACACGACGATTACCCAAATTCTCTTTTTCGGAGGCCTGGCAGCGGCCCCCGATATCACGCGGGCAGGCTACATCTTTTTCCTCAAACCGGTGATCGCCGCGTTCCTGGCCTTCGTGTTTCTCTCGCAACCGATCACGGGCCTGCAAATGGCCGCCATCCTGGTTGTTTGCGGTTCTGTTGCCGGTGAGGCCCTCGCCAGCCGGTTCTATTCTCGCCCAACGCCTTAGGGCGGCCAGGCAGGTTCTTACGCAACACCCCTAATGGGGTTATGCGGCGTATTGCGACCTGTAACGTTTGCTTCGCTTGCTATCACGGAAGGAAGCATTAGAGTCTCGCCCAATTCAGTGATTCACTTTGTTCTGGGGGGAACGCCCATGACCGCAATCATCGACATCTTTGCGCGCCAAATCCTCGACAGCCGAGGCAACCCGACCGTCGAAGTCGACGTCACCCTGGAAACCGGTATCGTCGGTCGCGCCGCCGTACCTTCTGGCGCCTCGACTGGCGTCCATGAGGCGGTCGAACTGCGCGACGGCGACAAGAGCCGATACGGCGGAAAGGGTGTCACGCAAGCCTGTGAATCGGTGAACGGCGAGATCTTTGATGCGCTCGCCGGCATGGACGCCGAAGACCAGTTGCACCTCGATCAAACGATGATCGACCTCGACGGCACGGCCAACAAGGAACGCCTCGGTGCCAACGCCATCCTCGGGGTCAGCTTGGCCGCCGCGAAGGCGGCAGCGGAAGAGAACGGCCTGCCGCTCTACCGCTATGTTGGCGGCGCCTTCGCCCGCGAACTGCCGGTGCCGATGATGAATATCATCAATGGCGGCGCCCATGCCGACAATCCGATCGACATCCAGGAATTCATGATCATGCCGGTCGGTGCCGAGTCCATCGCCGAGGCGGTGCGCATGGGCGCGGAGGTGTTCCAAACGCTCAAGAAGGGCCTGCAAGACGCCGGGCACAATACCAACGTCGGTGACGAAGGCGGGTTCGCACCGGCGCTGGCCAGTGCCGATGAAGCCCTCGGCTTCATCATGAAATCGATCGAGGGGGCCGGTTACAAGCCCGGAGACGACGTCGTCCTGGCGCTCGACTGTGCGTCGAGCGAATACTTCAAGGACGGGAAATACGAACTGACGGGAGAGGGCAAGACCCTGGATGGCGCCGGAAATGCCGATTACCTAGCCGACATCGTTAACCGTTTTCCTGTTATTTCAATCGAGGACGGCATGTCCGAAGATGACTGGGACGGCTGGAAGGCCTTGACAGAAGCGATCGGCGACAAGGTCCAACTGGTCGGCGACGATCTGTTCGTCACCAACCCGGTCCGCCTGAAAAAGGGCATCGACGAGGGCATCGGCAATTCGATCCTGATCAAGGTCAATCAAATCGGGACGCTGTCCGAAACCTTGGAGACGGTCGAGATGGCCCATAAGGCGGCCTACACTTCCGTCATATCGCACCGTTCCGGCGAGACCGAGGATTCGACCATCTCCGACATCGCGGTGGCCACCAACGCCGGCCAAATCAAGACCGGGTCGCTTTCCCGTTCGGATCGGCTTGCCAAATACAACCAACTGATCCGCATCGAAGAGAACCTGGGGCCGAGCGCCGTTTACGCCGGTCGCAGCGTCCTTCGGACATAAGCGCACCAGGGACGGGCGGCCCGGGCCGCCCGTGATTCCTCCCTATCGAGACGCCGAGGCGGCGGTATTTCCGTTCGTTTGAACGTTTTGCATGCGCGCCTGGCGATCCCCCAAGTCGTCCCAATCGAGAGCGTCGATTGAGCCCGGGCACCGGCCATGGGTAACCCGTTGTTAAGGTTTCATCGCCACAATACGTGCGGGACTGGGACTGTGGGGCGGCAAGGACGACTTGCGGTCGGCATGGGATTGTTTGACGAAATACGCAATCGCGCGCGACACGTGATTGGGTCGGTGTTGGGTGTGTCCGTTGTCACCTATTTCGCCTATCACGTCATCCACGGGGATCGTGGGTTGCTGGCTTGGTGGCAGTTGCAGCAACGGATTGATGCCGTCAAACGAACGGCCGAACGAGTCAGTTCCGAACGGCAAGTCCTCGAAAAACGAGTCCGCCTGCTCCATCCCGAAAGCTTGGACCGCGACATGCTCGAAGAGCGGGCGCGGGTCATGCTCAATTACGGTCATAAGGACGACGTCATCATACTCGAAGAGAAAAGGAGTGAGTAAAATGGGAAGTCTGGCAGAAAACCTCGACCCACCGTTCTACGCCGCGGTCCTGAACGAAACGAACCGCCCCGGCGTCGGCACCGATGATCTAGCACCGGCCGACGAGATGAACTCGTTGGCACCCCACCAACCGGGATTCCTCGGTCTTGAGACGACGCGAACCGGTAGCGGTGCTTGGGTCAGCGTGACCTATTGGTCGACCCCTGAGGCGATCAAGGCCTGGGAAGAAACCGGTGACCGCCGCATCCGCGACCGCTTCGACGGGACGGGTCTGCGGGATACCTGCGGTATCCGGGTTTCCAAGATCGACGAGAAGATCGGAGCGGACCGGCCGCTTCGAGCGGAAACGCCGGCCATACCCGCCAGTTCAATGGGAACGCTGGGCCTGGGTCTGATGGCGACGTTTCCGGCGATCGCGGCGCTGCTGGGGATCGAACATGTCTGATCAACCCCAACGTCCGCCATTTTACGCCATCCTCTATTTGGAGGCGGGCGAAGGCACCGACGCCGGCCTTTACTCCGAGGCCGTCTCGACGATGGCTTCGGCGGCCATGATGAAACCCGGCTTTCTTGGCTTCAGCGCCGACGAGGACGCCGACGGCAGACCCGTCCGGGTCACCTATTGGGAAACCCTGGCTGTCAACGGCAACTTAAATTTCCCCATAATCGGCAACTTAAAATTCCCCGGTTT
>Ga0066187_1000748_pt1 | contig 10609 bp, 8 predicted proteins | sample WorMetexBAHAMAS1_FD_58706 | JGI IMG/M metagenome (GOLD analysis project Ga0066187, IMG submission 58706) | Marine gutless worms symbiont microbial communities from Max Planck institute for Marine Microbiology, Germany - Inanidrilus exumae... | ecosystem: Host-associated > Annelida > Digestive...
TGCATTGTACAGCATAGCTTTTGGGACCCATACAAAAACGGCTGAACCAATCGAGATGCCGTGTGGGATGATAAGAGGGCTTGGTTTGAGGAACAACTTTTTAAGTGGGGCTGATAATCCCCGTAGGGGAAGGGGCAATTTTGGGGAAAACATGTGCCTGACAAGCCTAATATTCCTAATGGAAGTGGGGGTGGGATTGCACACCGTGGACGAAATCTTATATCTATGATTGCCATGTTATATATGTTACAGCTTTTGAGCTTGTACTAATTTCTTGCAGTGTGTATTTGCTACGTAGAGTATGGACAGCCACGTGATGTGATAAAGTCATTTGTACCTTCCTACAACAGTTTATCTTGGTTTGAGGTCTGTGAGGCTTCACATCATCAGGTATTTTTATCTCTATGACACACTAATAATTATGTTGTATGACTTACAATACACTACAATACTACATTAGATAATTATATAGTATACACTAGTCACAGTATACTCTCCACTGGAATATTATATATTGCTTGAATATAATATAAAAGCATTAAAACACAGATAACTACATACTAAAGTACAGGTTACAAAGATCAGTCTTAAGATGATTCTTAAAAGCAGTAGTGTTGGAAATGTTACGAATGTCAGATGGTAGAGAGTTCCATGCGGTCGGACCATCAACTTCGAACGCTCGCTCTCCAAGCTTGGTAAGAGTCAGTGGGAGAGTGTAAGAGCGTTAGCGGACGAACGTAGTCCTTTTTGACAATGATGTAGCCGTATTCTGGACAGTGTCACTGTCACTTACTGTTGTAGCTTGGACATCACTGAGCAGTAGCGGAATGCATCAGTAGACGCACTATATTCAATTGTGAGGTGGACTGGCAGCTAATGCAGTTCAAACAGCACTGGCTTGATATGGTCGCGTGGCTGCAGTTCTGGTACAAGTCTGGCAGCAGCATTCAGCATACTTGTCATCAGGAAGAGCATACGGCTGTAGACCTATGGTTCAGTAAAATGTTGTACAGTTCCTGCTGCATGTATCAGCTAAAATCTGTGAAAGTTAATTATTTCACAGCAGTTGAAAATGGTTAATGCTTACTATATTTATGGGCTGCTATAGATGAGGATGCATGCATGTTGGATGTGTTGCTAAAATTTGTTTTGTTGTACAATAAGTTGGTGATGAATTTACCTGCAATTACCTGATACCTGACAGAAAAGAGGACGAGCAACCCCAGTATTGGATGTTCCCACCTGTAGCAGTTATTGTGATGCATTGGAACCATTTCGTTTGGATGGCCTTCCTGGCATCTGGAGTAGATATGTAAGAAGGTAGACTGAGATGGTTTGGATATATGGAACACAAAAATGACACTTGATTGGATTAATTACTGTACATTAATGGCAGTAGAAGAGTTGGACAACCGAGAAAGATATGGTTGGACAGTGTTATCAAAGATATCAAAAGTACTGGTCAGTCCTGAGAAGATGCACAGGTTTAGAACAAACAATTGAAGAAAATCAATTGGGGGAGCTAGAGGTAGTTTGCTAACTCAACTTTCCTTGGAAAAGGGCCATTTGCATGTGTGTGTGTGTGTCGTTCCGTTGGTGACTTGTACAGATTTCTGCAGGAATCATTCATTCATACAATACCCATGACTTGGTGTGACTGCTGCTGTATGGCGATAATTAACGAAAGTGAGTAATTAATGAATCAAAATTTTGCAGGTGTCGGAAGTGCTTAGTACTGGAAAAACGCGGCTGTCTGTTCACGGTTGGTTGCATTCCAGTCCAGTTGAACAGCGACCTCGCCATGTCGAGCCTCTGTCTGCAGCATTGATGTATGTTGACATTGAGGTCAGTAAAGTCCAACAGCCGAATGTGGTTTGTTTCCTCAGTACTGGTGATTTTGAAATTCTGTTGTTAACTCCCGGAATGGCACATCCATGCCTTTCTGTGACCTGTGCCGGTAACTGTTTTGGTTACAGTAAATGGCTGAGGTTGGTTACTCTGATTAGGTTATAATAATAATAATAATAAAACTTTAAAAAAATAATAATAATAACCTAGCTTGTATAGCACCAGTATATCAAAGACCACAGAGGCGCTGATGGACAGATTACGATCGTGAGAATTGACTAGGCCTAAATGTCTGATGGAATAAGAATGTCTTAAAAGGTAGACTTAAATACAGCAAGTGAAATGCTAGAGACAACGTCATTGCTAAGCAAATTCCAGGCTGTAGGAGCAGTACAACAGAAAGCGCAGTCAGCAAAGTGAGTTCTGGTAGTAGGTTTATGCAGCAAAGGAGTGTCGGGTGGGTGATTCCATAGCTAAAGGTTTTGCTTTGGGTGTTTTGACACTGCTGGATGGGTGACAAGAAGGTTATCTTGCCTGTAAAAATTGTCATGTTTCCCAACCGGTTCTGTTTTAGATACTAATGGAGGAAGAAAACAGAGGTAGAACTGTCTAACCCTGGTTCACTTGGAGAAATATTTCCATGAAAACGGATGTGGTTGTCGTTGTGACACATAATGAATGATGCATGTTTGCATTTTTCAGGAAGAGATGGTTTATGAATGGCTGAATCCGGTCTACTTAAAACCGGACGTACAGGAGCAAATTCGAGAGAAATTTGAGGCTGATTCCGAGATTGAGCTGCGAGACTTTCTGAAGGTGAATGCAAAGTGGTTTTGCCGCAAGCTTTAAATTTGAAGAGAAGTGTATTGCCTCAGGAAGATGCTTCCACTGGTTCACAAGCAGAAGTGGTTGGAGACAGACAATAGTCAGTGGTTTATACTTCAGTAGGGGTGAACAAGTATGAATCAAATGAAGTGAAATTGCAGCATATAGTGTATAAATTAAATCACTGCATTATTACTGGGCCAGTATTGTTTTGCTCGCTGTCGTCTGTCAGCGTCTGTAATGCACTTGGGTGATTGGCCGCTGCGGGCCGGCCACGGGGCGGTCGTGCGGCCGACACTGCACGGTGGGCCAGTACGGTCACGTCCCGTTAGGGCGACACCTTGTTTGTCTGGTGACGGTTTGATTGATACTGTGGATCATGTGATGTGTATGTGTGTATGTATGCACGCACGCATGTGTGTGAAGCTGGTGTATTTCAGTTAAATGGCTAAACGTATCGTGTTGGTTTATGGCATGAGGGTTATCGCCGAAGACACCTACTTTGTATAAGGTGGAGCCCGAATTCACATACGGAAAGGAAAACCTTCCCACCTCAGAGTTGGGTGTTAGACTTAGAGAAAATTTTCATTTGGCTGATCTTTATGCAACTGTTACTTATTTACAATATTCTAAACTCAGGTTTGCTTTGCTAGCCATGTTTGGCCATCCCTGCATTTGAGACTGGTATATATTACAAATACTTTCTACCACAGACCACTGCTCTACTGGATGCCATTGAAGACTTCAGAACCATTTTTTTCCAAATTGTGTTGTATGATGGGTTTTTATTTTTGGTTAATTTTTGTTAATTGAATGCTTTGGCTAGAAATATTTAGATGATGCTGGCTATACGCATTATTTTTGGCATATATTATGCATCGTTGTATCACATGACGCGTTACATTTGCATGCCTTGCATATTTATAATGCAGTATTAATTACACGTGATGTACTTCGGTTCAATAACTGTTTTCTTATTAAATTAAACTTACTCATTTCTGGTCATTGTAATGTTTATTGTATGCCGTGTAAAATTGCAGTATTTTACTAACGATGGCCTAAGTTTGAAAGCGATCATGTTGAACTTTGCAGGAAGAGAAGTATCAAGAGTTGGCTGATTGTTTGAGAAGTCAGAAGTCTTTGGAGTGGCGACACTGTGGTCCACCAAATAAGCGGTTAGATACGTTTTTTAGGCCACATTACAGCAATAGCTAGATGTGGCCTATTGCTACAGGTGGAGTAGCATGGTCTGTTTGTTTGTCTATCCGTTGGTCACATTCATGGGCCCTGCAGAAACAGATGAACGGATCGAGATGCCATTTGGGTGGGTGACTCGGGTTGCCCAAGGAACCATGTGTTGGATGTTGTCCAGATCCCCCCCCCAAGGGAAGGGGCAGTTTTGGGAGGTTGTCCGGCCCATTGAAAAGCATTGGGTCACTGCGGCAGTGTGTGCAGCAAAAAAAAAACCAATAACGTCATCAGCACAACTGCTACAGCTGACTGCATTGCTTTCAACTGGCCGGTGTGACACTAACTTTTCCCCATTAAAAATCTGTCAGTCTCCCATCCGTTTGATGCGAACTCTCGTCAGAGTTCTTTGACTACTTGTTTAGCATTTGCTGTAATTATTTCTTCATAATCATTTAAAGGATGCATAAGAAGTGGCTTTGAGGTTGACGTCATTCCCGCTGATGGTGATGGTGTTTGGAAGGGTAATTGTCCCAGTATTTATAAATGGCTTAGCATATCTGTGCCATCGAAATGTGAAGTGCATAACTTTGACAAGTCAGTTAAAGTATTAAGTTTGTGTATTTTTCATCCTGTTGAAAGCATTTATGGCATTTTGCTGTGATTTTACATAAATTTTGCTCTGGGGGTTTCATTTAGTGGTTATTTGCTGGTATCGATCAAATAAAATTAACTTTCATATGCACATAGCATAAGATCCTATTAGTGTTGCAAGGGCTAAATGTCCGATCGTATATTTTTGTGCCGTTGCCGAAGCATAACTTGCTGGGCTGGCTTTGCACTTACAGCAACTATGAGCAGTTAGTTTTGGACAAGGTACCGGACATCATTCGCAACTGTATCCAGTTTCTTCAGTCGGAAGCGCTCTTCCTTATCCTGTCAAACCTCACCGGTCTGCGACTTCATCGCCTCGCAGTCACATCACCTGACACTGACGAGGAAGAAGAACAGTCATCAGCAGGTGTTCGCCAAAGTTTTATTGTATATAGTTTTTAGGTCGATTCTTCTGAGTTGATCTAATAAAATTTGTCTGAAATGTTTGTCCGTTCGTGCACAAAAGTTTCTTCATCTTCGATTTCAATGAAATTTGGAACGTAGGTAGAGGTTGATCATATTGGGTCATACCCGATCCAAGATCAAGGTCATGAGTGCTTGAAGGTAGGAAATCCTTCCATTTTTAAAAGCTATCTCCTCCGTTATTTGGTCTGGGACGTTAGTGCTTTACTGCCGTTGGTTGGGTGTAGTTGGTTGCGTGGCACAGTGGTAGAATGTCGGTGTTTGGCCGGAGAACGTTCCCTGTTCTTCGCTCGACCTGTAGCTGATGGGTGACCATTTATGTGGGTAAACCGTCTGCTATAGATCAACCAACCAGGCCAACTCAGCCTTTTATCCCTTTGGGTCGATAGCTGAGTAGTAAGCTGCAATTGGATGTCTCTTACCTCAGTTAGGGGAGGCGCCATCTGTTGAACGCTTATAAAGGAAAGGCAGGCATGGTGTATTTGCACGTGTGATCCATGCCTGAGCACTTTGAGATATACATAGTATATAAAAATACTCTTCCTGTCCTTTCCTTTCATGACAGACATCCAACCTGTGCAGTATATCACTGTGGCAACTCCCAAACGTTTTGATATTGGGACATAGGGTGACCGGCATCTGGGCCAACCAGCCTCTGTAAGTGCATAGGGTAGTTATATAATCAGTGAGAATAAAAATAATACTGTTAAGGTCCATTTTGCCATGTAATTGCCCACCATTTGTAGTGGTCCAGATAGAGTGGTTGGTCTGATATATCTGTGTGTCCCAACAATAACTTTGAACCACATGACGATTGACTGAGGTATTTGGCATGCTGTTTCACCTTGAGCACATCTAGGTCATGTTCAAAGTCATGGTCATTGGATGAAACTTGTTCCCTTTTGGTACTTATTTTCACGTTTTAAATGATTAAATTCCTGCTGGGACCAGTTACAGTTGTTGGTGGCAACACAGTGTTTCTTGTGTTGTTTGAATGCCCCATATCACACATCTGAGATCAACTGGAGGGAAAAAAAGAGTCCTCAGTGGATGTGACACGGATGCGCTCGTGTACATAAAACTGTTGTTTGAACGTTTGCATAATTAAACGATGGTGTAAACAAATATGGTGGCAGTGACAAAATTCTGTACTAAGATGTTAGGAATTAACTAAAGCAGTGAATAGCACAGGATATTTTGGCGACTTAGAGCAAAATTGTATTTGGATGAATGAACTACATTAAAGGTTGACGAGCTGACGTCACATGCTGCTGACGTTGCTACAGTGCTGTTATCATGACTGAGTACCATCTGCATTTTGTTATTAGTTGCCATATTGCATGAAACAGTAAAATATACAAGTTTTGTGTACACATTTATTACTGGCCCCTCTACGCATAGTGTAGGGGGCCAGACTAGTGATGCTGTCTGGCGTCTGTCGTCGTCTGTTGCACTCCACGGCGGGCCAGTTGAGTTTCATCCCGTTAGGGCAACACCTTGTTAAATTAAATACTAGTTGCGTCCCTGCTGTGTGATTGCAGGTGTTGGAGATGGTGCTGGCACCACTGCGGATAGTGAGAGAGCTGAGGTGCGAGATGATGGTGGTGATGATGGTACGACTGCAGATGTTGAACGAGCCGAGAGTCCAATGACTGATGGAGATGGAGTTGCGGCAAAACGACGTCGACTGACGTGCAGTATGGAATCGGTTGAAGATAAGCAGGAGAAGATGGATGATAAGAACTGTGGCTCCTCCGCTGGTAAACTCTATAGTTGTCGATGATAATGTTACAACGATGGTGATGATTGTAATTACATAAGTAACGAAACACGCAGTTCACTCATGTGTAATGTTGTAACGTTATAAGAGTAGTCGAAGAATTTTGACGTGAGGCCACATCACCGTCTTGTCACCCCTCTCAGCAACAAATGGATTTGTCCAAACTTGACCCCATCTAATAGATGGTTCCTTGGACCCACATGAGTCAGCCCCTAATGCATTAGGTTCACCTGTTTTTGCTCATCTCACCTGTGTGCCAAAATTGCTGATTTGTCACCCACGTATTGTGCCATCATTCGGGATTTAATAACCCATTTTGCTGCATACTGTTATTGATGATCCTTTTGCTGCGTTGTTTCTCATTACCTTGTGATTTTTAGTTCTCCTTCAGATAAGTTCGCAAACCCGTAAACAGTAACCACCGACATGTTTGTTTACAATCCAGTCCAATGCAGTGCGATGTGATGGGCACAGGAAAACAACCAGCCAGTGCTGCCGCAACGAGTTGTCAACCAGTCGTGGCGGTTGATTGGAGGGTATTTTTAGAATACTACTTGCACTTGCCTGGCATATTGAATGATCCCTTCTGCTGTATGGTGTTATTGACGATTGAATGACCCCTTTTGCTGTGAATACAGCAGCAGCAGAGATTGCCAGGGCTTTTAAATGGGCTGGACAACCCCCAGAAATTGCCCCGGAACTGAATTGATAGAGATGCCATTTTGAGGGCCGACTCATGTGGATCCAAAGAATGATGTATTGGATGGGGTCAGCATTAGACTAATCCATTCACAGCTTCAAGAGGTGACAACTCGGCGATGCGGCCTTTTGCCAAATTACTCTGAATACTCGTTTTGTATACGTTGTAATCACATGAATAGATTTAAGAATGGTTTATTGTCAGTGATGATGTACTGTCAATAGATGCAAAGGTGGCGTGTGATCCGAGATGTCGTTATGAAGTCCGACGTTGGAAGCATGGAGCATACACGCTAGTACATGACACTGATCTCACAGCCTGCGAGTTGGCACTTGATGCCATCTTCTTCTGCTCTTGCAAGGGTCGGTGTCGTATGTCTTATTACCCATGCCGGCTGCATAGCTACCGGCATGGGATAGGGCATTAAGTCAGTGCTCTAAAAGGAAAACGGCTTGAGCTATCAGCACCAAAGTTGGTAGACATATAGTACATGGACCTTGGCATGCACTTAGCCTGAGGTTAAAGTTAAAGTCCTAACCTTAACCCTTACATTCACCCAGCCTGTATGTGCATGTCGACACGAGTGCACATTTTTCTAGTTCACTTTGTTTTATGATCACCCACCACACTAAAGCAACAGACTGCAGGAGCAGCACATTTGGTTTATTAAGGACGTCACACTTTCTGTCAGTCAGCTGACGATTTTGAGAACATGAAGTAGCTGTGGCTGCAGTCAAGGTTTTGCTTAGAGTTTGGTTCTTTAACTTCCCTATAGTAAATGTGGTAAACAAAATGTCCAGCAGCTTTCTTGTTCATTGTATCAGAAACCATTTTAATATACATTTTGAAAAATATGGCATTTATTAGCATGAATGTGCTTACTGACAAGTAGTGCCCCGTATGGGTTCCGGGGAGGTGATGCACCGTGATTTGTTGATTTTGGCGCTGTATAAATTGTTTGCTTGTTTACTTAACTTGCTTCTTTACTTTCTTCCTGCTTTGCTTCATTCTTTGTACTTTCTTCCTTAAGTATTTACTTCCTGACTTATCTACTGCCTCCAGAATAGACACGTTCCGTTTCCAGGTAAAAGGTCGTATGAGGGGACCAGACCTGGCTTTAATTTTTTGTGTTGATTTTCTGTTGTAGTAAATTTTTTACAGATGCATGTTTGCTTTTGTTGTATTTGATTTACTTTTTCAGTACTTAGTCCAAGCATTGGTTGGGAAGAACGTCTCCGAATTGACCTAATTTGTTTTGAGTTAGACGTAAAACCTTAACTCAGTCAGTCAATGCTGACAAGTAGCTACAGTTAACAATAACAAGTATGCTAATGGAATGGTAATATCTCGGAAATAATACAAGACATAGATGCTATAATGAGGTGATTACCCGATGAAGCCTCGTTGGAAATGACCTTGGGTGATCTTCTAGTCGTTTCAGTTCAACTATTGCAGGTTTGTAAAATGCAATGTGCGGTACTGTTGTGCGCAGTAGGCTTTCTGTCAAAGTTGTTTATAACAACAAATGTTCGACTTGCATGTAGCAGTGAAAACTGACAGAGCTGTGCGGTACAGTTTTTCCCTTTGTTGCATAGATATATGTTGTGTAACATGTGATTAAGTAGGTCGACTAACTTGTAGTGTTGTGGTTAACAGATTGGCAGAAAGATTTCGGTGGTTACACTTCGTACATTGCAGAAGGTGAAGATGAAGAGGTTAGTTGCTTACTTCATCCTTTAACCATCTTGTTACCTTTTCAGGGGAGTACTGTTTTCACCGCCTTTTGTTTGTCTGTGAACACCACGATTTAAAATGTTGTGGATGGATTTTCTTGAAATTTGGGAAATAAGTAGACCACAAACCAGGTTGAATTTTGGAAGGTTAGGATATAGGATTGGGTTACGGATAGTCCAGTAGTCAATTGATGTGAAAAGTGAAATTAGGACATCCAGTTATGGCACGGTGCTGTAAATCTAGACTAATGTGCTTGCTGCTTGCACTACAACACTCAAGCGATTATATTGAGGTGTGGGAGAAGTATGTCCTCGACTGAGTGCCATGTAGCATCTGGTGCCATTGTTGCATCTGGTTTGCACATATACCGAAGTCATTACTTTGTTTCTTCTATTATACCTCAGTTGACTCCAGCCTTGTATTGTTGTCTGTTTCTCGCATTCATTTTCTCCATTATTGACATGGGTATTGGTCTTTGGCACCTCGTTTTTCATCTCAAAACCGTGTATCGATCAAGGGTCGCGTCTTGTGTGCAGTGTGTGGGGAGTTTTTTAGGCCGCATCGCCTGCATAGATGAGGCTTATTGCTACAGATGTTGCATGTAGCGTGGTCTCCGTGTGCAGTACGTGGACGCTGCCATCCCGTAATCAAGTGACATATTACCTGATGAAAAGTGACATTGCACTGGATTAGCAGAATCAGAAGTTGCCAGCCCTGGGTGAGCTTTGCAAAAACAGCTGAACCGATCAAGATGCCATTTGGGGGCTGACTTATCGACATCATCATCACCAGTTTCTCAACAACTGGACTGATTGTTGTGGTGTCATTGCATTGGCTAAAATTTACGACAAATTTCCAGGAGGACCAATTAAATCAAGACTGATTATACCACAAAAGTGTATGCCTGAAAACTGGTACTGATGCTGGTGTTTACAGCTGCTTACGGTCATTCCCGTTGAGAACTCTCTGGCACTTGTGTACCGTGACAAAGAGACGCTGAGGTTCGTGAAGCACATCAACCATCGTGCTACCGAATCGGCTTATGCTACTGAATTTGTCGACTTCGCGTTCACTTACTATGAATAATGAATGCAGTGAAGTGTACTGCATCATTCTAGATCATTACGTTGTTGTTGTTTACCACCCCTGATAAGTGGTCGATTGATTTGAGAAATCTGCAAGATGCAGCGGTTTATAGTAAGTCAGTAGATAACTGGAACTAGTTACTTTGATGGATGTGGCACTAGCTGCCAGTGTTAAATCGAGTAAGGACCACACAGATTCTTGATGTTGTTGTTTATCCTGCCAGTCCAGGGGCGGATACAGGTGTGGGTGGGGGGAGGGGCTGTGATTTTTTACCTCAAAGTTTCGAGTTTTGGTGCATTCTGTGACTGATAAAACCTTCTGATCGGCCTGGCATCTGGAATTTTGGCCAGCAGCCGTATAGCCCTCCCCCC
>Ga0066187_1000749_pt1 | contig 10609 bp, 6 predicted proteins | sample WorMetexBAHAMAS1_FD_58706 | JGI IMG/M metagenome (GOLD analysis project Ga0066187, IMG submission 58706) | Marine gutless worms symbiont microbial communities from Max Planck institute for Marine Microbiology, Germany - Inanidrilus exumae... | ecosystem: Host-associated > Annelida > Digestive...
GAGTATGATGATTTTCTTCTTGCGGCTTAACTCGGTGTCCACTTTTTTGGGGCAATATCAGCATTGGGTGTGCTGCTATTTTCAAACTATCCGGGTCGCCCGGCTTTTCAAGAATCATTGCTTTCATCTTATTTTCCTTTTTCCTTTATTCGTAAAGATGAGCCGTCATCTCTAATAATTAAGGTCAGCAGGATATTGGTTTTATGATACTCGGAATTGTCCCATCCTTCAACCCAACGCTGTGGACGCTATTGCCCCTTTAAGACCCATTGGTCTATACGGTAGAGTGATTCCGGTATTATCCACGTGACCAACTGGTGCCGGAGGTGGGAACTCGCATCTCCCATCGTCGAAAAATGAACCCTAAATTGTGTGGTTGCTTTTTATACCAAAATCTTCTGATTGCCATGAGAATGGTTCCATTATATGTTTATCGCATTAATTTGTTGAGACTGATGCAGGAGAAAGGAGCATTCCATGAGTAGCATGAATTCCTACGAGCGGGTGATGCGTGTGCTGAATGGACAACGCCCGGATTATCCACCCGTGGTTCCCATGGCGCGGGAGTGGTGCAGCAGACAGGCGGGATTCGATCTGACCGATGAGTTGGAGAGTGTCGAGAGACACGTTTATGCTCAAACCTATGCCGTTGACCGATTCGGCTATGATTGTGTATGGGACATGTTCGCCTGCCATTCGGAGTCCGAAGCCATGGGGTCGAAACTAAAAGTAGCCAGAGGTATTCCCCCTTCGGTTTCCATACCTGCCGTCAGGGATTATGCTACCGATCTTCCACAGCTACAGCTTTTCGATCCCTATAAAACCAAGCGGACACAAACGATTCTCGAAGGCATGCGGCGTTTGAAAAAGCGGTTTGACAAAGAGGTCCCGGTGATCGGCTATATTCAGGCACCTTTCCGACATGTTTCCATGCTGAGGGGTTCTGAAAACGCCATGAAGGATATGTACAAGGCGCCCGAAGACCTGAGAGCGCTTTGTGAGATTGCCTACAGCGGCCTCATCGTCTATGCCGTCGCTATTCTGAGCACCGGCGTGGATATCCTGTTCATCTCCGATCCCAGCAGTTCTGGAGATGCCATTTCAAAAAGCCACTGGGAGGCCTGGGGCAAGCCATATACAACCCGGCTGGTCAAGCTCGTCAAACCGACCGGCATCAAGATCCTCATGCATATTTGCGGGGACAATTCGGATCGGCTCGAGAGCATGGCAGAAACAGGCGTAGACGGGTTGAGCCTCGATGAGGGAGTTGATTTTGAGGATGCGCGGAAACGGTTGGGACCCGAATATTGCCTCATGGGCAATGTCAGCACTTCCCTACTGTCCATGGGCAATCCGGATGAGGTGGCATCAGCTACCAAAGAGGTCATCGCTAAAGCCGGTCAGAACGGTGGACTTTTAGTCAGCGGCGGATGCATCCTTCCGGACCCTTGCCCCCCTGAGAACATCCAGGCAATGGTGGAAACCGCCAAAGCCTATCCATACGGGTAGTTAGCCTATTATGATTCATCCCGAATCGGATGTTCCATTTCATATCAGGCGGCACGAATGATGGTTGTCTCCCCGCGAAAAGATGGCGCCATTTTCTAAACCTCTTCCTATTGGAGGGAATGAACTGCGATTTTGTTTCCTTCACTATCAATCAATAATATAAAAAAGCCATGATCTTCTGGAATCTTTGTTTTCTCAGTTAGAATATTAGCGCCTATTTCCTTCGCTTTATCAAGTTCATTTTGACAATCTCCGCTGGGTGAAGTGAAAAACAAAATCGGACCGGTATCTCCGGGCCTTGCATCTTTTCCTTTGTATAAAGCCCCTGCGGCCCCGGGGAGAAAATTTTCAAAATTTGTTGGGAATATTGCCATCTCATCTGTCTCCCAAAATGGTTGTGCTTCAAGCTCAAAACCCAATAGATTGTTGTAAAATTCTATGGCTCTTTGCATATCGCTTACAGGTATTTCAAACCAACCGACGACATTATGTTCAATATTCATTTTCAATTACCCCCGATTTTTTAGGTTTGAAGATATGACAATACCGATGGTTTGATCAAATTCAAGGTATCATCTACAAATTGGCCATGCAGCGAAAGCCGCTTTGGCCATAAGGTTTATTGCTTCCAAATGCGCCTTAATAGTCGCTGATGCCGGGTTGATAGGTTAGGTCTATCTTCGGCAATGGCTTTCCGCTCAACGTCGCCTCGAATGCAAGCAGACGTTTATAGACAGACAGCAGCTCAACGATTGTCGTCCAGGAGTTTACCAGATACTGAAACGAATTGCTCACCTGGTTGAAAGCGGTGAGTATTTGCTGCAGGATACCAAAAGTGATGGTACCTGCGGCAATTGTTGGAACCAGAATCAAATAGACAAATATATTGTCGGCCTGCAGGTAAAGACTGCGGGCCACATTAAAATACATATAGTGAAAATAAAGGCGAAAATAGTTACGCCGCACATTGCTAAACAGCTGTTTCAAACTTACGGGTTGAGCTCTCAGCTCGTCGTCCTCGCCGTAGACCAGTTCCTTCCGATAGGCCGCCTCCACCCGTTGATTTTTAAACTCCAGTCCCGGCAGCTTGATACCCACAAGGGCAAGCAGGCCGGTCCCAAACAGGGACCAGATGATTGCCGCGGTAAAGAGAGGATAAGGGATGGCCCCCACAATCGGCAGTTCGGTTACATATTGTGAAAGTGACCACAGCACGGGTAGGAATGCAAACAATGTCATCACCGCATCCACCATGGCAACGCCAAGGCTCTCCATAATAGAGGCAAATCGCATGGTATCTTCCTGGATACGCTGAGAAGCCCCCTCGATATGGCGAAGCTCCTTCCAATAGCCGGTATAGTATTCGTTCATGGCGGTTCGCCAACGAAAAATATAGTGGCTTATAAAGAATCGGGTTAAAACAAATACGCCTATTGCCAGAAAGGCGATCTGAGCAAAGATAAAGATCAGGTTATACATTTCAGAGGCTGGAACGGTAGCCTCTGCTGAAAGAGCGTTTTGAACGGTATCGAAAAATGGTCGCCGCCAGTTATTAATGGCCACGGAGACCTGCACGGAAAAATAAGTAGAAAAAAGGATGCCGGCAGATCCAAGGATTGACCAGAATTGCCACGGATGGGGTGCGAATATCATCCAGAAGCCCGCAAAGACAAGCACCGAAAAAGTGTAATAGATATAGAGCAGCAGAAAGGAGTCGGTGACAAAATGGCCAAGACCAATGATTGGCCTCTGTTGAGTTGTGGTAAGATTTAAAAGGGCACCCAGATCATTTTTAAAGAGATACCAGATGGTGATCGAAAAAGTGATCCAGACTAAGAGTATGGGAAAAAAAAGCCTCGGGTTTGGAAAATATGATTTAAACATGATGCCTATCTATTCGATTTTTTATAAGTTGTGTGCCACAATCAGTTATTCTCCCTGAAAAACGCTTCCTCAGATCATCTGATCACACATGATATAACATTTCTTATCCTTGCCAACAATGATCCTCGGCCATTAAAATCTTTCAACAACCCAGCTCTATCTTGGAAAAATTAGCGACACTGAGGCATTAAGGCGGATTGAGAACATTCAATTTCAAAACGATTTGGAATCATTTGGAATTTTTGGTTTGATATTTATTTGGTGCTTGGGACTTGGATTTTGGGATTTCCAATTCTGGAAGAGGGGGGTCAATAACCAACCCATCTGGTTATTTTATGCAGCATCTGTACCCTTACCCGGATCATCTATATGCAGTCAGATACAAAAACGGATCTGTCAGACGTGATTCACTTCAGGGCTTCATCTGGATCATCTTCAAAGGCCGCTGCCATGGCAATGGAGGAGGTGCGTGGAAGATATACCGACGGACCCTGTTCTTCCATGGGAATCGTCGGAACATTTTTCATTCGGTAAAGTGCAAAGAAGCCAAGCGATGCATGAACGATCGCTAAAAAGAATAAAAACCCTGAAGCACCAAAATAGGACATGGCACCTCCGGCGAGCATGGGACCGAAAAAAGCCCCGATCCCTGCAACCAGAACAAGGCTGCTGCTGGCGGCAACCATTTGATCGGGTTGGAGGCGGTCGTTAATCATGGCGATGTTGAGAGAATACATAGGAAAAGACATGCCCCCCATAAGACCGATAATGATCAAGTGGCTTAGGATATGTTCCGGACGAATCACCAGGGCGAAAGTGGCGACCAGGGAGGCGATAAACGTCACCGCCATCAGTACAGATCGACGATCCAATTTATCCGAAATGGCTCCGATCGGCCATTGAAACAATACGCCCCCCCATAGTGCTGCGCTCATGAAAAGTGAAATCTGCGCCAGGGAAAGGCCGATATTTTCCGCATAGACGGCACCAATACCGACAATGGTCCCATTGGACACGCCCGTAATGAAACACCCTGCAATTCCGAGCGGTACTTCCCTGTTCAATTCTGTCAGTTTCACTTTGCGCGGGGTTTCAAATGTCGGCATCGATTCAACCGTTAAAAGAATCGGTACAAGGGAAATTGAAAACAGAATAGAAACCAAAATGAACAATACAAAACTGTCAGGAGTAGCCGTATTGAGCAGCAGCGGACCGATTCCCATACCGCCAAGGGTAACCACCATATAAACGGAAAGTATTTTTCCTCGGGTCTCGTTGTTGATATTTTCGTTCAGCCAGCTCTCCGCAACGATATAAAGTCCTGCAAAGGAGATTCCCGTAAGAAATCGCATCGTAATCCAGGCAACCGGTGAAATATAAATGGCATGTAGCAAGGCAGAAACGGATACGATAGACGCCAGGGCTGCAAAGACCCGCACGTGTCCCACCCGCGAGACCAGAATCGGTGTAAGTTTTGACCCTACGACAAAGCCGATGAAGTAACAGGACATCACGATCCCTGTTACCGCTGGGGAAAACCCTTCCAGTAACGCCCTCAGGTTGAGGAGCGGTCCCTGGAGCCCATAGCCAAGCATGACCAACCCCATGCCAAGAAAAAGCGCCCAGCAACCCAAAATGGCGCCTACAAAAGGTGTTTTTATAATTCTCCCTGGAAGACGGCACCGTTTTATATATCCCGAATTGAGAATCAGGCCAGTTATTGTAGGATCGGAGCTTTCAGGATTTGGTATATGGGTGCTAATTGCCATTTTCAATATCCGCCAGTGATTGCCGTCTCTTTTTAATCAATATGCTTTCACTTTGTGCGCTTTTGATACCGACTCCCTGCCATAATCAACGGAAATGAAATATTTTTTCGTCCCGCTTTTGGGTGGGCTTATTTTAACCTGAGGTGAGCGATTTTTAACTCGATCTGCGCCGATCTATTGCGCATCGAGCGTTCGCAAAAATCCTCGACAGACCTTCGGGTATGCCTGCGGTTTTTACGAACGCTTCTGCATCAACATCTCGGTACATCTCTTCGTGAAAAATCGCTCATCTCAGGTTTAAGGAACCCGCAATACATGAACCATTTAGCAATTCATGTGCCAGATATTTAACCTTTTGAAATGCTATTGAATTTCAATCTTTCTGGACCCATAATCGGAACCATTGGTTCCGATTATGGATTTGATACAGTGCGCAATTTACTGGCGACGGTCAAAGCCAAAGTTGGAAACCCTTCTTAGAGAATGAATGGTGCGATTCGGGCAAAAACCGTAAGTCTAAAATCGTATTTATCATCGATGGATTAGATTTCAGACGGAAAACTCTCAATCCGGCTGGGTGAAGACCAACACAATTGCATTGGAATGATGGATGGGTCTGGATGAAAAGCGAACTGGTGGTTCTGATTTGAAAAGTTTTAGGAACTTTTAGTTCTCTATTTTTCATCAGATGATGGAAAAAAATCAGTTTAATAATACGAACTACTTTTTGTGACTTTGGGTGCTTGAAGATTAAAATTCACTATTCCAGATTCGCTATTCAATCGATCCCCATCACCCTCATCGTTTCGAATACAACCAAGCCCTGAATTGGACGGTCCCCTACATGCGGTATACGTGAAATCCGCTACATTTGCGGCCTTGTGGCAGATTGTGAAACCCACTGGTAAAAAGGATTGAAAACAGCTGCTATATCCAATATGAAAAGCGCTGGTCATCCCAATAAAAATCTGACCATTGGTTTTTTCACTGCCGGGAAAGGTCAAGAGTCCCATGACAGGTCCGCATTTCAAATCGGAAAAGCTGCTGAGTTCGATTCTGGTGATTTCCACTCATGCCGAAGCTTCGGATACCATCAGGTCAGTGTTTGAATCCGGATACAGATTCGACCAGGTGTCTTCCTACACGTCTGGATTGGTGATGTTGAAGAAAAACCGTTATGACTTGGTTTTTGTCGACATCGATTTTTTCCTTGAATCCATGTCGGAAACCGGTGGGTCAACTGATCCCGTCCGTCAAATTAAGGGCTTCTACCCCACCATCGAGATCGTCGTCATGTTGCCGCCCCAACTGATCCGGAAAGCAATCCATTTTGTCAAAACCGGTGTCAGCGATTATCTCACTTATCCCATCGATCCGGTTGAACTGAAGCTGGTGTCCGAAACCATCGAACAACGGGTTATGCAACAATCGGAACTGGATTATTTGCGCGATCAGTTCTGGAAAACAGAACTCATCCAGGAAATCCGTACCGAAAATCCATTGATGAAGGATGTATTCAAAAAGATCCGGTCAGTTGCTCAGACCAAAACCACTATCTTATTGACCGGTGAAACCGGTACGGGAAAAGGAATTCTCGCCGGGGTCATCCACCAGCACAGCCAACGTAAGGATGAACAGTTCATCAGTCTCCACTGCGGCGCAATTCCGGACACATTACTGGAAAGCGAGTTGTTTGGGCACGAGAAGGGCGCTTTCACAGGAGCCTTCCGGACGAAAATGGGAAAATTCGAGATCGCGAAGGGTGGAACGATTTTTCTGGATGAAATCGGCACGATCTCGCCTGCCGCTCAGGTCAAACTTCTCCAGGTGCTACAGGACGGCACTTTCAGCCGGGTGGGTTCGGAGGAAACCATCCGATCCGACGCCAGGGTGATCGCAGCGACCAATTCGGATCTGAAAACCATGTGTGAAGAGGGAAGTTTCAGGAAGGATCTTTTCTACCGCCTAAATGTCTTTCCCATCGAAATACCGCCAATGCGAGATAGAATCGAGGATCTGACGTATCTGGTGGGACTGTTCCTGGATCGGCTGAACAAAGAGCTTCAAAAGGAGATTTTGAACGTTCATCCTCAGGTGATCGAAGCCCTTAAAAACTACGATTGGCCAGGAAATATCAGGGAACTGGAAAACCTGATTGAGCGTGCGTACATTCTAGAAAACTCAGATACGCTGACACCTGAAAGTTTTCCGGTAGAACTCCTGCAAACCCATTCCACCACGGCGATCATGCCGGTCAACACCCATGTGACACTGGGTCAGGCAAGGAAGCATGCTGTTGAAAACTTTGAGCGACAGTATATCAAAGAGATCCTGACCCGGAACCGCGGCCGGATCAATCTATCCGCTGCGGAAGCCGGCATCAGTACACGCCAGTTCCACAAACTCATGACTCGTTACGGCATCCGTAAAGAAGACTTCAAACACGCATAGTCACCGGGAGGTGTAATCAAATATCAGAAACGACTTCAATTGTATGATGCTGCTGGAATCGAAAATGGTAAAAACCAAGAATGTATCATGGATATCACAGCTTCATTCAAAGCTGAGATGCGAGAATAATACCATTGGGGCCACTGAATTCAAAATGGGTTACACCGTCCTCAACATTTCATAAATGGAACCAGGAATTTCACGAAATGTAGACAGGTACTGTCAAAATGGAGAGTTACAGTGAAAAAATCAACACCCCGTTTATTTGTAACTGAAAAATTACTAGAACCTATCTCAAAATAAAGATTTTTATCCTAAATCAAGGCGGAGCTGAGTTTCAGCCCGCAGGCATACTCAAGTATGTCGAGGACTTGAAGCGAGGCTCCAACGCAGAGTTTGGGTCAAAAGATTATTTTGAGATAGGTTCTACTAGTTCGAGCCACTCTGCGCATCTAAAATTTTACGAACCTTTTGGGAGAGTTTCTCCAAATTAAATGGTTTTTGAATGAATCCGTTGCACCCCCTGTTCATGATTTCCGTAGCCTGACCGTTTATGGAATACCCACTTGAAAGTAGTACAGACACTTTGGGCTGAATTATGCGAATTCGGTCAAAAACCTTGCCTCCGTCCATTCCTGGCATAATCATGTCCAGAATAATTAAATCGAGTTTGTTCCCCACCTCTGAGACAACTTTAAGGGCTTTTTCACCATTCTCAGCGACAATTACCGAATAGCCTAATTTCTCCAACATTGCTTGACCGACATCTAATATCAATTTTTCATCATCTACCAGAAGCACTCTCTCGGAACCATGGAACATCTTTTTTTTGGGTACTGTCTCCTTCGGAATCTCCTTTTCTGATTTCGGCAGGTAGATTTCAAAAGTGGTCCCGTGTCCCAATGTGCTATTGACATTGATCATACCGCCATGATTCTTTATAATACCATATGCAGATGCTAATCCCAGCCCAGTTCCCCGCTCTTTATCCTTGGTCGTGAAAAATGGATCGAAAATTCGCTGTTGCGTTTCCTCATCCATTCCAAAGCCTGTATCGGTCACTGAGATTTTGCAATAACGGGACGGCTCAATCTGGTTCAGTGAAGCGAACTCTTCATCCAGATCAATCACTGAAGTTTCTAAAAACAGATCTCCGCCTTCAGGCATTGCTTGCCATGCATTGACGAAAATGTTTAGAAATACCTGCTCGATCTGCTTGCTGTCCACCTCTGCAATTAAGGGATAGGTGTGGGTTTTGGCATGAATATTTATCTCTTTGCGTGTACGACCAAACATAGCTGCAGTAGATTTCAACAAATCAATGACGTCTACAGGTTTGACTTCGTATTTCCCGGCACGCGCAAAACCTAAAAGCTGTTTAGTCAGGTTCGTGGCACTTTTCACGTACTCTTCGATCGCTACGATATGCTCCCTTTGGGCTTGATAAGTATCCCTATCCGTTTCCATCAAAGAAACTCGACCCTGGATGCCCATTAATAGATTATTGAAATCATGTGCTATGCCACCAGCAAGTGTTCCGATTGCCTCAATTTTTTGGGTTTGTTGAAGTTGTTGCTCCAGTTTTTTAAAATCAGTTATGTCAGTGGCGATTTGAAGCCTGACCAAACGTCCACCCGTCCATTCTATGGCACGATCATGATTTATGTACCATCTATCCGTTATTGGATTTTTTCCCTGCCACACGCAAGCACCTGAAGGTCTTCCATTTTCATCAATTAATTGGTCGTTTGTACAGTGTTGGCAAGGTCCTTGCTCTCCCCTGAAAGCATCCCAGCATAGCTGACCTGTCAGGTCATTTTTAAAAGCCTCGACCATGTTTTTGTTCATAAAAAGAATTTCGTATGATTCCATATCCGCCACATAAATAGTTGCATCAATGCTATCTAAGACGGTAAGAAACCTCTCATGGGATGCCCTAAGCGCTTCTTCAGCTTGTTTACGATCAAGAACATTTGACAGGGAGGCGCCTGCCATTTGCAGTAAATTTGCTTCGCTTTTAATTGAAAACCTTTCTTCAGCAACAAAATCAAAACCAACGGTCCCGACACATTCGCCCTTGGACACCAAAGGTACCAATAATAGTGACCGAATGCCTTCTGCCTCAAACTCTTCCTTCGCCGAATTGGCTTCCACAGGAAGGTCTTTAACGCGTGGAATATGTACGACCTCTAAATTGGTCAGCGGGTCAATAACCCAGCTGAAAATTTCTATCGGAACTTTTTGCAAATTATCGATTTGTGGTTCAATTCCTTCTGTACACCATTCGTGAGTGTTCGTAATCGTTCCTTCCTGAAAGTTGAAGATGATGACATAACTTCGATCCGCTCCAACGAAACGACATATACTTTCCAAAGCGCGGCCTATGCTTTTATCGATTTCTTCCGAGGTAGCTGTAATAAATTCGTTTGATATAACACCGAGCACCCGGCGAAATTCTGTTTCGTATCTTAAAGCGTCTTCGATTGACTGGCGCTTAATTTCATTTTGTACCAATCGAAGCAGAAAGTATGCAGCAGGTGTTGCAATGAACAGTGGACAAATTATAGCGATGGATATTCCAAATCCTATGTTTTGCATTTCCAGCAAACTCATGGCCGCTAATGTAATAATCAAGGAAATGATTGTCGATATTCCGACAGAAAATAGTGTCGTATAGAATAATCCAAATTTTATTAGGAGCCGCTTGAACATTATTTTCCCTCTGATACTAAAACGATACTACATGATCGTTCAGGAGCCTTTTTGTATTGTACGGAAAACAAAATCTTAGAAAGGAAAGGCTTTTTTATCATAAATTGACTTATTATTCAAATAGATATGAATCTATAGGGATCCGATATTTCGATTAACTGAAACCATTGGAATCTACGAACAGAAACAAATTCAGGTATCCGGTTATTCATGAAGCGCAAGTCACATATCGAGTGCATAGAGCATAATATGTGCCCTTCGGGGTCGGAGTCGGAATCGGAATC
>Ga0066187_1000750_pt1 | contig 10604 bp, 4 predicted proteins | sample WorMetexBAHAMAS1_FD_58706 | JGI IMG/M metagenome (GOLD analysis project Ga0066187, IMG submission 58706) | Marine gutless worms symbiont microbial communities from Max Planck institute for Marine Microbiology, Germany - Inanidrilus exumae... | ecosystem: Host-associated > Annelida > Digestive...
ACCGGCTCCACCCGCCCCACCGGCGGCCCACCGGACTTGCGATGTCCCCACCGGCCACCCGGATCGTCTTGGTGACTGGAGTACGATCCGAGCCGCATTGTTCTGCACTTGTTGGAGCTTGTTCTCTCCGCAAAAGCGAGGGAGTATGTTTAAAAAAATTGTTTTTACCAGCTTGGTTTGTGTGTCTGTCTGTCTGTGTCTGTGTGTGTGTGTGTGTCTGTCTGTGACAGTTACTTCCACATCCCTCTACCGATTGTAACGAAACACGAACATGGTCTTCCCTTCCCCCTTAGAAACCTTCCCATAATATTTGGTGCAAATCCGTCCACAATCTTTAGTTATCATGGTCACAGACAGACACACAAACCAATGCCAGTAAAAACATACTCCCTCGCTTTCGCGGGAGAAAAACTGATAGAACAGTGAAGAAAGTGCAACTACATAGCACACAACTGCAGTTAAAAGTCATATCTTTGCTTAATTCCAGCAAGGACGTTTCTGTCCATCACATCAAATAAGAATCCCAGTACAGTGTTATCAAATGACATAAACCAGTCAAAAACTTGATTTGTCTATTCTGTACAAGAATACCAGTATATGCTTTTATATGAGTTAATGCAGCCATTATGTGTAGTTTTATATGTATGAGTTAATTTATCAGAATGTCATCATGCATTGAAACACTTAGATACAAATGAGTCTTAAATCCATTTCAATTAGTTTATTTGACGTGAGTTTTGTTGTTGGTTCTTCAATATTTCAGCATCTTTTCATCTGCATACTTTGCATTTTTATTGATTTTTATATATTACATAAAACAATCGATATGTGACTGCACAGCAAGGCTGCTCAGTTGAGAATCGTTCAGACAAGCACTGCAGTACAGGCGTCAGCGGCCATGTCGTGCCAGAGCTGTTTGTGACGCCATACACTAACACGTTAGGTGGCAGTGCATGAGGACTCTCTGGCTTTAAAAACGGCTGTGGCACGACACGACCGCCTGTACTGTATTGCCTGTCTGAACGATTCGAGACTGCAGGCTTGACGTGTATTGTTTCAGTATTATGTCAGTGTATGGACCACATCAGTTGGTTATCTAACTTAATACACAACCAAGCCTGCAACTATTTTTGTCGCTCTTCAGCAAAGCTCAGTATTTTACTAAATTCATAATACAGTTGCTAGAGTCGTTTCCTAATGACAAACTGTCACAAAATGTAAGTAGACTTTCATTTAATTACGCCTGTCTTGTGCAGCTAGATGAGGCTTGCATCTGGTCGGGGATGATCAGCCCATGGGGCATGCGGGGTCCTTGTGGATACAGGTGAGAAAGTTCATGGGATCTGCGGCATTGCAGATAAAGTGACAGGCAAACCGCGAGGATGGGGCGGGCTAGTGTAGTTGTTACCAAAGGCCACTAATAGGAAATAATATAGGAACCATAAAAGCTTCATTTCCATCGAAGTTAAGTGACCTTCAAAGGTCATTGTCTGCTGCAAGCTTTTTCAAGTGCAAAGTTTTCGTGCAGTTGTACAGTGATTAAGAGGATTTTAACTTCAGAGAATGCTGTATGTTACTTTAAAATAACAGACAGCATTTTCTGCGATAGCTGAGGCTGTTGTACAGTACTGTTGTGCAACATTTAAGCCTTACCGATGATGCGCGATGTGTTTGCTATATATAATTTTGTGTAGTTAACTTCAGTGCCATAAACGAAAATCAGCCCATAAATACTGAACAGGAATGTCAACGTGTATTTGGAATTACAACAATATTTGTTTTCTTTGACTTTGTTGATTGTAGGCCATGGTCCAGCCATTCATTATTCTTGATTCTAGGTCTGATATTCATTAATAGGCCCATTGAATGACTTCTAACGTGTGCATGCATAGGCAGTCTGCCGTAACTACAGTGCATTGTCAGTTACAGTGCGTTATTTGTGGAATAGTGCACTGTAATGGTCACTGATAATGCACTGTAGTGGGCCCTCTCGGTTGACTGACTATGCATTCGCATATTTTTATAGATCACTCGGCCGTGGCCTGGCAGTGGGCGTGATCGTGTATTAATGATCGACAGAAAGTGGTTGAAAGTATAAATGTGTTGTGCATTCCACTATGCTTGTTTTAGGCCCCTTCGAAAGAGTCTGTTGTACGACTGTGCAATGAAGCATTCATACTGCGCAATACCAAAGTTTATCCTAAAGCTGTCTTGTCTTTTGTCCAGCAGATGTTGTCTTTGCAGACAGAGGTTGAAGCTCAAGAGGTATTTCATGCCATATTTTTAGCATAAGAGCTATCTTTTGTAGGAGCATGTATCATTTAACTAATTATATCTTACTTGGTTACTTGCTGACAATGCTGTCAGTATATTTCAAAAATTAAGTCTGTACCTAGCAGAAGATAGTCTATTTTGTTGCTGCCAAAATCGTACACTGGTGCAGACATGCTTATGTGTTTGTGACAAGAATGTAATGATATAGCAGTATGCATCCTGTGTGGTCACACTATGTGGCATAAAATCACTATGATAGGTATAGTTGGATTACCGGTACACAATATCAGTTTTGCATTAAACGTTGTCACAGTTTAGATAGAACATCTGTGAATATGCACTGTTGACATATAACTATCACACTGCATACTCTCATTGCTTTCTTCCTATTGCACTGCGCACTTTCCTCCCCTTCGTAATTGTCGGGCTGTCCTCCCTTTTCGTCTTTCCCTTCTCTTTTCCCTTCTCATACTCTATGCAAGCAAGTGGACTTCACGTACTTTGTGGTTAAGACAACCTGTCTGACACCGGTAGTTGCTTGGCATGTCTCTAAGGCAATGTATACTTTGTTTTGGCTAGCCCGCGGCTTGCGACTGGCGCTTGCCATGGCTCCTCTCATTCTAAGTTCCACTTAGGCGTTTCAGACACACAGGAATAGCGACATTTATTAGTAGTGATGCCCGTTTTGCCATACGTTTGCAAAATGTGTACCATACTTTTAATTGCAGCTGATGTTGGCTCTGAGTAGTCTGGTAAAGAATGTGCTTTTTCATGGGTCTTTGGAACGATCAGACATTGCCACACTCTTCCCAGGTATATTTGCCAGGCTGGCCATATTTGTGTTCTGTTACTGATGCATGCGGCAAACAGTTGAGTCTTATGTTACTGTTGTGTATCTCCGACTTGCAGTAGTCGAGTCCAGACTTGTACTTTCTCAAGTCCAGACTGCAGTCCATTTTTGCCAGACTTGGACTTGCTTATCATAGACAGCGACTGAGACTTGGACTCAGTCATCCTAAAATTGAGTGCGTGCTAAAGTCTGCATATAGCTGCAATACAAGTCCTACATTTAAGGACATGTAAGTTAATCTGACTACCCTTATGATAGGTCATTTGTGAGATGTGTGTCTGTGGATATTATGGTTATTGATTAAGGTATCATTCATTATTATGCCAAATCAAAGTATAGGGATTGATGTAGATGGTTACTGTTTTTGGATGTTGCTAGGAAAGCCTAAGGTTAAACATTGAACTTGTTGTTACATTGCTCAGTCTTGACTCAGACTCGGAATCCACTGCAGTGGACTTGGACTTGGACTCAACAATAACGGACTCGGACTTGGCAGATGCTGGACTCGTTACAAGTCTGGTATATCTTCATGCTACTTGTGCATGAGTAATTGTTTGGCAGCTGTGTCCAGACGTCCATCCGTCCACAAAAAGTTTTTTTTTTTATTTCAAAAATTTAACAGTAGGTAGAGGTCAATAGTGATGCACGACAGTATGCAGTATGACCCAATCTTAGGTCAAGGTCACAAGCCCTTCAAAGTTGGAAATCCTTCCATTTTCAAACGCTATCTCCTCCGCCATTTACAATGGGAGGTTGCAACTGACCACTGATTCTTAAACTAGGGCACAATATCTAAATTTGGTCTGGCCAGATTTTTTATGTATGTCCTAGTTTTTGTGACACGTGACTTTGAACTTGGCACAAATGTCAGGTGTGAAGAGTCGACCATCAGTCCCGTATGTGGCTAATTTTTATGTTATTTGCTGTACTCATACAGCTGGCCGTATCATTTAGAATTTTCTGATTTGGCTGTGTATTATTATTACTGGCCTGCCTACACATAATGTAGGGGAGAGTGTAGGGGAGCCAGACTAGTAATGATCGCTGGCGTCTGTCGTCGTCGTCTGTCATCGTCTGTAACACTCGCATATGCAACGTAACTCACCAGGGGCAGCACACGACGGCGGACCAGTAGTGTTACGTCCCGTTAGGGCGACACCTTGTTTTTGTTATTGGTGAACAGACTGTATCCTCTGTAAGCAGCTCTCTCTTTCATTTTAAAGAGTCCCCCCAAAAGTGTAAGCAACAGACAGAGTGGCTTGAGTTACCTCATTAGCTGCATTTTGTGCTTACTCTGTAAGGTACTATAAATTATAGGAAGTGGTAACAAAGTTAAGAAAACGATCACATATTATGAATCTCACATTGTTTGTTTTTGATGTAACAGTGGTATCTGTTATTATGTGATGTTGCAGTCGAATTTAATAAAAACTTAGCAGCACTTTTGGTAAAAATATTCATTCAGCGACTTCCACAGTGGAAGCACCATGCGGCTGATAATTTAGGTAACGAAATGTTGAACTTTTGGTGTGTCTTTGTTGAGTTCTCTATTATTTTTACCTTGACTCATGATTTATGTTTTTGTTTGATTATATTCTCATATGCATTAAAGTGTTTTGTTTAGTTTTTAGGTGCTTGCTAATATATCGAACATATGTATCGGCCTGAGTTGTCACGTTTATTGGTAATGCATGATTGTTTTGTTGATGTAGTTTTCTTGCCCAGACTTGTTGACTTTGACTGGCGGGTTGATGTCAAGACATCGTCTGATAGTCTGTCTCGCATGTCAGTGCCGACCTGCCTCGTCCAGCTCCAGGTATACCTCACAGTTGACTCTGTCACTAGTTTGCACTAGTGTACATGATGTGCATATGCCTATGCATTATGCAAAGTGCAGGAAGGACTATGACTCCTGTACTGCCAGTGCTTTGCATGGTTCAGAGCATGTGTCAGAAATCCTTGAAAATACTTGAATTCGATTTTAAAAATTGAAGGCCATTGAGAATACTCAAGATAAGGTCCTTGAAAGTTTCAAGTCCTTGGACATGTATTCTATAAACGACCCTTAATCCTTAATGGTTTGCATCACTGGTTGTGCTGTTTTGTTGTTAATTTTAATAGCATTTTAGGTCGACTTTTTGACAGAGTCGACCTAATAAAACCGGTCTCAAACGTCCGTCCTTGAGTACATGTTTAAGTTCAGCTCGCCACCGGCTGGAAGGACAGTGATATACTTCTGTCAGCCGAATGCACTAGCACTGCCTAGTGCCTACATGGCTGGCGCCAGCTGCCTGATGTTTACTCAGCGATAGACATCAGTAAACTGAAGCACCGACTGAACCACTGTAATTGATGTAACCCACAAGCGGCTGCACTGACATCAAGGTCTTTGTCAAAGCCGGCAACAGCTACGTTATAGACGCGTAATTTAGGCATGCATTGACGTTTAGCGGACTTTAGCTTCCCTAAACGGTTCTGACTTATTTGGGGGCTGCCGCCACTGTTTTGGGGGCTAAGCCCGATTAGCCCCCCCCCCCCTGTAGAACCGCCACTGACCGTCAGTCCCGCACAGGGCTAATTTATTATTATTGGAAACTGAAATGGGCCTCCTATACAACAGCATAACATAAAGTTGTCATATGGCATATACCACACTTGCACAAATAGTAGCAAACATCATGTCCTACTCATTGGTTATTGCATTTTAGCTTAGTACACTACACACGTGCTGTAAGTTCCAAGTTACTGGAATTAGAAAATACTGCAATAGCTAAAACGTATTGTATAATAGCCTTACAAATAACTCCATGTCGCCGACTTTCAGTGACCTTTGAGGTCATTTCGGCTGTACTGTCTTTTGAGAGACAGAACAGCTAAACTAACAGTACTTCTCCAGTCTTTGTGGTCTTTGATCTCCAGTAATCATGTTTCTGTCTTGCACCTTTTTCAAGATATTACTGATTATTTAGCTTGTATAACTGCTTGTAGCATTGACCAGTCCTTTATTTCCATTATGCAGTTAAAATTACCCAGCAAACATATGATTTTATTATGAATTTAGGCACATCTTGGCTAGTTTTTGCTTAATTTTTTATAAGTTATTGAATTATGAGAGGCTAAAAATAGCTTACCATAAGTTACCTTCGTGGTCTTTCGTGGTCATGTGTGTGTGGTCCCCAGAGATGATAAGGCCTCAGAGCGAAAACTTTGGACTTAGCCTCAGCCTCGTAACATTGGCTGTGGCATCGACATTGTGGCCAAAATTTTGACCGCAGCCTCGAGCACTCCACCTGTGCCTTGATTAACATCACTGCATGTCACTTGGGGTCATTACACACGCTCAAGCTTTCGTTTATCTCACCTTTCCAGAATTCTCCTGGTTGGGTCAGGTTCTTGAAAGGGAATCTTTGAGGATAATTGAGTCAGTGATATTTAACCCCAGTGAAGCTATCTTAAAACCCATCATCAGCATTTCTGTTAACATAGATAGTCCACTCCACTGTTATACATCACTCATCATTTCTTCCCTAATGGTGGCCACGACCATTGTGTAGTGTACCAACCTTTGGAGGGATGGTCCGACTGAGTTGGCGACGGTAGCTAAGCTGGCTAAATATCAAGATGGTATAACCTGAATGGTGTGGCATGGTGTTGCAGTTGTAAGGCATTGGATGCGCGATCTAAGAGGTGGCTGTTTAATCCCCAGCCATTGCTCTGTCATTCACACACGTGCCTCCGTTCACCAAGCGGTATTAATTGGTACCGGCCAATGTCAGTGACATCTGAAAGGGGAGGGTAACCGCGAGCTTGGCAGAAAGTACTCAGCCTACTGGATTTACGACTAATGTCACCTGCGGACTGTCTGCATAGTAAGCCAGCACCAGCCCGTACTGTTTTTGAGTGACTGCAGGAGTACCTTACCTTACTTCGTACCTAAGATAGTCAACCAGCCCAGCTTGTCGTGGAGTTGATGTAAAGTAACTTCTTTAGTGTGCACAATGACTTTTTACCACTATGCCTGACTGCTAGCTATCGTCTAATTTGTTAAACGAAGTAGGTTCTTTTTTTTGGTATTTTGAAGTACGTGCAGATATCGTCGTAAAAAGTTCATGTTCGCTATCTCATCTCCTGATGAGTTCTTGTACATACAAGATCTATATAGCACAGTATTGATAGGTTGTATAAATAGACTAATGTGAAACAGTATGTCTTTATTTAGATCCAAGATGCAGTGTCAAAGGCTGGAAGTATACCGGCAACTGAATGTGTGAATGTAGAGCTATCTCAACAGACGCTGGATACAATGCTTGATGGACTTGGTCGGATCCGGGACCAGCTGTCGTCTGTAGCTGCAAAATAGAGATTACAATCAAATGTTTGAACTCACAAGAACTGTGAGGGAGCAGTTAACATTTAATTTGTAAGGTAGATAGGTAAGTAAGCAAGCAGTGTTTGCCGTAAGTCCGCTGCATGGACCAGTCCAGTTCACAATTCATGGGGTGTTAGCCTGTTAGGCTTGTCAGGCACATGTTTTTCCCAAAAATTGCCCCTTCCCCTTGGAGGATCGTCACCCCCACGTAACACACTGTTCCTCGGGCCAAGTCCAAGCCAAGCGCATTGTGACTATTGTTCTCATACACCTAAGAAGCTTGCTTACTTAAGCCCACTCATCATCCCAAACGGCATCTCGATCGTTTCTGGCGTTTTTTGTATGGGTCCCAAATGTTATGCTGTACAATGCATTGTTAGTTGGGAAGAAAACTCCGCACAACTGCCCCTTCCCTTGCGATGTCATCACCCCGCCGAAGGAGGACTGAGCCACGGCCATAAGCAACATGCACAAAATTTTTCGTAAAGATGGCGCATGTGATTCCGGTGATATCCTCGCGGGATTTTCTTGACAATGTGCGTTTCTATAGCCTCGTGTGAGCGGAGCTTTTCTAAGCTGAAGTTAGTGAAAAACTACCTCCGCTCGCACTTGCTGTGCTCTCATTGAAGTGTTGAACGAGAGCTTGCACAGAAACTTGACTTTCATGACGTAATTAAAGAATTTGCTACCAGCAAGAAAATTTCACATGATTTGAATTACGTACGTTGTGTATAAACGGAATAGATTTTGCATTGATAAACATGAATATTTTTAGATTTTGAATTTTGAACTTTTTAAAAATTCCTCTGTGGTAGTCTTAGCCTTTTTGGCAACTTTGCCAATATGCCGAAGTTTCGAAATCCCTCCTTTGAATATATCGAATATATCGACTGTACTATAGGCCTAGTGAAAGTAGGTCTACATGTAATAGTTTGTTTCGTTCGACGGAAGGGCGGCAAATGGGACAACCGCACCGGGCTGCCAGAAGTGTTGCTACGCCCCTGATGTAATCTGCCCAGTGATCCGAATCTCGTTAATCAGCAGACTGCGCGACGAGATGAGGTCCACAAGAGACATGAAATAATTAACAGTTGACATTGAAGCGAGTCATGTTCATCACCGACAAACGTTTTTACCACGCGACTATGCTAGCGCGGTATATGCTGTCTTGTGTCCGTTCGTCTGTCTGTCACACACCGGTATTGTACCAAGACGGCTAAACGTATAGGATCACGCAAACAACACCGATGGACTCTAGTTTTCTGATGCCAAAGATCTCGCCGAAATTCCAACGGGGTCGCCCCAACGGTGGCGCCAAATAGAGGTAGGGTAGGTTCAAATCGGCGATTGTCAACCAATATCTCGCTATATCTAAAAACGGTGAAAGATAGGGATATGGTTAAGCCTACTATGGAATAGGAACTCGTATCCGCTGTATCGAATGGCACTATTTCCATTGACCCTATCCCAAACCATCCCATTTTCGATAATTTGTACCGCCTTGCATATCTTCGCAGTAGGTGGAGATAGTGACTTCAAATTAGGTCGATGGGTTGATCGTAGTAAGTGCTAGCCCACGGATGGCAAACTATATCTGAAAGGGGCGTGGTCAACACTGGTCAGGTCACATAAACCATGTACATTTTGGTGGGCACCAACCATATCTCTGGAATGGCTGAAGCTAGAGTGGTCAAATTTTGTATGCAGGTAGGCTATGTCAAGTCCCAGTAATACGGAGGACACGACCCACTAAATTTGGAGGCCCCAATGGTGTCTCTGGAACTGCTGAAGCTAGAATCGTTAAATTTTGCATACAGGTAGACTGTATCAAATTCTAGTCTACGGATGACAAACCACCCCTAAAAGGGGCGTGGTCAAAGTCACATGACCTATTTTCAATTTTGATGCCCGCAATCATATCTCCGGAACGGCTGAGTCGAGAGTCGCCAAATTTTGTATGCATGTGGGATAATATCCAGTGCTAGCATAGTGGGTGTGGTCAGGGTCACGAGACCCGTTTAAAAAAATTTTGTTACCAAACATATCTTTGGAATTGGTGAGGCACTTCAAATTCCGTGTGCTGATTGATACACAGGGGTACTGGTGCACGCATGACATATTACCCCCCAACTGAATGTGTTAAGAGTCACGTGACCTCTTTAAATTTTGGCAAATAAGTGATAATGTATCTGAAACAGTGCAAGCTATAGACATACTGTAGTTGTAATGGAAGACGTAGGAAATCGTATGTGGCCTATCGAATGGTGCCATTGCAAATAACGTTTAAGGTCACTTTCGCTGTTTGAAACCTTTCTAACTGCCGTACTCGTGAAATATAGCAGGAATTTTCTAACAGTGCGTCGCACGGTTTCTCTGCTGTAGCTAAGCTTCTTGTATCATTTTCTAAGGCGATGGACTGTCGCTTAGCCCATCCGTTATGTGGAGTGTAGTTCACCTAAAAGGCTTTTTTTGGTTTTCTTGAGGCTAAAGACACTTGTGGACTTAAGTCAGAAACGGATAAAACATTGCGGGTCAAAATATTGCATTATACACAGACCTCGTCCCTCGCGGACCTCCCCTGTGAAAATCTGGGGGTTCAGACCCCCGCCCCTCCCCGGTGGATGCGCCTGTGTGCAAAAATGAAATGAAATATCCAAAAGATTACCGCGTGTCATGCTTGCGAGTATTAATAGTACAATAAATTAAACGAAATAGTTTTGAAACACAACTGGCAGTAGATTATGGGTAAATTTATGAACAAATGTAACAATAAGTAAATCACGTACACATAGGCCTACAATATGTCAGGTAAGGCAAAAATAGATAAGAGAACAAGGCGATCGTAGATATCAGACTTCGCCACCTTGGCTGGAGGAAGATCGAGCCATGACTGTAGGTAACATTCACCAAAAGTTTGGTAAAGATCGCAAGTGAAGTGGAGAGACAGACAAAGAGATACACAGACATACTAATCACAATACTTGCGCAGCCCTGGCGGGTTTTGCAAGGCCATGAATGCATGCTTTGTTATACCATTCAGGTAACTACAGGGGGCCATTGCAAACCTTTCAACACAAATTTCTCAACTTTGGTATATTTGCAGATGGACCA
>Ga0066187_1000751_pt1 | contig 10601 bp, 5 predicted proteins | sample WorMetexBAHAMAS1_FD_58706 | JGI IMG/M metagenome (GOLD analysis project Ga0066187, IMG submission 58706) | Marine gutless worms symbiont microbial communities from Max Planck institute for Marine Microbiology, Germany - Inanidrilus exumae... | ecosystem: Host-associated > Annelida > Digestive...
AAATCGTTGCCATCAGATGTCATTCTTGAAGCCTAAAATGCACCAAATTCGATTTCGGCTGGGGGTCCGCTCCAGACCCCGATGGGGGAGCTTACAGCGCTCCCCAGATCCCCTAGCTGGATTTAAGGAAGCCTACTTCTAAGGGGGAGGGGAGGGAGGAGGGGGACTTCTTGCCCCAACTCAACTTTATGTATCCGCCCATGGCTTTATAGACGTTTACGCCTATGTGCATTTTAAAATATTATGACGACCTAAACAGGCAACATCTGCTATCAATTATGTCACTGGCAATGCATCAAACTGAAGCTCGAGTCGTCATACTCATATTTTATACACTGGTAGGCTATATAAAGTGTTAGCCTTGGATGACAAACTACTTACTAATTCTAGGGCGTGCTTAGGGTCGTGTGACCATTTTTTGATTTTGTGCCCCAATCATATCTTTGGAATGGGTGATTAGGCGAATTGGGCATTTCTAGTTTGTTGTGCTTATTGATACTTAGGAGTAGGCCTACTAGTGCATGCGTGATAGATTACCCACAAGGGGGGGGGGGTGTTCAGGATCACGTGACATCTTTAAATTTTTGGAAATCTGATAACATCTCTGTAAACAGTGCAAGACAGACATGATAGTTGCAATGGAAGACTCGTAGGGAATCGTATGTGGCTTATTGAATAGCACCATTACCAAAGAACTTGAGTGACCTTAAAGATCACTTTTGCTGTTTGAAACCTTTCTGTCTCCCATGCCTCATGGAATATAGCTTGTATAATGAATCAGAAAGTGCACGTGGCTTGTAATTTCAAACGTCTTGTTGAAAGTGAAAGACTTAACTCAATGTCCTATCGAATTGTGGCTATTCTGATAACCTTGAGTGACCTTGAAGGCAGCGCCGGCGCCAGCGGGGGACCAGGAAGGCCTGGCCTCTACAAGAATAACTGCCTCCCTTCTGGGCGGGGCTGTGGCCAGGGTTTTCCTAATGTATTGCTCGCTATATGCCCCCTAAAAATCTTTGGCCCCCTCCTACTTGCTATACTCTGGCGCCGGTACTGCTTGAAGGTCACTCACCTATTGCAAGTCTTTTAAAAAAATGGGATTTTTCGTACAGCCGTGCAGCAGTTGACAAGATGTTAACTGATATGTCACGTCACGCGGTCCCTCTGCGTTTTGCCGAGCTTATTGTTTTGTAACTACATGTTATGCTATGTAATATGTAAGTGTGGCAACTGTAGATGCTATCAATTGGGGCAGCCTTCATGTTGTTTTTTAATCTTTCTGTGGCATGGATGCGTTCTGCTATGTGATAGTTTGGAGACCGGCCAGCTGCCGTCGACTCGTCTGCCAATGCCATCGTCGTCGGCGACCGTCACGAAGAAAGTGTCGAGACGCGTGGTTGGTGACCAAAAACTTTCTGAGTCGCAGCATATCGAGGCTGCTTTGACGTCGAGTGACTGGAAGAACCGTGTGATGGGCATCCAACAATTACAGGAGTTCGTCATCAGTCAACCAAAAATTGTTGTTGCCACACATATCACAAAGGTTGGTTTGTTAACTGTCAAACAAGGGAGCATTTCTGTGGCAAAGTCCTGCAGCGTTATTCAGTGGCGCATCCAGTATTTGCAAACCGCGGGGGGGGGAGGATGAGCGCCGTAGGCGCGAGGATCGAGGCGCCGAAGGCACCGAGGAGGGTGGAGTTTGGGGAGGGGTGTCCCCCATCCAACTTGGGGAAAGGACTGGAGAAAAGCGCAGCCCTCCCAGAAAATCATTTTCATTTTGAATCTCAAAATGTCGACTTCTAGTCCTAGTCGAGTGCACTCTTGGCACTATTTTTGCAGTTCAACTACCTGTTGTACAAGCAAAAATCACTGCTGTGGGGCTATATAAGAACACTTGCTGCTGCATGCGCACAGACAGCAAAACAAGCCTGTTGGAAACTATAAGGATTAAGGGGGACTGTAGTGTCGTTGTGTTGAGTATGATTTTGCACGGTGGGCGAGGGGGCATGGCCTCACGCCCCCTCCCAAATGCCCACTGGCTTTATTCCACGCAATGCAGGTGAGGTATAAGGTAAAAGTAGCGTTTTCAACCAGTTGGGAAGTCTCCGGCTTAGACGCTTTACCGCCGAAAATTTGTGTCCATCTGCTAAGGTCGTCCTTGTCCACGATGGTGCGCTGGTGGAGGAATACGTACGCGGTGTTATCAACAACTTTGGTGGTGGTCGAAGACTGTTGATCACAGTTACGGTCCAGCTAGTTCACATCAACACGTTGGTTGTATCATGTATCACAAGCATGTGCAGAACTATGCAGGTATGCCAAATAAAATGTGGCAGTTGCTGAAAGTGCTCCTCAGGCCGACACGTGATCTGTTTGCGTTATTTGTAGAACAGTAGGACACCATTTCAACTGACACAATCATACAGAATGTTTTGCGGGTTACTCGGCGATAGCTGAGCCTCTTGTTCTGAACCCATGCATCCTGTGGGAACAGACCACAACTTTTGATATTCTTCTTAACAGCGTCCAACCTCAGGCGTCCCCTCTGTATGATTCCGTCTACATCCATCATTGTACAATGTCTGATACAATCAATGTCGTCTTTACATTCAGCATGTCCAAGTCGTCTCACTCTCAGTATGCTACACCTTTCCTAATCACCAGGCTGACGGGTTACAATTCCACTAGTTCTCTCCATTTTTCTTTCTTTCTTTATGAGTAAACCCACATGTCCACCTGATTACCGTATGCTGAATTCAGTTGTGTCTGTCCGACTTCACGGGACGTTTGTATTCAGATAGTGTCAAACCCAGTCATTCAACTGGACATTATTAACAGTGTTGCATTTGTTTGATGTACAGGTCTATCGACATTTTGTGCCATGCCTACGAGATCAAAACGCAAAGGTTAATCTACGAGCACAGCAAGCATTCCAGCAAATGTTGCCTGTTGTTGCCAATGAGTTGTCCAGTGGCATTAAGCATACAGTTGCAACTGTCTGCGTTAATCTGAGATCAAGAAATGTAGAGTTGCGTAGATCGGCGCTCAATATTCTGGATGCTGTGGCTGAACATGTTGGCAAGTGTTGTCTTTCATTAAATTAATGAAAATGGTCCGTATGCAGTAGGCTACATCATGTCTTGTGCAGTGTGTATAATGTGCTTTACTCTGAATTGAACAGAATTTGCTCGTATATTTCCTGGAAAGCTGCAGTGATTGCAGAGACTTGTATGGCAGATATTACAACGTGTGAAGCAGCAACTTCAATAATTTAATAACAAATTTGAATTTTCAAGCTGTAATAATAATAAATTGGGTGTGAAACGTTCAAAGACGTATATAACGAGAGTACTATGAATCTATGAGCCAATTTTTAAGCCTAGTTCTGTGTTAACAATGCAACAGTTTTTGTATAATATGAATACAGTTGCAGTTAGTGTGGTTCATTCCACTTGTGGATAAAACGTTGTTGGCAGGTAAAACACGAGCCATTCCAGACTCCTGAGCACCTGATATGAGTATCGTAATAAAGCACTATACATAGGCCTATCTACGAGATTTTCTTTACAAAGTTGACTAGAAGGTTGTGAATTGTTTCCCTCACATTGTTGAATTTCTGTACATTGTAAATGTTATTAGAATGTTTTCCCACACTGACTTCGACTAAGTCTAACGTGTGTGCGTGTGTGTATATATGTAGATCCGGTGATTTTGCTCCAGCCATTTGTTGCTGAAGTGCTGCATGGAAATGTTTTAGTAAAGACTGAGTTGATACCAAGAGTTACTGGTCAGTGATCTTGTTGTTGTTGTTATAAGATAACTGCTGACATTCAAAGCCATTACATTTCGTATTGTAACACTATTACCATTCTGACAGCTTGTGTTAGTGCTTGCTAGAATCACGAGGCATTACTTTACACTGCTTGCATTCTAACACTCACACTGCTGTATGTACAACTGAACTTAAGGATAATTTACTTCAGTTTTGTAGTAATGTATATGCTGCAACCGGAAATTGTTAGGCCGCATCCCGTGCACAGAGTGCATAGATGCTTGGCTATTGATACAGATGTCACACATAATGTGGTCTGTGTCTGTGTGTTTATCACACGAATGTGCTATGCAAAAACGGCTGAACCGATCAAGATGCCGTTTGGTGGCTGACTCATGTGGGTCCAAAGAACCATGTATTAGATGGGGGTCAAGATTGCACAAATCCATTTGCAGCTGCAAGGGTGACAAGACAGTGATGCAGCCTTTTGCCAAGTTACTTTGGACACTTGTTAAAACTCGACTCTTAACAGTTTTATCACATTACTACTATCTACACAGCTGGAGCACACACCAATGTATGGCCGTCTTCCGTGACTCGTTTATCTAGTTGTCCTTCTGACTGTCATTCTGCATTGTTCCATATGCATACATCCTTCCTGTCCGCACAGTCCAGAACTTTTCACATCCCCTTTAATACTATCCACCGCATCTTCCCTAGACGTTCATTTCATTCTGTCTAATTCCACATGCCTCCATCTTTATAGTGATGGGTGATACCAGAATTTTGAAGAATGAGTAGTGAGTACGAAACCTATGTACTAGGTACTGCAAATTTGCGATACCGAGTATAATATTGATACTTATGCAGTTATCATGAGTGACAACAAAAGGTGCAGTCATTTTGGGGAACTGCACTACTCGGGCCACAGTGACATGATTGTTGTAATCAGTGTGATTTTAGTTTTCAGCAGCAACACAGAGACAGCATACAGCATGAACTACTGAGTACGGACTACATGATGTCTGTAGTGGTAATAATTCTGTCAGCTGAAAACGTTTTTACTTCCTTTCAACAGTATTACGGAAACCTGCATATTTACCAAAATGATGTTAAATTGTTTTGTAGACTTGGTGAACCGTGTTGAGCCAGTCCAGTCTGGCCTATTAACGTCTGAAGTACTGCCGCTTGTCTGGCATTTACTTGATGAGATTCAGTCAAGCACAACGAGTTTACGAGGACAGCTCCAGCAGCCAACAGCTGAACTGATAGAATGCATCTCCACGCTGCTTGATGCTGATATTCGAGAACTGACAAATGTACAGCTGTCACACCAGACATGCGAACTAATCGATCAGTTAATGAGTAACCTTCAGTGATGTTGACACCCAATGCTGTCTTTGCGTTAAGTTGAAATTGGCCTAGCATGCTTCTGAAAACTTTCTCTTTATGTTATCATTCTACATTTCACGAAAAATGAGCTACCGTTCAACAGCCGACATGGTTCACAAAACCTGCAATAAAATACCAGTAATCTATGTCGTACATTATAGTACTGTCATACCGTGTGATGCATTGATTCGATGTACATATTGTGCTTGATGATTGTGTTGAAACAACTATAACATGTCAAATCAACTAACTTATTTGTGGCCCATAGTTCTGCTTTAAACCAAACAATCTTGATTTTTCTAATTCAAAAGTAGTGGTTCGTAATAATATGTTCAAGGAAATCCACCATAAACGTAAGTCTGAATTAAAAACTGTGTTCTACATACTGGCTACTATAGTCAGTGGCGTAAATCTGGCTAGAATTCTGGGGAGACGGACGGGCGGATCCAGAAGGCTTGGTGGTGGGGGCAGAGGTGGGATGTGGGGAGGGTACATCCTTCCCCACCGGGAAGGGGTTTAAGGAGAGGGCTAAGTCCTTTCCAAGAAAAATTGAATTTTTCACTTGAAATGGCGTATTTGGTGTATTCTAAGCAGTATTTTTTGTCAGTGTCCTCGCCAGAAAAATGTTGAATTTTCTGCCTGAAGTGGTGATTTGGTGGACGTTGAAGTACTTTTGGGAAATAATGAATACTTTGTTAGAGTCATGGGGTTGGTAAGCTTTTTACTGCATTGTAATGCAAGTAGTCTGGTGCTTGAAATATTGAAACATGACAAAATCTGGGGGGGACAATTTGCATTAGCATCCCTTCAGTCCAAATTCTGGGAGACTTGTCCCCAGCATCCCCCATGATTTACACCCATGCTACTAGATGTTGGGTATTTACTGTATTGCAGTTGCTACGTACGCTTGATACGATTTCCAGCTCCAGCAGGCACTGGTTTCTTGTCAATGTTTGTTCTAGTCTATCCGTTTCATAATACAGTACTATAGCATAATGATACAGGAAGGTTGTGAATAGTTTGTCATTACTATGCAGCACATTAACATTGTTTTTACAGGACAATAAGCTAGCATTATATAACCAGTCTGTAGCTAGAAAAATGGAGATTTAGCTACCTTGCTGACAGTTGTTGTTGTATGAATGAAACTGTAACCATTAAAGCAAGGACATATGTTAACCGTTAGTTTGAACAGAACTGCACTGAGTGCAGATTTGTTATATAGTACATTTAGAGCACTATTTTAGACTGTGAACTGTTCTGTAAATTCTGCCGCCAGTAATACTTTATTGTATTATCTACGATGTTAAGTATTAAATAGTTGTTGTTACTGCACTTCAGTGTGGCTATACATGTATTGTCAATATTTCATTGAACAATAAGCGTGGCCACAATAGCCGTCACGCTATGCGGCCCTCCTGGCAGTTTGAATAATGAAGATAATGCCCATTGGACATTGGTCAGTTGAGGGGTGATGTTAAGGCATAACTCTTTGACCACTAATTGTTATTCTATAGCCGACTGGGTCAGGGCACACTGGACTGGGCTTTAGGTATTGCTGGCCAGGTTATGTTGGGCAAAGAGGGCGGGGATATGGTACTGAGTTCAGGGGACAAGATGTGAAGGAGGGAAATGAGGAGAACCGGACAGTGGCACAGTAAGTGGAAGTGGAGGGAGACTCCGAGAATGGAGGCTCAAGACTGGTCTGGGAGTTGTAACGTGTTATGCATTCCAACTCTTCATTCAGAGTTAGAGGACTGTATAACAGGACACAGACAGACACCAGAGAGATGGTCAGCAATATGTGATGGCAAGGAAGGCCCCATAATAATGTTTTATTATTTACGATAAGGTTTGAAAATGTATTATATGGCAGAGTAATGTGTTAAATAAATGTACGACATTTTGTATCAGTATTAGCTTGATATTTGTGTTTCACACCATCGTGACCAATTGTGTATTTCATTATAGTTTACTGACTACAGAAGTAATCCATTCCTACATTGTACATTGTGTCTTAAAACTGACGTCACTTTTTATCCATTTGTACCTTTTTATCTGTCATAACTCTGACCATGCCCTTTTTAGGGTCGTTTGTCATCCCAAGGCTAACGCTTGATATGGCCCACACGTACACAAAATTTGACGACTTTATAGTCATTCCAGATATATGATTAGAGCCTGCAAAATTGAAAATGGTTCAGATGACTCAGACCACGCCCCTTTCAGGGGTGGTTTGTCATCCGTTGGCTAGGACTCATTAAGTCAACCTATGTACCAAATTTGAAGTCTCTAACTCAACCGATTATGGAGGTATGAAAATTGTAGCAGATGGATGGAGTGACGAACACAGATACATATACCACACCAGTGGTAAAAAGTCACTGTGTTCCAAATTCTAAAATGTAACAAAATTTGCAAATTAAATTATTTAGTTCAATTACTTAGCAATTGAAATAAAACAGTTTAACTTAGCATTTAACTAAATTATACAGTTTACCTATGCATGTAACTAAAAAGCAGCTTAGCAAAAAATGGCTGTGAATCACTTGATATGCATCCGTGAATGTGATGGTCTGCTGTTTACTGCATTTATAGCATGACAGCATCTGTTAGCAGTCATCATGAATATTTCCGGTGACATGTTCGTGTTCCAGTTAAACAGCCGAATATTATATCTCAACGGCATCTCTGGTACAGCACTGTGTTTTAAATCTTCATGTACCATATTTTGTGACTATTTATGCCACCGATTTCGTGGCCCACAGTGTGTATTATGTGTAAGTCACCTTCGCTAGTTTAGCAAATTATGTACATACATATAACTGCACAGTACTAGCCTGCATAAAACAAACATCGTTACTTCATTCAGTTTTGATATGGTCCAATGCCACGAGTTCCCTTCCATGCTTTGGTTTGGCAACAGGAATGGCAAGCATCCTGTAAACGTATGCTCCATCATCTCCGAACTCTTTCAGCATACCCATCCCAACCCGGAGCGTTGGAAAATAAGGCTAGTTGAATGAAAACTGAAAGTAGTATTACATAATGCAGGACATTTGCCAATTTGGCTCGTAGCTCAATTGTAGACTTGTAGTAGTATTACAACAATACGTTGCCGGTTTATTATGCTTTTACATCATCACATGATCATGCTGTGCAATGTGTGCATATTGTACATGTTATAATTGACTAACTCGCACTTGCAATAGTTGTTATTACTTTGCCTCTGGTACGGGTGCAAAGTATTGCAATCACCAGTTCTGTATGTCTGTCCGTCCTCTCACATATCTCAAAAACCATGTCTAAATTTAACAAATTTTATGCACGTTACCCATGGCTGTGGTTCAGTCTTCCTGACAGTGGATTATGTTACGTACTTCCAGTTTTGTGAATATGTGTTTTCACCTAATGGAGCAAATGGACCAGAATCAAAGCCAATGTTGTGTTGTCGAGTTTGCCAGGTGGCAGCACCAGGGGCAAAGTTGCTGTCTACGATTACAGGCTTGTTCACGCTGGAGGAATCAAGTACTTGTAGTATTATTACCATCATTTACATGATGTAATGTATAGTTTATAAGCATAATATCAGTTTACTATCCGATGAGTGGTGAAATTCAACTTTAGTATTACATCTTGTGTTTCTTATTCATTGTGCTTTGTACAGCAAGCAAAATGCACTTTGAGTATTGTTACAATGGTATTAAAGTATACAAATGAATTTTGATGTGTTAGTTGTATTTGTGGTTGTCATATTTGTTATGCATACATATATATCAAAAAGCATTGACGTTTACTAGTTGTTTTCAATGAACAGTTGCAAACAGTTTGTTTAGCAACCACCAACACCAGCATTAGTCAGAATGATAATAATGCATAATAACCAAATAATAAAATATGATCAAATCAGCGGTCACTGTATGTACTCTATCACTGAATTTTTGACAGTTAATTCAGAGTGAATCAACTGGTAGCTGTGACAACCAACCTGGCACAAACCTGGAAAGAGAAAAACAGATGCACACAACAGCAGCCAAAACATCTAATTAACATACAGTATATCAGGGGTTCCCAACCAGGGGAAATTCCCCCAAGAGGGATTTAAGAGTTTCAGGAGGAATTGAAACTACAGACTGACAGAGTTAACTGCTGGAATATGATCTTTTAGCAGATTTAGCTGAAGCAATTCCAGTCACGCTCCAACAGGGCAAAAATGTCAGTGCTGAATACATGCTAAATACCATATAGTGTACAAGGGAGATGATCTACAAGGCATAATTCAATCATGAATAAACTATATTTCAGTCCATGACTTGTCATATTATTTAGTATGCATCTTTCCGTTTCCAGGCCTGAGGTCGTTAGAAGGCGACCGAACCTGGGTTTAGTTTGTTCTGTTCATTTTGTGTTATCTGTATTGCTTAATTAAGATTTGTTCTGGTGTTTTGTTGTATTTGGTTCATTTAGTCTTGCGGTGCGATAGTTGTTCCCCTGTTTTGGGCGCTAGCATAATAATTTAAATGAGCCTCTCGATCCCTTTCCCTTTTAGGTGGCTGCTCAACAAAAAGGCGGCCAGGATTGAGGTTAATACATCGCTGGCCTTCCTTCACTGGGTAGGGATAGCTCTCCACCCGACCTTTTGTCTCTGTTATAGCCATATTTGTGCTGAAAAGGGACGTTAAACTCCAACTAACTAAATAACTAACTTGAGTCAAGACAATCTTGGAAAGGAAGGGAATGACATTCTGACATATGCTGAAAAGGATGCATGAGGCAAAAACATTGGGAACCACTGTAGTATACTGAGTCAAATACAGTCTGTTAAAAATACGACACAAAACTATAAGCAATATGCAAGTACAAACACTAAATGGACAGCCTACTGATCAGTGGTCACATTTTTTACAGTACAGGCTGCACTCATCTGATAAGGTCTTTCTTTTTTCCTGTTCAGTGTTGTTATGTCATCTTTTTTACAGTTGTTTTTCTACACCGACTGAAGTCGTCCTTTTTTCCAGTCGGGCACGCATAACCGAGCGGAATGCTCAGTATGGCGCGTAGTAAAACGATCGACGTGGTCTGCAAAATCACAAACACTTCGCATAACGTCCAGCAAACTGCTTTAAAGCAAATATTATCAGAAAAGCAAGATGTACTTACATCCGCAGTATCACTGCTAGCCAATTACTTACGATAACCAATTTGTGGATGGCGGATAAATAAGACACCATCTTTCTGAAAAAGCAATGCCAGTCTGTGTCTCAGTCACAGTCTGATAGACTTAAATAAAATAATAATAATAATAATAATAATAAAAATTAGCCCTGACTCTTAGGTCGACTCTTCGCAAGTGACATTTGTGCCAACTTCAAAGTCACGAGACACAAAAACTAGGCCGAATATCAAAAATCCAGCCCGATAAAATTTAGATATTGTGCCC
>Ga0066187_1000752_pt1 | contig 10597 bp, 10 predicted proteins | sample WorMetexBAHAMAS1_FD_58706 | JGI IMG/M metagenome (GOLD analysis project Ga0066187, IMG submission 58706) | Marine gutless worms symbiont microbial communities from Max Planck institute for Marine Microbiology, Germany - Inanidrilus exumae... | ecosystem: Host-associated > Annelida > Digestive...
AAAACCGGGGAATTTTAAGTTGCCGATTATGGGGAAATTTAAGTTGCCGTTGACAGGGCCTCCTTGTCGATGTCGCCGAACGGCCCCGTCCAGTCGTCGTAACAGGCCCGGAGGTCGGCGAACTCGGTCTCGCCGCCGCCCGCCGGCACCTCGTGGGCGGCCAGGATGGAATAGGTGCAGGGCACCGGCTTGAAGGAACTGTCCGTGTGCCACAGCAGATTGCCCTTCATATAGTTGACGTGCTCGCCACGGGGGTCCATCACGGCGCCGTCGTCGCCGACGTTGGAAAGGCGCGTCACCCGGGCGTCGACGCCGCCGTACTGGTCGCGGGCCAGCGGTACTTCCAGCGGCCCGAAACGCTCGGCGAAGGCGACCAGGGCCTTATCGTCGAGGAACTGGCCGCGGAAGACGGCGATACAATAGGTATCGAGCGCCGCCTGGATGGCGTCAAAACCAGCCTCGGAAAGCGGCTCTTTCAGATCGACGCCGGCGATCTCGGCGGCGAAATCGCCGCGCAAGCCGATCACCGCCAGTTGGTTTTCGGATTTGTCTCCCATACTCCCCCCGGTTTTCACCGTCGCCGCAAGGGTGCCATCGTTTTCATTATGGCGGTTTGCCGAGCGTCCGGGAAGACGCCAGGTGTTTCGATGCACTAGCCTCGCACCCCGGCACCGCGTTAGACTGCCCTGTCGACGGCCACCGGAGAGCGGCCGCGGCGGAGGCGAAAAACACGGCCGAAGCGATCGGGAGGAAAGGGACGTGCCCGAACCCATGGCGAAGACGGGAAGCGGAAGGGGCGTCCAGGACCCGGAACGGGTCAAGGCCGAGCGCGACCGTTTCATCAAGCTGGCCTTCTGCCGGGCCGACCTGTTGTTCGAGCTCGACCGCGAGCTGACCATCGTCTACGGCGCCGGGGCCACGGACCTGTTGTTCAGCATGGCGCCCGGCGACCTGCCCGGTACCTCGTTCCTGGACCTGATCGACGACAATTTCCGGCCCAAGCTCAAGGAGATGCTGAGCCGGGATTCCGGCGGCGGAGACGGCGACGGCGGGCGCATCGACGATGCCATCCTCAAGATCAAGGGACCCAACGGGGTCGGTATCGTCAGCACGCTGGCCGGCTACCGCGTTTCCGACTTCGGCGACCACTATTTCCTGGCCCTCAAGGTCGGCCCGGCGAGCCCGGTCAAGATCGCCGAACGCGAACCGGTCGCCATGACCGAGGCGGGGCTGCTGGCCGGGCCCAGTTTCGGCCAGGAGGCGGCGGCCCGGCTGCGCTCACACGCCGATGCCGGCCACGCGGCCCGGGTCACCATGGTCCATATCGAAAACCTGGAGCAGGCGGCGAAGGCGCTCGGCGCCAACGAACGGCTCGGCCTGATGACCGCCGTCGGCGAGGTGCTGAAGGCGCATTCCATCGGCGGCAACACGGCCGGCCAGTTGGACGAGCAGAGTTTCGGTTACGCCCACGACGAGGCCGTCGATCCCGAGACCGTCAACGTCGAGGTCGAGGAACGGGCCCTCGGCCACCTGCCGGAGGGGTCGAAAGTCGGGGCCCGGTCGCTGACCCTGGAGGCCGACGATGCCGGCATGAGCGAAGAGCAGGTGGCCAAGGCGCTGGTCTATACCATGGACCAGTTCTGTTCCGGCGAAGGCCGGGTGACCACCCGCAAGCTCTCCGACTCCCTCGACGAGTTGATGAACGGCACCGTCGAGACCGTGCGCTACATCAAATCGGTCACCGAAAGCGGCGGTTTCGATCTCGTTTATATGCCGATCTGCGACCTCCGTGTCGGCCGGGTCCACCATTTCGAGGTGCTGAGCCGTTTCCGCGACGCCGAGCGCGCCAAATCGACATTCCAGATCATCACGCTGGCCGAGAACCTCAACCTGATCGCCGATTTCGACCGCGCGGTGTTCGACAAGACCGCCGCACTCCTCGACGAATTCGCGAAAACAGGGCCGATGCCGCCCGTCGCCATCAACCTTTCCGGCCTTTCGCTCGGCAACGACGCTTTCGTCGACGGCCTTTTGAAGAGCCTCAGGGCGACGCCGTCGCTGAAGGGCCGGCTGTTGTTCGAGCCGACCGAATCGGCGGGCATCGGCCAACTCGAAAAGACCAATACCATCATCCAGGGTTTCCGCGACATGGGCTACGGCTTCGCCCTCGACGACTTCGGTGCCGGCGCGGCCAGTTTCGATTATCTGAACGCCCTCGAGGTCGACGTCGTCAAGTTCGACGGGCCGGTGATCCGCCGCGCCTGCGCCTCGAAACGCGGCGGCGACTTGCTGACGACCATGGCCAAGATGTGCGCGTCCTCCGGCGTCGAGACGGTGGCCGAGATGGTCGAGGACAAGAACATCGCCAATCAGGTCTTCTATTGCGGCATCGACTTCGGCCAGGGTTGGTATTTCGGCAAGCCGAACCCCGATCCCTTCGCCTTCGCCGACGATTTCGCCATGGAAATTAACGACACGGAATAGGGACGAAACGATGTCTCGGGTAGCCTTCCAACGGGCCTTTCAAGAATTGAACGAGGATGAGATCGCCTATCTCCTCGAAAACAGCCGCAAGGTCGATTTCGGGGACGGCGATATCCTAATCCGCGAAAACGAGGATTCCGGCATTATCCTGGTCATCCTCGACGGCAAGGTCCGCGTCGTCCGCCTGCAGGGCGGGCGTACGGAGAAGGAGCTGTCCGACCCGTTATCGGCCGGCGACACCGTCGGCGAGATGTCGTTCATCGACCACATCGGCGCCAGCGCCACCCTGATCGCCTCGGGTACGGTGCAGACCCGTTCCATCGACCGCGACCTCATCGCCGGCATGGGTGAGCGCGACCCGACGTTCCGCGAGCGTTTCTACCTGTCCCTGCTGCTCACCGTGATCCGCCGGTTGCGGTCCCTCGACCACGCCATGGCTTTTCCAACCTGATGTAAACCGGGGCACGGCCATCGCAATCGGTGGCAATTCCCACCGGGTTCGGGGCGTTCTGGGGCGTGGGTCAATTCGGTGTTTTTGATTCCATGGCGGAGCCGCCGGCCTTCTCGGCGGCCGGCTCGCAGGGCGGCGCCGCGTTCGGGAAGTTCGCGGTCACCTTCGTTCCGGCATCGACCTGACTTTCGATAGTGACACTGCCGCCGTGCAGGTCGACCAGGGACTTGACGATGGTCAGGCCGAGGCCGGCGCCCTCCTGGGCAACCTTCGGATCGGAAACCACCCGGGTGAAGGGATCCGTCAAGCCGGGCAGATCTTCCGGTGTGATGCCGATGCCGGTATCGGCGACGGTGATGGTGACCGCCGTCGGGTTCGCTTCGACAGAGACCGAGGCGTAACCATCGGCCGGCGTGAATTTCAAGGCGTTCGACAACAGATTGAGCAGGACCTGTTTGACGGCACGGCGGTCGGCGTAGAGGCGCGGCAGGTCGTCGTCGATCAGAATATCGAAAACGAGACCGTTTTCGCCCGTGGCGTTTTCCACCGTATGCGTACAATCGGCGACCAGGTCTCGAAGGTCGATCATTTCCTTGATCAACGGGCGTTTGCCGGCCTCGATGGCGGAGATGTCGAGAACGTCGTTGATCAGCGCCAGAAGGTCGTCGCCGGAAGCGTGGATGTCTTCCGCATACTCCCGGTAGCGCTCCTCGCCGAGGGGCCCGAAGTACTGGTTGCGGAGGATCTCCGAGAACCCGAGGATGGCGTTCAGGGGCGTTCGCAACTCGTGGCTCATGGTGGCCAGGAACTCGGACTTGGCCTGGCTCGCCTGTTCGGCCTTGACCAGGGCCTCCTGGCGGTCCTGCTCGGCCCGTCTCAGTTCGGAGATGTCGACGGAGAACAGGATCATGGAGCCGTCTTCGAGCCGCTTTTCGGTAATCAGCAGCCACCGGCCGTCCTGGCGCTCGTGTTCGAAAGCGGTGCCTTCCCCGGACCGTCGTTCCAGGCGACCGGCGATCCATTCCTCTTCGCGGCCGACGGCCTCGGGAACCAGCCCCTTGCCAACCGCCGCCCGGACGTGGTCCTCGAAGGGAACGCCGGGCTCGACGGTCTCGATTACATCGGCATTCAGCTCGCGATATCCCTCATTGCAGATGACCGGGCGGTCGTCGGTATCGTAAAGGGCGACGATCCCCGGCATCATTTCGATGGTCGCCTGAAGGCGCCGCGATTGTTCCTCGGCCTGACGGCGGCGCGTGATGTCCCGCATGACGCCGACGAAGCCACGGTGGTAATCGGCGGCGAAGGGATAGACCGTCAGGGTCATCGGAAAGGTCGATCCGTCCTTGCGGCGCCCGGCCAGCTCCCGGACCTTGTCGATGATCCTCGGCGCGTGGATGTTCGAATTCTTGACGTACTTCTTGTGGTTTTCCCGCTCGCCTTCCGGGATCAGGATCGAAACGTCTTCGCCGATCACTTCCGAGAGCCGGTAACCGAACATGCGCTCGGCCGACGCATTGAAGTTGGTGATGGCCCCGCCCTGGTCGATACGGATGATGCCCTCGCCGACACTGTCGAGGATTTCGCGAAGCGAGCGTTCGCTTTTCTTGAGCGCCGTCAGGGCCTGCTCCCGTTCGACGACGTAGCCGATCTGCTTGCCGATGTGGGCGAGGGTTTCCATAAGTTCCGGTTCGGGTTCGTCGATTCGGGGCGAGAAGAACTCCAAGACGGCGACAACGACGTTACCGATGGGGACGGGAAGCGCGAAACCGCTCTTGATTCCGGCGTCTCCGGCCTGCCTGGCCCGTGGGAAATTGGCATCGGTGGTCACGTCGCGGATCCACGCCGGCTCGCCGCTTTCCAGGACCCGGCCCGGAAGGCCGACGCCGCTCGCGAAGTCCGTTTGGTCCGTAATTTGGCGGAACCAGGAATAGCCGATCGGATCATCGAGGTGCCAGATCGCCCGCGGTTTCAGGATGCCGTCGGCACCGGGGATGACGGTATAGACATGGCCGACGGACCATCCGGTGAATGCGCAGATATCGTCGACGCAGCGCTGCATTGCCTCGTCGATGCCATGAGCTTCGTTGGCGGTAACACAGACCTTGTGCAGGAGACCGAGCAGCTTCGGGCATCCTTCCTGGGCGCCCTTTTGATCCTGCCCCATGTTCGCCATACCCGTATCTGAAGGCCTTACGCGGCCCTGTCCATCCACTGTTTGCCTCCCTCGAAATGACTACATAAGTGTAGACGGAATCGCCGAGGTGGAATGCTTCGGTGTATTGCGGAAATGTTTCAATATGCGTCAGGATGCGCTCCAGACGGCGAGGGCGCGATGGTCCGTTCCGACTTGGCGGTGCCTGAAAAGGCATCCCCATCGGCAAAGAAAATTGGCGATTCCCGATCGAACAACCATATGGGAGTGGATGGCGGCACCGATGGCAACGCCGCCGAGGGAGGAGAACCATGATCAAACACACCATCATCGCTGCAGTGCTGGCCGCCATGCCGGTAGCATCGACGGCCCTAGCCGGAACCGCGGCGCCCGAAGGGGCCGTGCTCTACATTGCGGCGCCCGCCGACGGCGCGACCGTTACTGCCCCCTTCACCGTGCGTTTCGGCCTGAAGGGCGCCGGGGTCGCTCCGGCCGGCGTCGAGAAAGCGGGCACCGGGCATCATCACCTGTTGATCAATACCGCCGTCCCCAACCTCGGCGAACCGATTCCGAGTGATGACAATCACCGCCATTTCGGCGGCGGACAAACGGAGGCGGAGATCAATCTGGCGCCGGGGCAACACACGCTGCAGCTGTTGCTTGGGGATCACAATCACATCCCGCATACGCCGCCGCTGATGTCGCGCAAGATCACGGTGACGGTCAAATAACGCGACCGCCAGGCCGCGGTCGTCATGCGGCGGCGACGGTACGTTCCGGAGGAAACCGAACCGTCGCCGTCGTGCCAACCCCGACCTCACTGGTTAGCGACAGGATTCCGCCGTGGAGTTCGGTCAAGGACTTGCAGATGGGCAGCCCGAGGCCGGTTCCGGCGTGATCGCGCACGCTGCTCTGCGCGACCTGGCCGAACGGGGCCATGACCCTGTGCATGTCCCTGGCGGCGATGCCGATTCCGCTGTCGACAACCCGAATGACGATTTCGCCCGGCTCTTCGACGTCGATTTCAACGGACACGTCGCCACTGGTGTCGGTGAATTTCACCGCATTGGAAAGCAGGTTGAGCACGATCTGTTTGAAGTGGCGCCCATCGGCGCGCAGTGTCGGAAACCGCTCCGGTGCCGAGAACCGGACGTCCAGGCCCGCCGTGCGCGCTCTTGGTTCGATCATGGTGACGCAGCTCGCCACGGCCCTGGCGACATCGATGTGGTTGTCATCGAGCGTTGCTTCGCCCGCCTCGATTTTAGAAATGTCGAGAATGTCGCTGATGATTTCCAGCAGATGCGTCCCCGACTGATTGATCAGGCCGGCGTATTCCTCGTATTTCGGGTTGCCCAAGGCACCGAAGGTTCGTTTCACCAGCATATCGGAAAAACCGATGGTCGAATTGAGCGGTGTACGGAGCTCGTGGCTCATGTTGGCCAGGAATTCCGACTTGGCGCGATTGGCCATTTCCGCCTGTTCCTTGGCGACGAGGATCGCCTGTTGGGCGCCGACCTGGTCGCTGATATCGGTCTGAATGCTGACGACCCCGTCGCTCGCCGTCTTGCGGTCGCGTAACAGCAGCGTGCGGCCGTCTCGCAACGTGACGACAAACGAGTCCGGCGGCCCCTTGCTGACGTTCTCGCGGCGGTTGACGTAGGCGGTGGCCTGGCCCTCGGGAACGATGACATTGCCGCGCTCGATGTCGAGCGCCCCCAGCGATCGCTGATGGACGCCCGGCTTGGCATCCTCTTCGCTGTATCCGTAGAAATTCCTGAACTTGGCGTTGCAGACGACAAGCCGGCCGTCCTTGTCGTAAAGGACAAAACCCTCGGAAATTGCCTCCAACGCCTCGCCCAGCATGGTCTCCGAGTCATGGCGGAGCGCTTCGGCCCGGTGGCGTTCGCGGATCGACTCGCGTCGCGCCGGATGCCAGGCGAAAACGGCGGTGCCGGCGGCACCGGCAGCGGCCAACGCGGCGAGGACACTGACGGCCAGCCAATGGGCCTGCTGCGGGTCGGCGACACCGCCGGCGGCGGCGGCAAGGGCGGCGGCCGATGACAGCAACGTGCCGAGAGTGGCCGAGATCAGGAGGGCGGCGGCGGGGAAACGGAAGGCGGTCAATGTCGGTGTTTTATTGTCGTCGGAGTTTTGGACTGGCCCAATTCAGCCGGCACCGGCCGGGCGGCGCCATTATAACGGGCTTTCCCGGTATTGCATGTGAAGGTTGGGCGCCCACCACCGGCGACGGAAAAAAGGCGGTATCACCTAGGGGACGAGACGGTAGCCGCCGGGCTCGGTGATCAGGATTTGCGCGTTCGACGGGTCGGGCTCGATTTTCTGACGTAACCGATATACGTGGGTCTCGAGCGTATGCGTCGTCACCGAGGCGTTGTAGCCCCAGACCTCGTCGAGGAGGACGTCGCGGCCAACGACCTTGTCGCCGGTCCGGTAGAGATACTTGAGGATCGCCGTTTCCTTGTCGGTGAGCCGCACCTTTTTTTGGTCGTCGTTGTTGACGAGAAGCTTGTTGGCCGGCTGGAAGGTATAGGGGCCGATCGTAAAGACCGCGTCATCGCTGCGCTCGTGCTGGCGGATATGGGCGCGCAACCGGGCCAGCAGAACACCCAGGCGAAACGGCTTGGTGACGTAGTCGTTGGCGCCGGCATCGAGGCCCAAGATGGTGTCGGCGTCGGTGTCGGCACCGGTCAGCATGATGATCGGCGAGGTCACGCCGTTGCGCCGCATCAGGCGGCAGACTTCGCGACCGTCCATGTCGGGCAGGCCGACGTCGAGGATGATCACGTCGAAGTAATCGGATTTCGCCAGCTCGATGGCTTGGGCGCCGGTTTCCGCCCCTTCGGTCACGAACTCCTCGTGCAGGGCGAGTTGCTCGCGGAGCATTTCACGCAATGTGTCGTCGTCATCGACGATGAGAATTCGTCTACCCGTCGTCATCGGCCACCCGTCCAAACTCAGTCGTAATCACTTGCCCCAATGAAACCGATCGCCCCGCCGGCGGCGCCGGACCGCCTTTGGGTGCGGGACCGAACGGCCGAAGGTGTGGTGGTAACCGGGTTTATCGTATAATAAAGCGCAGTCGACCGGCCAGGAACAGGTTAATTATGTCCGACAGCCCCAATCGGTTCGAGCTTCTCTCGATCCCGACAAGCCGCCAGCCGGTGTCGCTGCTCTCGGTCGACCGTGCCGTCTCGGATTTGAGGCGAGGCCTGTTCGTCGTCATCCACGGGGCCGGCGGCAGCGCCGTGTTGGCCCAGGCCGCGGAAGGGGCCAGCGACGAAAGCCTCGACCAGCTGGCCCGCACGGCGGGCAGTGCGCCGACCCTGTCGATCACCGGGCGGCGGGCCGCCGTACTCGATCTCGCCCGGCCCGTCGGCAAGGTGGTGACGCTGAGCACGACGCCGGCGTTGTCGGCGGCCGGCGTGTATGAGCTTTCCGACCCGCTGGTCGACAGCACGCCGAGCGCGCTCGCCATCGAGGTCGAGGAAACGGGGACCTATGACTGCGAGAACGCCGCCGTGTCTCTGGCCAAGATCGCGCGCCTGCTGCCGGCCGTGGTGACCGCCGCGATCACCGACAACGAAGCCGAGGACCTGGCCGCCTGGGCGGCACGCCATGATCTCCTGCTGGTCGACGCCGGTGACATCTTCCAATACGAAAACGTCGCCGCGCGAACCCTTCGAAAGGTCAGCGAGGCCCGGGTGCCCTTGGCCGGTGCCGAGGAGGCCCGCATCATCGCGTTTCGGCCGCTCGACGGCGGCCTCGAACATCTGGCCATCATGATCGGCAAGCCCGACCCGGCGAAACCGGTGCTCGTGCGGCTGCATTCCGAGTGTTTCACGGGCGACCTGCTGGGCAGTCTCCGTTGCGATTGCGGCGATCAGCTGCGCGGCGCCATCGATGAGATTTCCGCCGAGGGGGCCGGTGTGCTCTTGTATCTGGCCCAGGAGGGCCGGGGTATCGGCCTGGTCAACAAGTTGCGCGCCTACGAACTGCAGGACCGGGGCTTCGACACCTTGGACGCCAACGAACAACTCGGCTTCGATGCCGACGAGCGCGTCTACCTGCCGGCGGCGCGCATGCTGCGCCAGCTCGGGTTTTCATCGGTTCGGTTGTTGACCAACAATCCGGACAAGGTCGAGGCCCTGGGGCTGTGTGGTGTCACCGTCGTCGAACGGGTGGCCCATGCCTTTCCCGCCAACAAACACAACGAAATGTACTTGCAAACCAAAAAGGCCAAGGGCGGACACCTTTTTTAACGAGCGCTCGCGGTTGTCGACCGGTCTTGACCGAGAGCGGAATTTCCCCTCGAGGCGTGTTTCCGGATTGCCCCGTTTTTTGTCTACCCCTTGAAGGGAAAAGCAATCACCTGAATAATGCAGACGGATTTTCCGGCCAACGTGCGCAAAGGGAGGCTGCATGGCAACCGAACACATCGTCAAATCCTTCGATGACGACCTCAAGGCCCTACACGGTATCATCACTGAGATGGGTGGACTCGTCGGCAACGAGCTGCAAGCGGCCCTCGACGCTTTGGCCAACCGCGACGGCGACGCAGCGGCGGCGGCGACGGTGACCGACGAGGCGGTTAACAAGCTGGAATATGACATCGAGGAGTTGGCGGTCCGGATGATCGCCACCCGCCAGCCCATGGCTGACGACTTGCGCGCCATCATTGCCGGCCTGCGGGCTTCGGGTGACTTGGAGCGGGCCGGTGATCAGGCCAAGAACATCGCCAACCGGGTGTTCACATTGGTCGAACTGCCGGCCTGCGGGATCGAGACCGCGGTCTTGGAACTGGGCTCCCTGGTCAACGAAATGATCGGTGACGCGATCGACGCCTACGTCGAGCAGGATGTCGACAAGGCCGAGGCGGTCCGGGCCCGCGATGTCGAGATCGATCGCCGGTACACCGAGATCTTCAGCGAGATCCTGTCCCTGAATGCCGAGGACTCCAGCCGGGCGACCGTCTGCACCCACCTCAACCTCATCGTCCGCAGCATCGAGAGGATCGGCGACCTGGCCACCGACGTCGCCGAGGAGGCGATCTTCATGACGTCGGGGCGGATCCCGAAGGACGACCGCTCGAAGGCGGACGAAAGTTTTTTCGTTACGCAGACGGACCAATAGCCGGGTCACCGTGTTCCCGTCGCGAGCCGGCCGAAGGCTCGGAATCAATGACCGGGCGGCCCGGAATAACTTTCCCCGCCGCCGTTCACCGTTGGCCCGAGATTCTGTTATTGCCCTGAAAACAAAGTAATTATTTTTGGCACGGCCTTTGCATTGCCATAGGGGACAAAAATATACAGAACGGGAACCCAGACAATGACCTCAGTTCACGAAGCCTCGACGGCCTGGAGGATGCCGATCGCCTACGCGCCGGGCGAAGCGGATAAGGCGGCCGGCGCCGGGACCGCAGCGGCGGCGCAATCGACGGTGCAATCGACGGTGCAATCGACGGTGCAATCGACGGTGCAATCGACGGT
>Ga0066187_1000753_pt1 | contig 10586 bp, 2 predicted proteins | sample WorMetexBAHAMAS1_FD_58706 | JGI IMG/M metagenome (GOLD analysis project Ga0066187, IMG submission 58706) | Marine gutless worms symbiont microbial communities from Max Planck institute for Marine Microbiology, Germany - Inanidrilus exumae... | ecosystem: Host-associated > Annelida > Digestive...
TTTTTTTCTGAAACACGGTGTATAAATAAGTTGCATAGTGTAGTTAAGAAAATGTGAGGCACATTTTCTCAACTACACTATGCAACTTATTTATAGATGACACGGTGAAAAACAGATTTGTCGTGTGATAAAAATTGTGGTTGTACTTAATACCAGACTTGGCATTATGCTAGCTGTGCTGCATAATATATGGAGGAATTGATCACGTGATGCGAGACGTATGGAGAAAAGGAGAAGAATAAGGGGTAGTGGTGGACAAGTTTGTAGGTTTTGAGGTTTGTAAGGTTATGGGTAATTTCTTGAGGATGAGCGGGTAATTTCTTGCGGGAGTTTAGAAATGGTTAGACAAAGCAATTTCATGGAGTTGGCTTAGTTCAGGTGATTGTGGGTATCATGAGGATTAATTTTGAGGTTGAGAGGATGCAGAGAGCCAAACTGTCACCAATTTATATTGCCTAATTACCAAGATCTTAATGTTAAATGTCCATACGTTACTAAACAACGGAAATCACTCTGGCGACAAATGTGAAAGCATGATGTACTCCGTATTTTACTGAGCACTTTAATGGTAAGTTAGAGCCGTCGGTCAAGTGACTGTCTGCGTACGTGTGTATCTACTGTGTCTGGAGGAAAATGTTCCTAAAGCGGTCGATGCGACCTCGAGTGAGGGCCCTCTAGTGCCGTTGGTGTTTCGTTTATTTTGGTGCAACATTTAATTCGAGCACACATGTATATATGTCCATGTGCTTGACTGAATGTGTACTTAACGTACCTCTAACTTTGACATTCGGCAGTCCGAAAATATATTGGGTGCGAATTTGGGGTTGTTAGGCCTATACCAAAATCAATCTATTTGGGCGCTATTCACGCCGTCACTCCAGCTAACGTCGGCTTGGATACAGTTTTCACGGCACTGGGTTAGTCCGTAGCTCTACAGAGTGAACTTTCCTCTGATGTGTAGATGCATGAATTATGCAAAAGCCGTACGGTGACGTTTCATCATGGCGGCGACGCTGTGGCTCATATACCACATTTATAAATTTGTTGTAGGACCACGAGGGCGTTGCACTACAGCTTTCTGTCGCTCACATGGGAGTTCTCGTCTTCCAGAATCAGACGAAAATCAACACGTTTTCATGGGCAAAGATTCGCAAGCTAAGCTTCAGGCGCAAGAAATTTCTTATCAAGCTCCATCCTGAAGGCTGTGTTAGTTTTCGATTCTGTAATGATAATTATATTAGTAACGATATCTAGTACAGTTTTGGAATGTAAAAAGTCGTATAGTCAGATAATGCTCGAGTTCAACCTTTCTTTGGTTTCACGCAGTATTTACATATACTTGTATTTATATTACTAGTGTTTTAAGCATTAGCCACCCGACATTGTCGGCAAAAGCATTCGAGCTGTCCGCCCGCCACGTTAGTCCGTCCGTGCGTCCGGACAGATAATGTTACCACGATTTCTCACGAATGGCTCGAGCAATCTTGATGAAACTTACAGCGAATATTCATTATCCTTAACTGATAACCTGATTAGATTCTGGAGGTCAAAGGTCAGAGGTCGAAGTCACAGCAGGCCGTCAAGTTGGCGAAGGCATCCTCGTCGACGCTAGGGCGTCCATCTTCTAGTTTACTGTATGACATATATGTATGGTATGATATCATTGATATGATATGATATGACATGATAAGAAAGGGTTAGCGTGCGCCGACGGATAGGAGGCTTAATTTACCGCATAGAACCACAAACAGAAAATATGAAGAAAAAAACAAACAAACAAAAACAAAAAACACTGATTAGCACAGAACGTCTTATAGTGTAGCTATGTCTTTGCGGTAAAACTATTTCACATATGTCATACAAACTTCGCTACGAAACTATCGACAAATAATGACGAACAATAAAGCGGGGCAAAGCACGTACGTGTAGCCGGCCAACGTGTAACCCGCCCGGCGTGCGCAAATTCGACTGTGCATTTCTTACTTACTTATAGACTGGCTATGCTAGTGCCACCTAGCGAATGACCTATAAAACCAGTTCAGTGCGCATTTTTGCATATGTGCACCCATACACCCCGCAAACTCGCCACAAGATGTCAGAGGTTACTCAGCCAAAGTTCACGAAATTTTTACCAGACCTAGAGGGGTCAACGGCGGTGTTAATGCAATAATCCACATTGCGATCCTTCCATCTGTTGTGGAACGCAGCGCACAGAATGAAGATGGGTGTGTCAATTTTCGCAGACACGTGCCGCAAATCGGTTACCATAGCGACATCCCTCGAGCGAGCCGTCGCAATTTCAATATTATTGTTATAAAGCGCATAACCTGATCTACACTTGCTGAAAGTTTGGTTAACGTCAGACTCGTCAGTCCAGGAACTCTGGTGAAACAACGCAAACGTGCGTATTTTTGCCTATGTGCACCCACCCACCCCCTGCAAACTCGCCGACAGATCTCAGAGGTTACTGCATCAAAGTTCACGAAACTTTTGTCAGACGTAGAGGGGTCATCGGCGGCGTTTTAATGCAATAATCGATGTTGCGATTCACGCACCAGTTATCGAATGCCAGCGGCGAGAATGGAGACGGGGTGTGTCAATTTTCGCCAACACGTGCCAAAAATCTGAACCATAGCAACGTCCCTTGATTAAGCCGTCTCAATTTAAATATACTTTTATAAAGCCCACTAATCGCTCTATATTTGCTGAAAGTTTAATGAAGACTCTGGTGGAAATAACGCAAATGTGCATATGTTTGCATGTGTGCATCCACCCGCTTTCTGCAAACTCACCACAACATCAAAGTGATTTACTGCAATAAAGTTAACGAAATTTTTACGAGTGTAGAGGGTACGTCCGGGGTCTCTGCATAGATATAGGTTTTGCGATCTTCTTAACCGTTGTAAAATGCCAGCACAAACAATGAAGGCGTTTAATGTTACAAAATTGGTTGCTATGGCAACGTCCCTTGACCGACGTTTACCGAATTTTTAGCCATAGGAATTTTTCATCGACGGTGTTAACACAACAATCCGCGTTGAGATCCATGCACCCGTTGTCGAATGAGAAGGGCGACAGTTTAAAAAAGAAAAAAAAGAAAATCGTCGGTAAAACATAAGCCCGCCGGCGGGAGATATTGCCATAGCTGCCGGGCGGACTAATTAAGTAACGGTTCATATAGAGCCGATTAGAATTGAACTGTTGCATAATTCGTCACTGTCGACAGTTTCGTGGCAAGCTTTGTGTTATGTGTGTGACAGAGTTACTACAAAGACACGGTCGAGTTCTACTTCAGCTCTCGGAACTCGTGCAAGAACTTCTGGAAGCGGTGTGTCGAGCATCACGCGTTCTTCCGCTGCCAGGCCGTCAAGCGCTTGCCTCGTAGTCGACCAAGGGTCGTCAGTCGCGGATCTTCATTTCGGCAAGTCTTTGCTCTGTCTCAAGGTTCGTTCACACCGGATGCGTTGCGGCATCGCTACGCAACGCGGAGCATGGGCTGTGAACGAACTTTGATACCGAGGTGCATCTTGCTGGGCCCTGCCAAAGAGGACACCGCGTATCGGTTTTTGCGTCCTCTCCGTGTTTGTAAAATATAGACTAACAGAAACTTTTACGTGGTTCAAATTCGTAAAAAAATTCGTCTGCATAGCGTATAATTCAGATTTGGGTGGATTTTGGACGACGATGAGTCAGAAAAACAAAGTGGTAAAGTTTGTCAGATAATGCTTGAGTTCGGCTTTTATATACACAGTGTTTCAAAAAGCGATTTTCTGTGTATTATTTGAAAAATTCAGTCAAAAGTGAACCGGTTTTAAGAATTTTTGGTACACGGAAACCTGAGCAAATTTCACAGCAGCATAAATTTGTCCATCTCACCTGCAAATGGTAGCTACTGTAGCTCGAAAAAATTCTAAATCATTTTTTCAACAATAACTCGTCGAAACGCTTATCCAGATTCCAGATGCTTTTGGTTATTCAAATGTCGCTTTCGCACTTTATTCGCGATCTCAGTGTTATTTTTTCTGAAAAAATATCACTGTTTATGAATTTTTGTCTATCTGCCATTTTAATTTAGACATTTTGCAAATATACTACAGTAAAGTGAACATAAGCAAGCTGAAATATTGAGTAGGCCTAACACGAAATAAACAAGGTGTCGCCCTAACGGGATGTAACCGTACTGGCCCGCCGTGCAGTGTCGACCGCCCGACAGCCCACGCGCCCGGCCGCCGGCGCGCTAACCGTTTACGCGCCCGGCGGCCGGCCGGCCCGCACGCCGGCAGCGTTACAGACGACGCCGATAGACGACAGCGTGCAAAACAATACTAGCCTATTGGGCGGGCCAGTAACAATAAACAACATCTTGCTTATTTGGTATGCACATAATGGAGTGTACTTCAGCTTAATTGCTTATTTTTTACGAAAAATTAGCCGGTCTAATAAGTTGACAAATAATCCAGTTTCCACCATTTACGTGTGTTATTTTGGACAATCTGCTTGTCACATTCACGTCTCCTTTGACTAAATTATGCAGATGTTTATATAATCAGCCACAAAAGTGACACTGACTGTTTGCTCTTTTCTGCCTCATAATGTTCTTGCTTTCTAAAATCTCATTATTTATTTGAGTTAATGCCTTATAGCAACGAAGACAAATCATCGCTCACCGGCTGCTGTAAATTCACGTCGTCCTTCGGCAGAGTTCTCAAACAGCAGCTGCCTTGACAAATCTGTCCGCGTCCGTGCATCACAATCGCTGTCGGTCCATTTCTTTCTGCGTATTCCTCTTGCGTTCTCCACTTCTCTGTAATTGCGGTCCAGTTACTACATTGGCTCAAAACGACAGCGACTGATCGAATTTCTGCATTACCAGTCAAATTTAATTCTGAAATGAAGACAGTGGATTTGACTTTTCATAGTGAATTGCCAGTTGTTACACGTACAGTTCTGTGTATCTAGATTATAATAATGAACAGACGTGTTACATGTCTTTTTTCCTCCTATTTTTGTTGGTTAATTTCCTTCATCGTCTTTATTTTCATTTACTTCTGTTTGTTACATTTCCTTGCTTCAAAGCTACTCGTTAATCCAGTTGTTGCGCTTCTGCTAAAAGCACTAGCCCTATTGAGTGAATCACATGTAAGAAGTAGCAGTAAGTGGAAATTATGAATATTCTGTGCAAATATTCGTCAAAGTTATGTGTAAGTTTTAACGTGTATTTGTCGAACTGTCGTCTGCAGTTACACTGGCCGGACTCAGAAACAACTTCTGGAATATGTACGAGAAAACTGTGTGAAGCGACCAGAGTTCCACAGGTTTTCTTTATTTTTAGCATATGCATGTGTAACTAATATACATGTGTAATTATTGTCTTGTAAATGCATACAGGTACTGTATTTCAAGCAGTTTGTTTTTGGACTTTAGTTAGCATCAGATTACCATGAAAAAACCAATTATATTGCCATTTTGCTGCCAAACAGTATGCTTAGGAATTGCATAATAGAAAAAATGCATTACGTAGTTGTATGCCATTTTTACCCGCGCGACGCTGTGCTAGCACGGTACTAGCTATGGCCTTGTGTCCGTCTGTATGTCTTTCTGTCCGTCACACGCTGGTATTGTGTCGAAACAGCTGAACAAATCGAGCTTATTTTGGCATAGAGGCTACCCTCGACTTATCCTATACTGTGTTAGAAGGTGATTTGGACATCTACAAGAATAAGGGTAAACCACGTCCCTCTAGAACTTTGAAACTCTGGAGTTATACAAAATTCGCAACTACACATCGACCGTCGCAACTCGCATGTGTTGTCAACTGGACGCCCAGTGTGATAAACTGACGACGGTCGTCGACGGTCGTCGGTCGCCAGTTTATCACACTTAGTGTCCTCCTTTGTGTATAGCACGATGGGCTTGAGGCAGCGCGTCGCTCAGGTTTGTCTGCGGCAGCTGAGTCTTGTCATTTGTACCGTTTACTGTGAACATATGTGTTCACTACCGCCTTAACATCTACTTGTTTTACAAATACTGCCCCCTCCCCCGTAGTTTCACTTCTTCCTCCCGGACTGCCTTCACGAAAGTTCGCCTGGACCATTTCTTCTAAACTACTCGGTTTTTGTTTTTAGTTTTTCCTAATTTTATCGTTTTTGTGCAGTGCGCTAGACTAAGCTGGCCATCTCGTCAGCTTTTGCGAGCACGTAAATATACCATATCGTATCGTTTCGTATCGTATCGTACTTACCATTGCATGACAGTGCTGTCTATGTTTTGACTTTTTTAAAAAGTACATACAGTAATTAGGAGAGATATGGGATGCCAGAATGTAGCCACTATGATACACAGCAGGATGGGGAAGAGAATTTATCAGCTGTCTGGAAAATGTCAGAAAAATGAGAAAGTCAGGGAATGCCAGGAAAGTGTCAGGAAAGATCTGACTGTTATTGCTGCGTTCACGTTTGGGGCCATGTGATCATCTGTTGCAGGCGGCGTTGTATCACCTGTTTTAAGGATTTTGCTGCTTCTTAAATAATCGTGAACATTTTTGTAGAAAGCGTACTGACATTTATAATTTTCTGGTAGCACTTACAATAATATATGCGTGATGTGGGTAAGGTAACGCAGTATGAGTAGGAGAGTTAGGGAAATGTTGGGGAAATTCATAGTGACTGGAGAGTGCCCTCCTTTAGATTTCTAGCGTCATTGGTGACTCTGCCTGAGTGAAGCATAGATGGTTTGCTAAGATGTCGTCAGCAAAGTTACGCCAGCATAAATATACCTATGTCATTATTTGCCTAATGTAGTTACTGTTCGTTTATTGCAAGATCAAGTTTGGTATAATACAAAACATCAAGAACTAGAAGAAGCCAGAAGTCACAAGAGTGCAAAGACCCACGCCGGCAATGTTTTTGTGACTCGTGACCTTGATCTTTTGACCCCAAAATAAATGGGTTTCCAGGACTCATCGTGGAACATTTGTTTGTCAAGTTTGGTGATCCTAGCTGTATCGTTTTTTGAGATATCTTGTGAAAAAAAACAGACAGACAAACACACGGGTAAATACCGTACCCCGCGACTGCCGCTAGCGTGAGTAATTATGTCCAGTACTAATGAAAGTAATAGACTGTTATGTGACTGTGTCGTGATTAAGTCAAATGCGGCTTTTGTCTTAGCATGTAGAAATAATTGTCAATGTTGGCAGGTCGACAAGTCAGAGTCGAGTGTCAGCAAGTCAGGGCACAACTCCACGCACGGGTACGATGAGCTCACGTGACCTACGAGCCGCTCGTGCTGCGCGGTCCGCTCGCTCCACGTCGCCGGCGAAACAGCGTTCGGCGACGCTCAAGAACGGGACGCAGGCACCGCCGCTGCAGACTCGGTCCCTGCAGACGTTCCAGATGTCGAGCGACGACCTGGCGAGCGGCCGCGCAGCGCGGGAAGCGCGCCAACACACTCTGCCGTCCGTCGGCCGGAAAAGGTCAGCGGCGTCCGCGGAATCGCGGAAAAGTGCAGTCGACGACTTTCACTTCGAGTACGACTACGCTCGACAGGGTTCCGAGCGAATTACTACAGCGACACCGGATGACGTAAACCACGAAGACTTTGCGATGTATCGCCGCGACAATCTTTCGCAGGATTCCTATCGCGTCACGGACAGTCGAGATTCGTCCGTTGATCGACTGGAAATGCGAACACAAGCGGACATTGACGCGGAGTTCATAGGCACGGAGCCGCTGGACGAAGCACAACTGATTCAGAAGCTGGAGCAGGAACAGCAGTTGCAGCAATGTCGCGAGATGGAAGAACGGAACGGCGTCGACACACGTGCGCTTCGGCGGAATGACGACATATACAGAAATGGCGAACAGCACTCGATTAACGGCGAGGACGTTCACGTCATCAAAGCGGAGTGGGACTTGCCGGAAAGTTGTCTGGAAACTGAGGTGGAGAAAATCGTCAGCATCGAAACGACGAGGATCGTGGAAACTGTTGAGACAACGCGCGTCGCTCCAAAGACAGAAACTCACCGGCGACAGAAGAGGCTGTCGAGAGGAAACGCTGTTCGTGTGGTCGACGAAGACGTGACCAGTTCTCCTCCAGAAACGAAAACTAGTGCTCTTGAAACTACCGATGTGCCTCAGCCTGACGTTGCTGTACCCGTGAGCGTTGATCAGGATGATATGGAAAATAAAGAAACAACTGATCAGGATGAGATTCAACCGTTTATTGTTTCATTTGTTGATGATGTCGTTAGAAAGGCTGCTGAAGAAGTGAGATCCACGGCAGCCGACGAGAAAACTGGAGAACATGAAGAGCTAAATGTTCTAACTGCAACAGAGAAGTCGTCCGAATCTGCATTCTTTGAAAGTCCAGTTAAAGAGAACTTGTTAGACGTTATAACTGAAGATATATCCCATGATGAAACGTCAGCACTCGCTAATGGCTATTATAAGCCAGAACTTGAAGAAGATAAAGAAATGGATTTGAATGGACAAAACTCTGAAGATACAGCCGAAAGTCAGGTTACTGTTGTTGAAGTGAAAGTAAGTGATGTTAAGCAAGAAACTGATAACATCGATGAAGAATCTGGTGAATTGTTTGACACGGATGCCCATATGGTATTTGGTGAGACTGTTGAACAGTCGCCGACTAATGTAGCTAGTCCAAGTCAAGAAGTTCTGAAGACTGTAGAATTGCCAAACGACACGCGTGCTGAAGATGCAATGCCGTCAGTTATCTGTCAGGATAGCATACAGCCGTGTGCTACGACAGATCAACAGGCTGAAGAAGCAGCGGTTGCTGAGACTGACGTGGCATCTGAACAGATACGTGCTGCTGTGGGTCAGACTAGCTCTGAAACCGAGAAGCAACAATGTCAGAGGACTACGTCAGTTGACTCGGCAGAAGTTTGCCAAAAGATTGATGAACAGCCGCCAGATGAAGCAGGAGAGTTAAACAAAGATGTGACGCATGAACCACTCGCTGCCGCTGAAACACCTGAAGACATTCCTTACGTTCTGCACAAACGGCACATAGTTTCAGCAGTTGACAGGACGTCCGGTGACACTCGACTATATGCGACCTTACCAGCCCGGCATCACTCATCTCGAAGTCGGTCATTGTCACCGGGTCACAAGATGCCAGTGACTTTGACCAGTGAACAGAAGAGGGCTCAGATGATGAAAGTCAAAGTCAGCTTGGTGTCAATGGCCGCCGAAATGGCTGCTCGGAGTTCACCAAAGTCGCCAGCTGGCATGAACGTTCCGACGAAACGCGTGCTCGATTTTGTTGTTTGCAGTCGACTGCCACCTCGAGACAGCTTCTCCAGTCGAGACGACACGCTAAGTCCTCCAGATGAATGCGACATAACGCTGGTTTCCCGCGACAAGAAGACGTTATCAGCGGAGAATAAAACAGTTCACGAATCGGAAAACGAGTCCTCACAATTGCCTGATTCAACAGAAACTGAAGATGTCGAAAATGTCGTTGTTCCTGAGTCAGAACAGGCAAGAGATTTGACGGAAGAAGCTTCTACATCAGAGCCATTCCAGCACGTAGCGGATTCTCCTATAATCGAGATTAGTACACTAGGTGCGGATGCATCCTTGAACGCAGAGGAAATTGACAAAATGTGTGAAGAAAAGCACGCGGCTGACGCAGACAAACTTCAGACTCCAGAAGGCATGGAATCAGAGTCTGAGTCGGAAGGCAAATTGATCGTCGACGAAGCAGCGGCAACACCCGAACTGGAAGACGAGTTGAACCGGATACTCAGCGAATGCGAGCTAAACGCTGCAGGAGAAGACAACGGCAGTCTTGCTTCCGGCATGTCCGGAAAATTCACAGACGAAAGTCCAGAGGGTGAAACAGGTCGAGACGTCGAAGCGAATTCACGAACACATGTGGCGCCAACTGAAGATGCTGCGTTGCCGGAACATGACACCGGTGTTCCGTTGTCACTGCCCGACGTCGAGTGTTTAAAAACATGCCTCGATGCTCATTCCGGGGACGTTGCGGCAGACTTACCTGCAGAAGTGGAGACACGGCCACCAATAACTCAAAGTGGTCTAGAGGCGCTTGAAAGCCGTTCATTGTCGGCTGTGGATCAGTCATTGAACGGTGTACTGATGCAGTCTGGTGGGGTCGACTTCGACTCTCGGCAGTGTGAAACTGACGCTGCGGCACGTGACGAAGTTGCTGCGTACGATGCCACGGAGTTGGCAGAGGTCGAACAGCGTCTGTTGCTGGAGCTACAGACCAACGACCTGGCCGCACCGGGTGACAACGTCAGCTCGTCGTCACACAGTCTCAACGACCAGCTCGACGCCGAGCTCCTCCAGTCGCGCTCCGCGCTGCCGCTCGTAGTCGACGCCGCCTGCCGCCTGTCGGAGAGCAGCACCGACGAACCGGCGGCGCGTGGCTTCGCGCGGAACGTGCACCTGCTGGACTGGCTCGAGGAGCAGGCTCAGCTGCGCGGCGTCAGCTTGTCGCCGCACGGCGCCGACAGACAGTCCGACGTCAACATCTCCGACGAGGACGACGTCGAGCACGCCGTCTTCGAGGACAACCTCCAGGACATCTTCGCCGCA
>Ga0066187_1000754_pt1 | contig 10551 bp, 6 predicted proteins | sample WorMetexBAHAMAS1_FD_58706 | JGI IMG/M metagenome (GOLD analysis project Ga0066187, IMG submission 58706) | Marine gutless worms symbiont microbial communities from Max Planck institute for Marine Microbiology, Germany - Inanidrilus exumae... | ecosystem: Host-associated > Annelida > Digestive...
TCCAAGCATCAAATAACAAACAAATCTCAAATTCCAATATTCAATGACCAAAACCCTCAAAGGGGGACAAGCCCCTTTTCATCATTTTCTCGGGCCGCATGAAAGGGTATTTACCATAATCATATCCGTATTTTATCGGCTAATTTTTGATATTTACTTTTTGGGCCGCCTATGGTCTACTCCCTTTTATATTTCCCATTTTATCCTGAATTTGTCCGATTAAGCCGATTTGTTTATGATTGAGCTGCGCACCTGACAGCCTCTGGAGATGCCCTCACTGGTTTGGATGCGTCTGTTAATGGGCATCGAAGCGAGGACATTCTGAGGACCCATCATGAAAGTGACCTTCATCTACCTGGCCAAGATCGCAATCAATCGAAGGATATTCCGTGCCGCACCGCTTACTTACTCCCTGCTGGCCGCATATACCCCTGAAGATATCGAGGTTGAAATCATCGATGAAGGGTTTGAAACCATCGATTACGACATGGAAACCGACCTTGTGGCGATGACATTCGTGGTACCGCTGGCTACAAGGGCTTACGAAGTGGCAAGTCAATTCCGCAGAAGGGGTAAAACGGTGGTGTGCGGTGGTCCCCATGCCACGCTGATGCCTGAAGAGGCAGGCGCCCATTTCGATGCCGTGGTGGTGGGTGATGGGGACCGATCATGGCCGCTGTTGCTTTCGGATTTCAGACATGGGCAACTGAAGAAGTATTATCGAAGTCCGAATCCCGTGGACCTGTCGCGTGTGCCCACCCCCAGGTCCGACCTGCTGAACGCCAAATACTATGGGATACTCAATTCAGTCCAGGCGACCCGGGGATGTCCGTTTCGATGCCGATTCTGTTCGACGCGAACGATCTATCCGAAGTATACCCGGCAACCCATATCCCGTATCGTCCGGCAGGTGGAGCAGATGGAGGGGAATCCGATACAGCGGCGCGTGATACAGTTCTGGGACGACAACCTAGCGGGCGATCCTGACTGGGCAAAACGACTTTTCCGGGAAATGACGCCCCTTAATAAGATCTGGTTCGGTCAGATGACCCTGAGCGCAACCCGGGATGCGGAACTGATCCGGCTGGCCGCCAAAAGTGGCTGCCGATGCATATTTTTAGGCATTGAATCCTTCAACTCAAGCAGTTTAAGCGGCAGCAACAAAGGACATAACCAGGTTCGGTCTTACCGACAGGGGATCCAGCGGCTTCATGATCACGGGATATCCGTTTATGCGGGCATCATGTTCGGTTTCGATGACGATCGATCCGATATTTTTGAAAAGACGTTGGAAAAAATAGTCGAACTGGGGATCGATATGGTAGCCACCAGAATTGTCACACCCTATCCCAATACGGAGTTTTTTCGCTCACTGATGCGGGAACATCGAATCCTTCATACAGATTGGTCCAGGTATAACGGGTCCCATGCCGTTTTCCGACCGCGGCATATGACACCTTCGGAATTGGAAAGGGGATTTAAGTGGTTTGACCGGGAGATCCACTCCATCTGGGCCATTGCCAAGCGCTTCTGGAAATCAAAGACGTTTCCATTGGGCGTGCTGCCGGTCAACTTATCCAAAAACAGGGCGATTCAGGAGGATTCTAAAAAACAGGCGTTATCCCTTGCAAAACCCGTCCGCCCCGCACTCGTCAAACACGGCTAGTGCTTTTTGTTGATAGGTATCGGCTTTTTCCTGTTCTCCCTTTCGTCTTTTCAGCTCCGCCATCAGGGCGTAGCTTTTGGCAAGATTGAACCGCATCCCGTTTCGTTTTTCGGTGTCAATCGATCTTTCGATCCACTTTTCTGCTTCCGACAGGTGACGCCGGTCCAGATTCATGAGAATCTCTCCAATATATCGCTTCATCCACCCGTCTGCGATCTTGACCTGATTGGAGGTATCAAAGGCAATGAGAGAATCGATATCGACATCGGTCTCTTTGTTGCGAACTTTGGCACGGGCCACTCCCAGTTTATTCACTTTAATCCAAAAAGGGATCATATGGTTATCTTCCAGAAGGGAGACGACCGTACCATGATGTTCCTTTGATTTTTCATAATCGCCCTTTTCATAATATGCCTCCGCCAGTGTCGCCTGGGCCATGACGTTCCAGTAAAAAAGGCCGATTCGTTCACACAGTTCGATACCCTTTAAGAGATGCTTTTCCGCCTCTTTCAACAAACCTTTCCCATAACTGGAGATTCCATGGCTGGTATGGGCCAGGGCTTTGGAGAAGATATCGCCGCTTTCCTCTGCAATGGAAAGCGCCTCGCGGCTGGTGTTGTGGCTGTCGTCGATTCTACCCTGTGAGTAGTAGACAAAATAGCTGGTCATGCACTTCATGGCCGCGATTCCCCACAGGGTGTGGGTGGCCTGGTTGATCTCAAGGGCTTTTTGATAACATGAAAAGGCTTTATCGAAATCGCAGTTAAAAGAAAGGGCGAGGCCAAGGAAATGGTTCGCAAAGAAAAGGGATACGAAATCGTTTTGTGTCTGGGAGATTTCCAGGGCATCGTTCAAGCATTTAAATGCCTGTTCGAAATCTTCCTGGGAAAGATAGTAGTAGGTGCCCAGAATAGTAAAGATCTGTGAAAGCCTGTTTCGGTCGTTCCAGGAGATGGCCAGCTCGATGATCGGATCGATCGCCTCTTTGGCTTTGACATGGTAGTTGAACTGGATATAGTAAAGGCCCAGAACGGTTCTGACATCGATCAGATCCTTTTGAACCCTGTCGGTTCGCTCCAGCTTTTCCAAAGCGGCAACGGCTTTTCGGGCGTAGGTGATGGCATCCACCAGCGCGCCGGATTTTTCTGCCTTTTTGGACATCCGCCGGGCATATTCCGCTCCCTTTTCGTAGTTGGTACCCGCCGTATAGTGCTCCGCCAGGACGCCGTAGAACTCTTCGATGTTTTTTGGGTATAAGGTTTCGATGGAATCGGCGATGGTTTCGTGAAGACGGTTCTTACGGTGCCTCAAAATCGAATCGTGCACCACCTCGCGCGTCAGGGCATGTTTGAAAATAATGGTGGACTCCGGATATATTCCCTTTTCATACACCAGTTCCGTATCTTCCAGTGTGTTCAGGTGTTCGCGCAGTTCCGTTTCGGTCAGTCCCAGCACCTGGCGGATCAACTGGCAACTGAACTCTCTTTCAATCACGGCGCCAGTTTGCAGCACTTCCTTTGTTTTTTCGGGAAGTGAATCGACCCGGGCCATGATTATTTCCTGTATGGTGGAGGGAATTGCCACCTCCTGGATGTTCTTTGCCAGTTTAAACCAGTTGCGTTTTCTTTCGATAAACGCCATATCCTTTAGGGATTTGATAAACTCCTCTATGAAAAAGGGGACGCCGTCCGCCTTGTTAAGGATGAGCCGTTCCAGGTTTTCATCCACACCCTCTGACCCCAGCAGATTGGCGACCAGGGTCGTGCTCTCGCGGTTGGAGAGGCGATTGAGCACGACTTGGTTATAATAGGACCGCATGCCCCATTTGGGCGCATATTCAGGTCGGTAGGTGCTTATCAGGAGGACACTTGCCCCGGACAGGCTTTCCAGCAGGTATCGAAGGCATTCTTCAGAGCTTGAATCGATCCAATGCAGGTCCTCTATGGCGATGATGATCGGCTGGATCTCCGCCGCTTTCAGGGCCACCTTGATCAAGGATTCGATGATACGGTCCCGCTTGGCTTCGGGACTCATGGATATCTTGTCGATGCCGCTGTCTTTCACCGACAACAGTTCCAGCAAGTAGGGAAGGGCGGTGTCGGCTTTAATTTTCAGCAGCTCCAGGTATTCTCCAACCTTTTTCCGGATGGCCGAATCATTCTCTTCGTCACCGATTCCAAAAGTCTTTTTTAAAAGTTCGGTCAAGGGATGGTATGCAATGTTTTTCCCATAAGAAAGACACCGTCCGATTAGAAAGGTCACATCTTCATGGGAAACGGCATTCCTGAATTCGTGCAGAAGGCGAGATTTCCCCACCCCCGCTTCGGAGACAATGGAAAACGCCTGTCCCTGATCTTCTTTGATGCGCTGATAACAATCCAGCAGCAGCTCCATCTCCAGAGATCTTCCCACGAAAGGGGTGAGCCCCTTTTGAACATTGACGTCAAACCGTGTTCGGCCAGAAAACGGTACCAATACGCGAAACACCTTTACCGGCTGCTCTTTTCCTTTTATCTCTTTTGCGCCGAGGGGATCAAATTGGAAAAAGCCCTCGGTTTGCCGATAAGTGGTCTCGGTGACATAGATGGTACCCGGTTCCGCCATTTGCTCCATACGGGCTGCCAGGTTTACGGTATCCCCACCGCCTTGAATTCCACCCGGAGATCGTTACCCAGCGTCCCCACCACCACCGGTCCGGTGTTGATGCCGATCCGCATTCGAATCGGCCTGACAATGCCGTCTCTTAAGATACGGTCGCTGGATTCGGAGATCTCCTTTTGTATGGACAGGGCGGCGCGAATGGCTCTTTGGGGGGCATCCTCTAGGGAGATCGGGGCACCGAAGAGTGCGACAATGCCGTCTCCTGTCAATTCATTGACCGTACCCCCAAAGTGATGGACCTGCTGGATCAGGATTTCATAGACGCGGTTCATGATCCGATAGGTCTCCTCCGAACCGTGGCTTTCTGTGAAATGGGTGTATCCCTCCATGTCGCAGAACATCACGGTGACCTGCTTTTTCTCTCCTTCGATTTTATCCCGTTGCGAAAGGATTTTTTCCACGATTCCGCCTGGAAGATAGCGGGCGATCCGGGCCAGTTTATCGTCGGTGGAAGGGGGAGGAGAATGCGGCGAGTCAGAATGGGAGAGGTTTCGTCCGCAATTGCCGCAGTACTTGAAATCTCCCGGGTTGTCAAACCGGCAGTTCGGGCAGGTGTGGTGCAGTGCGGCACCACATCCACCGCAGAACCGGAGACCGGGGGGATTGTCAAATCGGCAATGGGCGCACTCCATGACGATCCTTTCCTATCCATTTTTCGGGGTGTATTTTTTGATACTGCACAAGGGGTGTGATGTCAACCGGCGGAATTTCGGTCTACACAATCCCTGTCGGATGGAATTTCCTGTTTCATTAGGGTAAAAAATATGGATTGATTATTGACTTTTTTAGTAATAACCAATAATTGTATTCCATCATATGATGGAAACAAACATTTGTAATCATCTAAATTAGAAAAGAAAGGGGTCACATAACAGATCGGGTCCTCTGCCACTTGCAGCGGGCCTCAGCCAATGCGTTGCAACGGATGAAAGGAGGGGGTCATGGGATTTGACAGAACCTGGCACCAGTTTTACCCCAAGGGAACGCCCACCGAAGTGGAAATCCAGCATCGAACCATGCCCGAGTTTCTCGACCGGACGGTCTCGGAGTTCCCGAACCACCCGGCGTTTATTTATATGGGCAGAAAGATCACCTATCGGGAGCTGGGATCGTTGGTGAACCGTTTTGCGAACGCCCTGATCGATTTGGGAGTGCAACCCGGCGACAAGGTGGCCATGTTGCTGCCCAATATTCCCCAGGTCATCATTGCCGACTATGCCACCTACCGGGTGGGTGGGGTGACCGCCATGAACAATCCCCTTTATACCGAAAGAGAACTGAAAAATCAGCTCAAGGACTCGGATGCCACCGTCATCGTCACACTGGATCTCCTGCTGCCCCGCATTCTGAAGATCCAGGATGAGACCCGCATCAAAAAAATTATCACCTGTCACATCAACGATTACCTGCCATTTCCCAAGAAACAGCTGTTTCCGTTTATCAAAAAGGAGATGCATCGGAAGGACGAACCCCGTGAAAATGTATACCCGTTCCTGGAACTGATCAAAAAATATCCGGACACAAAGGTTGAGGACCGCTCCGAGTGGACCGAAACCGCCGCCCTGATCTACACCGGGGGAACCACGGGTGTCAGTAAGGGGGCTGTACTGACCCATGCCAACATCTCTTCTGTCGTCCAGCAGTTCACCGCCTGGTTTCCCGATCTCAATCGCGGAGAAGAACGGTTGTTGGGCGTATATCCTGTTTTCCATTCAGCCGGATATTCGGTCAGCCAAAACCTCATTGTCTTAAACGGGTGGACCAGTGTCTTGGTTCCCCGGCCGGAACCCATCATTATCACGCAGATGCTTAAGAAGTTTAAACCAACCTTTCTTCCCGGTGTGCCCACGATATTTGTGGGATTATTGAATCATCAACCCTTTCGGGATCTGGATCTCTCTTTTATCAAGGGATATTTCGCTGGGGCCGCACCCCTTGCGGAGGACACCATCAAAAAGCTTAACGATCTTCATGGTGCGGTTATCAATGAGGTATACGGCGCCACGGAAAACACCGCTTTTGCCACCTGCACTCCCTGGCAGGGGAAAGTGAAAATCGGGACGGTGGGTATACCCCTGCCCAACACCGACATCAAGATCGTGGATATGCAGGACGGTGAAACCGAACTGGGCCCGGGGCAGGAGGGAGAGATCTGCGTTCGCGGTCCCCAGGTCATGCAGGGATATTACGGCAAACCGGCGGAAACCGAAGCGGTGTTGAAAGAGGGCTGGTTTTATCTTGGAGATATCGGTTTTCTTGACGAGGAGGGGTACCTCACGGTAGTGGATCGAAAAAAAGATATCATCATCGCCGGCGGGTTCAATGTATATCCGGTGGAGATTGATGACGTCCTGATGGGGCACCCCCGAATTCTGGAGGCCTGCGCCATCGGGGCCACGGACAGCTACCGTGGGGAGACTGTTCGAGCCTATGTTGTCGCTGTTCCGGGGGAGCAGTTGACCGATGCCGAAGTCATCGATTACTGCCGGGAAAATCTTGCCGCGTACAAGGTACCCCGGAGCATCGTATTTGTGGATGAACTGCCCAAGAGCGCTGTGGGTAAGATATTGAGGCGGGAAGTCAAACGGATGGATGAATCGATGGCCTAAGGAGGGTTACGGCATGGAAACCTACGATGCGATTGTTGTAGGAGCGGGAAACGGGGGATTGACCGCTTCTGCCACCCTCGCAAAAAGCGGTTTGAAGGTACTTCTACTGGAACGACACAACATTCCCGGTGGTTCTGCCACCAGTTTTTGTCGGGGCCGGTTCGAATTCGAGGTGGCCCTCCACCAGCTCAGCGGAATCGGAACCCTGGAAAAGCCGGGCCCCCTGAGGATGGTGCTCGATGAGATCGGTATCATGGACAAAGTCGATTTTCTTCCCATGGGGGATCTTTTCAGGGTGGTGGTGCCAGGGGCGGTGGACATCACCTTGAAACCGGAAAGGGAGCAGATCGTTGAAACCTTGAAGCAGCATTTTCCCCATGAAAGCGAGGGGATCGATCGTTTCTTCGATCTGGTGTGGAAGACCTTTTCCGAAGTGATCGGGGTGTTCTACTTCAAGGATCCGGAGGTGACCCGGGAAAAATACCCCCATTTTTTTAAACATTCACTGAAAACCCTTTCCGAAATCTTCGATACCTGTTTTGCAGACCCGGTTCTGAGAACCGTGGTATCCCCCTATTGGACCTATATGGGTCTGCCGCCGAGCCGCCTCTCATTTATTGATATGGCGGCCATGTTGTTCGCCTATACCGAATTCTTGCCGTTTCACATCAGGGGTGGATCCCAGGCCCTTTCCAATGCCCTTGCCGATGTGGTGATGACGAACGGAGGTGATATCCGCTTCAACTGCGGCGCCCGTGAGATCATCGTCGAAAAGGGAAGGGCCAGGGGCGTTGTAACGGAAAACGGTGAGGAGATCCGAAGCCGGTTTGTCGTTTCCAACGCCTCCAAAATCACCACGTACATCGACATGGTGGAGGAATCGGAACGGCCGGCCAAGATCCTTGACGAACTGAAGCAATCGAGTCTGGGCCAATCCGCCTTCACCCTTTATCTCGGAATGGATTGCCCTCCAGAGGATCTGGGACTGACCGCGTCGACGAACTTCATTATCGGGGATACGGATACGGATCGGATCCATCAGGGGATGCGGCATCGCGATATCGGAGAGAAAGACGGCATGCTGCTCACCTGCTATGACCTCATCGAAGACAGCTTCTCGCCGGAAGGCTGCTGCCAGATCGCCCTGGTTACCCTGAAATACGGCGACTGCTGGCTGTCCGTTCCCCCGGAAGAATACGCGAAAGAGAAATTCCGGTTGGCGGATGGCATGCTCAGCACCGCGGAAAAGGTTCATCCGGGCATCCGCGGCCACATCGAGGAGATGGAAATCGCCACACCGCTTACCCACCTGCGGTATCTCGGTCATCCGAAAGGTTCCATCTACGGGTTCGAATCCTATCTCAAGAGTTCCTCCTTTTTTATCCCCAACCGGTCCAATATCAAGGGGCTTTACAATACCGGCGGTTGGTACGGTTCCTGCGGATTCCAGCCGACCCTGGAATCCGGTATAAAAGCAGCCAAGGCACTTGTACGGGAGTTTACGGCCGTAAAGGAGGCATCGTCATGAAAAAAGAGGTGTTGGAGCAGATCGACGGCTTTCAGGATATCCGCCGGGAGATTGTGGCGGCACGAAAATATGGTTCCGATTTTATCCAGGAAAAGGGCCGGGTACAGCAGTTTATCCAAATGCTGCATCCCAAAAAACTGGCCATGCGGGTGGACGGGATCATCGATGAGACGCCCTCGACCCGCACGCTGCGCCTTGTGCCGGAGCAGGCGTTTCTTCCTCCGTTTATCGCCGGTCAGTATATTACGGTCTTTGTGACCGTCGGTGGCGTTAAAACCGCCCGGCCGTACAGCATCTCCTCTCCCCCCAACCAGAGGGGATATTACGCCATCACCGTTCGCCGCATCCCCGGTGGCCTGGTTTCCGCCTATCTTGTTGACCGGATAAAAAAAGGAGACAAAATGGAGATCTCGGGTCCCCAGGGGCACTTTTATCACAACCCGGTCTTCCAGCCGGAAAAGCGGGTCCTGATCGCCGGCGGCAGCGGCATCACCCCCTTTATGAGCATGATCCGCGAAGCGTCGGACTGCGGTCTTGACCATGATATTCGGTTGATCTACGGGAATCGGTCCATTGAAGATGTCATTTTCCACAAAGAGATTGATCATATCTCATCGGAGATGGCGAATATCTCCTACACCCCTGTGATAGAGGATCCACCGGAAGGATATAGAGGTGAAAAGGGGGTTATCACAACGGAGGTGATCAAAAGGGTGGCCGGGAGAACGGAAGATAAAACCTTTTTTCTTTGCGGGCCTCCGGCTATGTATGATTTCTGCCTGCCGGAGCTCGAAAAGCTACAGATTCCCAGAAAACGGATCCGAAAGGAGATGTACGGCATGCCGGACCACATTTGGGAATTCCCGGGTTGGCCCGAAGATGTTGACGGTTCGGATTTCTTCACCGTGAGGGTAAACGGCGGTGAATCGGTTCAGGCCAGAGCTGCCGATCCGCTGATTAAAAGTCTCGAAAACAAGGGGGTGAGCGTGCCATGCAATTGCCGCTCCGGAGAGTGCAGCATGTGCCGGGTTCGAATTGCTTCGGGCCATGTATTTCAACCGCCGGGTGTGCCGGTGCGCCGTTCGGATACGGCCTTCGGGTATGTACATTCCTGCGCCGCATTTCCCGTTTCCGATTTGGAGATAACGATTTAATCGAAGGAGGAGCAGATGGCATTGAAATTGGATGTATTGGGCCAGAAACTGGGCCCGATGACCAAGGACTACACCTGGAAGGATGTGGTGCTTTATGCCCTGGGTGTGGGTGCCGGGTTTTCGGAACTGGATTACTGCTATGAAAAAGATTTGAAGGTGATACCGAGCTTTTCCATCGCCTCGATTTTCGACATCCTGGCGCAGATCGGAATCCAGTCCAACGTTAATCTGGCCGGCGTCCTCCACGGCGAGCAGGAGTTGATTTTTCACAACCCCATCCCCGTGGAAGGCACCATGACAACGGAAGGGAAGATCTCCAAAATATATGACAAGGGAGAGGGCCGCGGTGCCCTTGTAATCGGAGAGAGCGACACGTTTCATTCCAACGGTCAGAAACTGTTTACCAGCATCTGCACGGTGTTTGCCCGACTGGATGGGGGGTTCGGCGGTGATAATGCACCGAAAACAGAGGTGACCTTTCCGGACACCGATCCCGATTTTACAGTGGCTGCCGCTCCCCTTGCTGACCAGCCGCTTTTCTACCGGCTCTCCGGCGACATCTTCAGTCTTCACGTGGATCCCGAGTTTGCCAAAATGTCCGGTTTTGAAAAGCCGATCATGCACGGGCTGTGTACCCATGGATTTGCATGCCGCGCACTGGTGGAGAAGCTGATCCCCGGCGAGCCTGAAAAGGCCCGCCGGATGGCCTGCCGATTTTCCAAAACCCTCTATCCCGGCGTCAAAATTCAAACCCAGATCTGGAAGGTCGATACGGGTCGGGCGCTTTGGAAAACCCTCAACGTGGAAACCGGTGAGGTGGTGATCGACAACGGGGTTTTTGAGTATGGAGATCCTCCCAAAGAGTGGATTCGGTTCGACGACCAGGTGGCAGTCGTCACCGGGGCGGGGGCGGGGCTTGGCAGGGCCTATGCC
>Ga0066187_1000755_pt1 | contig 10548 bp, 7 predicted proteins | sample WorMetexBAHAMAS1_FD_58706 | JGI IMG/M metagenome (GOLD analysis project Ga0066187, IMG submission 58706) | Marine gutless worms symbiont microbial communities from Max Planck institute for Marine Microbiology, Germany - Inanidrilus exumae... | ecosystem: Host-associated > Annelida > Digestive...
TATGTCATTAAGCACGGAGACTAGTGTCACACCGTCCGGCGTATATATAGCATCACGTGCACCGCGCAAGAAAAAGGCTATAATCTCATGATGCCTACACTGCTCACATCCAGCCGGCCTGTATAGCAGCAAACAAGCCCGGTGGAAGGGTGGGAGAGGAAGCCTTAGCTGCAGCGACATCAGAAACATGACATCTGATGCAGCAGCAGTCATCCCCCTCCCGACCTACCTCACTGCTCAAGCTGCAACCACGGCCCAATAAATGCTCCACAGTACTGTATAGTGAATGCAGTGACTTGTGCATAATACGTTTACTTACGCTATGAATGCGCTGCATTCCCCCCCCCCTCCTAACACAAATTGGATACAAGCTGCATCCATCCTCCTTGTGTGGCAGGGACTGCTATGAAACACTACAAAAAACAAATACAAAACTACGTTTCGCATATTTCCTACACTGATCTATCTCCAATTCCAGTTAGGTCAGCCGTGAAATCGTATTTGACATTTCGGTTAGACCACAACCTAAAGCATGCTTGACTGCTTGGAACAGGTTGGCAGGGTTAACATCGACAACATGGTTTGGTAGACTATTCCACATGTTAACACTACGTGCAGAACGTTCTTTCGTAGCTCATAGTAAAATCTGTGGTTGAGAAGTTTATATTTATTACTTCTGCTTATAGAACCTGTGATATGTCAGTTTAAGACATAGGCTAGACGTTTTGCGAACGCAAGCCTATGCCTCTATGCCCGCATCATAACTAAATTAATTATATTATAAACTACATTTACTAATACTAATATCTAATACCAAATACGGCTTCCTGTTCCTTGATTTTTGAATTTCAGCATTAAAATCGAATATGTTGGTTTGCCCAAATTTATGAAGTTTGTTTTTAAGTGTTAATTAACTGTGTCAACTGTGTGAAGTAGTGCTTGAGCAAATCATACTTAGGCCTAACTCCATTCTTTTTGAACTAAGATCATTTTCATTCCCTCTAGTTATGGAGCCATAGTCACGTTTAACCGGTGACGTTTATTTTTATTATAATTTTAAGTGACACATCTTAATGCCATATATCATGTAATAAAAACGTCTATCATATCTCCCGCAGTTTCTGTATTTTAAAGCAGGAAGCTATGGGCGTAGATTAGAAGCCTATGACATATTTTAGATTAATTATTGGGCGCCAAAAACATCAAATTTTAAACCACTTTTAGAGACTTCCACACTCGACATGGCACATCTCCGGTAAGAAAAGGTTGCATCGACAAACCAAAATGCTAGTGTCAAACTACAATGTGTACCATAAAAGTTGACCTACTGACCCAGAACGTTTGCCGGATGTTAGAAGGCTTAAGGGGCTTACTATCCACCATAAAAATTTGGAAAAAATTCGTCCCCAAAAAATTTCGCCCCGCAGCCTAAGTTGAAATTTTTTGGTCAACATGTTTTTCGCAACTTCCTCACTTGACACCACGTATCTCCAAAACAAAATGTCGCATCGATAAAACAAAACACTAGTATCAATCTACAATGTGTCCCCTAAAATTTGACTTAATTTCCGTGACCTTTGACCCAGAAATGGCTGATATCTGTTCCGTCATTGTGACCCACCCTGTGACAGTTCAGCATGTTTTGCTCTTGCCAGGCTTCCTACAAGGAGACCACTGAACCCAGGCCAACCAAACTTTGCGAGATGTTAGTGGCTTGCAATCAACGGTAAAAATTTTGGAAACCTTTGCATTTGCACCCCAAAAATTTCACCCCCGACTGAGTTGAATTTTTGGCCATTTTTCGACAACTCAGAGGTTTCCTTGCTCATACGGCGCATACACTGTAGAGTTACATTAAGATCAACTAAAAAGCTATGCAGCTAGTGTCAATTAAAGCAAGTTATCACCATCTCAGATCATTAGTCAGATGGAGATGGGTAACTGCCCTGTTGTTGATATCACTACATCCACGGACTACATCATCGTTACATGAGTGGACCTATAAATCATCAACCTTGACTGCGAAATACTTAAGCAGAACAGCATGACAGTTATCTCACTGATACAGTTACTGACTGCTGACAAACTGACTGCAGTCCACTCTAGTGGATAAATCTAACCATCATTCACTTTTTGAGGAAAGCACCAGTTTTAGTACTGACCCATTGCCATATCTTGAGGCCCCTGAAGAAGGCCACCTTGAATTCCTATATCTCCCATACCAGATACAAACAAAATTTCAAAAACTATCCCCATGTTTTAGGGTCTAAAAATGTAATGGAATGGATCAGTACTAAAACGTAGCAAAATTTGGTGTTTTCTTGAAAAGTGAACGACGTAACTGATATTTCTGTCTTAACTGCTGGACTATAGTTAATGAAAACCTTTATTTCGCCATGAAAATATGGTAGTTTGATAAATAAATAAAAATACAAATGAAATATAGTAATAAAGAGGGAAAACTTAACTAACTTGGTTGGGAGATTAACGTCCCTTTTTGGCATAAATATCAGTAATATTAGTAATGTTATACTATGTACTTTATTCTGATGATATTTATCTTGACAAGTGACAACATGAATATGATGGTATTCTGTTAATACTAAACGCATATATGCAGTTGGCTGACTTACATGTAATAAATGCTTTAATTATATTCAGTGCTCATGCAAACTACACTTTTCCTAGATAACAATACTGTTATCATACAAGTATCTCATACAAACACACAACATTTTACAAGCAAATAATTCAGCAGTAAGCATGCAAATACAGATAAATATGTTCTTCATGCAGAAATGCAAACACAGCTGTTCAAACACGTGTGTTTTAACTCGACATAAGATATCATTCAAGACAGCATTACTGAGACAGCAGCAGCAGTCATCTGAAATGAACGGACAACAAAAAGTGACAATTGCACACTTCATCTCGCTGGTATTACGTAATGATATTTTGGTTTAAGGACGTTTACCGGAAAGTCACTTTCCCGGAATGATGCGGTTAGGATGCAAGGTTAGGATGCAGCCACAACAGACCACTTCATCACCGCAAACACAGTGGGTCAATGGACCAGCCCGACCTCACATGCAACCTCGACACCGGCTGCCTCAGTGCATTGGAGATGACCGTGCTGGTCGTCATGCCGTAACGACTAGTGCCGTGTCGACCTCCAAGGCGGCCGCGAGCTGGTACATCGACCAACAGCAGTAGTGGTGATGGAGTGGTTGGTTGGTTTGGAGATTAACGTCCCCTTTCTGCACAAAAATAGGCTATAAATTATTGTGTATAAAGGTCTTTGGTGGAGATTTAGTTCCGCCAAGTTAAGGTTGGCCAACAATACAGTAACCTCCCAACCTCCTTGCCTTGGTTGGTTGGTGTTTACCGGCGCTTTCAACACAAGTCAGGTCATATCATGCCTTTAAGGTAGAACTATACTATAAATATTAAAAATTAATAGGGATTAATTCTTTGGAGTAAGATACTACAATAAATGAATAATATAATAATAGTAGTATTTTTAGATTGAATGAATAAGCCACAATTAAATAAATTAAAGCGGGAAGCGTCTTTCCGGGAAACTGACTGAAACGTGAAGCCAATAATTGCATGGCATAACAGTAATAACGAACTACACTGGAAACTAAATAACTAATGTCTGGCAGCTGTCAGTAGAACATAACACTGTGAAATAAACACAATGCAATAAACAAATGTGCATTTAAAAATCAACATAAGTGAACTAAACAAACCAAAATACAAACAACAATTCAACACTGAAAACATGATGACAGCCTGTACCTCTACAGAGCCTTGAATAAATTCTTGCATTTTCACCTCGTAAATAACATCTGACATTAACATGCTTCCAGGTTAATTTCTCTGTAAGTTACTATATGTTATCGAGACATCAAACAAAATATACCACAAAGCCAAAGACGTCTGGTATGTCAGGCAGTGAGACTATGCCATCACTTTCTCACTGGTGACCAAAAGTCAACTGCAACAAATGAAGTCTGACTGACACTTGGTGTCATCACTTGACAGTTGAATTCTTGGTATCAGTAGTGTGTGACAGTAATACAAAACAACTATCATGCCACCCTCGCGCCTACGGCAATCGGTCACACTTCCCTCACACAAGATGCTTGGTTCTCACATCCGTTATGGTTGCTGGCTACTAGTTCTGAATTCCCTGACGAAGCTCGCGACTCATTTGCAGTGGCATATGGATGGCGCGCAGTGCAAGCTCGCAGGATCAAGCAGCACTCACTAACACCCCATGACAATCTGTAGGGTATAAGGATGCCATATGCCAAATTTCATGCAGATCCACTCAAAACTGTGCCGTGGTTGTGCATGAGTTACAAAGAACAGACACACACAGATTCTGTTTTACATACATAGGATGACGTCCCGAATTTAGGGTAATGTTTTATAGCAAAGTACCCGTATTTTCGAGGCACACAGACCATTGTAAAACAACTTGGCCCCAACCGAAAATAGCCTATCCAAGTAGCAGTTCGACCTGCTCAACCATTTTGGCAGACATCAGCTAGCTTCCAGCATCATTTGAAGGTCACCACAACTGTTGTGTTCTGACATTAGTAGACAGCTGCACACAACGATACCAATATCAGCTGGATAATTTCACTAGTTTTCACCCTACTCACCGGACAAAAATGAACTAACTCCAATGAGTTCACACTCAAAATGTAATCACCTGTTCCAATTTCTAAAACTAAATCCTTCCAAACTTTCGTAAAAATACACTGCGATACTGTTGTACAGCAATACAGTTACGCATTGACAACAGGTGCACCCTCCCACCTATGGTGCTCGGACATTCCTCGTGCCTGCCGCCTGCCAGTTCAGAATTCCCCGATGGAACTCGCCACCCATTTGCAGCGGCGTATATAGACAGCGTACGGAGCGCGAGACTGCAGGTGCGAACGGCGCTCACTAACCAGCCCGTGATCATCTGCAGGGTATATGGATGCCATACGCCAAATTCGGTCCAGATCCGCTCAGAACTGTGGCCGTGGATAAGGAACAAAGAAACAGACTGAGACTGACAGATTCAGTTCTTTTCAGATAAGATCCTGCTTCTTCCAATCCCATGTCACAGACATGTTACAGTAACAGTAGCATGTTCAAGTAGCATGTGGTTCCCATGCTCACAAAGCATAATTATATAACTAAACTGCTTTTCCTTCACTGAAAATTTAATATATTCCCTACATACTGGTGAGTGCAAACTTTTTTACATTATTCAGATGCCGCATAAGTTTATTTGGCTTTTTATTTTACACATGAGCCATAGCAATTATTTGTACTACTACATGCATGTATGCTGACATTTGTTACCCAAGGCTTAACAAGGTATGTCTCTCATCCACGGACTGCTAAAGCCAGCTTCAGATACAAATACTGCTTCTACATTACCCCTTGAACATCTATGAAACATCACTGGTTAATTGCAAGTGAACACAAAATCATGACTCACAGGTCACAAACAAACACCGTCACCAACAGCATGTTGTCCAGCACATTTACATTAATACGCAAAAACACTGTTGTATAACAAGGTAAACATATCAACTCTTGAACACTAAGGGCCAGTTTTCCAATGTAAATTAATATTCCATTAACGTTAACGGGAGATTAACTCCCATTAATTAACGGGAGTTAATCTCCCAATAACGTTAACAGAAGATTAATTTGCTGTGGAAAAACTGGCCCTAAAGTCTATAATTAATTGGTTTAGTTATATAAACCAATATAAACAACAGAACACTAATAAACAAAAAACCAAACTGTCCAATTATCAAACCAAAAAATACAGCAATTATATTCAGATTTTCCATTAATCAAATTACAATAATACGTCAAAGTAGCCAGTTTAATGCACACAAGTTAATAATGATATTTGGTGTAATGATAATTATATTAAAAAATGAATGACAGCATATACTGGCATTAATATATCACAAATGCATAAATATACAGTCCAGTATTAACAAAGACCACAAAAAAACATAATCACAAATGCTGAATTAAGATACAGCAAACAATTCTGTTTTAATGGTTTTTATCAATCCAGTACTTATTGTTTCTGTAACATATGCAGATGAGATAAATTATCAAGCTGAAAATAGGTTACTGTTTCTGCTGGCACAATTATGCAACATTTAGTAACTTAATGAAATTTGGTCAGATTGTGGCAAAATATACAGAAAATTATAACTATCAGTCATTTAATAAAATACTAAATCATTGCAAAGAAATTGCAGTTAATACACTGGAATCTTTAGCAGCAACTGTAGACTGCTGCAGTCAAACTGTTTTATCGACAGACAACAAAGTTTAACTCTACCACCTTCAATGCCTTTAAAGCTGTTGGTCTGGTACCAAGATGGACATCCTAGCTACGAAATATCCAAGTCCAGTAACCTGCATTAAATTTCCAAAGGGTAACCAATGAGTCCTGGCCTAAGCAGTACTGACTAGTGGACTTGTAAAAATGTCCAGTTAACGAGTAACCGAGATGACAGTTGTATCAGCCGGTAAGAGAAAAATGAAAAATGTGAGGATAATACATTGCAATACATTTAACGAGCAACATCACTAGGGTTCGGTGGCAGTTGCTCTAATTAATTCCCAGTACTGCCCGGTATCGCCTCATAAAAACTGGCAATTTGCAGTAATATGAATTAGCACTAGTAAGTATGCAAGTATAAAACATTTATAAAGTGAATCGAAGGTACTTGACTACTGGGGTTTGCCACACGGGGTTGATAGACATAGACTGAAACGAATGGTTTGAGATGCTTTCAGATGGAGGGAGAGTATTCCCAATCATTGGTACTGCAATACAGAATAAATGGAGCCACAACAGATTAACATGAGGTACATGCAAATTAAAGTGAAGGTGGTAATGTGTAACACTCCATGAGAATATATGTATGCTAGGCACCAAAATCCAGTGGAATTCAATGTCTACCTGTGCAGTCATACGGTATTTTGTCTATATCAGACTTCGTTGCTGTAAAAGCACGGCAAAAATCAGAGAAAAACAGTTTGAGCCGGTCACTGAGATTATGTTACTCTAACATACATTCTATTATGTAAAGAAGAATAACAAAAAATAAAACAGAAATGTAGAATGTAGAAATGCTTAAATTTTTCTGTATGTATCACCTGCTGATATGCTGCCAATAAACATTGTACTACCTAGGCGTTTTCCAGTGTTAGCACATTACCTGGTGGCATCGGATGCTAATTAGTTCAACCCTTCAGTTGTATTAGTCTCCAAATAAGTTTCACAGTTACTGAGGACATCAGCACATCTAATTTCCACAATGTACGTAAACAAATATAGAGGTAGAACTGCATGGCATTCAGCAGTATAATGTTATAAAATGTTACAGTCATGCTATGGATAGTGTCACCCTGTGGGTCCGACACAAGATTAGAGCAAAGACAACGTGAATGACAAACAGTAGCAAAACAGTAGAAATTCTCTGCATAGTTGACAGTATATATGATGAAACAACAACTTACAACACATACACATGCATGTCATCATACTGCCCAGAAAATATGATTACTATGTGAGCACTATGCGAGCACACTACATCGGTGGCAGAAGCTCATTTCTACCATATGCTGTGTATCAAATCAGCCGCAACAACAAAATTATTGAAATGTGCCAAATACGACAAACATCACAGAACATAATGAAAAAATGGTTCAAGTTAAAGCTTCTGATTAAAGATTGCCTCGACACTGTGCTTGATTGAGTTGACACAAATTAGGTCATTTCGGAGACGTTCTACCTAGCCAATCTATTGGCTAAGTACTGAATAAATAAAACAAATAAGCACAACAAAGCAAGCATGCATCTGCAACAAAATACACTACAACATAAAATGAACCCATATAACTAAAGCTAGGTTTGGTCGCCTCCTATGACCTCCGGCCTGAAAATGGAGAGGGCCTATTCTGGTTTCTGCACTTCAAAAATTTGTCACTTACTTACTTAATGAGACACTTACCCACTTACAGCCCCTGGACCCACACAGGGCCTCGACACTGTGCATTCTATAAATTAGACTACTACTACTATTATTATATTAAATATTACTATTATTATTATATTACGCATATGCAAGTTTCGTTAAGAGTGTAAGAAATTCAACAGACAAATACAGGAAGAAATGTAATGGGTTAAAAACAGACTTGTTTGCGAATCAGAGGTACTGGGTCTGCCACTGGGAGTCGATAATATCAGGCTGAAACAAGTGGTTTTGAGATGCTTTCATGTGGACAGAGAGAATTCTAGATCACTGGTGCAATATGGAATAAGTGGGTCCAGAAGACAGATTAATGTGAAGTACACGCAAATTAAAATGTGACTGTGCTCAGGTGCAAATTTCAATCAGAGAAATCATATGCTAATAAGACGTTACGAGCAGCTTATGCATTAAGACGAATGATCACACCTGATATTGTAAATTACTCAACTTTTCAACAACTAATCTTTGCTTGAATAAAAATGTTTCCCACCCTAACCATACGAACTTAAGGTAATCAATAATGGTGATCCAACTGCAGTACTGCACACAATTTGGTCCAGAAAATAACTCCATATACGTTGACACCAACTGAAACATCACTAGAACAGATACAGAAATTTGGTCACATATACAACAGACAACTGTAGCAGATCAAATTACAGTTACAACAGCAGAGTTGCACATTATACACCTGGCTAAAAGCTGCCAAAAGTCTACATCTAACAATAGTTGCAAGCAACATATCGACCACACAGATATATCAGCAACTGTAACAAACGTAAACTACAACATGAGCAGAATCAAGTATCATAAAGAAAGCACTCTGTCTCAGTAATGCCAAACAAGTACACATATTAGAGGTGTGCACGGGATAAGGTTTTAGTCATCTCCGAACTGATTCTGATCCATCCCCGCAAATAGTTTGATCCATCCCCACCAGTCCACACAGATTATCTGTCACTGAACCAAAGTCGGTAATAACAAAATAACAAATGAAATGGTCTCTCTCGACAACCATTCCCGCAGGGTTCCTGTCATAATAGAATCCATCCCCACGAGAATCCCGCAATTGTCAAATCTAACCTTGCGATATCCCTGCAACATTCATACTCATACCCGCTGGAAATCCGGGAAACATTCCCGTCTTCCCCATCCCCGTGCACACCTCTAATACATATCTTTCAAGATCCACATAATGGCACAAATTAAAATTCAACACACTGAAGTTCGTCGAACTAAATTTCTATGGTACCTACCAACTCTCGTAACAAAAAATAATTTACAGAATCATTAGCATGACTAAAAATAAGTCATCACAGCAGCATCAGAAACAAAAATTAGTATTTTTACCTGAACATTTATTTATCTTGCTCTACTGTTTGTTAAAGACATCTTCATATCTCCATTTGTAAAACTGAAATATAGACAAAAAAAGTATCTTTACAAAACGCCTCATTCAAATACTGCCCGTTATCACTGTTGCAAATCAAATTATGTGAAAGGAAGAGATGTTTGTACGCATCAGCTAACAATCCGACTCATAATTTAAACCAAGTCAGTTGCCGAATAAACTGAAATAAATTCACTTAGGAATAACGTAATTTTCAATCCGTTCTGTTCATAAGAAGTTGTGTGGTTTCTCTTAGTGAATCATCATATAAACAATCGATGGACAAATGGCACACTGTTACAATTCGTTACAGTCCTTAAAAATTACTTGATGCTATCAAAGAAAACACAAAACTGCTTCCATGTGCATATGCTGTGAATGCTTTGTCGGTTCATGTACCATAACATTAATAAACAGATCTAGACACATGACTATGCTCTGAATGACGTTAGCAGATGATATTTGATATGTGCATGTGCGACAACGTGACTATGACGGCAAACGTGTCAGTTGATTTAAGGTATCATTAGACACATCAGAGGTGATTTCAGAGATGAAATCAGTCGACTGTACTGCTCCTGACAACTAACTGAACCCATAACGATCAAGAATGCAATCAAACACCTAAGATGAAGCCTAAACAAAAAAGCTCTAGTTCCACGACGTGACTGTACAAATACTGATACGCACTCAAATCTGCTGGCCACCATTCTGCCACATATAACTGCTGTATGTTCAGGTGGCGGTACACTGCACAATTGTACGGTGATGAGGATGATTAAATGCTTGTGGTCTGCATCGGACAGCCAGCATCAAAGGAGCTTGACATTCCATTGACATGCCTCAGCACTCAGTTGGTGTAGTAAGAAAGGATGTGACCAGTTGATGATTTTACCTGGTTGGAGCCAGTGTTACAAGTCTACTCCACTACTTTGACACTGTTGGTTGGTGTTTAATGGCACTTTCAGCACAATTCAGGTCATGTCGCACCTTTAACCCTTTCGCTACCTTGCCCGCCAGATATTTCCGGCAGAGGAAATAAATAATAATCCCCAGACTGCCGGATGAATCCGGCGACGC
>Ga0066187_1000757_pt1 | contig 10531 bp, 7 predicted proteins | sample WorMetexBAHAMAS1_FD_58706 | JGI IMG/M metagenome (GOLD analysis project Ga0066187, IMG submission 58706) | Marine gutless worms symbiont microbial communities from Max Planck institute for Marine Microbiology, Germany - Inanidrilus exumae... | ecosystem: Host-associated > Annelida > Digestive...
TTACACGTGTTTAAAATTTCAACGTGGCATATGTTTGTGTTGCGAGTGGTATGCTAGTAACGTCATAGAACAAATACAGACCCATCACATATATTGCCGTCATCATTTTTATGATAAACATCCAGTTATAACCGAAAAATAAGTTAATTGGCTCTATTCACAAACAAGCTTAACGAAATGAACGAAACATGAAATTTTATGTATCACTTAGTAACGAGTTTTCAGAACGAAATAACTAAGCAGTCGAACAAAAATCGATTAATACTTTTAACAATTAATCGATTAATTAAATGTTACAAATCACAGCCCCAAATTTTATCGTCGCTTATCAATAATGTTGATACAGTTGTGACAACTTGTGGTTTTAGGTGACGAGATAGTTGAAATTAACGGCGACTCGCTTGAGAACTTGACTCATCAGGAAGCTGTTGCCGCGATCAAGAAACAAAAGAAGGAAGCGATCTCTTTACGTCTAGTCGTTGTCAGGCAGAAAACTACGAAATCCCGGCAAAGGTACGATTCTGTCCAAATCCACAACTGCTAAAAGTTGTGCTGCACTCGTCATCCATAGCAGTAGTTCAGTAGGATGTTAGATTACTTTTGTTAGGTTTCCTATGAATGACGATGATATTTGTGCTATTTCTGTTAAGTTTTACTATAATGTATTTTGTATTATCCAGCTTTTCGCTGCCGTACAAAATAAATCGTCATTACATCACATTTGATCGTCTATCTGTTTCTCTGTTCCTTATGCACGGCCACAATTATGAGCGGATCTGGACCAAATTTGGCATATGGCATCCGTATACCCTCCGGATGATCAAGGGCAGGTTAGCGAGCGCCGCTCGCGCCAGCAGGCTCGAGCTCTGCGCGCCGTCTAGATACGCCGATGCAAATGGGTGGCAAGCTCCGTCCAGGAATTCGCAACTAGCGGGCGGCAGGCGCAATGGACCCAGCGCCGCAGGCGCGAGGAGTAGCCGAGCGCCGTATGCGGGAGGGTGCATCGCTAGTAATATATAATTATAATATTTGTAACAATAATAATACACAACGCCGTACATACCACCATCTTGCATAGCACTGTTGTATGAAGCAGTCTTTGGCGCATTTTAACACCTTTTGTCGTATGGCAGCTGTAGTGGTGTTCGGGTTTTGAAATATTTAACGAATTTAACTCTAAAAAATAACGCGTCAGGAATTCTTAATCGCAGTTAATCGAACTTCATTCAGCGGCGCTTACACCTTGTGTTGGGTTAATTAATTATGCTATTATTTTATTGCAGTTCAAGTTCAGCTGAAGTGAGTTTACCGACGTCACCCACAAGTCCTGGTAGACCTGCTTCGCCCACTTCAGTTAACTTGTCGAGTCCTGAATGCACAGGACATGCCGAGTTACCGGCCGTGTCTCGTAATCACGCCGAGGAAGACAAAGAAATTTGTGAATCGCTGGAATTTTCGTCGGAATTCTGGAAAGTGGTTACTGACATTCAGGGACTCGTGGAAGAGCGCCGTGACGGAGCGGACACAGCGGGGACCGATGCGTCGTCGGTGCTGAAGGATGACGTCATACACTTGCCGTACACGAACGATGATGAACAGGTGCGCGATGATGACGTCATTATGTCGTCACAGGGTGACGTTGCTGGCCAACAAGATGCCGTCTCCATTGAGAAGGATAAGCAAGTCTGCGACGGGGATACATTATGTCCGTCGAACGATGATGATGCTGCGGTGGTTTTCAGTGGTGTGAAGGCACAGTCGCCGTCTCCGCGGTGGCAAGCGCAGCTTATTAGCCCTGCCGACAACGGAGAGACCGGGGTCAGGCCTACAAACAATAGACCTACTGTTGATGAACCGGCGCAGTCATCGCCTGGCGAAGTTGTTAAACAGTCTCTCAGGTTTGATGACGAAGTTGCCGCGGAGTATGATGACTCTGTCCAAAGAACGGTCATGGACAAACCGTCGCAGGTTCAATCTAGGGACCACCACCCACCGCCAGATGCAGAGCGCGCATTTAGTTGCAGCCTGCCGAGTCAAACATACGATTTAGTTACAGAAATACAGAGCTCCGACAGCCCGATAACCAGTTCGCGGGATCTTATTACATCACACTCGGCGTTAACAGTGTCATCTGAGTTTACTCATGAACGTTCATTGAGTGAGGACGATTGCTCGGACGTCGAGAGGGTGAGACGGATAGATGAGTCGAGATTGGACAGATCAGCGCTGACTGATAATCAATCGGAGAAGACTCATCGTGATTTGAGAGACGTCAGTCAGTCTGCATCGGAGTCGGATGTCAGCGTAGACGATCAACAGTCGCTATTTAATGAAGACGCGTCGGAAAACTCGGTAGCAGGCGAATGCAGAACTTTCGCCACCTCCGCAGCTGACCGTTGCGCATCAAGCGATACGCGTTTGTCGTTGTCGGCGACAGTTTCTTCAACATCCGAGACCGTGAAACGTTCACTGAGACAAGCTGACGACGAGGCGGATTCCGACTCAGCGACAAATTCGTATCATGTCGCTCAACATCTTGCCGAATTCACCGCGGATGACTGCGCCTGCGATAAGTCACGTGATTTGAAAGCAGATAACGTGGAGGCAGTTACCCGCGAGTATTTAGAGGACGCAGAAGATGCACCTGGCCTGGAAGAGACGAACCTCTTATTAGCTAATAACAGCAGTAACCCCCTGTACTGTCTCGATACGACCGACGTAGTAAACGACGAAGACAGTTCAAACGAGAACAGTCCTACGTTGAAAGCATCCTTCTTTTATCAGTTGGATCAGACAGTTGCAGCAGCAAGCACATCGCTGACGTCATCGTCGTCATCAGGTTCATCACCAGAGCCGGCAGTGAACGATGAGATAGCTGCTGCCGAGCTGAATGATACCAACACGCACCGGACTTTGACGGCTGCAAGTGAAGACACTCGACCCAGTCGAAGAGACGTAAAGATCTCATTACATCTGCCGCCAACGCCATCACCACCTCCACCACCACCATCCTCACCAGTGGCGGGAAATGTCGACGTAAACGGTTTTGGGTTGGGAGAAAACTGCCGTCGACAGAGGGAAGAGACAACGCACGCAGACGCTGTAACAAATGAAACAGATGCGGAAATGCTGTCATCGTCTGAATCATCATTATTATCACCATCGATGTCGTCTTCAGTAGACAATCACATCATAAAGTCTTCTGAGTCACACAGATCAGCTGCGCGAGACGGTCGCGGGTTCAACGCCGCGAGTGATGATACTGTATTCCAGCGACAGCCTGACAACCGCAATGACTTAGAAGACGTGACTCTGGCGTGCTGCGGCACAGCAGTGGACCGGAACCAAGGAAGTGGAGATATCGACGTCGTAGAGAAGACATACAGCACAGCCATCCTTAGTGACAACTGCCTCGTTTCTGAGATGTCAAGTTTACAACAGCTCGGCGACATCGGAACTGATACAAAATTTGCTGACCATCCTCCGTTGAATGCAATGTCTATCACACAACATGCAGTGGCGCCACCAACGGACAGGTCATCTACAGCTTGTGCGAAGAATATAAGTCAGAACGGTAGCGTTCAAACACACAGCATTCTGCGAACATCGACGACGACGACATCGGAAGCTGAGAGGAAAGCAGAACGAACCGAAAATAAACGGAATTATGTGGACGTTAGGAGAAAAAGACAGACAGAAGAGCGCGAAAGAGACGAGACAATGCAGTCAGAACTGGAAAAGGACGTCAAGGACCAACCTCCACTGCTCCTAAGTCCACCGCCACCTGAGCTCATGACTCATTTCTCTGGCGATGACATAAACTGTCGAGTCGACGACAGTTTACATCTCGAGGGAAAATCGACGAAAACGCAGCGTCAACCTGTACACAGTTCCAGGAAAACTTTCACGTCAATCTCTACTGTGTATTGTCAGCCACCTGCCCTGAAAGACGTTGCGATGGTCCGAACTCTTAACGGCAATATTAGGAATGATACAGGTGTTAGTCCGTCATTTCAAGCTGTGGAAAGAAAAGACCGCAGATCAGCTGCCGTGGAACAGAGCTTTCCAAACACTTCCTCCAGAGATCAACTCGTCGCTTCTAGCAAAACAAGGAACCCAGCGGTTACTGTGATCAAAACGGACAGTAAGATGAAGAGTGACAATTGTCAAACGAAGGAGCGTAGAGCAAAGTCAGCAAGCACAGGAAATGATTTGTTGGCGTCTGCGATTAAAACAAACAGCACAGTCGTAATGAACAAGTCTGAAAATTTTGATGATTCAAGACGCACGTCTTTGCGTAACGATATGGTAAGTTCGCCGACATCAGTTGTGGTCAGACGTATTTCGCAAACCTATCAACCTCCGCCCAGTAAGCACAACGACCCCGCCGTATACTTTGGAACTTCTACACAACCGCTGACTACCATTTCTGTCGCGAAAAGGCATGAACGAGGACCGCCTGCAGATACGGTCACTTTCAGGAGAGCCAACGATTCGTTTAGTGCTGCTCCGAATAGAATTCATGACGCCGATGAGTTTAGGAACGTCCACCATCAGCGTCCCTTATCCGCGACCGCAGATAACGCTGATCGTTCGGCCATTGATGACCGCATACGAGCTGACAAGAAGGAACAAGCCAGAGTGCGACTACAGTCGTTCTTAGCCCCACTGTGCAATAACGCGAGCAGAACTGAACCACCGGTCGACAGTAGGAATCTCAAGTGGCGATGTAAAGTAGCTGTCGAGCCGATCACGCGGAGAAGCCATCAGTTTGATGACATCAGTCGCGACGGCGCTACGGGTTCGCAGGATGAGAACATTGACAAAAACTTGGACCACCATACACGGAGACCTTCTCACGGTCTAACGTCGACCGCTAGCCGTCTTTCCGTCATTACTACCGCGCAGTCACGTGATTTCCGCGACGACAACAACAACGACGACGGTGACGTCATCAAGATGGCGTCACCGACGTCGATGCGAAGTCAGGGCGATGAGTCATCTCGACAGGTGCGCTACAGTGTCGCCCTTACTCTACGCTCCATGTCAGATCCGCCGACAGTCGACAGTCGCAACAACCGCCGACATCTTACCAGCCATCGTCCGCCAGACGGCGCTGTTGTGCGGGACGTAACGACGTTCGGCACTTCTTCTCTCGACCGGTCCGGCGTCAGACCACACGCCGTTTTTCGGCGGTCGTTGTCGGTTCCTGTCGTCGATCGGCCCGAGGCGTTCATCGTGTCGCCGGCGACTGCGTGCGACCGAGACCGTGTCATGCTACCGCAGACGGTCCGTCATCTGCCGATGTCGCCTCCGCCGACACGCCTGTCGTCGAGTCGGTCGCTAGGCGTCGTCCGAGAATACTAGCGTCCATTCACAGTTGATCCGCGCCTGCGAAAACCCCTGCGTCAACTATTGACAAATTACTGCCGGTCGGCTTCAAGTTTTGTCCAGAACCGGATTTCGACCGAAAAGTTATTTAGGTCTGTAACCCCACCCCATAGTCATTTGAAACGTTGAAGTAACAGCACAGCCTCATAAATGCGTCAATAATTGATTTTTCCATTGTTGTTGACCAATTATCGCAAACTAACATGTGAAAGACGACGTGACACTAGCATTTCGGTTCGCGCTAAGAATTTTTCTTTTCGTTTGAAAGTTGACTTCATATAATCAGAGCGCTGATAGTGGATTCGACATTTGTTGGTTATCACGGTCGCACGTGAGTTCGTGCTATTTTGCAGGGCAAAAATGTAGTCAATTTACTGTTGATTTCGTGCGTTTTTCATGTTTTCTTGGCTGATTCTGATGTGTATATTTGTTCGCGTTCTGTCTGTGCATTTTCGTGTGTTTGCTTTCGCTGCACTGTTTTTATCGAAATGAGTTTGCATTGGCCTGAATTATTCCAGTTTGACCTCTAACCTGAAGATAAAAGTTGTTCGTACAACAGTGAAATAAACAGTCAAATAAACGTAATTATTTGAAAACGTCAAATATTTGAAAACAGCGTGCGATATTGAACTTCGCAGTTAGAGTGCCTGATGTTTATGTCATAATTATTTTATGCTATAATGATGTTGCTCAAACTAGCCAGAAAGGTGAATGAATCACCTCACTTAGCTGTATAATCGGCATTCCAAAACTTGTGCAATGAAATGAGGGTTTTATTTATGTGCATACTATCGTAGCGAGAACGGTTGCACTGTTTGTTATCGTACGTTGTGGATTTGTACGTAATTTAGGATACTGTCTAACTTTGTAAATAAAATTTATACAAATGCATCTTTTGATTTTGTGCATACTGTTTTCATAAACACACGTGAATGCTGATCGTAGAATATGTACGTCTGTACTTCGATTTAAGGTAGTCAGATGCTTCAGTTGTCTGTCAAAGCTTTGCTGATTACGAATGGCCTTACGTTGTACTGGACCTACCGCTACCTTTCGTTCCGCCATCTTGAGCTTTCGGTTCAAACACACAAACAAACACACACACACACGCACCGTGGACCAGCGATGGGCACATTATACTGGGACATTTGCCTTCAACATAAATATCCCACACAGCCGCTGCTACTGCTGAAAACCCACCGCCCACTGCAACAACTCACGTGACCCAGTACACCTACTGGATAAACTGCGCCTCCGTTGTAAGCTCCGCCCAGCGTTACAGCGTCTGGCAAATTAATAATATATGACAGCAATCTTCACATCATTCTTGTGATATTTCTTTTTATGTAGTCACTGACTGACCAGTCATGCGGCGCCACGGACAGTTAGTTGTATTTTTGTATAATAATGTAATAATAATACTATATTAATACTTATTAATTATTCGGCCGAAGCCTAGCTAGGCTTCCGTCGAATATTGGATTCACTTTGCGGCGCGTTTTGGCGGTGAAAGTGAACCGATTTGGATGAAATCTGGAGCACTCTGAGCACATTGTTGGGGATTAGCCTTGGCAGATTTTGGGCACGAATCACGCAGTAGCGACACTTTCTGGCAGGCAGACGAATTTTTTTGTACTGCAAATAATGCACGATTTCACCGATTTCTCGTCGGCCAAATTTCACAAAATGTGAACACAACACGTCGATCGCTGAGGCGATGAAAACTTTCTGAACAGAATTTTGAAAATTTCACCGTAATGGGTGGTTTTTCCAAATAAACGCAAAAAATTTCTGAAAATATTTTAACGTCTTGTGACTTCAGGCCGCGATAACTCCGCACTGATTACAGATCGACGAAAATTCACCACCAGATGATCGTATACAGGAGGTTTAGTTTCCATTTTTACCGTTAGAATCAAGAAAGCCATTCCCCTGGGTTCTACGCTCCGTACAAGAATAGTACTCCCAATTTTTTTGTACACGTCCGATGCCGGTGATGTACGGCAACTATAATATATCGATACATTCGTAATCACCAGATGGTGCCATGAGCTACATACCGCACATTACATGGAGGGCTATTATTTACAATTCCGGGGAATGACTGATGCCCTTTGCATTGAGGACTTGGGTGGGCCCTAGGAACCACCTATTAGATATAGCCAAGCGCTTCGAGCCGAATACTGTATTATGGGCATTCTATATAATACAGCCATCTAGTTTTAGATGCCTACTGGCGTACTCGATGTGTGATTGTCAACTGAATGTCGGTCTAGACTCTAGATCTAATAATTTCGTCGTGAACTGGAACTAATGGCTGCATCTATATACAAGTCGGTGTCACCGAGTTCATGTCAGACGCTATTAACACCGTTATCATTCGGTCTTGGCTACTTCTTCGCTCGCTGCAGGTTCGGCGGCAGCTTCTTCGTGTTTCTCCTCGGCTTCGTCCTCCTCCTGCTGCTGCTGCTGCTGCTGCTCGGATGCAGGCGGCTGCTTCGGCTGCATCGCGAAGCGCCGATAGAAGCTTTGCACGTACGTGAAAACGCACTTCCAGTCCGGGTTCTTCATGCGCACCATGTCTTCGACTTCTAGCAGCGGCGCAATATCCGCCAGCTTTCTGTCACAACCGAATCAGCGGCATTCGTCAGCAGCAGTAGGTACTTCGTCCCCGGTGGGGCTGCAAAGTACTGTGATCAGCATGTCTGTGTGTCTGTTTGTTTGTCGGTCCGCTCGCTTAGCTCAACAACTACGCGAATAAATTTCACCACATTTTCTGTACATGTTATCCGTGGTTGTGGCTCGGTCCTCCTCTCATGACAACGCTATGTGTTATGTACTTCCGGTTTTGTGGATGACGTCATGTCTTCACATAATAGAGCGAATGGATAGAATCAGAGACGACGCGTATTTTTTCGTCCAGTTCGCCAGGTGGCGGCACAGGGGGGGGGAAGACTGCCGTCTCGTCTCTGACTGCATCTTGTTGCTGTTAATTTAGGCCAACTTACAGTCAACCGTAAGTTAAACGTGAATAGAATAAAGTTTTAAACTTTTGTTGACAGGCACTTACAGCCAGGATTTTTCTTCTAAAGGCAAGACAGGATAGTCAGAGGTTCGGACCGGGACAGAAACATTTGATCCACTGCCCATTTATTGCGAAACAGTGATATTTCTACCGCGCGACGCTATGCTAGCATGGTATATGCTATGATCCGGTGTCCCTCTGTGTGTCTTTTATGTCACAAAACGTCAGCAACTAAACAACACCGCACGACAATCCGTAGACTCTAGTTTTCCGAGGCCAAAGTTCTTGATAAAATTGGTAAAATTTTAATGGCGTCGCAACAGTTGGGGCAACAAGTAATGTGGGGGAGCAAAAATTTGCGACTTTTATTACTACATCGCTGTATCTCTAAAACGGTACAAGATAGACACAGTTTCTTTGAATAGTGAATAGAAAGTTATCAAATGGTGACAGTGCTGATAAGATGACAGTGAGTGACCTCCAATAACCCCCATATTACCCCTATTTTTACTTTTTGGATCTTCCTTCGTGCCTCTGGAATGACTGAGGCTAGAGTGATTTTGTACATCGGTAGATCATAATTATTAGCCTTGAAATTACAAACTACCCCCAAATGCATGGGCACGGTCAGGGTCATATGACCCATTTTTATTTTTGGAATCTAACTATATCTTTGGAACGGGTGAAGCTTCAGTCTTCGAATTTTGTATGCTGGGATAGCAAAACAAATGGGCGTGGTCAGGGTCACGTGACCGGTGACCAATTTCTAAAATTTTGAGTCGTATCTTTGGAATGGGTAAGGCAAGACAATTCAGTTTGGTGTACCGATTGAACGTGGTAAGTTCTATGCATGATAGATTGTAACACATGGGGTGTGTTCAGAATGACGTGACCTCTTTAAATTTAGGTAAATGGGGTAACCGGGTATGTCGGAAACGTTAAACGATAGAGACGTAGTTACAATGGATGAATAATGGCAAATTAGGCCTATATGTGGCTTATCGAATGGCATTAATATCAATGACCTTGAGTGACCTCAAAACCTTAACGTTTCGAAACTTTTCTAAATATCTCGGAAAATATAGCATGTATTAACCACGACCTGTTTACAAATGAATTATGAAGCGTATATTGTTCGTAAATTCAACTGTCTTATGAAAACTGAAAACCTCTCGAGCTCAAGGTCATAGATAGTCATGTAGGCCTACACTGTAAAAATGGCAATATCTCGGAAATATTGCAAGACAGAGACCATTAGCAGGAAGTGATATATAGCCTATCAAATCGAGCCATCCCAGATGATCTTGAGTGACATATTGCAAGCATTCAAAAATGCAATTTTACAATATATACCGTTGTGAAGTAACTGTTGTGAAGCACTGGCGTCGCGCGTTCCCTCTGCGACAGCTGAGCTACTTGTTTCACCCTGACAGATACGGAGTGAGATACATCCATGTCCCCTCTGGTATTTGGTCTTTGATGGCATTGAGAAATTATCTATTATTGTTATTTCACTTTATTATGTTTGCGTTACGTTTCCTTTCACAAACGTTCGAAATTATGTCACTCAGACGTCAGTGTTGTGATTGAACATCTGTTGGATTTGCCTTGAGCCAACTTGAAGCATTCGACGATGCGGATGAGGATTACAATGTCTATCTATGCAAATGCAGGTATCCGATTAAGCCAGACTGTCGCGGCGGTCTCCAACAAGAGAAAAATTCTCAGCATGCAACAAAAAAGGAGAATCGACTAATTGATAGCTGAGACAGTTTTCGCCCAGGCTTAGATTAATTCGCAAGGTGGCGGCACCCGATTGTTAATAATAATAATATTATTAACTACAGACAAACCCCGCAGTCAACACAGCACAAACATCCGCCACGCAGGGCGGGACACACAACAGCCACCACGCAGGGCAGCACTGTGTACAGAAGGGTTAAGAACGGCTAAACTGCTGCCACAATACGGCGCACAGCGATTAATCAACCGCATCGGCTTAACCTCGTGAACATTCACCAGATGACGCGACCAGCACACATCCGATAAAGTAGTTCACAACTCAATTTATCGACCCCGAAAGGATGAAAGGCTGAGTTGGCCTAGTTGGCTGAC
>Ga0066187_1000758_pt1 | contig 10526 bp, 6 predicted proteins | sample WorMetexBAHAMAS1_FD_58706 | JGI IMG/M metagenome (GOLD analysis project Ga0066187, IMG submission 58706) | Marine gutless worms symbiont microbial communities from Max Planck institute for Marine Microbiology, Germany - Inanidrilus exumae... | ecosystem: Host-associated > Annelida > Digestive...
CGCAACTACGTTAAAGATATGGACATCAAAAGCCGATGAGCTTGCCGGTCCATCAACCTACAAGTACAAGTACCGGTACAAGTAAGTACAACGCCCGTGTTACATATTCTATGCTGCTAGACCACGCCCTATTGTTTACCTTTTGCTACAAGATGGACGAGAAGTTGTTTATGGGAATAGAGATAAGCACTCAACAGGTATTTGCTGATTTTTATTGTACTCGGTAATGACAAGTTATAGTTTATGTGTAGGATGTTGCAGAAATGTGTGTTGGCTAGGGCGGGTTATGCAATTGTCTCTCTTCTTTCCGTCTTTCTGTGACGGTACGCGCCGATACTGCATACCTGCAACTTTTTCGCATTGCTGATTGATAATTGTCATTAACTGATCATCTTTCAATCCAAAATTACTAGTATACATTTGTACATTCTTTGTTTCTGTTACTTCATCGGAAGATTATTATTATTATTATTATTTTATTACTATTATTATTATTAGAAGTTACAGAAGGCAGCGAAGGGAAGATTTCCATCACAGTGATTTCAAGAAGTCAGCACTTGTGTTTTAAATGACATTTTAATAAAACAAATAGATCCTGGGTGCCACAGGTGCACCTCAATCCTCTGCACTATTTCTCTTTAAAATTCCACGGATGACTGTATTCTATGCACATAACAACTGATGGAAATTAATAGAATTATTACTGGCCCGCCAAATGGGCCAGTATTGTTTTGCTTGCTGGCATCTGTTGTCTCTCGTCTGTCAGCATTGTCTGTTGTTGTCGTCTGTAATGCTGCCGGCGGGCGGACAGGCTGGCCGCCGGGCACGTGGGCAGTCGGCCACCGCCGGGCTGGGCGCATGGGCGGTCGGGTAGCCGACACTGCACGGCGGGCCAGTATGGTTATGTCCCGTTAGGGCGACACCTTGTTATAGAAATAGCGCATGTCGTTCGATTTCTACACTGAACATTTGGAAATTAATATCGCATTACTGAACCTGAATGAGGTGTAACATGCATTAAGAACTATTGTGAAAATGAACTTAAGACATGTGGCCTCATTGCTAGTATTAGATATGTGTATCGGTACCATTTTTCTTTCCATAAAAAGAACTGTAAATATTTATATTTAATAATTCAATTATTATTTTTTGGTACACATGGCTATTGTTGGAAGTATTTAGAGAACAAGTATCACAATGGAACACTGCTAGGTTCTGCTCACATTTTTTATGCAAAAATGAGATAGCCCATTTTTGAATCAGAAAATACAAGGCAGTGGTGTGAGGTAAAACTACTCCTTCTACTTTACTTTCCTGCCAGACTTGTATGTCTTAAGTTAATGATATGAATAGGCCTTTATCAAGCAATGTGTTGTTTGGATCAGATTTCTGCTGCTATCATTCTGAGTAAGAATAAGATTTTTGATATTTATTGCATAACAGTTTGGCATAAGGGAACTGATCTTTCAGCAGCTAGTAGTATGGTATTTAACACGTGTGGGCAAACAGTAACCTGTCTTTACTGGACATGCTGAGTACTTTTGCAATTTCTGGCTTGCATTTCGTTTAATCGTTTTTGTTAATATTTGGTTTATTTGTTCAGCAAACTAAACTGGTTACCCCGTCCAATTCTGAATGCATATAAGTAAGTAAGTACAAATTTTTGTGCTGTAAAACACAGTGTGTTATATCATATGGCTGTACATTTTAGGTGAAAGTAATTGTCGTGAATAATGAGCTGGCTGTGGTATACCAAGATTCTATCAAATTTGATGTTGATCTTCCTGAGTTCAAGTAAATTACAAGTTTGCTATTTCACTGTATATATGTTGTTAATTAATTATGGCTTTTGATAGTGAAGCACTTGCAGTAAATATAAGTTGGATTGCAGAGATCTTAAGTCATCATAAAAATACAAGCGTACTGTGCATACACATCTTATTAAGTATCTGATTGTGACATTTCAAGTGTTGAATGCTGCAAACGTGAGTCATACACTTAGAATGGTAGTTTTTGTTAAGGACATATGGACTGATCGGATGCACTTTTGTATTTAAGATTCAGTGTGTATCTTTCAGTCAGGATGTGCCACTGTGTTTTGCAGTTAGTGTTTATAAAAGTGACTGTTCACATTTGTAACTGCAGCACTTCAGGAGGAGTTCATATGCACAGCGATCGTATGACTTTCACTGCTCCACCCCTGATGTGGGTCAAGGTAACAATAACCACATTTGCATAGTATTCTATATATACATATATATTTAGATACTTATGATTGAAATTGACAGTCATTTAAGACTACCGGTAGTTGTACTCAGCAATACAAAAAGTTTACGTGTGATTTTGGATGTCAAAAATGTAAGTTCGCTTTTGGTTGATGCAGCCTAACATGAAATAACTCTAGATATGTAGGCCAGTTTATCAAAAACTATAGTTTATTATCTCTGAAGCTACAACTTTATTGTGGGGTGGAAATTGCACAAAAACGTATTCTTATTATTATCATTTCGCCGCATTGTAATGATAGCTGGCGACATCAACCTATTGACAACAGAACTGATTGAAATGCCACTTGGATGGGCCTATGGAACCAGTATTAGATGGGGTCCAGATCCCCAAATGGAAGGGACAGTTTTGGAGTTGTCCAGGCCAGTGTCGCATTAAATTTTTCCCTCCTTGAAAAATCCTCCCCATAACTGAGGTACGGCATGGCTCCCACTGAACTGGTGTCACATTAAACTTTCCCCACCATGAAAAATCTGCCCCCTGTTATTCGGTCTTTCATTAAAATTTTTTGACCACTTGTTATTATTATTGTTAGATAGTCATTGTGAAGGATGAAGGAATATGATTGAGCACTGATCTGAGGGTTCTTCTGTTGTCAACTTTAGGCAGTTGATATGGTGCTGACTAGAATGAAAGATGCTGAGTTTGACTTCAGTAAAATGGTCGCTGTATCTGGGACTGCACAGGTACTGTCTTTAATTTCCACTTATTGGCTGATGCATATTGTAAAATAGTTAGCATTGTGGCTTGCCTGTGATTGTTATTTTGATAACTGCATAATATGTACTGCTTCTTTTCATTCGCTTCCAGGAGAGCAGTATTACCAAGCGTTTGGTTAGTCCAATTTCAAGGCCTATCTGTCCTGATCTCAGCACCCTTTTCCTCATGGCTGGAAAAGTCTGCTTGTTGATGTTAGTGTGACATTGTAGCAGTCTTAGTTGCTACTGTCATTCTGTGCAATGATGGTTGGATGACAGGAAAGGTATTTGACCCGCAAAAAACCCAGCGCCACTTATCTCCAAAGGTTCTGTTCTGGAACAAGTACAATCTGCTCAATTCGTACTTTTGCAGTACAAGTTCAAAATTGGTTTATATCATTTTATGCAAAGCCAACAAATTCTTTAGATACTGTTATCAGCCGTTATCAGTATAGTCTGTTTTTATAGACACATTAATGCCAGTTAAATGTTTCGACTGACGTGTCACGTTAATCTGACGATAAATCTTGCCAGGTATCACCCGGTCTTTGCCTCTCGTTTTTGTTAATCGGTCAGTCTGATGGAATCTACACCCTTTTGGACAGCTTACTATTTTTGATTTAATAAAATTTCGTGTGGATGAAGAAAAGATGAGATCAGGCCACTGGTTAGGATTAGCGCTTTGTGTTCCTTTAAGTGCTTTGGCACTGATGGTTGGCTGGTAGGAAGGACATCCACCTTGTAGAAACCTTGTCCACTAATCCCCAAAAGTTTTTTCTGGAACAGGTGGAGAAGATAGGGATCCGAGGGGAACCTATTGACCAGGTTCACATGCAAAAATGACACCCGGCGGTAATAACCTGCTCCAGTTATTTGTAAAGATTCACTTTTGGGGGACCTGCCTGAACTTGAAGTAACGCCAAAGAAGAAGGCAATAGTAGTAGTAGCAGTAGCAGCAGCAACGGCAGCAGGTAACATGTATGTGTGCATGTGTGTTGTTGTGTTTTGCTTTAGCAACATGGCAGTGTTTACTGGCGCTTCGGTGCCGAACAAGTTCTAATGTCTCTAGATAGCGCAAAGTCGATGAATCAACAGCTGGCAGTGAGTATTTGAAAATATTTCATCTTTGTTTCCATGTTGCTTTTTATGCTTTGAGTATGTTTGTTTATTTTGTGTTTTCTGCGATGGTGTTCTGACAACCGTCATGTCTGAGCAGACATGAGGCTGGTCAGTAGTGCGGATGCAGGAGGCTGGACCATGTAACTGATGAAGATGCTGCTGATGAAAACTGCTGCTGTGTGTTCTCTAGCAGACCTCTAGATGGTGGCCTGGATCTGCCCACGGAAAAGGAGATATCTCCTAGAGGTGGGGGGTGTCAGTCTCGCACAACTTTTAGCAGTTCTGTGATTTTGGTACACATTCCTGAAACAGTAATGCAAGCAGGGCAGTGGGCGGTCGGCTGTGTAAGTTTTCTGAGCTCGTTTGTTGCAGAAGTAGAAGTATCACTGTATTAGGGTGTCATGGTGGTGCAACATATTGGACATCCGACTTAGAATCAGTGGGTTTGATTTTCGGTCAGGGTATGGCTGCAGGTTTGCGCCATTTTGCTGCTGTCACCAAGTTGTATAATTTGATACCAGCCAAATGCTGGGATGCTCCGAGGCTGGGAACTCAACCACGTGCATAGTAGAGAGTACTGACAGCTGCCGCCAGGAGTATAACTAATGTCATCTGTGGTTTCTGGAAACCTGGAATCATACAGGTACATAATGGTTCTTGTAATCACAGGAATACCTTTACATTGTTGTCTTTAGCGTTTCTGCATCTAGTACTTCAGCTGACATTGTGCTGCTAGCCAAAGGATGCTGTGTCATTATTCACTGATTTCATACTGCAGTGTTCAAGTAGTTGTTCGTGTAATTGTGCATTTATCTCGATGTTAATGGTAGGACTGTTTCAGTGTCAAGGACTCACCAGTTTGGATGGACACGAGCACAGGAGAGCAATGTCAAAGCTTGGAGCAGAAGCTTGGTGGCGTACTGGTATTTTTTTGTTTTCAGTGATTATAGCAGTTACAAAATTTACAAAATTAACTTAATAATTAAGTAGCTGCTAATATTGGTTAAACATATTTTAAAACTACTTTAGAGCATTATACTTTATTACATTTCAGACAATTGTTTCAGTATTTTCCTACTCATAGTGCTGTTTGCTGATAGTTTTCTTAGTGAATTCCTGGGAGAATTGGTTTCAGTTATTTAACTCTTGCAGCACTTTGGTTAAAATAAAAATTTTGATTTTTGTGTTCAGTTTCATTTTCATAACGTTTGCAGCCAAATAAGTGAGCCATTTTGAATGGCTTGAATTGTAAGGAGAAGAAATTGATTGTTTTTTGCCCAATTGCGTCACTGTGTTGTACACTTGATAAGAATTTGACATGTGTATAGGATGCAATGGCATAGAAGTTTACCAACTAAAATAGGGTGCAGATTGCTTCAGGCATTTTAAAGATACAGTCAAATAGTGGTCCAGTTGTTAGGTCACTGCTTAATTATGACAAAGTTGTTTAGAACGTTTTATTAATATGCAATCTGTCCCCGTAAAGAAGAAAAGACACCATATTTGTACTTATAACTTCACCACAACTGTTAACTAATTTTTTTCACCTGCAGACTCGGTAGTAAATTTGCTGTAAAGTCAAGAGCCACCACACTTTAGATGCATTGCTAAACTACCTTGTGAAATATTGATGTCAGAAAACCAGCAACAACCTGAAACAGGTATAAATCACTAGGTAGAGTGGCGATGCATTTGAGATGTTGTGGGATTTTTAAACTGTTAAATTTTTTACAAACTGCAACTGAACATCTGTTGAAAAATTTATAAAATTATTCAACTTTTGATGAGGTTTTGGGCAAGAAGGTTGATCGGCTCATAGCCCTGTGTATCGATGCAACGTCCTGCTAAGAGATGAAGAACTCGCCCGTGATATGGCACATGGCAAAGAGCCACTAGTGTAACAGCAGCATATTACCGTGCCTGCCACATTGATCATGACTCTGGGAATGATAAATATCAAACTGGCATAGCCACATCGCCAACTGATGCCAGAAGTAAATAACTGAACATTATTCATGTGCAAAGGCATTTAGCTGTAGTCTTTGTTCTTGATTGCTTCAGATGCATACATTCAATCATTACACAGATTTTTTTGGTGTGGCCACAGCAAGTGCCTGCTTGTCCGGAAATCGAGTGATGATGATAAAATCATTGAACAAATATTCAACTGCATTTTGAGTGACTTGAGTTTTACGTGGTGGTTCAGTTCACTTACTGCTTGAACACAGTAATTGTAAAACATATATTTCACAATTTAGTGTAGGGACGCGTTTAAGGTTTGGTGAGATCTTTATTAATAACTTCACTGAAAACTTACTTCTGAGTATACAGGTGAAAGAATTTTGAAAATCGGTGAAGATTTGACAGATTTACCGCCATGAGTTTGCTATCTTCCTTTTGTTGGGACACACGGTGTACTTTCTTCAGTTATCATGATTTATAACTTTGTTATGCACAGTGCTGTTGGAGGGATTACAGCAACTTTCATCCTCGGTAATGTGATAATACCTGGGGCCTAACTGAATAAGCAGCACCATCACATGCTTGAGGTTTGTACCACAACTGGTTGTTCATCTGGGTTCCCAATAGAAATTCATTACATGGGCATTGATCATAAGGAGGACTGAAGTGACCAATGACCACAGTGGTCAAGCCCCTGTTGGTGAAGATAGACTGTATTGGTTTAAGAAGTTTCTGCAGTACATGTTGTATGTATGTCTGTGCGTAGAAATTGTGTGAAATCACTGGATGTCGGGCATACCATCGTATCACTGGAAATCAGATTGCTAAAATCTATCAGACCAAGCCTGAGGCATATGCAGACACTGAGGTAGCGTTTTGTTTTGTTCTCTTACTGTAATTATTTGTCACATTTAATATGTTTTCAGTGTTATATAAACATTTTATGTTGTTTAGCAACAGCAACTAAATCTGGCTTTAGTTTTTGGATTTACTTTGTGTCATAGTTTTTCTTTGTAACTAGTGCTTTAGGTATAGTTGTTTCAGTGCTGAGTCAGAAGATTGGCTTGGAAGAATGTCTCCGATATGACCTATTTTGTGACAAGCTGGACATAAAACATAAGAAATCAATTAATCGATGTTGTGACGTAGTTAACTAAAACATTCATGTTGTAAGGAAGATCTCATGTTTCTGTATTTTGTTGTATTTGCATTGTGTTGTTTTCCAGCGTATCAGCCTTGTGAGCAGCTTTGGTGCTAGCTTATTGCTTGGCGCCTATGCTCCAATAGATGAAAGTGATGGTTCAGGCATGAATCTAATGGACATCAGAGCTAGGAAATGGTCTCCTGCATGCCTACAAGTACGTCATTTACTTGGTTGCGTTGTTAGGTTGGTTACATAGCACAGCACAGTTGTGCCAGTCTTTGGCCGGCGAACTTTCCGTGTTCTGTGTTCGACCTGCAGCTGATGGGTGACCACTTCTGTCGGTAAACAATTCAGTACTAGTCAACTAACCAGGCCAACTCAGCCTTTTACCTTTTCGGGGTTGATAATTGAGTAGTAAGCTGCAATCAGATGTCTGCTACCTCTGTCAGGGTGGCGCCATCTGGTGAATGCTTATGGGGTGAAGGCCTTATGTGGCTGGTTGGGGCAGTGGTGTGTTTGCTAGCTGCACTGTGGGTTAAATTGTCCATTAGTGCAGGCAGTGGATGGCCGCATGCTATGCTGCAGCACCATGCATTAGCTCTTGCCGATCCGCTGCCAATTCCGAGATTGTAAATTGCGCCGGTCCAGTTATCGTGTAGACAGCGCTGTATAAGAATCTGACCTTTGCCTTTACCTTTAGTAAGAATTGCATTTCCTTTGTTACCTCTGAGTGTGGTATTGATGTCAGGGAGCAACCCTTCCATCAGGAGTCCAGTGCTGGATGAAGAAATGATGAGGCCAAGCAGGAATGGATCCAGAAAATGGGTTTAGGTGTCATCTTCTGTGTCTGAAGGCGTCGAGAGAGAGACTCTGAAGGCTTTAGGGCGTGGGGAATGGGGACGGGTATTCTCCTATCCAGCTGACTAGGTGTTCTGGGGGAGTGTCATAAGCCTCTAGCGGGGTCCATGGCGGAGCCCTGGCCGAAATTGAATTTGGTAAAATCTAAATGTGAAAGAAGCCTTCTGGTGGTACGTATTTTACTGATTTTTTTGCAACAGTTCCATAGTGGTTGCACAGCTGTGTACATGATTATTAGTGAAAGAGAACAAATAACGCACACACGACATGCATGTGAATGTAACTAATACAATTCATTATGAGTTTGTGGGGGTATGGCCCCTTGGCCCCCCTTGGATCTTGTGAATGTAACTAATACAATTCATAATGAGTTTGTGGGGTATGGACCCTTGGCCCCCTTGCATCAGCAACTGAGGCCAAGCCAGCAGTTGGGATCAGTGTTTGGTGTTTCTTTCAGTACTTTGACACTGGTGGTTGGTAGCAGGATGGTAAGTCATGCTAATAATTAATAGGTTTATGCATTTAGTTTTAAACCACTTTATTTATATTCAGTTGCGTTTGCAAGTTTGTGCATTGCCTGTCTTTTTTGTTTTTAGGCACACGGAATTGATGGTCTGGAAACGAAACTCGGAAGAATTGTTCCACCTTCTCAGTGTGTGGTAAAGATAAGCCAGCTGTTATACCACTGTGATACTCTAGTTCACTGGAAACTGTGTTGTAAAAATTTTTGGAACAGATCTTAGTAGTTACTGAGAATATTTGAGAGATTCAAATCAGCCGTAGTTGCATTGCACAAGATCAGAGGTCAATGATGCTTTCTTTATTAATTGTACTTCTATTTTAAGCTTCAAAATCATATGGAGTGGACTTAATTAGTGTTTTAAAATGTTTTTTTTTCAGGGATTTGTATCAAAATATCTGGTTGAATGGTATGGATTTTCGCCAGACTGTCAAGTAATTGCATTTACTGGAGACAACCCAGGTTAGTTTGTTATTGCATCTTTGATGGGCACAGGCTTTTAACTTGGTTATGCTTATTTACACGATTTTGATATGTATTCGTTAACTGTAATACAGTGCACTATCTATTATATGTTATGGTTAATTTGCGTTGAATTCATTATGTCAATTTGTGGTAATTAGGCACTTGGGGACAGTGCAGTTTTGCAGTGGCAAATTTTCTGTGATTTTTAGAGCTGACCACCACTTTATATCTTCCAAAAATAAGCATGTATTGCAAACATTGGTCATCAGATTTGCAATCAAGAGGGCACCGGTTTGAATCCCACTCGAGGTGCGACTGCATAACAACTTTTGGCAAGTTGTTCGCACCTTTTTGCCCCATACCAGTCAGTTGGCAGTGATGCTGTGTAGCTGAGAAGTTAAGCTAGGTCTGGCCTCACACTGACCATGTGTTACAGATTTCAATGATCTATCCAGTTATGGGTTTAAGGCTAGAAAGAGGAGATGAGTACCTTGCCTGTAGCAAATAATTGATTAGTTGATTGATTTGACAAATTGATTGATTGGTTGCCTTACTTACTTACTTAATTACTTACTTAATTACTTACTTTCTTACTTACTGACCACGTAGCAAGCCTAGTTCATCTGAGCAAGTGAACAAGCATGCCTACCATTGTTATGCAAGTTATACAACCAAACTGAGACTGAAGCCCAACATATACTGGTAACCATGTACGCAGAATGTGCATTGTTGGTATTTTGCAGCTAGACCATATGCAGTGTGTTTGGCTTTAAACTTTTATGCTTGTGCTGCTTGGTGAATGCAAAGCTGAGTTTCATTAGACATTTTGTAGTTTATTTTGAAATTGAACAAGCAACTCAGATGCTGCAATTTTGCAACAATTTTTGGAGTTTTTGAGTGTCATGCTTTTTTATTTTTCTGTGCATATATTTTTGATGGTCTGAGTAATTAGCATTACTTCCAGTTTTATAACCTTGTGCTTTGTTTTTGCTATACTACTGATTTTCTAATAAGAGGTCATCTCTGGACCACGGGTCTTCTTGATGTCCGTCTATCATTCCCTGCCACTGTCAGCGACCATTCACTTGTCACATCTGGTTCCAAAATTTGGAACAATCTTCCTGAAGATGACATATATGTCACATCTCTACTAGCATTTCATCGAAAAACCGAAAACAAATTTATTTCAACAATCATAGGCAGACAGTATTGTATAATTTGTATTCTATCATTTGCCGTAGTGGACCTGACGGTGTTTTTTTACTTGGGCTGCTATAAGTAGTTTGTAATGTAGTGCAGTTTAATGCAACGTAACAGTTTTATTTCTGGCGTGTTAGCGTCAATGGCTGGGATTCAGATGCAGCCTGGAGACATAGTAGTAAGTTACTTATTCACAATTCAGACTGTGTGCATTTAATAGTAGTAGTAGTAGTAGTAGTAGAAATGAATATTATTTAGGTGGCGTTATGGCATT